>Ga0066789_10000068_pt1 | contig 29123 bp, 22 predicted proteins | sample OrgsoiDNA2013049_FD_70960 | JGI IMG/M metagenome (GOLD analysis project Ga0066789, IMG submission 70960) | Permafrost soil microbial communities from the Arctic, to analyse light accelerated degradation of dissolved organic matter (DOM) -... | ecosystem: Environmental > Terrestrial > Soil >...
CAGACGCCGCAGCCGGCGTCGAAATAGAGGGTCAGCCGCCGCCGGCTGCGCGCCGCGATCCGCGCGAACAAGGTCCACTCGGAGGCGGTGAGGAGGAACGGCGTGTAGCCGATCATCGTCCAGGAAAAGACCCCCAGGTTGATGAAGGTCTGGAACCCGATGTGCAGACCGATGACCGCCACCACCGCCGCGCGCCGCGTCCAGGTGCGACGGATCGGCGAGAGGATCAGCAACGGCAGCAGCCCCTCGGTCGTCAGCGCCGCGTACGACAGCACGCGCGACAGCGTCGGGGTCATGTGCCCGCGCATCCAGACGCCGAACCAGGTCACCATCCGGTTCTGGTAGAGGACGTAGTGGACCGCCGTCCCCTGCCGCCAGGTCGGCCCGCCTTTCTGGATGGCGTTGAAGAAGTAAGAGATGGCGAGCTGAAGGATGATGGTGAACGCCGCCAGCGTGACGACGCGGTTGACGTCGGCGGTGGGGTCGACGAGCGAATCGTCGGGGCGTGCCGTCGCCCTCATGGCCGCCCGATCGGCGAGCTGGGCGGCGGTCGTCTCGCGCCGGCGGCGCAGGCTGGCCCGCAGGGCGTCGACGGAGAATCGCCGGCCGAGCGGAAGAAAGGCCGACCAGATGATGAGCTCGCAGAGCATCCAGTCGCCACCGTTCTCGACCAGCGTGACCCGCGCGTGAAGGCTCACCAGGCAGATCGGCGCCAGGAACCGCATCAGCGTCGTCCGCCAGCCGACCAGCAGCGCCAGGTAGACGAAACCGCAGACGAGAAATCCGAGGATCGCCTCTTCCCGCAGCGAAGCGAGGAAGAAGAACGAGAACATCCATTGCGTCGGCGGCCGCCAGAGCAGCGTGTGGTTCGGCAGGAGGCCGTCGTTCGTATAGAAGAGATCGATCACCGGAATCCGGCGCGCCAGATCGATCAGCAGGACGATCGCCACCGACACGCGCCCGAGGCCGACGCTCCGCGCGTCGATGGTCAGATACTTCTCGACGAACCAGCGGCGAAACGCCGCCCAACGCTGGAATCGTCCCCCCGTCATTTCCCCGGTCATGGCCATTGCAGGAACCGGCGTTGGTGGGGGTTGGTCGGTTCGAGCTCGTCGGGTTTGGGGCTCTGCTGCTCGACGACGTAGGCGTCGAACTTGGTGATGGTGTCGTTCGGGTTGCCGGTGCGATCGGGGTAGCGGAGGATCCACTCCAGGAACGCTTGGTGAAACACGCCGGCGTCAGGAATGCGCAGCGTGTAGTCGCACCAGAACGAGCTGTGGCCGAGGCGGACCGGCACCCGGTCGATGGGGATGTCGGCGACCCGGCTGCCGACCTCGTTGTAGGGATCGACGTGTCGGCCGTCGCGCGTCACCGCATCGACGTAGATTGTCTCGTCGGTGAGGGGCGCGTCGGGCGAGAACAGTGACCACCCCTCGAAGATGTGCGGGTACATGACCGCCGCCACCATCCACTCGGGGCGGTGCTCGAACCGCAGCTCGCGCGGGACGGCCGGGTTGGCGACAGAGATCTCTGCGGTGAGCACGACGAGGACGACGGCGGCGCCGAACTCGCGGAGAAACGGCGTCTGCTTCCGGAACCAGGCACGCAAAGGCGTTACGGGATCGGTCGATGCGGTCGCACCGCTCGCGATTCCAGCAACCGGCTTCACTCCGCACGCCGCCAGGCCGAACCAGCCGGAGATGGTAGTCCGGTTGCGCGCGAACCTATCGTAGGCGCGGTCGGCGAGCGTGCGCACCCCCGGCAACCGCATCGGCCAGGCCCAGAGCCGCCCGAGCGGCAGCGCGCCGAAGATCTCGGCGAAAGCCGCGGCGCGCGTCCAGCGTCGATCGGTCACCGGATCGAGGACCAGCATCGTCCGATCGAGCAGCTCGGAGTCGACCCCCGCCGGAAGCGCGCTGAGATCGCTGTTGGGGACCCAGCGCAAGCGACGATGGACGTCCATCCGCGCGAGCACGCGCACCACCGCCCAGCAAATGCCGCAGTCGACGTCATAGAACACAGTGCGCGAGCGGCCGCGCCGCGGGACCAGACGCGAGAACAGCGTCCACTGCGCCTCGGTGAGCAAGAAAGGCTGGAAAGCCATCATCGCGAACGAGAAGATCCCCAGATTGACCAGCAGCGCGATCCCGCTGTGCAACCCGACCAGCAAGAGCGCCGCGACGAAACGCGTCCAGCGCCAGAAGATCGGCGTCAGCACCAGGAACGCGGCCGCGGCTTCGATCACCAGCGTCCCCTCGGTCAGGAGCTTGGTGACGGCGTACGGGGCGTTCATTCGCACCTGCAGCCCCACCCAGGTGACGATCCGCTCTTGCCAAAGGACGTAGTGGACCGCGCTGCCGTCGCGCCAGGTCGGGCCGCTCTTGTGGACGAAGTTGAGCCAGTAGATGGCGGCGATCTGCAGCAGAAGGCCCAGCGCCGCCAGCGAGGTCGTCTGCCGTTCGTCGGGGGGTGGCGCCCCGGCGGCGAGATCGGCAGGCGTCTCGTCGCGGCGCGCACGGAGGCTGGCGCGGATGGCGTCGACGGAGAACCGGCGGCCGAGCGGCAGGAACGCCGTCCAGATCATCAGCACGCCGATGGCCACCCCCCCCCAGTTCTCGGCGCCCAAGATCCGGTTGTGCAGGCTGGTCGTCATCGCGAACGACAGCAGCTGAAAGAGGCGCGTCCGGTAGCCGACGAGAAAACAGAAGAAACAGACGAAGGCGACGAAGAACCAGAGCGCGGCCTCCTCCGGCAACGAGGCCATGAAGAAGACCGAAAAGATCCGGGGGAACGGCGGCCGCCAGAGGACCGTGTGGTTCGGGATGAGCCCCAGATTGCTGTAGAAGTCGCGTAGGTAGGGGACGCGGCGGACGAGATCCCCGATCAGCACCAGCCCCAGCACGATCCGCCCCAGCGCCAGGCTGCGCAGGTCGATCTGTAGATAGGTTCGCCGCAGCCGCCCGGCGAGCACAGCCCGGTTCATCTGGACCTGCTCCGGCGGCGGCGCCCGGCGACATCGAGCCCGATACGCCCGAGATCGAGGAGGGATCGCGCCATCGCCACGGGGCTGAGCTTCGACCCTTTGACGTCGTGCCAGGTGGTGAGCGGCACCTCGACGACCGCCGAGACCGGTATGCCTCGGACACCCTCGCCGCCAGTGAGGAGCCGCCCGAGCAGCTCGACGTCGAACGCCCAGCGGGAGAGGAACGGGGTCGCCAGCGCCGCCGCCAGCGCCGGCGAGGCACGAAACAGCTTGGCGCCGCACTGCGTGTCGTAGACGCGCGCCTGGAGGATCGCCGCCGCCACGCTGGCGAAGACCCGCCCCAGGTAGTGGCGCGCGGCGCTGCGCTCGATGTCTGTTCCGAGCAGCGCGACACGTGCCCCCAGGACCGCCTCGACGCCGGGGCGATCGAACGCTGCGCGCAGGCGGAAGATCTCGCGGGGCGGCGTCGACAAATCGGCGTCCAGGTAGCCGACCACACCCGCCCCCCGCTCGAGGGCCTTCAGCATTCCGCGGCGCACCGCTTCGGCCTTGCCGCCGTTCGGCCGCAAGGAGAGCAGGTCGATCCGCGCGGGCCGCGCCGCGGCGATCGCCGCCAGCCGGTCAGCCGTCGTGTCGGTCGACCCGTCGTCGACGAACAGCAGCGACGCCTCGGCGCAACCGTCCAGGAACGCCAGCAGGGGCGCTTCATCCAGGCGATCCGCCTCGTTGTAACAGGGGATGACCACGGTAAGAGAGGGCGCGGCCGAATCCATAAGGAGTGTGGTCATCTTAGACCACATTCTCAGATAGACTGCGCGCCCGATGTCGGCCGGCACCTTCGACCCCGCCTTCAATCCCCCATCCCCCCCTTCGCCCCCGTCGGCCCCGCCGGCGCCAGAACCTGCGCCTCCGCCGGGTGCGCTCGCTCCGGCTCCGACGCCTGAGGCCCCCCCGCTCACCCGGGCCTTCCGGGCGCTCGGCCTGCTGGCCGCCGAGGGGGCCTCGATCGGCTTCGCCGGGTGGTGCCTCCGGGCGCGGGACCACCTCCTCAACTACGTCGCCAACAACTCGATGCCGCCGGCCGCCCGCAAGTACGTGTTCGGCAACCTGCTGGTCGGCGGCGCGCTCACCGGGTTCGTGGGCCTGGTGGCGATCCTCTGGCGTCGGCTCGGGGGCCTTGCCCTCGTCGAGCGCGTGGCCCGCCGGCTGGCGCCCCTCTGTCTGGTCGGGCTCCTGCCGATCTTCTTCCAGTGGCAGCTCTGGTACAGCGGGCGGGAGCTGACCTTCATCGTGATGGTCAGCGCCTTCGTGCTCTTCCTGCAGGTGCTGACCCGGGTTTCGCTGGAGACGCCGCCGATCCTGCCGGCGTCACTGCGCGCGCGCGTCGGCGCCCGCCTCGGCCCCCCGCTGGCGCGGCTGCGCGACACCAAGTGGCTGCCGTTCGCGATCGTGTTCACCGCCTTCCTCGGCTACACCATCTACTTCTCGGTCATCACCATCCAGAACCACTTCCGCCTGCAGACGATGGGGTGGGATCTCGGGATCGAAAACAACCTGGTCTGGAACGCCGCCCACTTCAACAAGCCGCTCTTCAAGACCTCGGTCATCGGCAACGCGACCTCGACCCACATCGGGTTTCACGAGACCTATATCTCGTACCTGATCGGGATCTTCTACCGGCTGGCGCCGCGGCCGGAGACGCTGCTGGTGCTGCAGGCGGCGCTGATCGGCGGCGCGGTGCTGCCGTTCTTCGCCTTCGCGCGCCGGCATCTGGGCGCCTGGACGGCCTGCCTCCTGGCCGTGCTGATCAACCTCTACGCGCCGCTCCACGGCTCCAACCTCTACGACTTCCACTACCTGCCGTTCGCGCCGTTCTACCTCTGGTGGTGCCTCTGGGCGCTGGAGTCACGCCGCAATGGCATGGCCGTGGTCGCCGTGATCCTGACGCTGGCCAACCGCGAGGACATGTCGGCGCTGCTCATGGTGGTCGGGCTCTATCTCATCCTCACCGGAGAGCGGCCGCGGGCAGGGCTGGTCGTCACCCTCATCTCGGCGGCGTACTTCGTGGGCATCAAGCTGATCCTGATGCCGCACTTTTTGAACGGCTACCCCGCCTACATCAACCAGTACGAGGGGCTGCTCCCCGAGGGGGACAGCGGCTTCGGCGGCATCCTCAAGACGGTGATCGGAAACCCGGCCTTCACCGTGAGCAGCCTGCTGGAGCACGACAAGGTCCTCTACCTGCTGGAGATCGTCGCCCCGTTGGCCTTCTTCCCCTGGCGCCGTCCGATCGGCCTGCTCTGCTCGATCCCCGGGTTCTTCTTCACCATGCTGGCGACGCACTACCCGCCGCTGCTCAGCATCTCCTTCCAGTACACCGCCTACTGGACCAGCTTCTATTTCATCGCCGTGGTCGCCAATCTGGCCTGGCTCCGCCGCATCGAGGCAACGGGCGCCACCTGGGCTCGCCAGAGCCGGCGCGCCTGGCTGGTGGCGATGACCGCCGGGACCATCGTGACCTCGTACCAGCTCGGCATCGTGCTGCAGCACAACACGGCCTGGGGGGGCTTCTCGCCGTTTCACGTCGGCGTGACCGACTCCGATCGGGCCCGCCACGCCGATCTCTACTCCCTCATCAATCTCATCCCGCAGGAGGCCAGCGTCACGGCGTCCGAGAACATCGTCTCCCAGATCTCCAGCCGCAAGAACGCCTACTCTCTCCGGATCGGGTTCAACGACGCGGACTACGTCCTGGTCCGGCTCCCCTCGGGCGGCGAGGATCGTGGGCACCTCATCGATGCGCTCAAGTCGGGCCTCTATGGGATGCAGGCCCGGAAGGGGGAGTTCGTGCTCTTCCGTAAGGGGCTCAAAGCCGACACTGCCGCGCCGTTCCTACGCGAGTTAGGTGCTTGACCCGACTTCCGGTAAGCTATCATTTCACTATGAATGCCAATGCCCAACCGCACCCATACGGGCGCGGCCACCGGGCGCTTGAGATCGCCAGCATCGCCTTTGTCTTCCTGGCCTTGGCTTGCCTGGCGTTCCGAATCTGTCATGCGGTGGCCGGCGCGCGGGGGATCTTCTACGTGGCGACGACCGCCCTGGCAGGATACCTGGTGGCGGACTTTCTATCGGGCCTCGTCCACTGGGCCGGTGACACCATCGGCGACCAGAACACGCCCATCTTTGGTCCGAACTTCGTGACCCCGTTCCGCTACCACCACATCGATCCCAAGGACATCACCCGGCACGATTTCGTCGAGACCAACGGGAACAACTGCATCGTGGTCGCGCCCATCCTGGCGTTACTGCTGCTGGTGATGCCCAAGACCGCCGGTTGGGTCTTCTACTTCTGCGCGATATTGGCGTTCACCTCCTGTTTCATCTTCTGCACCAACCAGTTCCACAAGTGGGCGCACGAAGACAACCCGGCGGGCTGGGTGCGGGCGCTGCAGCAGGCAGGCCTCATCTTGTCGCCCGAGCACCACGCCATCCACCACGCCTCGCCGCAGAACAAATCCTATTGCATCACCGTCGGCTGGATGAACCCGGTCCTCGACAGGATCAGCTTCTTCCGGATTTGCGAGGCGATCATCGGTCGCCTGGTTCCGGGCGCCGTTCGGCCTGGCTGAACCCGCCTCAGTGACCGCCACGCGCGGCCAGCGCGATCCCGATCTGGCCGATCCAGTAGAGGCCGAGGGTGAAGAACGCCGCGTGCGGGATCGGCCGACGGAAGCGGTTGAGCGACAGGCTGACGTCCGACGCGTAGAAGAACGTCGCCCCGCCAGCGGCCAGGGGCGCCGCCGCGAGCGGTCCGCCGAGCGTCGCCGACGCCGCGATCACCATCGCGCTGATCACCACGCCGTAAGCGATCGTCGGGGCGCGAAGGCGGGCCGTCCCCGGACCGATCGCGCGCAGCACGAGCGCCGTCACCGCCACTGTCGCGACGGCGACGACAGCGACGTGCGGCGACCAGACCGCCACCCCCACGAACGCCACCACGTAGGCGACATGCGCGAGCAGGAACGCCGACAGCCCGACCAGAAACGCCCCCTCGCCCGAGCTGAGCAGCGCGATGTCTCCCACGACCGACAGCGCGATCCCGGCGTCGATCCACCAGGCGAGCCGCGTCGCCGGCCAGCCGACGATCAGGAACAGCAGTGCCGTGGTCAGCGGCTTCGAGGGGACGTGCAGCCAGACGATGCGCCGCTCCGCCGAGAGGACGGCCAGGGCCGCCACGACGAGAACCGCGATGACAGGCGCCACGGAGAGATCATAAACCGGCCTCGCGCTCTGCGACAGGTGCGCTTCGAAGGACCCGAGCTCCGCCCACGTCGATGGTCGCCAAGCCCTTGTGGCAACGCTGCTCAGCAATCAATCGCTGGGCCGCCCGCCGCGATGCGGAGGCGGCCCAACTGGCGGCAGCAGAGAAGGCACTGGCGGTGCGCCGGCGCCCGTGACGAGCGGCCTCGAAGGCGAGAGTCCCGGGTCGCGTACCGACGAAAGGCGGTCGACCGCGTCGAGAAGGTTTCCCACCACGTCTCGGGCGACGGGGACGTCGTGGGCGATCGCGCGCGACAGATCGCGACCGTGCCGCCGCTCGTCGGCCGAACCCGGGTTCTCCAGCGCCTTCCGCAAGTCGATCGTGCGCAAGACCTGTGACCGCACGGAGTCGCCGACCCGCCCCAGGAGGTCGCGCTCGTCAGCCCCCAACGCCGACGGCCCCCACTCACGCCAGCCGCTCGGCCCGCGCACCCACAACCGCGCCAGCTCCCCAAAGGTTCCCTCTTTCGGAAGATCTTCGATGACGGCGACGCGACGATCGTCCAGTGGAAACTGGCGACCATAGATATGGTAGAGGAGGGCGCCGGCGCCGGCGTCGGCATGGCCGCTCTCCACGCGGACCAGGAGGCCCCCGAAATCGAACAGCGGCAGCGTGCCGCCGGCCAGCGTCTCCCTCACGCGGGCCCGGTCGGCGGCGTCGGGGGCGCCGGGCGCACCTTCGGTCAGGCTGCGAGGGATGCGCCGCTTCTTGCGCATGAAGTCGGTGATCTGATCGATGCCGACGACGACGTTGAGCGCACCGTGCCCTTTGTAGCCGGCGTGGTAGATCCCGACCAGCTCTAGCTCGCGAGACTTGCAGGACGCTGCCAGCACCGGGCTTCCCGAGTTCCCTTCAGAGAGAAGTGCGTCGATCACGAAGTCGACGTGGTCCCAACCCTGTTCTTGATCGCGATCATACGGGTTGACGATCTTGCCGCTCGAGACGGCCTGCATGACCCCGAGCGGGAAGCCGCGCACCTCGACCGCATTGCCCTGGCGCAGCGCCGCGCTCTTGCCGATCTTGTACGGCAACACGAGCAATCTCTGACTGGCTTTCAAGATCGCGACGCCGAGCAACGGGTCGACCGCCACGCGCGAGAGGGAGATCTGCCCTGACTCGAAGTCGTCGTGCTCATCGCGCACAATGCGCAACTTGTCCTCGACCCGCTTGCACCCTTCAGGGACGTCATCGACGCGGTGGGAGTTGTCGGTCACGTCCGGCCAGGTGGCGACGTGCTCGCTGCTCAGAAGATAGGTATCGGCGCCGGAGGCCTCATAAGCGAAGGCGGTGCCGAGCCCGCTCGACTGCACGCGCCGCCGGCGCAGTTTGCCGTCGGGACCGAAGAAAGGACATTCGTAGTTGGCGCTGGTTCGGACGAGGTAGCTGTACTGGCTCCTCGGCCCCTGCTCGATCTCGTGCGTGCGAGCCGATTCGATCTGCAGCGTGTCGGCGTACGCCCCCTCGCACATGAGCGCCGTCGTTGCCGATAGCTCCGTGCGGGTGAACAGGTCGAGGGCGATCCCCATGATCACCAGAGCGCCGATCAGCAGCGGTACCCAGCGCGGCACAGAGGCCATCCGTCGCCGCTTCCAAGAATCGGGGTGCCCGCCGCCGTCGGATCGTTGGCCCGACGGCCGGCGGCGGCCTCCAACCTACTTGTCCGTACTCCCTGTGTCGCTGGAGTCGCCGCTGTTGTCTTTCTTCTTGCTGCTCTTCTTCTTGCTCTTCTTGCTGCCGCCCGAACCGGCGGCGCCCGTGTCGCTGGCGTGGGCGACCGTCCACGAAGCCGGCACCAGAATCGCAAGAACCACAAAGCATGCGCGGATCAATCTCATCGTCGTCTCCTTGTGTTGGTTGGGAGAGCGTTCTCCGGAAGGAGAGCTCGAAGGCTCAGGGTAATGCTCGCTTTTCCGACGATGTGGACGCCTCTGCAAAATACGAGAAACGCCTAAGTTGTTGACCTATGGGTGCGGAACGCCTTCACCTCTGCGCAGAGGCACCCGCCTCGGCGCCGCCCTCTTTCTCGGGTGGTTTGGGCTTGCTACCGGCAGCGGGAAACAGGAACGCGAGCTGCACGCGGGCCTGCCAGCGCGCCAGCGTCGTCGATTCGTCCGAGCGAACGTTGTAGTACCCCTGCAGCGAGCCGTTGAGGGGAAGCTTCCCCAGCTTGAAGATCTTGCCGATCCCGCCGCCGAACGGCACCATCCATTCCTCACTCGACGTCGCCTCCCAGTTGAAGGTCAGGATGGGCGAGCTGGTCAGATACCAAGCGTGGGCGAGGTTGTAGTTCACGAAGTACTGGACCGTCATCAAGCTCACCGTCGATCGATCGGACGGGCCGGCGAATGACCAGACCTGGGAGGCGAGCACCCCGACGGTCCAGTGGCCTGGTTGAATCAGCGCGACCGCCGCGGGACCTGCCGACCATTTGCCCGTCCCAACCGAGCGTTGAGTCGCGGTGGGAAGGATGAACGCCGGACCGACCCCCCAGATCAACTTCCCCGGCTTGGCGGGCGAGAAGAAGAATGTCGGGTTGACGTCGCCGAAGCCCGACGAGCCACCCCCAGTGCTGCCCAGATCGGGTTGATAGGTGATCGGTAAGATGATCCGCGAGATGAGCAACACGCTCTCGCTCAGGTGGACGGGGATGACCGGCTGGATGTTCAGCGTGTTCGACGCCCGCTCGTTCACCCCGATGTTGTAGCTGGTGTTGTTTTGAAACGGCACGCTGATGAGATCCGCCACCGGGTTCTGGGTCTTCTTCGCGAGATCGCCCTCGTCTTTGTCTTCCTGATCCGACGGCTGATCCTTGGGCCCCGACTGATCCGCCTCTGCCACAGCCAACCGTGGCAGCAGCAAGACTGACAGCAGCCCCGACAGCGCCAGGGACCGGCTCGGTCTGAGGGTCGTCGACATGGTCACGCCTCCGGCGAACGTGGGAACGGATATCTCGAGCACAACGACACGCGGGCGATATCAGGCGCCGGCGCACTGGCAACGCGGATGTTCTTCCCCATCGTTTACGTTGGAAGGAGGCCCTGATGGCGGCCGACGTTGGTTTGTTCGAGGGGATCTGGCGCGATCTCAGCGGCAGGGGGATGTTCGGAGGCAAGTTTCAGATTCGCTTGATCCTTCAACCGCTCGTCGCGTTGTTGCTGGGGACCCGCTTCGGGATCCGGGACGCCAAACAGGGGAAGGAGCCCTTCTTCATGAGCCTGGTCGGGGCCAAGCACGACCGGTGGCCCATCCTCAAGCAGGGGCTGCGCGACGCCATCGTCCCGCTGTGTGTCGCGTTCGTGTTGGATGGGATCCTGCAGCACATGATCAACGGCCGAGTTCGGCCGCTGGCCGCCGTGGTGGTCGGTTCGTTGCTGGTCTTTCTTCCGTTCGTCATCGGGCGTGGGCTGTCGAACCGGATCTGGACGCACGGCCACCACATCCGCCAGATTCCACACAGCCCGTGACACCGGATCGCCCGACGAGGCGGACCGACCGAGGCGTGGAAAAGGGGCGCCGCGCCAGGCGGACACCCCTCCCCGTTCCGCCTCACAGACAGGCCGGAAGCGTGACCGTCTTGCTGTCGAGCATCGCCGACCCGCAGGTCGACGTGAACGTCCAAGTGTGCGATCCAGAGTGGCTGCCCCCGGTGCGCGAGACGGCCAAGGTGCCGCCCGTCGGTCGGCAGCAACTGCTATCGTGCGTGAGGTTGGTGCCCGTCAGGGTCGCGGTGCCTCCGGACTTGTCGGTCACGTTCAGCATGCCCCCGAGGGTGTATGCCTGGTTGGCCAACGAGATTGACGAGAAGTCGTAGGTGCCGGTGAAGCTCCGGTCGGTGGTCATCGTTCCTCCGCTGGCAAATCGCTGCACCTCGCCGTTGGTCATGATGCTGATGGTGGTCGGCGATTGTCCCGTCGGGAAGTTGAGCATCCCCGTGGTCATGTCATTCGGAATCACGATCTTCCCACCGCCGGTGCCGGTGTAGCTCAGGTTGCTGAGGGTGGAGGTGTATCCGAGCATGATGGTGGTGGAGGCGTTGCAGTTCGTGTCGGAGGCGGTCCGCGTGAGCTGCACGTTGACCGTTCCGTCGATGGTGCCGCCGCCCGGCAGCTGGCACCCGTTGAAGACGATGTTGACGCCAGCCGCTGAGATGCCGCAGACCGCGGTGCCCTTTTGCGGCGTCACCGTCACCTGTCCCGGGCAGTCGGTTCCCCCTGCCGCCGCGTTTCGGATGGCCTGGCCGACCGCTCCGCGAACAGTGGAAGCGCCAGTGCCCGCCCGACCGGCGTCGCCAGAGACAGCGGCATCGACGATGGCGGAGGCCAGCGGCTGGCTGGCGCCTACCCCTGCCGGCCCGACAGCGTAGATGCCGCCGTAGTAGCCAACGCCCGCGTAGACGCCCGCATAGGCGACGTCGGCGGGGTAGTAGTAGTCGCCGGCGTAGTCGTCCTCGTAGGCGACGTCCTCCGACGCGGCAGCTCCGCAGGCAGCGCTGCCGACAGCCACCAGCAGGGCTGCGGCATACAAACTGTTGTTGCGGACGGTCTTGATCGTGTTCTTCATGGTCTCCCTCTCCTTAGCCGACCAACGTAGTGAGCGGTCCGTGCTTGAACAGGCGTCGAAGAGGTTGAGCGCACCAGTTGCGTGATCGACTGATCACCGTCGGTGAGCGCTGAGTTCGAACACGTGATGGCCCCAGGCGGGCAGATCGAGATAGAGGCCGTTGCCGGCCAGGCCGTCGCCTTCGCGCTGGTAGACGACGTCGCTCAGGAGATCGCGAAGCTGGAAGCTTTGCCCGGCGAGCCCCGGCATGCCGAGGGTGACGTAGCACTGACCCTGAACGCCGCCGTAGTTCACCACCGAGAGCAACCTGCGCTGGCCCTGCTGCCACGACGACACGATGAACTGTTCGTGCGTGCCGTTGCCCGGCCAGGCCGGCCGGCAGCTCTCCAGGCGCCATTCTCCTTCGCGAACCTCGGGCCGCCCGAGACAGCCGAGGAAGAGCAGATAGAAGGCGCGCAGGTCTTGATCGACGGGCTCCGCCGGGCGGCGCCCGAGGTGCATCGAGACGTGAACCTTGCGCCCCTCGAGCTGACCTTCGTAGATGAAGCGGAGCCCCCGCGCGAGCAACGCCACCACGGCGGCCGCCTTGTGCACCGGCGGCGGGAAGGTGGCCGCAGCCCGGGGCTCGTCGTGGTTCTCGAGGAACCGCATCGAGTGATCCTGAAACGCCGGCGCGGCCATCAGGTGCTCCCGCACCGGCGTGGCGGTCTGGGCCACCAGGCGATCGTAGAGCCGCTTGTCGTAGGTGTAGTCGAAGCCTGCCTGTTGCAGCGCGAACTCCATGTCCCAGTAGACCTCGGCGACGAACTTGAAGTCCGCGTGCCGCCGCTTGATGGCCGCGATGGCTTCAGGCCAGAACGGATTGTCCTTGGCCGGCGAGCCGTCCGACGGTCGTGAGCGGTCGCCCCAGGTCTTCTGGATGATCTCCGGCTGCAGCAGCATCGCCATGTCGCACCGGACGCCGTCGCAACGGTCGGCGATCGATCCAAGCTCGGCGATTCGTGCCTCGCGAAACCCCGCATGGCGATAGTTGAGCTGGAACGTGTCCGGCCAACCGTCGAAGTAGGGATCGCGGCCGTAGGCGAGGACCGCCGTCTTCGGGCCGACTTTCACCCGGGCGTAGTTCTCCGGCTGCCGCGCGAGATCGTCTTCGCTGCCGTGGATGTAATACTCTGGGTGCGCTTGCACCCACGGGTGATCGGGGGCCGTGTGGTTCGGGACGAAGTCGAGAAGAAGCTTGAGTTTCCGCTGCGTGAGGCGTTTGCGAAGGCTGGCCAACGCCCTGTCGCCCCCGAAGTCTCGGTGGGTCTCGTAACCGACGATCGCGAACGGGGAGCCGCAGATGTCCTCGAGCTTGAGATCGGGGAGCACCCGCCGGCACTCGTCCAGCAGCTTGGGGTTCGAGCGGGAGATCTCCCGGCCGGCAGGCCCCGTTTGCCAGACCCCAAGCGGCCAGACCCACTGGAACCCTTTGCCCGCGATGTCGTCGAGGAACCGATCCTCGAAGTCGTCCAGCGTCGCGGGGCGCCCGAGAGCGACTCCGCGCTCTTGCAACAGGACGCGTGTGTTGATCTGATAGATCGAGGGATTGTTCACGGCCGCACCTCCCTGTAAGTCGCAGAACGCGCGCAGGCCGATGGCCAGCCTGCGCGCGACCAAACAAACCGTCCTGCTAAGGGTGGGCTCCGGGCGCCTCGATCCCCTGCCCGTGCCCCTTTTCGAGGCTGCCGAGGATGCGATCCTCCGCCAGAAGCATCTGCGGCGTGATTCTCCCGAGCAGGCTCATGAGGGCCGGGATGACCGCGGTCCAGCCGGTCTGGTGACTGGCGCCGAGGCCGGCGCCGTTGTCTCCGTGGAAGTACTCGTAGAAGAGAATGAGATCCTTCCAGTGCGGGTCCTCCTGGAACTTCTTGAGCCCGCCGTAGACCGGTCGGTGCCCCTGGTGGTCGCGGAGGAACATGCTGCCCAGCCGGTTGGACAGCTCCTGTCCGACCTCGAACAGGTTCATGTACTGGCCCGAGCCCGTCGGACACTCGACCTTGAACTCATCGCCGTAGAACGTGTACATCTGGAGGCAGGCGCGAATCAGGAGCGCGTTCATGGGCGCCCAGATCGGCCCGCGCCAGTTCGAGTTGCCGCCGAACATCCCGGTGTCCGATTCAGCCGGGAGGTAACCCACCCGGTATTCCTGCCCGTTCGAGTTGAAGACGTACGGGTGCTCGAGGTGATAGCGGGAGATTGATCGGATGCCGTGGTCGCCCAGGAATTCGTTGGGATCCAGCATCCTCGCAAGCACCCGTCGCAGCTTCTTCTCGTCGAGCAGCGAGAGCATGAAACGACCGGCCACGCCCGCCTGCCCTGGATGGCCGACGTTCGCCAGGAGCTCGGGCCGGTTCTGGTTGAACCACAGGACGCGTTCCTGAAAGCGCGGGAGCTGCCGGATGACCTCCGGGCGGTAGACCGACACGGCGCACAGCGGGAGCAGGCCCACCAGGGACCTCACCTTGAGCCGCGTGTTGAACTGTCCCGGTACGCGGAGCACGTCGTAATAGAACCCGTCCTCTTCGTCCCACATCGAATCGTGCGCGCCCGTTCGATTCGAGGCCGCGGCGATCGACATGACGTGCTCGTAGAACTTGATCGCCATGTCCTCGTAGGTCGGATCGACGAGCGCGATCTCCAGGGCGAGGTCGAGCATGTTCTGGGAATAGAACGCCATCCAGGCCGTGCCGTCGGCCTGCTCGATGAAGCCGCCGGTCGGCAGCGGCGAGCTGCGATCGAAGACCCCGATGTTGTCGAGACCCAGAAAGCCGCCCTCGAAAAGGTTGCGGCCGTCGCGATCTTTGCGGTTGAGCCACCAGGTGTGGTTGGCCAGCAAGCTGTTGAACGTGCGCTTCAGGAACGGGATCGCCTGGTCGCCCAGGCTCCCGCGGTTGACGCGATAGTTGAAGAGCGCCGCCCAGGCATGGACGGGCGGGTTGACGTCGTCGAAGTTCCACTCGTAGGCCGGCAGCTGTCCGTTCGGGTGCTGGTACCTTTCGAGCAGCATGAGGGTGAGCTGCTCGGCGGCGAAGTCGGGATCAACGAACGCCAACGCCGTCGAGTGAAAGGCCAGATCCCAGGCGGCGAACCAGGGGTACTCCCACTTGTCGGGCATCGAGATGATGTCGGCGCTGAACATGTGGAACCAGTGCTGATTGCGGGTCGTGGTACCCGAGTCGCGCTCGATGCCGCGCGCCTTCAGCCATTGCTCCACGTTGTAGACGTAGGCCTGCTTGGACCAGAGCAGACCGCCATACCCCTGGCGGATGACGTTCGCGGCGTCTTCGCTCAGCGAAGGCGGAGTGATTGCCGTGTAGAACTCGTCCGCCTCCTGCTTCCGGTCGGCGAAGGTCTGGTCGAAGTGAGCGAACGGATCAGCGAGATCGCCTGGCGGCCGGTCGGAGAGGCGCAGGCGAACCGTGGCGCTCTGGCCGGGCTCCACGTTGACGATCGTGTGGGCCGCGGACTTGGTCCCCTTCTTCTCGGGATTGACCGCGTCCTTGCGCTGCTGCACGACGTAGTCGTTGATTCCGTCCTTCTGATACTGAGTGGGGTTTGGTTGACCCCACAGGCGGAACTTGTTCGTCTCGTTGTCCGTGAACAGGAGATCGACCGGGCCGTCGCAATAGAGAAACCGCTGTCCGAGCGCGGGGTGCTTGGCGGCGATGACCGCGCCCTTGTGGTGGCCGCGAGCCGTGAGCTCGGGGCGCGGCGCTTGGTCGTCTACCCACCAGGTGTTGCGGAACCAGAGGTGCGGCAAGATGTGGAGCGTGGCGGCCTCGGGACCCCGGTTGAACGCGGTGATCTTGACGGAGATGTCTTCTGCGTCGGACTTGGCGAACTCCACGAACACGTCCCAGTAGCGGTCCTCGTCGAACACGCCGGTGTCCAGCAGCTCGTACTCGAACTGTTTCTTCGAGCGGCGCCCGTTCTCAGCCACCAGGTCTCCGTAGGGATATTCCGCCTGCGGATACTTGTAGAGCATCTTCATGTACGAATGGGTCGGCGTGCTGTCGAGATAGAAGTAGTACTCCTTGACGTCCTCGCCGTGATTCCCCTCGCTGTTGGTGAGCCCGAACATCCGCTCCTTGATGATCGGGTCCTTGCCGTTCCAGAGCGCGAGCGACAGACAGAGGAGCATCTTGTCGTCGCAGAACCCCGCCATGCCGTCCTCGCCGCTCAGGTAGGCGCGCGAACGGGACTGGTCGTGCGTGACGTCGTTCCAGGCTTCGACGTCTTTGTTCAAGTTCTCTCGAACGCCGCCCCACTGCCTCTCGCTGAGGTAGGGCCCCCACTTTCTCCAGGGGACCTGCTTGCTGCGGATCTCTTCGAGGCGAGCATGTTCGCGCGTGATCTTGGGCTGCTGGCTCATCGTTGGGTCTCCTCGTGGGGTGCCTCGCCACTGTGAGGTCCGGAGAGGCGCGATGGCTGTAGTGATCAGCCTGAAAGGTGCTTCGAGCGCGTGCGCACCCGATCGCGCGTCACCGTTCCGACACGCCCGCGATCAGCATCGTTTCCGTTGCGGACCTGCTTTCCATCCGTTTGCCGATGCAGGTGAGCCCGGCAGACGGCCGCGGCGGACTCACCTTGTCGGAAGGCGCACCGGAACGCGTGGCCTGTTTCGACAACCGTGAACAAAGAGAGGCATGCAATGATCAAGCAGACGAACAAATGGATGAGCGCCGTGGCCGGAATCGCCGGTGGGATGCTCACGCTTCAGATCGCCGGCGCCGTCCAGGCCGCCCCTGGGATGGAGGAGTCGGTGACCAACACCGCCACCGGTCAGACCAGGACGCAGCTGGTTCACGCCGTCGCGACGGTGAAAGGGATCAACCGCAGCGACCGATCCATCATCCTCAAGAAGGATGACGGCGAGGAGACGACGGTCCACGTGCCGAGTGGCGTGAAGGGGTTCGACACGCTCAAGATGGGCGACAAGGTCGACGTCGACTACTACGAGTCGCTGGCCATCTCGATGGCGCCGACCGGGACCAAGCCGAGCATCTCCGAGCGCAAGGGAGCAGCTGTGGACGTCGGCGGTGGCATCAAAGGTCGCGAACTGACCATGTCGGCGGAGGTCGTGAGCGTCGATCCGGCCGCCAACACGGTCACCTTCAAGGGGCCGAAGGGGAACATGCGGACCGTCTACGTGGCCGACCCCGCCAACCAGCAGAAGCTGGCGTCACTGAAGCCGGGCCAGGTCGTCCAGTTCGACTACACCGAAGCGGTGGCCGCGACCATTCGCCCGGCGGCAAAGTAGCCGTCCAATAGAGCAGCGTCGCAGGATCGACGGCGCCCCGGAGCCGATCATTCAGGCCGGGCCCGCGCCGTCGATCTTGTCGTTGGCTTGGCGATCACGCCCGTGAAGCGCTGTTCGTCGGCCCGGGCACGCCGGGCCGAGTCGAGGACCGGATCGCGCGCGAGGGCATCCATGATCTGCACGACGCTGGTGCGATCGGGATCGCAGGCTAAAGCGAACCTGTCCAACCCCGCGTCGGCGAGCAGACCGCGTTCGCAGAGGCGGAGGCCAATCCGACGGACCAGCTGGGGGGCGAGACGAAGCTCGCGCGCCAGGCCGTCCACGCAGACGTTCGCCCGGGCGGCCCGCATCATGATCTCGACGCCGGTCTCCTGTTCCGCGAGCGCGTCGAGATGGAAGCACCAGGCGCCGTGGATCAAGACCCGGTCGACGCTGTGGGCGACGGCAATCTCGGCGCCGAGCAGCACGACGAACCAGGACGAGAACGCCCACAACAGAAAGACCGGCCCCGCGGTCGCCCCAAATTGAACGCTGTTTCCGCGCGACATCCCGATCTGAAATCTGGCGAACGCCCACAACACGGACACGAGCGCGATCGCCGCCACCGCTCCCCCGACCGCCGCCGACGAGAAGGCGATCCGGGCGCGCGCGGCCGCCGAATAGAAGGTCGCGATGGCCAGCCAGAGTGCGGAGAGGCCCAACACTGCGGCCAGCGCTAGGTTGAGCTCGGACCCGATGGCCTGATGGGCGACGCCTGCAAGCGGACCGACGACGACGCCCAGCAGCGGCGGAAGCATCAGCAGCGCCAGATAGCTGAAGAGCCGGGAGAGCTTCGGCTTTCGCGTCGTCGACGACGCAATGCGATCGAGCGCGCGTTCCGTATACGCGAACAGGCGAACGACCGCGTAAAGGAGCGCGATGAGACCGACGATCCCGCCGGTGACCTGGCTGGTGTGATTCACGTTCTCGAGCAGCTTTCCCAGCATGGAGTGCAGGGCGACGTTCCCCTTCGCCATCTCCCTCGCCACCGGCATGGCGGGAGCCACGCCCCCGGAGCGGTCCAAGGTCTTCAAGATCCAGAGCACCACCACCAGCAGCGGCACCAACGAGAACACCGTGTAGTAGGTGAGGGCCGCCGCCTGCAGCCCGAGCTGATGCACGGAGACACCGCGTCCGGCGACGATAGCGATCCGGAGGAACCGGTTCTTGAACGCGCTCCACCCCCGAAGCGAGGCCCGATCCCGCCGCCAGACGTCCCGCGCGCGCGTCTGGATGGCGTCTCGCGCTCTCTCGATCCTGCGGCGTAGGTCGCTGAGCATGGCGAAGCAAACGTGCCCACCACCCGGGGGTGCTCCAGGGAGGAACGCCGGTTTCCGTCATCCGCCGACACTGAAGCGGGACCGCGCGGGTGCCGCGAATCCACGGCGGCCGCGCGCTGTCCGACAGTGCCGGGCTACTTAGTTGCAGGCGGTGACGCCGAGGGTCTGCCCGGCAATCAGCTCGTTCGAGCAGGTGGCGATGTACTGTGTCTGCGCGCTGCCGCTCATCGAGTCGCATTGGGCCGCCGTATAGGCGTCGCAGCCGGCGCCATCGGGGATGCCGAACTGGACGTCGGTGGCCAGGCAGCAGGTATGAGACTTGGTGCAGGTGGAACAATCCGCCGCTCCGCTGCTGCCACCCGAGCCCGTGCTTCCCCCGCTGCCGTTGCTGCCGCCCGAGCCGCTCCCGCCCGGACAATCGGGGATCCCGCTGAGACAGTTCTCGAAGCCGGTGCAGCTCGGCATGGCGATGCAGGCATTGGCCATGCTGACCTGCGACGCTAGGTTCGAACAGTTCTGCGCGGTCATCATGTTGTTGGCGTTGGCGCAGGTGGACATGCAGGCCGACATGACGGCAGGCGAGGAAGCGTCCTGGCAGGCCGCTTCCCTGTTGCAGGCCGTCTGGCAGGCCGCCAGGAAGTTCCCCGAGCTGCTGCCGCTCCCACAGCCTTGCGTCGCGACGACCACGGTCGCGAGCGCCAGAGCGACCACACCACCACAAATAGACCCCATCTTATTCGGCATGCTCGATTGGCTCCTGGGTTGAAATGGAGCCGCAGAGTATCACGCCCCGGGGTCGACCTGCGCGTCGACGATCAATGAGCCATCAGCCTGACAACGCTTGCTGACAACGCTTGCTGACAACGCTTGATGCATTGACGCCGCGTGCATTGACCCTGTGCGCATTGATGGTTCTAAGGTGCCGGGGGTGGGGCTCGAACCCACAGGCCGCTTTCGCGGCAGCGGATTTTAAGTCCGCCGCGTTTACCATTTCGCCACCCCGGCACATATCGTTACATTACGCCGCGTTAGTCCTCTTTCTTGGCCTCGCCGCCCCCTGTCGAACAGTAACGCGGCGGATACTTGGCTTTCAAGGACGAACGAAACGCAGGTAGACGAGCGCTAATGCTGCAGCGCAGAGGGCCCGAACGGATCAGGATAGTCGCAGCCGATCGGTGTCGATGCGATCCAGGTAGGCGGACAATTCGCTCACCTTCCTGCGCGACGCATCGGTATCGCCGCTCCCCGCCGACTGCTCAAGAGCGACACCGATATCAGTGATGATCGGGAATCCAAAGCTGGTCCCGGAGCCGCTCATCGAATGTCCCAGTCGCTCCACAACCTCAAACTCACCACGATCCAACGCGTCCCGCATCACGATGACATTCTGTCGGCTGCGATCGAGAAACCTCGGAATCGCGCGGGCGATCCTGGGATCCAATGCCACGAAGAGTGTGTCCTGCCGGCTGATCTCCGCCTTCGGTGAGGGAGGCGCGACCACTGAATGCTCCCTGATGGCTTGCAGTAGCACCTCTTGTTTGATCGGTTTCGTCAAAAACGCAGTACACCCCGCCGCCAGACACTGTTCTCGATCCCCCTTCAATGCGGCGGCAGTCAGCGCGATTATCGGCGTGGGCGAGCGGTCGTGAGCCTGTTCCCACGCTCTGATCGCCCGTGTCGCAGTCAGTCCATCCATGACCGGCATCTGTCGGTCCATTAGGACAAGGTCGTAGTGTCCGGCCGCGAACATCTCACAAGCGGTGGCACCGGTCTCCGCGATCTCGACCCGGTATGGCGTGTCCGCTAGATAGGCCACGGTGATCGTGCAGTTGTCGGGGGAGTCCTCCGCCAGAAGAATGTGCAGCGCTGGCAGCGGCGACTCCGGATCCGTTTGGCCAGCGACGGTCGCCCGCACCGGAGTTCCGGCCCATACCTCAAACGGGAGGGCGAAAGAAAATACACTGCCCTTCCCAACGATGCTCTCGACCCAGATACGTCCGCCCATCAGCTCAACCAGGCGTTTCGAAATCGTAAGCCCCAGGCCCGAGCCTCCAAACCTGCGAGTCGTGGACGAGTCAGCTTGCGTGAATCGCTCAAACACCCCGTTCACTTTGGCCTCCGGGATTCCGACGCCCGTGTCCGTGATCGTGAACCGCAATGCCGTCGGGACGGCGGCGTTTCCATCCGCCGTCACCCGTAGGGACACCTCGCCGGCTTCGGTAAACTTGATAGCGTTGCCGATCAAATTGAGCAACACCTGCCGCAGACGCGTCGGGTCGCCGACCAGATTCGTGGCCACGTTCGGCGCGATGTCGCTCACGAGGACCAATCCCTTTTCATGGGCCCGGACGGCCACCATCTCCGTCACTTTCTCCAGCAAGTCATTCAACGAAAAGCCTGTTTGTTCGAGTTCAAGCTGCGAGGCTTCGACCTTCGAGAGATCGAGAATGTCATTGATGAGATTCAGAAGGTTGTCGCCGTTACGGCGGAAGATCTGCACATACTTGTCTTGCTGCGGGGAGAGCGGGGTCTTCGCGAGCAGGTCCGCGATACCCATGATCGCATTCATCGGCGTTCTGATTTCGTGGCTCATGCTCGCCAGAAAATCTGACTTGGTCCGACTCGCGCTCTCGGCGACCGCCTTGGCCTGCTTCAGCTCCGCTTCCACTTGCTTGCGCTCCGTGACATCGCGCGCGGCGGCGAAGACGCCCTGGAGGGTGCGGCCCCGGTCGTAGAAGGTGGTCGCGTTGTAGGACACTACCGTCCTTTTGCCGTCGCGGGCGCACGCTGTCAGCTCATAGTCGGTGACCTTCTTTTCGCTCAGCACAAGCCTGATCGCGGCTTCGGCCCGCTCAGGTTCGGTGAAAAACGACTTAAAGGGCGCGCCGATCAGCTCGTCGCGGGTGCAGCCGGTGAGCGCTTCCATCTGCTTGTTGACGTCCGTGATGATGCCGGACGGGTCGGTGGTCATGATCGCATCGATGTTGGATTCGATAAGCGAGCGTGTGTAGAACTGTTGGTCTCGGAGGCGCTGATCGAGCTTTTTCTTTTCGGCCTCGACCTGCTGGCGCGCGGTGTTGTCGGTGCCGATCAGCAGATAGCCGATAATCGCGCCCTGTGCGTCCCGCAAAGCCGTGACCGACACGACCGCGCCAAATCGGCTCCCATCCTTGCGGATATAGGTCAGCTCGTAGATGTCCTCGATCCCGCGCGAGGCCTTGAACACCAAGGCCTCGAAGCCCGGCGTGATCGGGGTTCCCAGCTCCACGCTAAGCGCTTTTGCGCGTGCAATCACTTCCTGGGGATCGGAAATATCGGCCGGAGTGATTTTGTTCATCACCTCGGCAGCCGTATAGCCGAGCATCCTCTCGGCTCCCACGTTGAAGATCTGAATGACGCCCTTTGCGTCGGTAGCAATGCTCGAAAAGTTGGCGCTGTTGAAGATCGCGCTCTGCAGAGCCCCCGCCTTCAGTTCGGTGCCAATCAGCAGATAGCCAATAATGGCGCCCAAGACATCGCGCAACGCGGTAACCGAGACCACTGCCGGGAAACGACTCCCATCCTTGCGGATGTAGGTCAGCTCGTAGATGTCTTCGATCCCGCGTGAGGCCTTGAAAACCAGGGCCTCGAAGCCGGGTGCTATGGGGGCATCCAGCTCGACGCTCAGCGCCTTGGCTCGCGCGATCAGTTCCTGCGGATCCGAGATATCCGCCGGGGTGATCTTGTTCATTACTTCGGCCGCCGAATAGCCGAGCATTCGTTCGGCCCCGACGTTGAAGATTTGAATAACACCCTTTGCGTCGGTGGCGATGCTAGAGAAGTTGGCGCTGTTGAAAATCGCGCTCTGCAGGGCGCCCGCCTTGAGCAGCGCCTCTTCCGCCTGCTTACGGGCGGTGTTGTCAGTGCCGATCAACAAGAAACCGATGATTGCGCCCTGAGAGTCGCGCAACGCGGTGACGGAGACCACCGCCGGGAACCGGCTGCCGTCCTTGCGAATATACGTCAGCTCGTAGATGTCCTCGATTCCACGTGAGGCCTTGAACACCAATGCCTCAAAGCCAGGAGTGATCGCGGTTCCGAGCTCGATGCTGAGCGCCTCAGCGCGCGCGATCACTTCCTGCGGGTCAGAAATATCCGCTGGCGTGATCTTGTTCATCACCTCAACTGCTGCGTATCCGAGCATGCGCTCGGCGCCGACGTTGAAGATCTGGATGACGCCTTTGGCGTCGGTGGCGATGCTCGAGAAATTGGCGCTGTTGAAGATCGCGCTCTGGAGCGCGCCCGCTTTGAGAAGGGCCTCTTCCGCCAGCTTGCGGGCGGTGTTGTCGGTGCCGATCAACAAATAGCCGATAATTGTGTCCTGTACGTCGCGGAGGGCCGTGACGGACACGACCGCTGGGAAACGGCTGCCGTCTTTGCGAATGTAGGTCAGCTCGTAGATGTCCTCGATGCCGCGCGAGGCTTTAAACACCAACGCCTCAAAGCCTGGTGTGATCGTCGTTCCGAGCTCGACGCTCAGCGCCTCGGCGCGCGCGATCACTTCCTGCGGATCGGAGATGTCGGCCGGCGTGATCTTGTTCATCACCTCGGTTGCCGCGTACCCGAGCATGCGTTCCGCGCCGACGTTGAAGATCTGGATGACGCCTTTGGCGTCGGTGGCGATGCTCGAGAAATTGGCGCTGTTGAAGATCGCGCTCTGCAGTGCCCCCGCCTTCAGCAGGATCTCCTCTGCCTGCTTGAGTTGGGTCACGTTCCCGGTACCTTCGGAGAGTTGGAGCCTCTGCCCCGTCGCAGTGTTTCTCTCAAGCCATGGAGCGGGCTGACGGGAGGTACGGGCGTTGGGAACGTGCCAATGTTTAGGAGCATCAACATGGGCGACGGACCGATCATGCTGATTGTGGTGGAGCTGTTAGGAAGTTGTTCCTGCATTGGGACCTGACGAGTAACGGCCTCACCCGAGGCGAAGGGGGCGGGTCCAAGCGTGCTTAGGCGCTGTGCCCAAAGCTGACCGGGAACCGTCACGCGCAATGGTACCGCAGTATTGCGCGGACCGATGGAACATCGGCGGGGCACGCCTTAAGACCAACGATAAATCGATCATTATCGTCTTCTTTTCGTCTCACGCCGATCTTCTCACGCCGATCTTCGAGGGGCATATGCGATCACCTGTGGTGCAGAGTGGGTGCCGCGGCAAGGCGCAATGGAGCTGCCCATCATGGTGTCAGCGCCTCGGGTCTCTTTCGGTCGAGTGCCGACGTGCGGAAGAATCCGACCACGAGTGATCACCGGTGCTACAGTGACCCTCCCATCTGCATGCCAGACGCTGGGTTCAGCGGCGGCGAGCCGATCGTAGCGAGAATGCTAAATATTCTAGTCATAGACGACGATCCTGACCTCCGCGAGGTCGTCGGTGAGGTGCTGCGCGGCGAGGGTCACACCGTGGACATCGCGCCGGATGCTGAAATAGCCATTGAACGCCTTGCGGCTTGCTCGTTCGATCTGGTCGTGAGTGACGTCCGGTTGCCGAAGGTCGACGGGCTCACGTTGCTTCACCGAATTCGGCGAGAGTTCCCCTTGACCGAAGTGCTGCTCATGACGGCCTATGGCTCGATCGGTGACGCCGTCACGGCGATGAACGACAGCGCCGTTGACTACCTGAGGAAGCCCTTTGAGATCGATCGTCTTATCGCCGTCGTCGCACGAATTGAGGAGCGCCGGCGTTCCAAGGACGAGCAGGCCGGTTTGCTCGTGTAGAGCGCCGGTTCACTTCGATTGTCCGCCGCAGCAATTCCCGAGCTATTCCGATGCAGTCCGAGAGCGAAAGCGGACCTAAGCGCACCTGCGGGTCCATTGCGAGGTCGTACGAAGGTGGGCTCAGTGAGTTCATTCTGCTGAATCCTGTTCGCCACTCGACGACCGCCGACGTGACCGCCCTGATGCGCAGCCACGATATCGACAGTCGCCCACCGAGGCCACGATGGATCACCCGGGCGACTCGTAAGGTTTTCCCGCCGCTGACGAAGCCCCTGATCCCGATTCCGTTCATGGCTTTCATCGCGGTCGGGTCCTTTCGACACCTGCTACGTCGAGGCGCTCGGCGCAAGCGTCTGAAAAACGTCCAATCTCGCCATGTTGCGCCAATCCTGCCATGGGGCTAGACCTCGGAGAACTTACCAGGGGTCCGGAGACCCCATGTCAAGCCCATGGAACAGTAGGAAAAAACAGCATGCGGGGATAATTTTCCCCACCAGGGGGCTAAAGTCTCCACTCAAGATTCCGATTGGTCTTCGTGAGGCAAGATACATATAATGAAGACCAAGATGATTCTCAAGATCGCCGCCCTGGGATTGTCGTTGTTCACGATCGGTTGCGCGACGACTGGCCGTAGCCCCGGCTACTCGGACACCGAGGTCGAGATGGCGATGCGCCGAACGGAAGACGAGACGCTGGCCCGCCTGGCGGCCTCCAACAACGACGATATCGCCGACGCCGCCAGCACCCTGGCCCGCTCGCGCGCCACCCGCTAAACCAAACGACCTTCCAAACAGGACCACGACAATGAAAACGCTGACCAAGATGATTCAGATCGCCGCTCTCGGGTTCTCGCTGGTCGGGATCGGCTGTGCGACCACATCCCACAGCCCCCGCTACTCAGAGACCGATGTCGAGCTCGCGATGCGCCGAACGGAAGACGAGACGCTGGCCCGCTTGGCCGCCTCCAACAACAACGATATCGCCGACGCCGCCAGCACCCTGGCCCGCTCGCGCGCCACCCGCTAAACGCAGAGAGCGGCGGTCGCGCCGGGGAGAGGCCGACCGCCGCCCAGTCTCGAGCTCAGCCGGGACCCGAGCTGGGCGGAGGTTGCGATGTGGTCGAGACGCATCGCAGCCCGCATATCCAAAAATGCCGCACACCGACGGTGAGCGGCGTCGGTCAAACTTAGGGATGGCGAGCTTTGGTCACGTGGCGGTGGGCCTCTTGACGGGGAGGCTGCATGGGGGCGGAGAGCGGTCCGAACGGCGGAACCGGTGGGCGACGCTGGCCCTCTTCACGATCCTCTCGACCCTGCCGGACATCGATGTTCTGCTGGTCGCCTTCGGCGCGTCCGAGAGCGGAGCGCTCGGGCACCGAGGCGCGCTGCACTCGCTGACGATGGCCTTCGCGGCCGGGGTCTTCTGCGCGCTGGCGGCCCGCTGGTGGCGCTGGCCGGTGCTGCGCACGGCGCTCGCCGGCGCCGCCGCCGTCGCGAGCCACACGTTGCTCGACCTGCTCGGCGCCGGCGGAAAAAATCTGGCGCTGTTCTGGCCGCTGTCGTCCGCGCGCTTCCATTCGCCCTGGCGCCTGCTCCCCGACGCGCCTCGTGGGCTCAAGCTCCTCTCGAGCTCGGGTCTCCTCGAGTTCGTGACCGAGTTCGCGCTGTTCCTGCCGATCACGATCTACGCGCTGTGGCCACAGATTCGCCCGCGCCTCGCCAGCATGCGGCTGCCGAGCCTGCGAGTCATCGACGGTGCGAGCACGACGAAGGCCGCGCCGGAGGGGTCTCCGAATTCCGCCCGGCAGGATCCGCCCATGCGCTCGAGCGGGTGAGGGCAAGACCGTGAAACCCGGCGGGCGGATCGGGTGAGCGAACTGAAAAAGATCATGTAACCTCGCGGCATGATCTTCGGAAAAGAGCGGGAAGCGGTGCGGAACGCGACGCGCGCGATCCGCGATCTGGTGTTGCGACCCGGGCGGGAGCTGGCGCTGGGTGGCGGGTTCAGCGGCGGCCTCGGCGCGATGGCGCTGCTGGCGGCAGGCCCTCTGCGGCACATTCCAGAGATGGCGGCGCGGCTCCCCGGAACGCTGCGCGATCTGGGGGAGCGGGTGAACGCGATCCCCGGGGCCCGACGGCGCGCGCCGGACCTGGCGTTCGCGGCCCAGGCGCTGGCGGGGAGCGTGCGGAACGGCGCGACGCTGCGCGAGCGCTACCTGAACCTGCTGGCGGCGGCGATGGACGGCGACACCTCGGCACGGGTCCACCCGGCGTTTCTCGGCGTGCTGCGCCAGCTGACTGAAGACGAGGTCCGTCTGGTCAGCTTGTTCCAGCACGATGGTCCGTTCCCGCTGGTTAACGTGGTGGCGCGCTACAAGTTCGGGGGGGCGCTGTCGACCGAGCTGCGGCACTTCAGCCGGCTCGGCATCGAGGCCCACTGCGAGCACCCCGAACGGGTGCCGCTCTACATCGACAACCTGTGCCGGCTGGGGCTCACCGAGCTGCGTCCGGTGCGGATCGCCGACGACACCCGCAGCTTTCGCGCGCTCGAGGAGAGCGCCGACGTGCAGGCGGCGATCGCGCGCGTCCAGGCCAATCCTCCCCCGCCGCTCAAGAGCGGCTCCAAAGAGGACGACGATCGTGTGGTGGCCGACCTGCAACGCAAGGCGCTCTACGTGACCGCGTTCGGTCGCCGTTTCTACGAGGCTTGCGAATACCGCCCCGAGCCCGGAGCACGCTAGCTCGCAAACGGTCCCGTCATGGATGCCGCGCCACCAACTCCCACACCGCCGCCCCTCGAACGCGAGCCGCTGTCGCTGGGGGAGATCCGCGACGTCTGGCCGCTGCTGGCGCACAGCGATCGCGTTCAGGGCTTCCTGCTGCTGCCGCGCGATGAGGCGGAGGATTTCTTCTTCTCCGTGTCGGCGCGCGATCAGTCCGATCTGGTCTGTGGCATGCCGGGACGCGAGCAGCGGTCCTGGGTGCGCCTCCTGCCGCCCGACGACGCCGCCGACCTGATTCAGGCGGCGCCGACCGAGAAGCGCGACGCCCTGCTGGCTCTGCTCGACGAGCCGACCCGCCGTGAGGTGACCGCGCTCCTCGCCTACTCGGAGGACAACGCCGGCGGGCTGATGAACCCGCGCTACATCCGGCTGCGCCCGGAGATGACCGTCGACGAGGCGATCAGCTACGTGCGCAAGCAGATGCGCGAGCAGCCGCGCACCATCTACTACGGCTACGTGCTCGACGCCGAGCAGCACCTCCTCGGCGTGGTGTCGTTCCGCGAGCTCTTCACCGCCACCGTCCGCACGCGTGTCGCGGAGATCATGACCCGGCAGGTGACCACCATCCCCGAGCAGATGGATCAGGAGGCGGTCAGCCACATCTTCTCGCAGAGCCACCTGGTCGCGCTGCCGGTCGTCACGGCCGAAGGGCAGATGAAGGGGATCGTGACCGTCGACGACGTGGTCGACGTCGTGCAGGAAGAGGCCACCGAGGACATGCAGAAGGTCGGCGGTGTCGAGGCCCTCGACGCCCCGTATCTGCAGATCGAGCTGCGACGGATGATCCGCAAGCGGGTCGGCTGGCTCTCGGTGCTGTTCCTGGGCGAGATGCTGACCGCCAGCGCGATGGGCTTCTTCGAGAAGGAGATCGCGCGCGCCGTGGTGCTGGCGCTGTTCATCCCGCTCATCATCTCGAGCGGCGGCAACTCGGGCTCACAGGCGACGACGCTGGTCATTCGGGCGATGGCGCTCGGTGAGGTTCGCCTGCGTGACTGGTGGCGCGTCATCCAGCGCGAGATCGTGGCAGGGCTCGGCCTCGGTCTCGTGCTGGCGGTGATCGGCTTCCTCCGCATCGTCACCTGGGAAGGGCTGTTCCACACCTACGGGCCGCAGTATCTGAGCATCGCCGCGACCGTCTCGTGCAGCCTGATCGGCGTCGTGATGTGGGGGACGATCGCCGGGTCGATGCTCCCGTTCATCTTGCGGCGCCTCGGGTTCGACCCCGCCAGCGCCTCGGCGCCGTTCGTCGCCACGCTGGTCGACGTGAGCGGCCTGGTGATCTATTTCACCGTGGCGGCAATAATCCTGCGAGGAAGGTTGCTCTGACCGCCGCCGCTCGCCGCGGCAAAACCGCGTCGAGCGGCCACGCTTACGTCGCTCTGGTCGCGTTCGGGCTGGGGTGCGGAGGCGAGGCGCCGCAGGCGCCCGAGCCGCCCCCCCCGATCCGCGCGGACGAGCTGGTCAACACCGGCTGTCCGCCGCTGCCGCCGATCTCGGGGTTCGTCGGTCGCGCCGACGGTGCGCTGCTCCTCAACGGCATCACCCCGTACCGGGCGACCGGGACCAACCTCTACTACCTGCAGCAGCTCCTGTCGTACGCGCAGCAGGAGCAGGACCCGCAGGCGCTGGAGGCGGTCCGCGAGGTGCTGGACGATCTGGTCTGTCTGTCGCTGCCGGTGGCGCGGATCTGGGGGTTCAACGACTCCAAGGACACCTCATCGATCCGCCGCAGCCCCGGGGAGGGGTTTCGTGAGGAGGGGTTGCGCGGGCTCGATCAAGCGGTCTGGGAGGCCAAGCGGCGCGGCATCCGCCTCATCCTCCCGCTGGTCAACAACTGGGGCGAGTACGGCGGGCTCCCCGCCTACGCCGCCTGGGCCTCCAAGCTCTACGGGAGCCCGATCGATCGCGACGACTTCTACCGTGACGCGCAGATGCAGCAGTGGTGGAAGGACTACGCCTTCATGCTGGTCAACCGGGTGAACAGCTTCACGGGGATTCGCTACCGCGACGAGCCGGCCATTCTCGCCTGGGAGATCGGCAACGAGCTCCGCTGTTCGAGCTGCGCTGGGACCACCCGCCTGCCCGACACCATCGCCGAG
>Ga0066789_10000069_pt1 | contig 29074 bp, 21 predicted proteins | sample OrgsoiDNA2013049_FD_70960 | JGI IMG/M metagenome (GOLD analysis project Ga0066789, IMG submission 70960) | Permafrost soil microbial communities from the Arctic, to analyse light accelerated degradation of dissolved organic matter (DOM) -... | ecosystem: Environmental > Terrestrial > Soil >...
AATTGACGGATCTCCGTCCTACAAAGACATGAGCGGCCCGCCGGATGCCACTGCCGACTCGGGAACAGCCGGAGCGAGTGACGCAGGCGGATTCCTTTTCGACTCAAGGGGCTTAGACGCACCGACGGCCAGGGCCGAGGTGGCCGTCTCGGATGGACTAGCCGGCATCGACGCTGTCCGTGCCTGCAGGAGCAGCAATCCCGCTTTGCCGAGCCAGGCGTGCCATTCCGTTAACGATTGTGGGCCGACCGGACCCGTGAAGTGCTGCACGACGAGTCCTTGCTGGCCGGCGTCTGCCTGTCCAATTTCGCCAGCGACGTGCTCGGGCGGATATGGCAAGGCGACCTTCAATTGCACGACCGACAAGGACTGTAATGCTGGCGGCACCTGCGTGAGCACTGTCTCAGGATGCCCGCAATGCGAGTCTAGAAGCTGCAACTACCCACCGCCGGCCCCGCCACCCTGCACGCCAAGTCCAGACAGTTGTAGCCCGTCCGCTCGTTGCCAGACCGATGGCAGCTGCGTGCCCATTCTCTGCACCGACGGCTACACGTGCAACGTGGACGCCCGTTGCAAAGTGGGCAGCGTGCGCGCTGATAGCCATGGCTGCGAGCTGCTTCCTTGCGACGACGGCTGGACTTGCGACGAGAACACCCAGTGCACCACGCCGGGTGATCGCGGCAGCCATGGTTGTACGACCATGGCTGCAAGCAGGACAGTGAGTGCGATTGCGGTTACTGTGTGAACGGCTTCTGTTCGAGCAACCTTGGCTCTTGTTCGTTCGCGCCACAGTAGCCTGGCGGAGCACATCTTCGCTGGCTTGCCAGGTCGATTCCGAGCCTCCTAGAAGACGATCCCGTCTGGAATCTTGCAGTCTGTCGTGCAGTAGATGACGGCACCCGTAGCGTCAGACGGCTGCTGGGTCGCGTCCAGCTTCACGCCATTGTTGACCCCAAGGTCGCAGGCTTCGCCCCGGTCCACGATCTTGTCGCCGCAGAAGTGCGGCTTCAAACAGCCGATGGTGCAACCATCCTTACCGAGGGTGGTATCGCCGTTCGCCTTGCCGAGATCGCACTCTTCTTTGCCATTGACGACGCCGTCGCCGCAGAAAGGCCCGTAGGAGCAGTCCTTCTTGCAACCACCGTAGGTCGTATCGTCGTTGGCGGTGGTGCAGGTCGCTGGTCGCGTGCCAGTGAAGGCGTCGTCGCCGCAGTCGCACTGTTCACCGGCGGTCGCCACGCCATCACCGCAACGAGGCAAGCACGACGACTTCGTGGTGGTGAAACCGCTGAGGGTGAGCTGGTAGTTCGACTCGGGTGGGTGACGGTCGGCACCGAAGATGGCAATTTCGTAGATGCTGCCCGACTTGAGACCGAGCGAAAGCGTGCGCGTTCGGAAGTCGTCCGGGGTACTAGCAGCCGGCGGCGAGCCGTTGGTCGGCGAACACACCGTGGAGCCCGTCTCGGCACCTTGGATGTTTCCGGCCGTATCGAGGCAACCGCCCTCGACGATGGTCGCTACGCCTGGATCCCCGATGACAGTGACCTTGCCCGGCAACTGCTGGTGCACACCACCAAGATCAACCACGAGCTTACCGTTGATGAACATGAAGAGGTCGTCATCGCCGAAGAACTGCAGCGAGATGCCCTTGGTGCCGTCGTAGACGAAGAAGTAGCGAGCCTCAGACGTAAAGTACGAATCGTGCTTCACGCCAGGCGTATCACTCACCCAACAGCCACCGGCGGAGCAATCGGCACGGGGGGGAAAGAAATACTGATCCCCGTGACACGCAGTCCAGATGGGCGTTCCGTCGGCACGATTCCAGTAGGGCCAGAGATCGCACATCGTCGCCTGTGTAGGATTGAGCGCATCGAGCGGGAAGAATCCGTTGTCGGCACCCGCAAGGTGGTTCTTGCTGGCGTACTGATAGAGGCCGGTTCCGACTGCTGGCATTTCGAGCACATCGGTGAAGGTCGTGTTGACGGTGGAATCGTCGGTGTACCACTGTTTGAAGCTGGCCGCGTCCTTGACGATAGGCACAGCTCCCTTCCAGATAGGGCCGCCGGGCGAGCTTGCCGTGTAACCGGTGACCGAGCCGGTCACCGAACCGGACGGGTTCGTCGTACTGAGAGCTGTGCCCGCCGTAAGAAAGCCCGCTGAGAGGGGACTGTCTGTCTGGGTGTAGCCGCCGGGAATGTGGTCCTTGTTGCCCATGCTCCAGTCACTGAATTGACAGGCGCAGGTGTTGCTTGCACGGGCCGTGTTGTATTGGGGCTTGCCGTTCAGTAGGTCGGGAGCAGTGATGTCCCAGCAGCGGGCGGTCGAGTCGTTGCCCTTGGAGGGTCCGCCTGAGTTCGGGACGCAAATCGCAGTCGGAGTGGTGGAGCCCTTCGCCTTGCTGCCAAGGAAATAGAAGTCCGGATGCCCACCCGTGGCGGCATTCTCGGGCTGGAAATCGCGATAAACGATGGGCAGCTCCAGGCAGTCGCCCGTACCCGACTTGCACTTCGACGAATCCGGCGACGTCACCGGGGTGCACGTAAAACCAGTTTCCTTCTTGCACTTGTCGGAGCAGCCGTCACCATTGGCCAAATTGCCGTCGTCGCATTCCTCGGTCGCTGCGTCGATGTTACCGTCGCCGCAGGTGGGCGTGCAGGCCTGGGTCTTGCCGGCACTGTCGCGGCAGCTCGGCTCTTGAGTACAGGTCTTCGAGCAGCCCTTACCATCGCCGTAGAAGAGGCCGTTAATGGCCTTGCATCCGTCCGGCAAGGCCTTGGAATCCGTTCCACAGTCACACTGTTCGCCCTTTTCAAGCTTGCCGTTGCCGCACTCCGATTTGATGCACGGTTGACCCACCTTCTGACAGTCGAAACCCGGCTCTAGCTGACACGTGCTCGAGCAGCCGTCTCCCGCAATGGTATTGCCGTCGTCGCAGGCCTCGCCGGTTGCACCGCCGGTGATAACGCCGTCGCCGCACTTTGGAATACAATTCTTTCCGGGCACGGGGCAGACCCAGCCGGACTCGATGGTCTGACAGTCTTTAGAGCAACCGTCGTCGCTGACTGTATTCCCGTCGTCGCAGATTTCGTTCGAAGTGAGGATGCTGTTGCCGCAAACGGCGAGGTTGGTGCACGGCTGCCCCGGGTTCGGGCACGAGTAGTTCGCCTCGAGTTGGCAGCTTTGGCTGCAGCCATCGCCGCTGGTGGTATTGCCGTCGTCGCAGCCCTCGGTGTCTTGGAGAAGGCCGTCGCCGCAATGGCCACCGCCTGCACGTTCAACGGCCGCGTCCGCCGATGGCGGTAGGCTGACGGTCACCGACCCACCCGCGCCCCCGTTCGAGCCGGTATCGCCCGCGGTGTTGCCGCCCTTGAGAGCCTCGTTGCCGCCGGTTCCGTTGCCGACCACCTCGGCAGGGGTGCAAGCGGCCAGCGTTCCGGCAACCGCTGCAACGAAGGACCACACACGCCAACCATTCACCACCGTGTCGTGTAGGCGCGAACGAACGATACTTGTCATGGAAGAAGGCCTCTCTGGGTAAAACAAGGCTTGGGACCACAAGCGGCGGGCGCACACTCCGTCCCACACCTCGGCGGGAGTATAACAAGCAACGACTGGCACCAGTGAATGGAATTTGGCCCAATTCGGCCGAATGATCGGATGTGTGCGGGCGATCTCGCCTCAACCGTCCGCGTCAGACCGACTCAGTCACCGTCCGACTCATTGGAGACGCGCGCGAAGGGCGAATGAGCCATCCCCTCATGAATCTGCTGATCGACCGCGGTTGCCTCACGCCCGAGGTAGTCACGGACAGCGGCGGCCAATCCGCGATGGCGAATCCAGTGCGCACTGTGGGTGCGCCTGGGCAAAAGACCACGCTTCAGCTTCTGCTCGCCTCCGGCGCCGCCCTCGAACACTCGTAGCTGGTTGGCGATGGCGTATTCGATTAGGCGGTAGAAGCAAAGCTCGAAATGCAGCATGGGCAGAGGTGCAGCACTGCCCCAATAGCGACCGAAGAGCCTGGATTTACGGACGAAGTTGGTTGTTGCGGCAACGGGTTCCTTCCCGCTGTAGGCGAGCACGGCGAGCAGGCGGTGGGCGTGGGTGCGCCGGATCTCGGCGAAGAACTCGGGCGAAAGAGCCGCGAAGTTTCCGTAATTGTCGACTGTGGAACGATAAAGGCGGTAGAGCGCGTCCCAGTCGCGATCGTCTAATTGCGCGCCGGATGCTGTCACGATGCGTAGGCCATAACTGCTCACAGCAGCGCGCTCGTGGCGCACTTGCTTGCGCATGCGCGAGCGGAATTGGCCGAGATAGTCCTCGAAATCAGCGTATGGAGTCGCGCGGTTCGTCCAATGAAACTGAAAGCTGGAGCGGACGGCAAAACCTTGGGCGGTCAGATCGGCTAGCTCTTCTTCGCGACAGAAGAGGACGTGGATCGAAGACGCGCCCGTCTCGTCGGCGAGCTGCCGCATTCCTGCCACGAGCATGGGCACAACCTTGCTGCGGTCAGCCGCGGGGTGAACCAGCAACCGGTGCCCCGAAGCGGGCGTAAACGGAACCGCCGCCACGAGCTTGGGATAGTAGGGAATGCCGGCCGCGTGGGCGCCTTGCGCCCAGGCAAAATCCCAGATGAACTCGTGCATGCTCTCGTCCTTCAGGTAGAGCGGCACGGCGCCCACCAGCTGGTCGCCTTGCCGAGCGACCACGATGCATGGCTCCCAGCCGGTCCCGGATCCAACGCAGCCCGTCCGCTCCAAAGCCGCAAGAAAGGCATGCTCGAGAAAGGGGTCGTCATCATCGACCAAGGCGTCCCAATCTGCCGGTGAGACTTCGCTCACGCCGGACACGACCGACAGCGAAACCGGTACCTCGGGCAACGACAACATGAACGGCTGAAGTCTAGCCGAAGATTTCCGGCCCGCCGTCTACGGAGGGTAAAGCAAGTACTTGGTGCGCTTGCTTCGGAAACGTTCCAGCTCTTCCTTATATAGAGCTTCGATCTCACCCAGCTTGCGGCCGTCGTGAATCGCCTGAGCGACGGCAGGATCGCCCAGCATGCGGCGCAAGCGGCCGTCGTCCCAGCTTGCAGCGTGCAGTTTTCGAAGCGCGATGGCGATGGCGATGCCGGTACGCACGGGGTCGAACCGCGTCCGGTCGCTGATGCGCACGCGCACGCCGTGACAAGCTCGGCCGCGATAGGGGTCTGCCTCGGGCGTGAACGTCGTGGCTTCGAAGGTGACGCCGCCGAGACCGCAGTGGTCGAGCTCGCCGGCCAGCGCAACGCTGGCAATCCACGGAGCGCCGACGACTTCGAAGGGCACGTCGGTGCCGCGGCCGACCGACACGTTGGTTGATTCGAGCAGCGCCGTTCCGGGATACAGAACCACCTCGTCGAGGGTGCGCAGGTTGGGCGAGGGCGGCAAAAATGGCACGCCTAGATCGTCGAGATAGGCGAGGCGGTCGTAGCCCGCCATGCGCACGATTTGCAGACGAGCGCCCAGATGCTCGTCTGCATCCATCATCTCGGCCAGCTCTCCTAGGGTCATGCCGTGGCGCACGGGCAACGGATAGTGGTTGACTGCCGACATCTCGCTGGCCTTCAGCATGGGACCGCTGACTTCGGTAGCGCCGATGGGATTGGGTCGGTCGAGAACGATGACCTTGAGCCCGCGATGGGCCGCGGCGCGCAGGACGGCATGGACCGTCGAGGCGTAGGTGAAGAATCGCACGCCAACGTCCGGCAAGTCGACGACCACCGCGTCGATGTCGGGCGGCAGGTTTACGGGGCGCGGCCCGGGCGAGCTTCCACGACGTGGCGAAAGCGCACCGCCATAAAGGCTCGCCACCGGCAAGCGGGTCTTCCCGTCGATGCCGTCCTCGATGCGCTCATCGCGAACAGCACCCAGACCGTGCTCGGGGCCAAGCAGTGTCACCAGCGAAAAATCGCTCCGAGCCGCCAGTACGTCCGTGGTTCGCCGGCCATCGCGGGCACGGGCACTGTCGTTCGTCAGAACCGCAAGGCGCAGGCCGCGCAATAGCGAAAAGTTCTGTGCGGCAAGCACATCAATACCCAAGGCGAACGCCGAGGGCTCGACGGGTACTGGAGAAAGTGTCGTTCCGGCCAATGTGGCAATGGCAGCAGCAAGCGGCAGGACCGCGCCTTTGCCGTCGGGATGGACCCGATTGCTGAGGAACAGCACGAACAGGTTGCGCTCGGGATCGATCCACAGCGACGTGCCGGTGTAGCCCGTGTGACCTACCGCTCGGCGGGACAGCGCCAGACCGCGCGTGCTGGAATAGCTGCTCTGCACGTCCCAACCGAGCGCGCGAATGCCGCCCGGCACATCGTGCGGCGCCAGCATCTTTCCCAGCAGGGCCGGCGACAGCACGCGCACACCGTCGAGCGCGCCACCGCCCAGAATCATGCGCGCAAACCGCGCCAGGTCGCTCGCCGTCGAGAACAGCCCCGCATGACCGGCCACCCCGCCTAAACGAAAAGCGCGGGGATCGTGAACCTCGCCGCGCATCCAGACGTCGCTTCGCTTTTCGGTGGGAGCAATGCGGGCGCGCAGGGTGGCGGCCGGCAAGAAACCGGTCGCGCGCATCCCAAGGGGCGAAAAGACAGCCGTCTGTGCAACCGTCGCCAGATCCCGGCCGGTCACCCGCCGAGCTACTTCTTCAAGCACCAGAAAGCCGACGTCGGAGTAGAGGAAGCTCTCGCCGGGCTCGCGCTTGGGTGACAGCGCGAAAATGCGCGCCAGGGCGGCGGCTCGGCCACGCTCGAAATCGGCCAGCGGCGTCTCCACGGGCAAGCCCGAAACGTGCGTGAGCAGCTGCCGGAGCGTGATGCGTTCTTTGCCGTGACCGCGAAACTCGGGCACGTAGTGCGCGGCTCTCTCGTCGAGGTCGAGCTTGCCCCGATCCGCCAGCGCCAAAATGGACATGGCGGTGGCGACCGGCTTGGTCAGCGACGCCACGTCGAAGATCGTGTCCTCTGTCATGGCTTCGCGCTCGGGCACAAGTGCGCGTGAGCCGAATGCCTTTTGGTAGAGAACGCGGTCCGCATTGCCGATGGCCACGACGCAGCCGGAAAGCTTGCCCTGCGCGATGGCGTCGGTTACCAAACCATCGACGCCGCCCGAGAGCTCGACGATGTCGCGCGATTCTGCGGCCGACAGGGACGCCGCATCCGGAGGCCCAGCATCGCTGCCTGCCTTTACCTCCGTCGAGCTAGCCAACGTCACGACGAGAAAGATGAAGCGCAGGCGGCGCGCGCGAAACATGCCTCGACCATAGCACCGCGGCCCAGACTAGTAATCGCAGCCTTTCTTTTTGGGAATACCGTCCGGCAGGTCGACGCACGACAAGCAGTACATAACCGCCAATGTTCCATCTGGCAGGCCGTCGTCCGGCTTACGGACCACGTTGATCAGTTGACTCGGCGTGGCTGTGGTGGCGGGGCACCGTCGGGCAGTCTCCTGTTCCTCGGCAGAGCCATTTGGATTTCCGAGCTTGAGCTCCCAACAATCGGGCTTGCGTGCGGCATCGCAGGCTGGAACGGGATCGACATCCTCTACTAAGGCGACCGACACTTTGCCGTTTGCGTCCGTTGTCTGTTGCGGCCGTTTGAAGGCAATACGACAGTCGGGCTGAATGCCGGGGTCGTCACTGGTGTCGACCAATTTGAAGGGCACGCACAAGTTTCGCATCATGACCTGCAGACGCTTTCCAATACCCGCCATGGCCGGCCCGAAATCGGATTCACAGATACTGTAGGACAATGCATTCTCCGTCTTGAATTCATTCAGAAAGGCAGAGATGCGCAAGCCGCCGGTTGCGCCGTGCTCGCCCGCCGTGGCGTCGTAGCCGGAGCCGGAGGGCATATAGGCCGGATCGTAACAGATGGGCCAGTAGCCCCAGACCGTGTTGCCATTCTCGGTCAGTTTGTCGATGACGTACTTCTTGGCCGAGTTGTCGCCCTTTCGAGGGGTTCCGAAGATTCCGGCCACCAAGATCTTCTCGTCCGCGTCCGCACCTTTGAGCGCCTTTACCTCCGTCGCCAGTTGCCTGACATCCACGAGCGGATTGCAGGTTGTCGCGCCGGATGTATCGACTTTGGCATCGTCGCAGGTGGAATCCACGCGCGCGTGACACGACTCGTACGGGACCGAGACAGGGGCCTCGGTAGGCGGCGCCAGCGTCACGCCATCGCAGACGTGGCCGCGCGTCGAGCAGCGCAAGCTACCCGACTCGGCGGCGAAGCGAGGATTGAACATGCCTGTTTGCGGCGTCGCAGAACAATCGTCCTCGTCGGTGAGGATGACGACGCCCAAATAGGCATCGGGCCGAAGGAACGCCAGCTGGCTCTGATTGTCCTTCACATAGAAAGCCCACTCGATGGCGGCGAGTTGGTGCTCGAGCCCGCAGCCTGCCACCCCGACGTTGCTTGCCAGGCACCCGAACACCTCCTTGAGCTCGCCCTTGAAATTGACCGGGCTGCCTTTGGTGAATTCCAGCCATTGCGCGTCCGAATTGGCACCGCAGGTAGCGGCCCCACGCATTTGGAATTTGCCCATATCACCGTAAATGCCAGTCGCATCCGCTGGACAGCGAATCGAGGCGCCCGCACCGGAGCCCAGATCGCTATCAACGATGGCTATACGCAGATCGGGCAAGCTCTGATCCGTGGGGTCACGCAACGCCTCGATGAGCTGGGGAAACTGGTCTCTCATCTTGTCCTGTTTCGGTTTCATGGAGGGCGAATTGTCGACCATGAAAAGCAAGTCCAACTGTCGCATCAGAACCACAGGAACTTGTCCCATGCTTTGTATTACTGGATCCGGCGTGGGTTGTGCCAAGGGATGCGAAACGCACGCCCAGGCGGTGAAGACAAGAACCGCTACCAGCGCGAGCCAGCGGAACCAAGCAACGCAGAGCCGACTGAAAACTTTCATGCGAGCCTCCTTCGCTGCGATGGAGCAACCGGCGTGCCGTCGCAAAACAGAGGAATTTCGGCGATTGCGAGCAGACCTCACCCGTGGCCGCCAACGTCGGTGGCAGTTTTCAATCTGTACGTTGGCACCCAAGGCTGCGCGCCCGACACTCCATCAGCGATGACCGAGGCGACGGCAGCGATCGTCGCCACACACCAGTTCGTCTCGTCGGCGGCGCGATCCTTACGACTAATTGAGTCCTTCGATCGCCGAATTGAGCGCGATCACATTCCGGCTGTCGATACAGCGCCCGTGTCGACCACTTCGAAGTCACTACCATGAATCGTACGCAAGCCAGACAGTAACCCTTCCATAAGGGGCTCCCAGTCGTCGTTGGATTCGCCCGAGATGTACCAGTTGCTGCCGTTGTCGGCCAAGATGATGCCGTACTTCTTCATGGCCTTGGCGATGATCAAGCTTGGGCCGCTCAAGACACTTGTATTGAAGCTGGCCTTGAGGCGCAGTCGAAGCCCCATGGGCGGCAGCGCCGTATTGGAATTCCCGGCCGCGTGCGTGGCCGGATGAATGTAGCCTTGCGATGAGCGGCTGACCGTGAAGCGGATGGCGTGACGGATCTCGCCGGCCACGACTTCATCCAAGCGCACAAGCCCAGGAAGAATTGGCAGGCCGGCTGCGTCCGCCGAGGTCCAGCCGTCGGGGCGGAGCGCGTTCAAGCCCAAGTGAAAGATGGCGCCGTTGGCCGCCGTCCAGCCCGACGTGGGATTCTGGGCGTTGTACAGCTCGTACAGCGTGCAGTTGCTCGGTGCCCCCTTCGTGTCGAGGAACAGAACGTGGCGGTCGCTGCCCGTATCCGCTCCGGTTCCGCCTTCGATCGGCGTCGTAAGAGGAATGGGATAGCAGAACTTACCGGTGCCCGACGGGCACGCCAACGGGTCGCTTTCCGTCGCGCCCCAACTTTCGGTCCAGGTTATCGGCTGCGGTGTAGCGCCCGTCCCGCTCGCGAAGGGAATACCGTAGTGATCGATCGTCGTGCCCCAGTCGGGATGGAAGGCCGTACTGGCGGACATGTTGGCGAGATAGGTCGCGCTGTTCGCGTGCACCGCCAACGCCGAAACGTCCTGGTTCCACGGATTGTCGGCAGGGAAAATGGCACAGCCAGCAAGGGTGGCCGAGCCCGAGCTTCCTGCGGTCGGTGCGGAGCTCGTGCCGCCGTTGCCCGTGACGCCACCGTTGGTCGTAACCCCACCGCTGCCCAAGCTGCCGCCGTTGCCCAGGCTACCGCCGTTATCCGGCGCTCCGCCGTTGCCGACCGCCCCGCCGGCGCCTGCGCCCGAGCTACCGCTGGAACAGCCGAGCAGGACTATGCTTGCCGCCAAAATGCAACCCGGAACCAAACCACGCTTCGTCATGGCACTCCTCCAACTAGGTGCGTCCACCGATGAGCTCCCTCGATCATTATGCGCCCGATCGAGCACGAGCGAAAGTCGCCGAACGCAGGCGTCCAAGGCCGACCGCCAAGGCTTCGGCGCAAAGTTCTAAATTCCGACCTTATGTGTCCTATATTAGGGGAAGCTTCATGAAACGACAGATCATCCGAATCGACGAAGGTAAGTGCGACGGCTGCGGCATCTGCTGCGATGGATGCCCGGAGGGCGCCTTGCAGCTCATCGACGGCAAGGCCCGTCTGGTCAGCGAGATCACCTGCGACGGGCTCGGCGCGTGCGTCGGAGAATGCCCGCAAGGGGCTATCACCGTGGAAACGCGCGAGGCGGAGGCTTACGACGAGCGCACCACGCTCGACGGCATCATTCCCAAGGGCGCGACCACGCTAGGCGCACACCTCAAGCACTTGTTTGAGCACGGCCAGACGACGTACCTCGGCCAAGCCCTGGCGCATCTCAAAAGCAAAGGCATCACGATCCCGGAATACCGCGAGGTCGTCGCACACAACGGCTGCCCCGGATCCGCGCCGCGCTCGTTCGTGCGCGTGCCGGCTGCGCCTGCCATGCGCGCGGGCGTGCAAAGCCAACTGACCCAGTGGCCGGTGCAACTTCATTTGATCGCGCCGATGAATCCAGATTTCCAGGGCGCCGATCTGTTGCTCGCTGCCGATTGCGTGGCCTTCGCGCTTGCCGACTTCAATCAGCGCTGGCTGCCGGGCAAGAAGCTGGCCATTGGGTGCCCCAAGCTCGATCAGGGGCAGGACGTGTATCTCGACAAGCTGATCGCGCTGGTCGACCAAGCCCAGGTGAAAAGCATCTCGGTCATGATCATGGAAGTCCCGTGTTGCGGTGGCCTTCTGCGGCTGGCCCAAACCGCGGTCGCGCGGGCCCAGCGGAAGGTCCCGATCCAGGCGATCATCGTCGGCATCGACGGCGAAATTCGACGAGAGAGCTCGGTCTAGATCGTCCCGCATTCTCTCGCGACGGTATCCGTCGGCTGATGCTCGCGTAACTCAAGCAGTGCTGCTAAAGTGGCGCGCCTTCCGGAATTTCGATTCGTAACCGGAACGTCGGTTTCACATCTTATGAAACCACATCCACTGATCACTGGAGATTCGCGCATGGACCGTCAAGTACATCCCTTCCTGTTTTCAGCATCCAAATCCATCGCGGCAGTCAGCATGGCTTTGCTTGCGCTGGGCGCCGGACAAGGTCGCGTCTTCGCGCAGACCGAAGCCGCGCCCGCCGAAGCCGCGCCCGCCGCTGACCAGCCGGCTGCCGAAGCCGCGAAACCCGCGGCCGCCGTCGAGATCCCTCCGCTACCCGCTCCCCCTGCTCCGCCCGCACCGCCCGTCGAATGGAAAGTGCAAAGCAAGGGCGGCCTGCTGATCACCGGTGGCAACTCGCAGTCGAAGAACTTTACGTTTGGCTTGAACGGCTTCCGCAAGGAAGGCAACAACAAGCTGGCCCTGGAGGGCGGCTTGGCCTACGGGACCAGCAACAATCCCACCGTGACCGGCTACGGCCCGAACGACCAAATAACCAGCGTTGACCGCAACGAAGTCACGAGCACCAACAACTGGGCGTCCAAGGGGCGCTACGATCGCTTCCTCACCGAGCACAACACGGCGTTCGTCAGCGGCCTGGCAGCCGCAGACAAGATCGCCGGCAAGACCTTCTTCGGCGGCGGACAGATCGGTTACAGCCGCCTTCTACTTGAGAACGAGATGAACATCGTCGTAGCCGAGCTTGGTTACGATTTCTCGTACGAACGCTACGGCTCCCAGCCAGGCAAGACCCTCGATCCGGTCGCCATCCACTCGGCGCGCGTCCTGGTCGGCGAGACGCTTTCGTTATCCAAAGAAACGGGTGTCACGGCCAGCGTTGAAGCGCTCTTCAACCTCAACAAGGAAGGCAAGGCCTTCGATGCCAACAGCGGAAACCAGGGCGTGAGTGCCTTCAAGGATACCCGTGTCAATAGCAAGCTGGCGCTCTCGACGGTCTTGTGGAAGAGCCTGAGCTTCGGCTTCAGCTTCGCCGCCAAGTACGACCAGAACCCAGCGCCGCGGCCCGTTCCCGCAGGTGCACGCGCGGACGCCAGCTGGCCGTCTGGCACCGGTTCCAACTACTGGCGCCTCGCCTACTCGCAGAACTGGGACACCCTCACTGAAGCCACCCTCATCTACACGTTCTTCTAGACCGCACGGAACGGAAGGCAGCGACCATGGCCAAGGACAAATACCGTTGGAGGTTCTTCCGCGCCGGTGGCGTGGACCAGGTCGTCATCGACAGCGGGGCGGACATCGCCCACCTGGACGAGCTGGATCAGAAATTGTGGCTGGCCCTTTCCTGCCCCACGCGTGGGCTGGAATTCGACGGCCGCACCCTCGATCTGATCGACACCGACCACGACGGTCACATCCGTCCGCTCGAAATGACCGCTGCCATCGGCTGGCTTCGCGACGCCTTCGTCGACTTGGACGAACTGTTCAAAGGCGAAGCCAAGGTCAAGCTGTCAATTATCAACGGGGAAACCGCGCTCGGCAAAGAGCTACTCGCCGAATGCCACCACGTTCTAGAGAGTCTGGGCCGGCCCGACGATGATTCGATTTCCACCGACGACATCGCCGACACCGCCAAGATTCTGGCCGCCACGCGCTTCAACGGCGACGGCGTGTTGCCGCCCGAATCCGTTTTCGATGAGAAAGTGGCGCAAGCCGTGCGCGACATCATCGCGGCCATGGGCGGCAAGCTCGATCGCAGCGGCAAGACAGGCGTCGATCAGGCCATGGTCGAGGCCTTCTTCGACCAAGGCAAGACGGTCCTCGCGTGGCTCGACGAGGGCGACAAGTTGAGCTTGCCCGGCCTCGACCGCGAAACCGCCACCGCCGCAGCCCAAGCCATCGCGGCGGTGAAGGCGAAGGTCGACGACTACTTCACCCGCTGCCGCATGGCCGCCTTCGACGAGCGCGCGCCCAAGCTACTCGCTCCCGCCGATGCCGACCTGACCGCTCTGAGCCCCAAGACGCTCAGTGCGAACACCGAAGAAATCGCCGAGCTGCCGCTGGCCAAGATCGCCGCGCACCAGGCGCTACCTCTTCGCGACGGCGCGAATCCCGCCTGGGCCGAGCGTTTGGCCACGCTGGCCGATGCCGCCGTTCGCCCCGTGCTGGGCGAAAGCAAGGCAGAGCTGACGGCATCCGAATGGGCCGCACTGGAAAAGGCCATGGCACCCTACTTTGCTTGGCAAGCGACCAAGCCAGCCTCCGCCGTGTGCACCGTCGCGCCCGAACGCCTGCGCGAGCTCTTGGCAAGCAGCTTCCCCAGGGACATCGCCGACCTCATTGTGCAAGACACCGAGGGCGGCGATCAGATGCAGAAGCTCGAGCAGGTCGAGAAGATGATCCTGCTCCACCGCGATTTCGTGCGCCTGCTGCGCAACTTCATCAACTTCTCGGAATTCTACGGTCGGCGCAAAGCCATCTTTCAAGCTGGTAGGCTTTTCATCGACGGCCGCAGCTGCGATTTGTGCTTGCCCGTCGACGACGCCGGCAAGCACGCCAGCCTCGCCGGGCTCGCTCGCGCCTACCTGCTTTACTGCGATTGCACGCGCAAATCGGGTGAGAAACGCAGCATCGTCGCAGCCGTTACCGGCGGCGAGACCGACAACCTGATGGTCGGGCGCAACGGCGTCTTCGTCGACCGCAAGGGCAACGACTGGGACGCGACGGTCACCCGCATCGTCGAAAATCCCATCGGCATTCGCCAGGCCTTCTGGTCGCCGTACAAGAGCTTCATCCGGGTGGTCGAGGAACAAGTCGCCAAGCGGGCGTCCGCTGCTGACGCGGATGCCCGCCAGATGGTGCAGGCGCAGGCCCTGCAGACGGCCCACGCCGACAAGACCAAGGGCGACGAGAAAAAGCCCGAGCCCAAGAAAATGGACATCGGCACGGTGGCCGCCATCGGCGTCGCCGTCGGCGGTATCGCCACCTTCCTGTCGAGCATCCTGGCCATGTTCTTCGGACTCGGCATGTGGATGCCCATTGGCTTCGTCGGCCTTTTGCTGGCGATTTCCGGACCGTCCATGCTGATCGCGTGGCTGAAGCTGCGCCAACGCAACGTCGGCCCCATCCTCGACGCCAACGGCTGGTCGGTGAACGCCATGGCGCGCATCAATGTTCCATTTGGAGCCGCGCTGACCCAGGTGGCCGTGCTGCCGCCCGGCTCGCGCCGCGAGCTGCGCGACCCCTTCGCCGAGAAGCACCGGCCCTGGAAGCTTTACTTCTTCCTGTTGCTACTCGCGACCACCCTCCTGCTTTGGTACAAGGGCAGCCTCGACCGTCATCTTCCCGAGGGAATACGCGCCTACACCGTGCTTGGCTCGCTGAGCCCGGCCGAGCCGCTGCCAGCACCAGCCCCCCTGGCACCCGCCGCCAAGCCGGCTCCGACCGCCGCGCCCGCCAAGTAGAAATGCGCCCGCCGCCTCTTGACGAACGACGGGTTTCAGCTTAAACCAGCTGCCTTCCGCGGGCGTAACTCAGTGGTAGAGTGTCACCTTGCCAAGGTGAACGTCGAGGGTTCAAGTCCCTTCGCCCGCTCAAAAAAGCAGAACGAAACCGGCCAGTTAGCGTTGCCTCGCTAGTTGGCTTTTTTCTTTTCTGCCTCATGCACACCACCTTGGTTGGCCTTCTCCCCAACGGCGGCCGCTGCCTTCCTGATGCCCGCCAAGGAGATGACCTTCCCGATGGCTTCCCTGATTTCGGACGGAGCCACCGTGCTGTAGTGCTGCTGCATGGTCTCGGTCGCGTGCCCCGAAAACACCCTTGTGACCACGTCCTCGACCTCTGCCGCCCTGGCCATGTCCTGGAAGGTCCTTCGCATCGCGCGACGGCAGGCCTCATCGAAGGGCTATGTCAGCCGCTGGCGCTTCGTCGTCTTCGTCGTGTCCATGATTTCTTGCTTCCGTCCGTGCGACCGCCGGATCAGGAGCACCCCTTCTCCCCACACGAGGTCCGCAGATGGCCCCGACCTTCGCAGCGCCCTTAAGGTGGATGGCCTCGCCCCTATCGCGAATCCCAACGCTACTTCGGCAGAAACGCCCTGAACTACATTGCCCTCGGGCACGACGACCGAAGCGTGTCCCTCGAAGGCTTCGGCGAGCTCGCCAGCGAGCGGGACGAGAGACAACTCGCGGATCGCTTCGAGAACTCCTGCCAGACCTCTCGCAGCGCCAGAGCGATGATCCACGTCTTCGCGAAGATGTTGACCTGCTCGTCGCGGAAAAGAGTCGGATCCGTGTAGAGACCCGTGTCAACGAAATGCGTATTGGGAAAGCCCGGGGTCTCTTGCCACTGCCGCCTGCTACGAGACGTCGCCTGCTCCCGGTCCGAGCGCCGTTTCGCTCAAACGGCAAAGCAGAGAGACCGTGACACTTGCCAGCGAAACGGTATTTTCTGCCGACGTCGCGCCAAGGTAGACGGCCATGGATCTGTCTATCTTACATGACATATGTCTGTCAATGGCAAGCGCGGCAGCTTGCGTGGGTGTGACGTGCAAAACCGCGCCGATCTGACACTAGAGGGATCCGAGCACGTTGCTCGAGTGCGGCGACCGACGGATTTGCATTCGCGTCCTTGACAATGTCTTGCCTAGTAGACATACCTCCATTCCTATCCGTTCTCGTCAGCATTCAACCATTCTCTGTGAGGTGTGGCTATGAGCTACGTTCGAGACGAAGTTCTGAACGCAAACGCCGCTTACGTGGCGGACTTTGGTGACAAGGGAAAACTTGCACTACCACCGGCCAGGCGATTTGCCATCCTGACTTGCATGGATGCGCGCATCGATCCCGCGAAACTCGCGGGCCTGCGGGAAGGCGATGCCCATGTCATTCGCAACGCAGGTGGGCGCGCCAGCGACGACGCGATTCGTTCCTTGGTGATCTCCTACAAACTGCTGGGCACCGCCGAGTGGTTCGTCATTCACCATAGCAACTGCGGCATGGAGCTCTTTACCGATGAAGTGATTCGGTCCTTACTGGCATCGAGCCTGAATACGTCGAGCTATGACGGCACCAGTTGGAAGGACAGTGGCAAGGGGCCTGGCTCGCGCCATGGCGATTTCCTCGACTGGCTGTCCATCGACAACCAAGCAAAAAGTGTTGCGCTGGATGTTGAACGAATTCGAAACCACCCTCTGGTGCCCGGGAGGATTCCCATCTACGGCTTCATCTACCAAGTCGAGACAGGCAAGCTGGTGGAGGTCCGTGAGGCGACGGACATCGGAAAAGCACGGGAGTAGGGTCGCGTACAGGCGAATGCAAGACACCACAATCAACTGCGCCGCTGGTGGTCCCCTGGTGCGCGAGCTCAAGCTGCTTGAGAAATATCTGCCGTTTCGTACGAAGTTGGGGCCTCAGAACTCGCGGATAGCGGGCGATTCAAATAGAGATGTTTCGTCATCCATGCGCACTGCGGTGGCTCGCATGTTGCGGAGACAACAGTGTCATGGCTGTAGGACTGTTGGCCTGCGCTTGAAGTCGACCTTTTTCTATGACAGACATATGTCTTTCATTCAATGCCAGTCGTAGATTCAGCGAATGAGGTGAGTCCATGAAGCGCGTCTCTGTTGTTGGATTGGTTTTGCTGATGCTCGCCGGAAGTGGTGCCAGCTTTGCGCAATCCTCGGCTGCGTCCGGTCAACCTTTCGTCGTTGAGTACTATTACAAGACCAAGTGGGGGCACGCCGACGAGTTCCTCGCGCTTTTCAAAAAGAACCACTATCCCATCTTGAAGAAGGAAGTCGAGCTCGGCCGCATTCTCAAGGTTTGGGTGGATCAGGCCCGCTACCACACCACCGAGGATGGCCGCTGGGATTACCGCGTGACCATCGTGTTCAAGAATTCCACAGTTGCCAACGAGCCCTTTGACGAGGAAGCACTCAAGAAGAAACTATTCCCTGACCAGACGCCGTATAAGCAGGAAGAGCAGCGTCGCTTCGAGATCTTGGATGCGCACTGGGATTTGCCCATCAAGAGCGTCGACCTTGAAGAGACGGAAAAGCGACCGCAGAAGTGACATCGGAGCGACCCGTTTCGGCACCAAGAGAACGTTTGAGGACTACCATGCCACCGGATCTGATCCTCTATAACGCGAATATCGTCACACTCGATTCCGCACGACCCAGGGCCCGAGCCCTCGCCGGGAAGGGCGAGCGAATAGTAGCGTTGGGGGACGACAAGACGATCCTGGGCACGGCTGGGCCGAACACTGTCACTGTGGACGCCCGCGGTCTGACGGTGCTGCCAGGATTCAATGACAATCATTTGCACGCACTCGGCATGGGACTCTTCTTTCAACATCCCAATCTGTTTGGCAAGAACGCCGACGAGATCGTGGATGCGCTGAAGCAGCATTATGCTGATAGCAAGCCGGGGCAGAGATTAACGGGATACGCCTGGGACTATTCCTCCTGCCCGCATCCCAACAAGGCGATTCTGGACCAGGTCTTCCCGAACAATCCGGTAGTCTTGCGCCAGTATTCAGGACACGCACAGTGGCTGAACACACTGGCGCTCAAGGAGCTGATCGATGCCGCCGCAAAACAGGGCAAGGCAGGCACGGGAGCCATCGTCCGGGACGAGCAAGGAGAGCCAACCGGCATCGTGCTTGGTACCGTGGTTCATAGCAGTCATCGCCGAGAGATCTTGAGGCGAGCACTGACGCCAAGCCTTCATTGTGGCCTTCTCAATGCCGCCTTGGATCGGTTTCGCAAATCGGGAATTACTTCCGTACAGGACAATACCTGGCAGCCCTTCACCATCTGGCTGCTGCATCTTCTCCGTCGACTGGGCCTGCTGACGGCTCGCTTTTCGTGCTGGTCATTCGGTCAATTTCCGCTGCTTGCGCGAGGCATGGATTGGAGCCTCTACAATCCGCTCTGGATTCGGCGCGGCCCAGAGAAATACATCGTCGATGGCGCATTTTCACCGCACACCGCGTGGATGCTTGCACCGTACGAGAACGAGACCGGCAACACCGGCCGGGCTGTCCTGCAGCCGCAAGAGCTGGAAGCGATCGTTCGGCGAGGAGCAAGGCGTCGACGTCAGCTGGCCTTTCACACCATCGGAGACGGAGCGGCCAAGGCAGTACTCGACGCGATCGAGACGGTTTCGCGAGATCGGCCAGTTGTCACACGCTTGCGCATTCGCATGGAGCACGTACAAATCATCGACCCCACCGACATCGAACGGATGCGGCGCCTCGGGGTTCTGGCTTCAGTGCAGCCGGTGGCCTTGGCATTGCCCGAGCGCGATCGAGCATTGGTCGGACCCGAGCGCTTTGCCCGTCTCTATCCCTATCGCTCGCTCCTCGACGCCGGCGTAAACCTTTCCTTTGGGTCGGACATCCCCGGCGAGATTGAATACGACCCATTTCAGGTCATCTACCGAGCGGTCAGCCGGCGCGGTGTTGCCCCGAAGGGCGTGGCCTACGATCTTTCCGAGGCCTTGACTGTCGAGCAAGCCGTCATGGCCTACTGCCGTGGCTCAGCCTATGCGGAGCACATGGAGGAGCACAAAGGCGCGCTCGCTCCGGGCAAGCTTGCGGACTTCATCGCTCTTTCGCAGGATATCTTCGCGACCGACGTTGAGCGAATACCGGACACCAAGGTGCTGCTGACGGTCGTGGGCGGAAGGGTTGTGCACTCGCTTCTGTGATGTGCTGGAAGACGCCACCACCGCCAAAGGCAATTCGGCCTCGGCGGTTCAGGCCAACCTTTGACCGAGGAGGAAACCATGTCCAACACGAACCAACGTTTGACCCCGCACGTGCTTGCCTTCATCGAGAAGGTGAAGGCCGATACCGCCAAGGCATCACGGATTCTTTGGGAAACGCGAACGCTTTCGGCAAGCCAAACTTTCCAGACCTACCAACGCGTGCCGAACGAGAAAATCTGGGTGTCCGCCGGCTTTCCGAGCCCGTGGGACGACGGCGAGATCAAGGTGTCCGTGGGAGGTTTTGACGGGACAGCCTTCTTGGGCGAAGTCCAGGGTGCCGGGCGTTACACCAAGATTTTCCAGAAACACCCGCAGGTGACGACGGTCATCCACGCGCACACCAATGCCCTCGGTGCGTGGGCCAGCGCCCACAAGGCATTTCCCATTCAATACGTGCCTATCACCCGCGCGACGGTGGCCACGGAATTTTCCGTGTACGTCGATCGTCGGCAGCCTGAGCAGGATTTCATCGTCGATCGCCTGGACGAGAATCCGCACATCGAAGCCGTCGTGGAGGCGAATGGCGGCAGCACCTTCTGGGGCGATGGAATTCTCAAGGTTTCCCGTCGAATCGTCCTCATCGAGGAAGGCGCTTTCTTCCAGCTTCAGGCGCAGGCACTCGGGGGGTCGCGCACCTACGGGCCGGGGGTGCTTGAACAACAGTGGCGCATGGGACTTGTTCCCCGCGAGTTGGCCGACGCGGCGCTGGCGGCGGCGCGATCCAGTAGCCCCGCATAGCGCATGGGCTCGGCGGATGGCGTGGCGAGTGTGGAGGATCCCGGAAGGGACGCGGCGGCTTCCACGCCATCCGGCTGACCAGCGCTGGTCGACGCTCGATAGATGCCTAGTAAACAAGACTGCGCCGGGCGTAGTGATTGACCGGTTGCCGGCCCTCCGAAGCAACTGCAACCGCGCAGCGGATATACACCACCCCTGCTGCTCGGCTGTTGCCTGAGCCACAGAAGAGACACGCGATGGGCCGCCGCGCCACCGGCGCGACCCTCAAGATCGCACCGGTATGCCGACACTATCGCCCAAGTTCCAAGCCTCAAGCGCCACCGGCATCCTCCGTGCAGTGCCTCCACGCTGTTGTCGACCACCGAGCATCATCGCTACCTGGACGCTCGCCCGCCAACTAATTCTCTTACAGCGAACACATGTCCTGTATCAGTGCACACCACGTAACCATGGAGGAATACCATGCATCACCCGATCGACAGAATACGACCCCGGCTTGGCCGACGTTCACGACACGGCGTCATCGCCGCGCTTGTGACCGTTTCCATCGCAGCCTTCGCCTACGCGGACTCGGCAGCCCCAGCCACCGAGATTGCTCCACCAAACTTGCAGCCACCGCCGATCACAGTGCTGCAGGCCAAAGCAGGGCTCGAACGGGGACTCGTCTTCGTCGCGCCCAAGACCACGCCCGCGCCGAACCTGCAGCAAGGTCCGGAAATCATCGACAACCAAGGGCGCCCCGTCTGGTTCCACCCCGTCGCCGACGGCAACCAAGCCGCCGATTTCCGCGTTCAAACCTACCGCGGTGAATCCGTCCTTACCTGGTGGGAGGGGCAAAGCCATACCGGACCAGGCCACGGCGAAGGAGTCGATTACATCTACGACCGTTCCTACCACCTGGTCGCGACGGTCAGTGCCGGTCACAGCTACGCCGCAGACACCCACGAATTTCGCCTAACCCCTTACGGCACCGCACTCATCACGATCTACAGCCAGGTCAGCCGCGATCTGTCGTCCGTGGGAGGCCCGGCCGACGGCTCGGTCTTCGACGGTATCATCCAGGAGATTGATGTCGCCACGGGCGCAGTGCTATTCGAGTGGCATAGCCTGGACCATGTGGGGCTGGACGAAAGCCACGCACCGGTTCCGACCACAGCGAGCACGCCCTACGACTACTTCCACATCAACGCCGTAAGTTTGGATGTCGACGGAAACCTCCTCATCAATTCGCGCCATACCTGGGCGTTGTACAAGGCCGACCACCATTCTGGGCGCGTGCTCTCGCGCCTAGGCGGTACGAAGACCGACTTCGCCCTGGGGCCGAATGTCGCGTTCGCCTGGCAACACGATCCGGAGGCAGTCGACGACGAGACCATCCGCCTCTTCGATAATGAGGCTTCGCCGGCCGTATTGCCTGCGTCCCGCGTGATCTGGATCCGCCGAGATCCCTGGCGCCACACGGCCACGTTGATCCGGTCCATCGTGCATCCCGATGCACTATCGGCGGGGTCTCAAGGGAATGCGCAGGCTCTCGCCAACGGCGACACGTTCGTTGGTTGGGGTGCGACCGGACGTTTCTCAGAATTCGACCGTGAAGGGAAATTGCTCTTCGACGCCAACGTGCCGAAAGGTTGGGACACGTATCGTGGCTACCGTCACGCATGGCATGGCCACCCCGACACCCAGCCGACTGCGACAGCGCAGCGGAATAGCGATGGAACCGTGACGGTGCATGCGATCTGGAACGGCGCCACCGACGTCGCGCGCTGGTTGGTGATTGGAGGGTCGCACCCAAGATCGCTATGGCCTATTGGATCGGGCGATTGGAATGGGCTCGACACAGCAATCACGCTCACCACGGACACTCATCACATCTCGGTGGTGGCGCAGAACGCCGAAGGCCAATTGATCAGCCGATCGGCGCCAGTAGGTGTCAGCAAATGAGGAGAGGACAAGCCAGGTCTTGGGGTGCGGCGGAAGCCGGGAATTAGGGCAGTCGCGCTTGGCCGTGCAAGGCATCGCTCCCGGATTTCTACTGCGCAGAGATCCCCTGATATCCCAGAAATCACCGCTCGCGCTTCCCTGGCAGGTGCTCGATTTCGGTAGAATCGTCGCTCCACGATGATACAAGGTGCGCCGATGTTCATGCCCAACGCCAACGCGAGGGCGCTCCTGCTGCGCCACCGATTCCGAGCCCGTCTTGGAAGTAAAGGCGTCTGCCCAAAGGGATGGGCAGTGTGAACCGTCGTGAGTTCACCGTCGGAATGGTCGGATTCTGCGCTTTCTTGGGGCTATACGCCACCCAGCCGTTGCTGCCGATCTTGCAGCGCACTTTCGGCGCGTCCAAGGTCGAGGTTAGCCTCACGATCTCAGCGGCAACGCTCGGAGTGGCGTTAGCGGCGCCGTGGGTGGGTCTACTGGCGGACCTGGTGGGCCGCAAAAAGGTCATCGTTCCCGCGGTTTGGCTGCTCGGCTTGACCTATCTTCTCATGGCCATTCCTGGTGGCCTTGGCGCACTGGTGTTCTGGCGATTCGTGCAAGGGCTGCTCACACCGGCCGTGTTCGCGGTAGCAGTGGCCTACGTCAACGAAGAGTGGCCGCGCTCCCAGACGGGTTTCGTGGCGTCCATCTACGTGGCTGGTACCGTCTTGGGTGGTTTCACCGGGCGATTTCTTACTGGGCTGATGGCTGCGCGCTTCGCCTGGAACTGGGCCTTCGTCGCGCTTGGCGGCCTGAGCTTCGTTCTCGCGATCCTCATCTCGACATGGCTGCCCAAAGCGAAGACCTTCTCGCGGGTGGCCGACGTGCGCGGCGCACTCCGCGACATGGTCGGACATCTGCGCAATCGCTCACTGCTGACCATCTACTCCGTCGGGTTCACGATTCTGTTCGGCCTGGTAGCAACGTTCACGTACATCACGTTCTACCTCGCCGCCCCGCCGTTCTCGCTCGGACCGTCTGCGCTTGGATCGCTCTTCGCGGTGTACTTGGTGGGCGTCGTCGTCACGCCGCTCGCGGGGAAGTGGTCGAACCGGATACGAGGCTGGAAGCTACTCGCAATAGCGCAAGTGCTCTGCATTGCCGGGACGCTGCTCTCGCTGATACGCGCCCTACCATTCGTCATCGGAGGGCTCGCCTTATGTTCGACCGGCGTGTTCGTCTGCCAAATCGTCACCAACCGAGCCATCGGCAATGTCACCACCAAGGCCCGCGCTTCTGCGGTGGGCTGGTACGTGACCATCTACTACCTCGGTGGTTTCGTCGGGTCCACAGCGCCCGCCTTTCTATGGCGCCTAGGCGGATGGCCGGCATGCGTAGCCCTTATCGTCGCGGTACTTATGTCGTCGTTGCTATTCGTGCTCACGGTGTGGCGGCGCCGCGAGCCCTGGCGGTTGCAGCAGGCGACGCTCAGCCTAGACGATGTCGCAAGCTGACAGCGATATCACTGGGACGAGGGGTTCTCGGGCGAAGTACTGGAATCGGTTTCAGGCTCCGCCAGGGGCCCTCGGGTAGCGAAGAATAGATACGCCAACGCGATGCCGAGAGAAATTGCCGCCACGGTGAAGGCGAGCGATTTGCCGTGCCACAGTCCCTTGAACCAGTCGTTCAGCTCCACCAGAAGCTCGTTCATCGTCCCGCCGTAGAGCTTCAGGGCGCGCGTGTACTTCTTGGATTCCGGCGTGAGCTCCCAGGGGATGTCGTCCGAAGCAGAATCGGCAGTGAGATAGACGCCCATCGAAATTCCGAACCCGGCCAGCAGAATCGCGCCGGCTACGACGTACGGATATCTTGGTCGCCGTTCGGCTTTGTCCATGACTGCGCTGTCTCCGTCGGGAGCTCATAGCGACTGCACCCAGGACCGCAACCGTCAGAAAGAGTGCGGCCCTGAGCGCGAACGCGATCCCCAAATCTATTGGGCAGGCTTGGCCTTGTGGTCGAACACGGCCTTGCATACCTCCGCGAATTCGTGCCGGACTTCCAGCGACGACTTTTCGGACACCAAGGGTCAGCAAGCCAGCCTTCCCGAATCGGCAATTCCTCCATGATTTCAGCCATGACGCTTTTGCATACGCTTTTCTACAGAGGGTCTTCGCACACGGCTGGGCTCCTAGCCATCACATTTGGGTCTGCCGCGACATTCAAGTTGGACACGGTTCCCGTCGAGCCACGCTAGCAGATACGATCATGTCCGAGAATTCCAACGAGGGACGGCTGGCGAGGATACTCTCTCAGTGCGCGGCGGAAATGCTCGCCGCTTTGGGGTTTCAGACGACAATTCTCGAAGAGGCGTACCCTGCGAAACCCGCGAGCGAGAGTATCGCGGCCTTCGTCCGCTTCGGCAACGACAACCTGCGCGGTTCGTTGACCCTTTGGGGCCCAAGCAAGTTGATCTCTCGCTTGCGCCCCTCTCCTCCGGCCGTCATCCCGGACGACCTGGACGACTGGGCCTGCGAGATGGTGAACCAAGCAGTCGGACGCTTTCGCAACCGGGTGGCGACGTATGGAGTGAAGGTGGCGTTCAACATCCCGCGAAGCGCGCTGGCCGAGCAGTTGCGCCCTCCCACCAGTCCTCAACCCTCCTGGTTTCCCATTTCGTTCGTCATCGATGACATGGTCCTCGAATGTTGGATTGAGCTTGAAGCCAATCCTGATTTTCAATTGGCGGAGAGCCCGCTCGAGGAAATTGAAGCAGCCCTGGCGGAGGGCTCGATTGTTCTCTTCTGAGCTTGCAGACGCATGGCAAAGAAAACCGTGCTCATCGTCGACACTCGTTTGCGATCCAGCAACAGTTGTCCCTTGCTCTGATAGCCCGGGCCAAGTTGGCCGCAGCCGGGGGCTGGATTGTCAAGGCCTTCCAGCCCGACTTGCTCATTGGCGCTGTACGCAGGATGGCAGGGCACTCCGAATGACGGGCACGACAATGTCATGATGGGTGGTCAGCCGATCCTTCTTATCGATCCCGACGACCAGGAACGCGAAGTGTTGGTCGAGCGGCTGGCCATGCAAGGGTACAAGGTCACGTCATTCGCCAACCCGATCGACGGTGCTCACGCGGCACTCAATAGCCCACCGTCGGTGGTGATTGCGGACTTGTGGATGAGCGGGATCTCCGGCGTGCAGCTGACTCGACTGCTGGGCGCCGAGGCCGCCACCGAGCGAGTTGCGGTGATCCTGCGTGGACCTGACAATCCACGCAATCGCTTTTGGTCCGAACGGGCGGGCGCGGCGGCCTATGTAGTCAAGGGGCAAATGCGAAATCTGCTTCTTGCCATGACCAAGTACGCCGCTCCGGTTGACAACGACGCATTCTTTACCCAATTGCAAGGTGCCGACTCCGACATTCGCGATCGCATAGCAGCGTATCTCGACGCTGCCCTATTTGAGTCGGTGCTGTCGTCAGAGGTGCGCGCACTGTCGACCTGTGGCGAATTCGAGCATCTCTTCGATACCTTGGTTCAATTCGTCTCCCAGGTCATGTCATACCGTTGGCTGGCACTCGCCGTGGAGACACCCTTTCACATGGGATTGCACTGTCATCCGGCCCTCGGCGCGGAAAGCGAGGCCGAGGCGCGCCAATTTCTTTCAATTCCAGCTGACTGCACTGTTCTGCGCATCGTGGACGAGGACGCGGCATCCAATGCGCAGTGTTTTCCCCCGCTCGTCCGCAGCATTCTATTCGGTTCAACCCCCATCGCTCGTATCGCGCTCCGCGAGAATGACCAAGGCAACCCGCAGGACACGCGAATTGTCGACATCGTCTCGCGTGAGCTCGGCGGGCCATTGCGAATAACCTCACTGGTGGAGGAGGCGCAGCGCGCGGCCACCACCGATCCGCTTACTGGCACGATGAATCGTCGGGCTTTCCTGCGTGCTCTCGATCTGGAACGTGCGCGCAGCATGCGCCACGCTTATCCGCTGTCGTTGCTGCTGCTCGACGTGGACTACTTCAAGTCCATCAACGACAAGCGCGGCCACGCCAGTGGCGACAAGGTACTCTCGGCGCTAGCGCGGCTGCTACAAGCCCATTCGCGCAAGGTAGATATCGTCGGCCGCTGGGGGGGAGAGGAGTTCGTCGTCGTCCTGTCCGGCACCGATGAGGCGGGGGCGGAGGTGGCCGCCGAGCGAATCCGAGCCGCGGTGCAGGCAATGGTCATCCAGGACGAAGATGGTCAGGAGGTACGCGTCACCATTTCGATTGGAGCGTGCAGGATGATCACCGAGGAACCCGCGGAACAACTGATCGACCGCGCCGATCAGGCCATGTACCAAGCCAAGGCAACCGGCAGAAATCGCGTCGTCGTTGGAGCGCGGCCGCGGCCTAGAGAGGCCATGCGACAGACCCTCACCCTGTCAGTTCCGAGCGAAGACGCGATCCGCGCGATCCAGCGTAAAGGCGTCGTTTGAGCTACAGGTCCGAGGGCGATACTCCGATACGAAAGCGAGAGTCCACGATGCCAGAGAAGTCCACGGAAGAACGCCTCAGCGAAATTCTCGCCGCCTGTTTAACGGAGCTCGTGCGCGCCCTGGGGGCCGAACCGGTTTGGTTGCCCGGGCGACAGCCCGAAACTGGGTCGGGTGAGGTCCTTGCCGCGTTCGTCGGATTCGGTAGCGATGATGTACGCGGTTCGTTTGCCTTGCTTGGACACCCGCGCCTGTTCGCGCGATTGCACCCCATCCCCGTGGGAGGCAAGAGCCGTGACTTGGCGGATTGGGCCCGGGAGCTAGCCAATCAGGCAGTCGGCCGTTTCAAGAACCGCGTTCTCGCGTACGGCCTTGCGATCACCATCAGCTCGCCGCAAAGCATACTTGCGGAACAGGTGCGGGTGACCAAGACGCAGAAGCAACTGCGAAGCCCTCTGGTCATGGGAATCGACGACATGTCTTTCGAGACCTGGCTGGAGCTCGACGTCCGGCCGGGATTCACCCTTGCCGATTCCCCAACCGAAACCGCACTGTCCGAAGGTAGCGTCGTGCTCTTCTAGGGCCGGGTGAACCATCGTGAAAGCAACCATTCTAATCATTGATGACTCCCTCACGGTACGCCAGCAAGTGGCCGCTGTCTTGAAAGCAGACGACTACGAAGTCATCGAGGCTGGCGACGGTTTGGCGGGGCTCGAAGCAGTGCGCGCACATCCTGAGATTGCGCTGATCCTATGCGACGTGAACATGCCACGCATGGATGGCCTTGAGTTTTTAGAGCATTTCAAGGACGAGCGCAGCCTGCCCTCCTTACCCGTCGTCATGCTGACCACGAATGGTACGCCGGATCTCATCGCACGGGCGAAGCGTGCTGGAGCGCGCGGATGGATCGTGAAGCCCTTCCAAGCCGATCTCCTGCTCGGCGCGGTTCGCCGCATCGCCGGCGACGCTACCCGGACCAGCGCCTCCCCGGGCGACGTTCAGGGGTAACGTCTGCTCAGAAGCAGGCTCCGCACCACATCCTCACTATAGAGGCCTATGACCACATTCGTCGATTGGTTCATACCACCCTCTTTGAGAGCCGGGATGCGAGACCGCCTGCGACGCGCGCTTAAGGATTCGTCGTTTTCCGCCGTTGCACATCCAGACCGGGCAACTTCTTATTGGCGTGGCCCGGTACCATTCAAATAGGGAGCGCGCTATGCCCATCCTGGCTTCTTCGTTCTGCTCACTCGAGTCTGATTCCGCCGAGGCGGGCAAGCTTGCGGCGGTTAGCTTGAAACATGCTTTTGCCTCAGACCCACTGCGGGTGGTCCTCGTTTACTCGACGATGAACCACGATCACCCCATGCTCCTCGAGGCGATTCGAGCCGAGCTCCCCGAGGATGTCATCGTGCTCGGCACATCGGTGCAGGGCGTGGTGAGCAATGATGAGCTTTCCGAGGAGGGAATGGTGCTCGGAGCCATGGGCTTTGGCGGCGAAGCCCTGCGGGCGACCGCCGCGGTAGAGCGCGACGTCCAGGTGAATTCCCGGGAGAAGGGCCTTTCCCTGGCGCGTAAATTGCTCACCGATCTCGGCAAGCAACCAAAGATCGTGCTGACGTTCTACGACCCCCTCTCGGGCGTGGACGTGGAAGCAATGCTGGCCGGGCTGCGAGAGGAACTGCACTGCCCCATCGTAGGCGCGGGATCCGGACAGCCTTGGGGTCCGCCAATCGAGACCGCTCAATTTTGGAACACCGAAGTCATGAATCATGGAGTGGTCGCCCTCGCCCTCAGTGGCCCTTTCGTGGCGGAAATCGGCATGTGCCACGGAACTGTCCCGAGCGGTATTCAAAGCGTGGTGACCAAGGCGGAAGGCAACCAGATTATCGAGATCGACGGCCAGCGGGCCGTGGACTTCTGGCGCAGCATCACGGGGGCTAGCGCGGCGGACATAGCTAATCAAAGTCACTTCGCCATCTGGGCGGTCGGGGTCGAGCGAACGGGGTCGATCGATGGGGTTACCAAAACCGAAAAGGTCATTCGCGGGGCCTTCGGTTTCAACAATGACAATGGGGCGCTCATTCTTCAAGCGTCGATTCCCGCGGGCACCAAGATCACGCTCCAACATCGCACGGTCGAGGAGGTCCTGAGCGGCACCGAAAACATGGCACGGCACCTCAAGCAGCGACTGGCGGGGCGGCAACCCTGGGCCATGCTCGGGTTCGAGTGCGCCGCGCGCACCTATCCCTTCTTGGGTCCCGAGAAAACCCGCGAGGAACACAAGGGCCTGCGACAAACCGTGGCTCCCCACGCGCAATGGTTGGGCATGATGGCCTGGGGAGAGATCGGTCCCTGCCTTGGACAACCCTCCTTCCACAATTACACCTACCCGCTCGTCGCCCTGCTTCCGGACGCAGCCTAACCCACCCGCGAGGACCAACCTTGGATCTAGCGCTTGAGCAGCTAAAGGAAAAGGCCGTCCTGCTCCTGCAGCGGGAGCGCGAGCTTTTCGAGCTACGCATGAAGCATGAGCGGGTGACAATCTGGCTCAAGCTCACCCAAGCGTTTCCGCAAATCTTTGACCAGCCTGACCTCAGGCTGAGCGATACCCTCGCGCGTTTGCGCAAAGCCCTGCTCGACCACTTAAGGCTTCAGCGCGTGACGTTTTATGAGCTCGACGCGCAAAGCTTGAAGCCCGTGGCACCGGCGGGAACCCCGCATGCGCTCGGGCCAGAGGCGCTTGCTCTAATCCAGAACGA
>Ga0066789_10000070_pt1 | contig 28881 bp, 23 predicted proteins | sample OrgsoiDNA2013049_FD_70960 | JGI IMG/M metagenome (GOLD analysis project Ga0066789, IMG submission 70960) | Permafrost soil microbial communities from the Arctic, to analyse light accelerated degradation of dissolved organic matter (DOM) -... | ecosystem: Environmental > Terrestrial > Soil >...
ACCACGAGGACCAGGACCTTGAAGGCCAGGACCTTGAAGGCCAGGACCTTGAAGGCCAGGACCTTGAAGGCCAGGACCTTGAAGGCCAGGACCTCGAAGGCCAGGACCTTGAGGGCCAGGACCACCTATAAGGCACGCAGCAAGACCTGACTTCCGTTTGGCGCGGCTCGGACTCCCAGCCGCGCCATACGTCTGTTCGCCGGAGCAGTCAACCTGGCAAAAGTGCTTGTGCGCTGACGGCGAACACCGGAGGTTCCGGGGACTTACCCGCCAGGGTCTGGCGTTAGGGTCAACGACAGGGCCGGGAGGCCCGAGATCCGGCTAGACAGATGGAGACATGGTGAGCAACAGCAGCGAGGTCATCGCAGCGGCCAACGGACAGATGGCAGGCCTGGACGACCACATCTACAACCGCTTGCTCAAGGAGCGGATCATCTTCCTTGGTTCCGAGGTGCGCGATGACAACGCCAACGCTATCTGTGCCCAGCTGCTGCTCCTGGCGGCCGAAGACCCGCAGAAGGACATCTGGCTCTACATCAACTCACCCGGCGGCTCCGTGACTGCAGGCATGGCGATCTTCGACACCATGCAGTGGGTGCCCAACGACGTGGCCACGGTCGCAATGGGTCTGGCCGCCAGCATGGGCCAGTTCCTGCTCAGCGCCGGTGCGGTCGGCAAGCGCTATGCCACCCCACACGCCCGCGTCATGATGCATCAGCCCTCTGGCGGCATCGGCGGCACCGCTTCGGACATCAAGATCCAGGCTCAGCAGATGCTGTACATCAAGAAGCAGATGGCTGAGCTCATCGCCCAGCACACCGGCCAGGCTCTCGAGCAGATCGAGACGGATTCCGACCGCGACCGCTGGTTCACTGCCGAGGAGGCCATGGCTTATGGGTTCGTGGACCACGTCTATACCCATGCCGGCCAGGCCCCCGGTGGCGCTGGCACCCGTGCCTGACCACTCGCCATACATCTCGTGTTTGGAGCATCAATGATCAACAGCCCGTATGGTGGCCTGCAGGTTCCTGCGCCTTCCAGCCGCTACATCCTCCCGCAGTTCGAGGAGCGCACGTCCTACGGGATGAAGCGCACCGATCCCTACACCAAGCTGTTCGAAGACCGCATCATCTTCCTCGGCGTGCAGGTCGACGACGCGTCCGCGGACGACGTCATCGCGCAGCTGCTCGTGCTCGAGAGCCAGGACCCCGACCGCGACATCCTCATGTACATCAACTCCCCAGGTGGCTCGTTCACCGCAATGACCGCGATCTACGACACCATGCAGTACCTTCGCCCGGACATCCAGACGTTTGTCATCGGCCAGGCCGCTTCGGCGGCTGCGGTGCTGCTCGGCGCCGGGGCGCCGGGCAAGCGTTTCGCCTTGCCGAACGCCCGGATCCTGATTCACCAGCCGGCGATGGAGGGCCTGGGTGGCATGGCCAGCGACCTGGAGATCCAGGCCAACGAGGTGCTGCGGATGCGCTCGTGGCTCGAGGAGACACTTGCCCGTCACACTGGACGCACCGTGGAACAGATTGAGAAGGACATTGAGCGGGACAAAATCCTCTCCGCTGCGCAGGCTCAGGAGTACGGCTTGATTGACGAGGTGCTGATCAGCCGCAAGGCTTCGAGCGACTCGTGACGACTGTCGTGGAACCTGGCTTGTCCGCCCTGCGCGGAACATCCGTGACGAGCACCCGACACCGGCGTTCAATAGGAGCGTCGGGGTTCGTAAACATGTAGCGTCGTCGCAGAATAGAGCGCAACGGCAGAGCCGCTGATGTCCTGACCGGCAGCGGATTGAGCGTGACCGACTGGAAGGATCATCTCGTGGCACGCATCGGAGACGGTGGCGACCTGTTGAAGTGCTCGTTCTGTGGCAAGAGCCAGAAGCAGGTCAAGAAGCTCATCGCCGGGCCCGGCGTCTACATCTGCGACGAGTGCATCGACCTGTGCAACGAGATCATCGAAGAGGAGCTCGCGGAGACCTCCGAGCTGGGGCTCGACGAGCTGCCCAAGCCGCGCGAGATCTTCGACTTCCTGGAGCAGTTCGTGATCGGTCAGGACTCGGCTAAGCGGGCACTCGCGGTGGCGGTGTACAACCACTACAAGCGCATCCAGGCCGGGGAGTCCGCCAGCAAGAAGGACGTGGAGGTCGTTGACATCTCCAAGTCCAACATCTTGCTGATTGGCCCGACTGGCTGCGGCAAGACCTACCTCGCACAGACCCTGGCCCGCATGCTCAACGTCCCGTTTGCGATCGCTGACGCCACAGCGCTGACCGAGGCCGGCTATGTCGGGGAGGACGTCGAGAACATCCTGCTCAAGCTGATCCAGGCCGCGGACTTCGACGTCAAGAAGGCCGAGACCGGCATCATCTACATCGACGAGATCGACAAGATCGCCCGTAAGAGCGAGAACCCCTCGATCACTCGTGACGTGTCCGGCGAGGGTGTTCAGCAGGCGCTGCTGAAGATCCTGGAGGGTACGACCGCTTCGGTGCCGCCGCAAGGTGGGCGAAAGCACCCCCACCAGGAGTTCATCCAGATCGACACGACCAATGTGCTCTTCATCGTCGGTGGTGCGTTCGCCGGACTCGAGAAGCTCATCGACTCGCGTTCGGGTCAGAAAGGCCTGGGTTTCGGTTCGCAGCTGCACACTGCCAAGGATGTGGGCGAGAGCTACGGCGACGTGATGCCTGAGGACCTGATGAAGTTCGGGCTGATTCCTGAGTTCATTGGTCGTCTGCCGGTCATCACAACGGTGTCGCCCCTGGACCGTGAGGCCTTGGTGCGCATCCTGACTGAGCCGCGCAACGCCTTGATCAAGCAGTACATGCGTATGTTCGAGATCGACGGGGTCGAGCTCGAGTTCACCCCTGAAGCGGTCGAGGCCGTCGCCGATCAGGCGTTGCTGCGCGGAACGGGGGCCCGCGGGCTGCGGGCGATCATGGAGGAGGTGCTCCTGCCGGTGATGTTCGACGTTCCCAGCGAGGAGGACATCGCCCGCGTGGTCGTCACTCGCGAGGTGGTCCTCGACAACGTCAACCCAACGATTGTTCGTCGTGCGGTCGTCGCGCCCCGAGCCAAGCGTGCGCCGCGCAAGGAATCCGCCTGAGGTCCTGACAAGTCGGCCGACGTTCTGTTCCGCCCTGACCGTGCCCTGACCGTGCCGCCACTGGCCCGGTCTAGCAGATTCCCATGACCTGCGGGTCAGCGGCTCTGACGTTCGGCACGATGTTGGTCAGTCATGAGCTCGCCTCGGACCTGTTCTCCCGTGGTGGCTGTGGGCCTTGTGGGCTGGAACGTCTTGTTGATGATGTCCCAGCCCGACGGACTGACCTCTTCTGGCGCACAGACCAGCATCGGCAAGTCTGAACGACATCCACGGTGGTCTCGACGTGACAGGCGGCCGACGGGCTCGGATCAGACCTTGGGTTCGACCGGTGCCAGCACCACGTCGTGGACCGCGAACGTCTCTGCGGGCTGGTAGTCCAGGGCCGAGATACGGCCGGCCGCGCTGAGGTCGCCAGCGGCGAGCCGGATCTGCTTGAGGGTGGCCGGGGGCCCTGTCAGCACGGCGGAACGCACATCGGCGCGCATGCCGACCTTGGCCCGCGACTTTGCCCTCCGGACGCCCGCAAGGGCGGCGCCGACCGCTCCAAGAATAGCTGGATCGACCTGTGCCGCAATGGTTTTCAGGTCATCCGGGATCGGCCAGGAGGCGCGGTGGACCGAACCTTCGTGCGACCACGACCACACCTCTTCGGTCGCGTAGGGCAGGAACGGCGCGAGCAGTCGGAGCAGGACGTCCAGGGCGATTCGCAGCGACGCACGGGCCGAGGCGGCGCCCGGTGCACCTTGGCCGCCGTAGGCCCGCTCCTTGACCAGCTCGAGGTAGTCATCGCAGAAGGTCCAGAAGAAGGCCTCGGTGACCTCGAGGGCACGGGTGTGGTCGTAGGCGTCGAAGCCCTTAGTGGCTTTGACGATCACGTCGGCGAGGCCGGCCAGCATCGCCTGGTCGAGGGGCTGGGTGACGGCTGCGCGCAGATCGCCGTCGACCTCACCGAAGGAGAGGGCGAACTTGGTGGCGTTGAGGACCTTGATGGCCAGTCGGCGCCCGACCTTCATCTGGCCGGTGTCGTATGCCGCGTCCGTGCCCAGGCGGGCGGAGGCGGCCCAGTAGCGCACCGCGTCGGCGCCGTGTTGGACGACGACGTCTTCGGGCGTCTCGGCGTTGCCCTTGGACTTGGACATCTTCTTGCGATCCGGGTCGAGGATCCAGCCGCTGATGGCCGCGTGCTTCCAGGGGATCGAGTCGTGCTGCAGGTGGGCACGTACGACCGTGGAGAAGAGCCAGGTGCGGATGATGTCCTGGCCTTGGGGGCGCACGTCCATCGGAAAGATCTTCTCGAAGAGCTCGCTGTCACCTCGCCAGCCGGCCGCGATCTGCGGGCTCAGCGAGGATGTCGCCCAGGTGTCCATGACATCGGGGTCGCCGATGAACCCGCCGGCCTGACCACGCTGGGACGGTTGGTAACCCGGCGGAACATCGGCGAAAGGATCCACAGGGAGCTGCCCAGGTCTGGGCAGGATCGGATGGTCGTGGTCGGGCTCGCCGTCGGCATCGATGGGGTACCAGAGCGGGATCGCGCATCCGAAGAATCGCTGTCGGCTGATCAGCCAGTCACCGTTGAGGCCGCTGACCCAGTTCTCGTATCGGGTGCGCATGAATTCGGGGTGAAAGCTGATCGCCCTGCCGCGCTTGATGAGCGCGGCCCGGAGCTCATCGTCCCTGCCGCCGTTTCGGATATACCACTGGCGCGAGGTCACGATCTCGAGCGGCTTGTCGCCCTTCTCGAAGTAGTTGGCCTTACGCTGGGTCGGAGTCGGTTCGCCGTCCAGGTCCCCCGAGACGCGTAGGGCCTCTACGACCGCGGTGCGGGCGGCAAAAGTCGTTCGGCCGGCGAACTCGGCGAACAGGGCTCGTCCCGCCTCGGACGGGATCCACTGCGGGGTTTCCTCCTGGATCCGGCCATTGCGCTGGATGACCGATCGGGTCGGCAGCTGCAGCTCGCGCCACCACTGCACGTCGGTGAGGTCACCGAAGGTGCAGCACATGGCGATGCCCGAGCCCTTGTCCGGCTCGGCGAGGTAGTGCGCGACCACCGGGATCTCGACTCCGAACAACGGTGAGGTGACGGTGGTGCCGAACAGGGCGGCATACCGCTGGTCATCGGGGTGCGCGATCAGAGCAACTACGGCAGGCAGCAGCTCAGGACGGGTGGTCTCGATGTGCACCGCGGCCCCGCCCGGGGCATGGAAGGCGATACGGTGGAAGTGACCTGGGTAGTCACGCGCCTCGAGCTCGGCTTGGGCCACCGCGGTCTGGAAAGTCACATCCCACAGTCCTGGCGCCTCCGCCTGATAGGCCTCGCCCCGGGTCAGGTTATCCAGGAAAGCCTCCTGCGCCACGGCGCGTGAGTGCGTGTCGATGGTGCGGTAGCTGATGTCCCAGTCCAGGGAGAAGCCGAGCCGGCGGAAGAGCGACTCGAAGGTCTTCTCGTCCTGGAGGGTGAGCACGTCGCACAGCTCGATGAAGTTGCGCCGGCTGATCGGCTGCTGATCCGAGAGTTTGGCACTCTTGCCCTTGCCGGTCCTGTCACCCTGCTGTGGCGGAACGAAGTCCTCGACGTACGGCTGGGTTGCCTCACCGCGGACGCCGTAGTAGTTCTGCACCCGACGCTCGGTGGGCAGGCCGTTGTCGTCCCAACCGATGGGGTAGAAGACCTCGAAACCCGCCATCCGCTTGTAGCGGGCCAGGCAGTCCGTGTGGGTATAGGAGAACACGTGGCCAACGTGCAGCGACCCGCTCGCGGTCGGCGGGGGAGTGTCGATGGAGAATACGCGGTCCCGCGGCAGGGACAACGCCGCACTGCGATCGAAGGCGTATGTTCCCTGCTCGGTCCACACCCGCATCCACTTGTCCTCGAGGCCGTCCAGGGAAGGCTTGTCGGGCATGGTCACGGCGCGCTGTTGGGGAGCAGGGTTGGTCATGGCCCGATCTTCCCAGACGTCGGCGGCGCCGGACGAATCGGTTTCCGGCTCAGGCCGCTAGACTTGCCGACATAGGCATTGACCCGGTCATCACCGGTGAGCCTCCGGAAGAACGAACCCAGCCACCGGCCATACGGATGGGTTCCACTAGAACCGGACGGGTGGGCCCGTGAGCGCCTCAGGCCAGAGCGGTCGTAGGCCGCCCTCTCACCGGGGCGTCCGCGGCAAGCGAGGTGGTATCGCGGTGCTGTCCAGACCGCAGGCGGTCCTTCCAGGCCCGCCCTGTGGCTGGCTCGTCGTCCTCGGGTGACAGTTCACAGAACGTCGCGGCCAGGCCACGACATCTGTGGTGACGGTTCCATGACCACGTTCGAGATGACGGAGATGCGCCGATGACCTACCCCAAGGTCGACTTCCTGCCCCACCACGTAACTGCGGACGACGGTTCACCTATGGGTGTTGCCGCGAGCCCGAAGTTCCCCCAGATCGAGGAACGCATCCTGGCATACTGGGATCAGGACGGCACCTTCATGGCGTCGGTCGAGGCGCGCGACGCCGGCGACAACGGCGAGAACGAGTTCGTCTTCTATGACGGTCCGCCGTTCGCCAACGGCCTGCCGCACTACGGTCACCTGCTGACCGGCTACGTCAAGGACCTCATTCCGCGCTACCAGACCATGCGCGGGCGCCGGGTCGAGCGCCGGTTCGGCTGGGACACCCACGGGCTTCCGGCCGAGCTCGAGGCGCAGCGGGTGCTGGGCCTGAAGACCAAGGACGAGATCCTCGAGCTGGGCATCGAGGCGTTCAACGCCGCCTGCCGCGAGTCCGTCCTGAAGTACACCGACGACTGGCAGGCCTATGTGCGCCGCCAGGGCCGCTGGGTCGACTTCGAGCACGACTACAAGACGCTCAACCCGGACTATATGGAGTCGGTGATCTGGGCGTTCAAGACGTTATACGACAAGGGTCTGGTCTACGAAGGCAAACGCGTACTGCCATACTGCTGGAACGACGAGACGCCGCTGTCCAACCACGAGCTGCGGATGGACGCCGAGGTCTACCAGATGCGCCAGGATCCGGCCGTCACCGTCGGTTACCGGCTCGACAGTGGCGAGGTCGCGCTGATCTGGACGACGACCCCGTGGACGCTGGTGAGCAACCTGGCCATGGCGGTGAACTCCGACGTCGACTACGTCGTGGTCGAGGGTGACAGCACCGGCGGTGCGATGCGATACCTGCTGGCGGAGGCCCGGGTCGCGGCGTACAGCCGTGAGCTCGGCGAGGACGCAAGCGAGCGGATCGTGCAGCGGCTCAAGGGGTCCGAGCTGCTCGGGCGCACCTACACTCCGCCGTTCAGCTACTACCTTGGGCACCCGAACGCCCACAAGATCCTGTCCGCCGACTATGTCACCGTCGAGGACGGCACCGGCATCGTGCACATCGCGCCGGCCTTCGGTGAGGAGGACAAGGTTGTCACCGACGCCGCCGATATCGAGCCGGTCGTCCCCGTCGGCCCGGACGGTAGGTTCACCGCTCCGGTCGTGGATTACGAAGGCATGTTGGTCTTCGACGCCAACAGCGCGATCATCGAGCATCTCAAGGCGCGCACGGAGGGTCGGACGAAGGCGGGCGCTGCGGGTTCGACCACCGCTGGCACGGTCCTGCTCCGCCGCGAGACCTACGACCACTCCTACCCGCACTGCTGGCGCTGCCGCCAACCGCTGATCTACATGGCGGTGTCGAGCTGGTTCGTCGAGGTGACCAAGGTCCGGGACCGCATGGTCGAGCTCAACGAGCAGATCACCTGGGTGCCCGAGCACGTCAAGCACGGGCAGTTCGGCAAGTGGCTGTCCAACGCGCGGGACTGGTCGATCAGCCGAAACCGCTTCTGGGGCAGTCCGATTCCGGTGTGGCAGTCAGACGACCCGGCCTACCCGCGGACTGACGTCTACGGCTCATTCGACCAGCTCCAGCGTGACTTCGGGATCCCGGTCACCGACCTGCACAGGCCCTTCATCGATAAGCTGACGCGGCCCAACCCGAACGACCCGACCGGTGGCTCGACGATGCGCCGCGTTCCGGACGTTCTCGACGTGTGGTTCGACTCCGGCTCGATGTCGTTCGCCCAGGTGCACTACCCGTTCGAGAACGCCGACTGGTTCGAGCACCACTTCCCCGGTGACTTCATCGTGGAGTACATCGGCCAGACTCGTGGCTGGTTCTACACGATGCACGTCCTGGCGACCGCGCTGTTCGACCGACCCGCTTTCTCCTCCTGTGTCAGTCACGGCATCGTCTTGGGCAACGACGGCCAGAAGATGAGTAAGTCGCTTAACAACTACCCGGACGTCTCGGAGGTCTTCGACCGCGACGGCGCCGACGCCATGCGCTGGTTCCTCATGTCGAGCCCGATCCTGCGGGGTGGCAACCTCATCGTCACCGAGCGTGGCATCCGCGACGGCGTGCGCCAGGTGCTGCTCCCGCTGTGGAGCTCGTGGTACTTCTTCTCCCTGTACGCCAATGCCGCACAAGGTGGTGCCGGCTATGAGGCCAAGTGGTCCACCGCGTCGGGCGACGTCCTCGACCGCTACCTTCTGGCCAAGCTGCGCCGCTTCGTGGAGGATGTCCAGGCCGGGCTCGACAGATATGACGTCGCCTCGGCGTGCGAGTCGGTTCACGGCTTCCTGGAGGTGCTGTCCAACTGGTACATCCGTCGCTCTCGAGACCGGTTCTGGGATACGGCCAACACGGCGAGCGACTCCCGTGACAACGCTTTCAACACTTTGTACACCACGCTGGAAGTCGTCACCCGGGTCAGCGCTCCGCTGCTGCCCTTCACGACCGAGGAGATCTGGCGCGGCCTGACCGGGGCTCGTTCGGTGCACCTGACTGACTGGCCGGATGCCTCCGACCTGCCCGCGGACGACGCGCTGGTGGCTGCCATGGACCGCGCTCGCGAGATCTGTTCGGTGGCCTCGGGCCTGCGCAAGTCCGGTGGTCTACGGACCCGCCTGCCGCTGCAGGACCTCACTGTCGTCACGACTGACGCCGCTGCGCTGGAGTCCTTTGGTGCGATCGTGGCCGACGAGATCAATGTCCGTACCGTCACGTGGATGGACCTCGACTCGGCCAGCCAGTCTGACTTCGGCATCTCGTCAAAGCTCACCGTGAACGCCCGGGCGGCAGGACCGCGGCTGGGCAAGGACGTTCAGGTCGCCATCAAGGGCAGCAAGAGCGGCGACTGGTCGGTGTCGCCGGATGGCACCGTCGTCGCCGGCGGGCTGGCACTTGTTGAGGGGGAGTACTCCCTCGAAACCGTCGTCGGGGATGTCGTTGTTGCTGATGGCTCGGGGGCTGATGGCGCCGCTGGCCCACGTCTGGGGTCGTCGCGGGTCACCGGCGTGTTGCCGCGCGACGGGTTCGTCGTCTTGGACACGACAGTCACTGCCGAGCTGGCCGCCGAGGGGCTGGCCCGGGACGTCATCCGTGCCGTGCAGCAGGCGCGTCGTGATGCAGGTCTGGACATCAGCGACCGGATCAGCCTCACCGTGAGCGGCGACGACAACGTCTGGGCTGCGACGGTGGCCCATCGGGAGATGATCATGGCCGAGACACTGTCGACGCAGTTCGGTTCTGCGGGCTCGGCGCACGCTCTTGCCGACGGCCAGGGCGTGGACGCCCTCGTCGGCGACAACCAGCCGATTCGCATTCTCGTGAAGAAGATCTGATGGCGCTGATCATCCGGGCGGCCGACGGCAACGACCTGGCGGCAGTTCTCGCGGTGGGCCGCCGTACCTGGCCGGTGACCTATGGGCCTATCGCCGGTGAGGAGTACGTGGCGATGGGCCTGGCCAAGTGGTGGACCGCGGGTGCCACCATTCCCGCGATCCGGGCCGGCCGGGTCACGGTAGCTGAGGTAGACGGCACGGTGGTCGGTATCGCGGTCGTGGGCCCACATGAGAACCACCTGGTTCTGTGGAAGCTCTATGTGCTTCCCGAGCACCAGGGCGGGGGGATCGGCTCGGCGTTGATGGAGTCGGTCATAGCTCGCGCCAGCGGTGAACACTCACAGATTCGCCTGTCCTACCTCGATGGCAACACCTCGGCAGAGACCTTCTACCGCGGCAAGGGCTTCGTCGAGATCAGCCGCGAGTCCAGCGGCGACGGCATCCCTGAGAGCGTCTGGATGCAGCTCGTGCTTGACTCCAGGGAGCAGCCATGAGTGGACGTCCGGATGTCGCCCGGCGCGACGCCGAGCACAAGCTTGAGATCCGCAAGCGGATGCGCGAGATTGAGGAGTCGATCCTGGCGCGTGCCCCAGAGCACGACCTTGAGCCATCACTGGTTCGTATTGCCGCTGTGATGGACCTGCTGGGCGACCCGCAGCATGCCTGCCCGGTCATCCACGTCACCGGGACCAACGGCAAGACCTCGACGACACGGATGATCGAGCGCATGCTGCGCGAGATGGGTCTGTCCACGGGACGGTTCACCTCACCCCACCTTCATGACATGCGTGAACGGATCGCGTTGAACGGCAACCCGATCGATGCCGAGAAGTTCATCGCCTCCTACCAGGACGTGATCCCGTTCGTCAAGATGGTCGACGCCAGGTCGGCTGCCGATGGTGGCCCGCAGATGACCTACTTCGAGGTGTTGGTGGCCGTCGCGTTCGCGGCGTTCGCCGACGCCCCCGTCGACGTGGCCGTGGTGGAGGTGGGCATGGGTGGCTCGTGGGATGCCACCAACGTTGTCAACGCCAAGGTGGCCGTCGTGACACCGATCGCTCTTGACCACGAACGCTTCCTGGGGCCGTCGCTGGAGGGCATCGCGACCGAGAAGGGCGGCATCGTCAAGGATGGCTCCGTGATGGTCAGCGCCGTGCAGGAGCCGGAGGTCGCCGAGATACTGCTCGGGCGTGCCCGGGAGGTTGGCGCAACGCCGGCGTTCGAGGGCGACGAGTTCGGCATCCTGCGCCGAGAGGTTGCAGTCGGCGGCCAGCAGCTCGCCATCCGTGGTCTCGGCGGTGACTATGATGACCTCTTCCTTCCACTGCACGGCCCCCATCAGGGCCATAATGCGGCACTGGCGCTCGCGGCCGTCGAGGCGTTCGTCGGCGGTGGGCAGGATCGACTCGACATTGACATGATCCGCGTCGGGATGGCCGGGGCCACGTCACCAGGACGCCTGGAGATCGTGCGCCGCTCGCCCACCGTTCTAGTGGACGCAGCCCACAACCCAGCAGGCGCGTTAGCTCTTCGAGCGGCTCTTGAGGACTCCTTCAACTTTGCCAAGATCGTTGGTGTCATTGCGATCCTGCAGGACAAGGACGCGTCGACGATGCTCGAGATCCTTGAGCCGGTGCTCGACGAGATCGTGGTGTCCCGCACGACGTCACCGAGGGCGATCAACCCCGAGGCCTTGGGTCGCCTGGCCGGCGAGATCTACGGCGAGGGCCGCGTGACCGTCGTCGACAGCCTGCCCGACGCCCTCGACCGGGCCGCGCAAATGGCGGACGAGGGCGGTCTTGGCGGGGGAGTGCTGGCGACCGGCTCAATCACCACCGCGGCCGAGGTCCGCATGCTGTTGGGTGTCACCGACGGATGAGCGCCCTTAGCCTTTACGGCGTTCCAGGCAAGATGACCCGACGCGTGGTCGGTGTCGTCATGGGCACGCAGGGCTTGGGAGTGTTCTTCGGTGCCCTCGTCGCCCGGGCTCTGGCTGCCGCCAAGGGCTCCGACACCTCCAGCACGTTCCTGCTCGTTGGTTCGCTTCTTGCCGTGCTGTGCATCCTGGACGCCGGTCTGCTGCGTCTGCCGTGGGGTGTTACGGCGGGCTGGGTTCTTCAGATCGCCACCCTTGCTTGCGCGTTCATCGTTCCCATGATGCTGCTCGTCGGGCTGTTGTTCGGTGGGCTGTGGCTGACTGCCCTGATCCAGGGAAGCAGAATGGACGAGCACACCAGGCGGGTCGACGCCCAGTGGCATGGCGTGCCGGCGGATCTACCGGAGGCGCCTTCAAACCAGTCTTCAACGCACGGCGGATAGGGTTGCGAACTGTGACTACACAGACTGAACGTTCGCTGGTTCTGGTCAAGCCCGATGCGTTCAAACGTGGTCTCTCCGGTGACGTCCTGCGCCGGATTGAGGCGAAAGGGTACATCCTGGTGGCCCTGTCGATCTTTACACCCGACCGTGGGCGACTGGAGAAGCACTATGCCGAGCACGAGGGCAAGCCGTTCTACGAGCCGCTGCTGGAGTTCATGTCCAGCGGTCAGGTGACAGCCGCGGTGATCGAGGGCGAGCGCTGTATCGAGGGCTTTCGTGCCCTGGCTGGCGCCACCGACCCGACGGTGGCGCTGCCCGGCACCATTCGAGGCGACCTCGGCCGCGACTGGGGACTGAAGGTCCAGGCGAACATCGTTCACGGGTCGGACTCCCCGGAGTCGTCCCAGCGTGAGATCGGCATCTGGTTCCCCGAACTGGGCTGACTCAGGCCGGAGGGGTCTGGTCCAGGCCAGCGATCAGGACCTCGAGAAGTGAGGCGAGGTTCTGGCGCTGTTTGAGGGACAGCGGCCCCAGCACGTCGGACTCCACCATGTCGGACTCGCGCACGGCCGCCTTGAAGGTCTGCCATCCCTCGTCCGTGAGTGTGATCAGGACTCGCGTGCGGTTGTCCGGGTCGGCGGCCCGGGCGATCAGATGTCGCTGCGCCATCCGGTCAAGGCGGTGAGTCATCGACGACGCCGCGACGCTAGTCGCCTCGGCGAGCTGACTTGGCGTGAGGGCCTCGTCCTCGTTGCTGCGTGCCAGCCTTGACAGGACGGCCCACTCGCCCGCCGAGAGATCCAGGTCGGCTAGCTGACGCGCATACCACTGGTTGAGCTTGCGAGCCAGCCCGTGGACGGCTGTGATCACCCGCTGCACCGACTCGTCACCACCGGCTGCGACGTACGCAGCAACGTCTGCGCGGTACTCCTGCTCCGCGCTCTCGCGTTTGGGGCTCTGCACTGCGCTCGCACTGGAGGGCTTTGCCGTCGACCTGGGTGTCGTCATGGGGGCATCCTGTCATGCTAGGATTTAGATATCGAAATATTCGATATCTAATACTGCGAAATGCAAGAGAAGTGGAGTTCGCGATGAAGCGCGCACGGTTGCTGGTGTTGGCCTCGACGGTGAGCATGCTGGGATGGGGCGCAATCCTGCCCTACCAGTACGCCTACGCGGCGAACACCCGTAACTGGGGTGGGCTGGTCGCGGCGGCGGCTTCCAGTCTGTTTTCCATTGGTGCCCTCGGGGCGGCCCCGATCGGTGGCTGGCTGGCCGATCGGTTCGACCCCGCCCGGGTCGCCGTGGTGGCTAAGGTCGTCGCCGCCGTAGCCAGTGCCTTCCTCATCGTCGCCGGGACACCTGTGCTTTTCCTGCTGGGAATGTTCGTCTTCGGTGCCGGGATCACCGCGGCGGTGCCGGTCCAGACGCTCTTGGTGCTTCGTTGGGTCGACTCCCCGGAGCGCCGCCGCATCTTTGCCCTGCTGTTCACCGGCTCCGCCGTCGGCATGGCCATCGGAGCGTTCACTGCCGGATTCCTTGTCGACCTCAGCGTGGTCGACGGTATGTGGCCGGCATTCGCGACGGCGTCCATCGGCTTCCTCATCTCGGCCTCCTTGATCGGCTTCGCTGGTCGTGGCGCGCCTTCGGACGAGGTTGCCTCACCGCAGGACGCGCCGAGTGCCTCAGCCGGAACCGCGATCCGGGTCATCCTGGCGACGCCGGCTCTGCGATGGACTGCCGTCATCACTGTGACGTTGGCGCTCGGGTTCTACGCACAGTTCGAGTCCGGTCTGCCGGCGTACGCGATCACGGTGCTCGGGGTCTCAGAGCGCACCATCGGCACGGCTTCGGCGGTCAACTGCCTGGTGATCGTCGTGCTGCAGATGGCGGTGACCAAGTGGACGGCCAAGCGCTCGGCGCCCTCACTGCTCGTGGCTGTCGGCTCGATCTGGGTGTTCTCGTGGCTGCTGCTGGCCGCCTCATCCTTGGTGCCCGAGCTGGCCGGGACGATGTTCGTGGTCGTGTTCGGAGTCTTCGCCGTCGGCGAGACGATGTATGCCCCCGTGCTCAACCCGCTGACCGCCAACCTCGCCCCCTTCGGCATGGTCGGTACCACGTTGGGCATCTTCGGCGCACTGCAGACTGGCGTGTCCGCGGCGGGTCCGCTGCTGGCCGGTGTCGCCCTCAGCGCGGGACATGGCTCTCTGTTCGTTGCCGTGCACGTGGGCATCAGTCTCGTTGCCGTATTGGCGGCACTTCGATTGCGCACCCTGCTGTCGGGCTCGCGCGCGACCCAGCCGGGCACCACACCAGCGGCGATTGACGAGTCGGGTGCCCATGGTGGTCTCAGCGAGCTTCGGTTTTCGCAGGTCCCTTAGCCAAGCCGGCGGCTCCCTGGCCCACATTGAAACGAGCCACCGAGGCCCTGGGATTCTTGCGTGCACTCGTGACGTGGGAAGGGGATTTCCCGAAGGCTACTCATACGTGCAAGGAACCCACCCCATCGGCGAAGGTCCACATGTTGCAGGAGGGGGAGCATCGGTGGACCACCAATCTCACAGATCAGCTGTGTTGGCCTTTCGGGCACCAGCCCCGTGACGGTGCGGCGATCCGCCTGCGCCAGGTACAGCGGACTGTGCGGAGCCCACGAGACGCATGGCCGAGATTGTGCTCTCGAGCGGCCGCTGGTCGCTCGGACCTCCTACGGCCGATCTGGTCAATTCCTCCGGATCTGGCACCGGCGCACGGGTCAGGTTGGCAGGGACGGGGGTAGCCGGCATCTCGTCGTGTGCCTGGCAGTCCTCCTTCTTCGCCGCCTCATAGTTATCCCGTTCGCGCTTGTCCTGCCTACGCTCGGCGGCAGTCCGTTGGCCCAGACCAAACACGACCCAGTTGGCCACGAGCAGGAGAACACCCAGCCCCGCGACGATCGCAAAAGCCGTGACTCCAGCAATGAGCATGCCCGTGCTCGACCAGGTCATCATCAAGGTCAGCGGTGCGCCCAAGAGGAGAGTGAGCAGTCCGAGGGCTATGAACGTCCCTCCGAGCCTGTTCATCCTCCTCGTTGTGCGCATCGAAACAGGCGCGACGGGACGCGGTTCCCATCGGCCACGCGGCGCCCGATTCGTGCTCATGTTGCCCAGAGTTGCTTCTTGCAGCGGCAGGGGGTCCAGCTGGGTCATCTCCAGTGCGATCCCTCGAGCCCACTGCTCGATCTGAGCCCAGTCGCGGAAGTCGCCTTCGGGCAGAATCGCACGGGTGGCCGGCAGCCTCAGGCACGACCCTTCGGCGAAACTGAGCCTGCTGGGATCGAGTGCACCGAAGAAGACGCGGTGGTCGCGCGGCTGGATGGCCACCTGCAACCCGCGGATCTCCTTTGGCTCGAAAACAGCGCGCAGGTCTATTCCGTCGGTGTCGGTGGCCTCGGCGCCAAGTGGACCACTACTGAACAACCACACGGGCCGTTGTGCCAACAGGTCCCGGTTGCTCCTGACGAACGCCGTCGCGTCCTTCAACCAGTGCGTCGAGTAGGCGGCGCTGCCGATAACGAAGCCCTCGTAACCGGCCAGATCGCCGGCCTCCTGGACAGGTCGAGCGTCTGCGTGCCGTCCCGCTGCTGTGAGAGTCTCCGCGATCCGTTCGGCGATCTCCCCGGTGGCACCGTGCTTGCTCGCATACGCCACCAGCATCGACATCTCAGTTGCCCGCAACGGCGACAGCGCCGACGAACCTGGTGGACGTGCGCATGGATGATCTCCTCAGCCGGTAGCCTGGCCGACCGCGTGGGTCCCTGGCTTTGCGTCCCCGACTCACATCGGGTTTGCCCTTTTCGACCAGCGAAGCCCGCTGGCAGCGAAAGTATCCCCCTGAGCTGGTTAGGTGTATATCGTCCGTTCGGCCGACCCAGGTCCCCGGTGACCGTTGGGTGCCGGACCGGCGTAACGACCCGCTGACTGCATCTTGACATCGGTTGGGTCGGCCTGGGGTGCGGTGCCGGGATTACTCCCGGTCCGTTTCCCCAGACCGCTCGCCGAACCGGTGGTTAACAACTCTCACCGCACCGGGCTCTCCACAGTTCCCGCCATCGGTACCGGGTAACCGGCACCGCTTCGAGGTTGAACAACTCGATCCCGTCCGCCGTGATCGGCCGCCACCGCCCATCGGGCGTGGTCAACCGGCGCCGGACGTCCTTCCACCTCCAGCGGTGCAGCGTCCGCCACCACTGGACCACCCGCCACCCAGGCGAAGTGAGCCAGCGAATGCAGAATGTGTTTACACACCGCGTGCCTGAAGTAGTTGGCCCAGCCGCGCATGATCTGATTGAGCCGGATCAGCACGTCCCTGGGATTCTGCTGCGACGTCCTGCCTGTCAGGGCACCGATCTTGGCCTTCAACGACCGGATCGGCCGGTGGGCGATGAAGGTGTAGACGTGCCACTGGCTGCGCCCCGTCCCGGGCCAATCGGTCGACGGTGGACCCAGCCCAAGCACCACGCCGGAAGCGTGGGACCGGGCAAGGACCGGTACGGTTCCTGTGTTCACTTAACAACTCGCTCGCCGAAGCATGAGCCCAACTCTGCGCCTGCGGCATCGCCACGACTACCCCGCAACACTTCGCCGTGGCCTCCCGGGCGAACATCCACATGCCCACCCGCGAGTTCCCCATCTCGACCATTGGCCGGGATGGGTGCACACCGCACCCGGCCCATATCCGCCAGATTGGAGCCGGTGAGCCCTTAAGGGACGGAGTAACGCTGGTTCCCCGCGTACTCCTTTTCGTCACGCTTGCCGAACCCACACCATCTGGCAGTACTGGCATGTCCCGGCTTTGTCAGGGCTGCCCCCACCCTCCCCGGCACCTCCCGGGCAGGGCTGCCCTCAGCTGCACCGCCCCGCTGCAGAACGGCGATGAAGGTCTCCCACCCCCATTCGAGTTGTCAGCGCCTCACGGCGCATGAGGATCGAGGCTTGGACGACGTGTTGACGGGCGCTCTACCGGGCGAGCTGCCCATGCGTCGGCTTCGATCAGCGGGCCGTCGAGTACTAGCCCGCCCGCAACCACCGGCCCGTAGGCTGGACGCATGGCCCGGTACTTCGACGTTCACCCGCGCAACCCCCAACCGCACGGCATTTCACAGGTAGTGGACCTGCTCCGGGACGACGCTGTCATTGCCTACCCCACCGACTCCTGCTACGCCCTGGGCTGCCGACTGGACAACCCGACTGGCGGGGAGCGCATCCGCCGGCTGCGGTCCCTGGACCACCGCCATCACCTCACCCTGGTGTGCGCGGACTTCGCCCAGCTCGGCCAGCTCGTCCAGCTGGACAACGCGGCCTACCGCGCCATCAAGGCGGCGACACCTGGGCCCTACACATTCATCCTGCCTGCGACCAAGGAGGTGCCGCGGCGGTTGGCGCACCCGAAGAAGCGGACCGTCGGCGTGCGCATCCCGGACCACCCCGTCGTACGGGCGCTGGTGGCACTGCTCGGCGAGCCGCTGCTGTCCAGCACCCTCCTGCTGCCTGACGCCGAGGAGCCGATGACCGACGGCTGGCAGATCAAAGAGGAGCTCGACGACGTGATCGATGCCGTGGTGGACGCCGGTGACTGCGGCACCGAGCCCACCACGGTCGTGGACTGGTCCCAGGGGTACCCGGAGGTCGTGCGGGTCGGGGCGGGGGACCCGGCTCGGTTCGCGTAGTGCGCCGATCGGAACGGTCGACGACATCGAGTCGTCCGAGGGCGTGGCTCGGTGCGCCCGCCCGGAACCCTCGATGCTGCGCGCCGCAGCGAATCCTCGTGGTGGGCACGTCCCGGCCTGGGGACGACACCGCGGACGGGATAACCGCTCTGGTGGGCGCTACGCACACCCAGGCTGACGTTCTGTACCACGCGCTCACTGGACGACCAGCCACAGGTTTCTGGTCAACATGGCCGCCTTCGTTGCCCAACCAACCTGGACGAGCCAGTGGCAGTACGAGCAGGCCAGGCCGATGATTCTCAGGAACGCGGACCTGCCCATCTGGCTTGACCTGGCCCGCACGGTCGTCATACGGCGTGTGATTCGACCTACTGCCCAACGGCGTACCAGGACGGTTCTTTGGAACGACTGTCGAAGCGTAGCTGTCGAGGTTCTTCAGGGACCGTGACCAGTTCGTCCGATGGCCTGACGAACCCGCCCCGAGAGCGCCCAGAGCGTAGCGAGCGCTATGGCCTCCAAGAGGAGCTGAAGTCGTGCGGTTGACCGGCCAACCGGTGACCCAAGGTCGAAAGATGTGCCAGGGTCCGGAGCGGCTATCCCATTGTGGCTAGGACATATCCAAGCAGGGCTGCCCGTCTCAAGGCGCTGGCGAGCGAACTGTCGAACCGGGTCCCAGTTCCGGGCCGGTGATGGGTCCAGCTTCGCCATCGGGCAGGCAAACGTGGCGGTTAAGCCCGTGCAGCCGGCGTCGGTCTGGGCGCGATCGCCAACGGCGGGACGATGTGGGCACTCCAGGTCGCCGCGGCTTTCGCCATGCCCAACGGGACGCTGGTCACGACGCCCGAGCCGGTGGCATGCGGCCGGCTCGGGCTGGGTTCAAGAATGCTTGCATTCCTACGCTGCGCACTTCAGGGAGTTGTCAGCGCCGGGACAGCCAGGCAGTCTTTCGGGGGCTTCCCGCTGGCGAGCTATCCCGTTGCCGCTAAGACTGGTACGGGCCGAGGTCTTCGGCAGGGCACCACGTCGTGGTTCGTGAGCTACGCCCCGGCCAAACGAGCTCGATAGGCAGTCGGGGTGCTGGTTTCGCAATGGGGCAGCGGTGCCAGACCGCGGCCTCCGCGGTCCGCCGGGTAGACGAGGCGGTCCGCTACCAGCCATGAGCCGGCCTCACTGAGCGGTCCCGGTCTCAGCGGCCCAGACGCTGGTAGGTCTTCTCCGTGCGTTGCTTGGCCGGGGCCCACCAAGCCTCGTGGTCGCGGTACCACTGGATCGTCTGGGTGAGCCCGGCGCGGATGTCCTGGTACTTCGGCGCCCATCCCGTCTCGGCCCGCAGCTTGCTGGAGTCGATGGCGTAACGCATGTCATGGCCGGGGCGGTCCGACACCAGGTCGAACCAGTCGGCTGGCTTGCCCATCAACTCCAGCAGCAGCGCGACGATCTGGCGGTTGTTCTGCTCGCCGTCGGCGCCGATGAGGTAGGTCTCACCGAGTCGGCCTTTCTCCAGGATCGTCACGACGGCGTCGTTGTGGTCTTCCACGTGGATCCAGTCGCGTACGTTGGCGCCGGCGCCATACAGCTTGGGCTTGACGTCCTGCAGGATCCCGGTGATCTGGCGGGGGATGAATTTCTCGACGTGCTGGTAGGGACCGTAGTTGTTGGAGCAGTTGGACAGTGTGGCCTGGATGCCGAACGAGCGAATCCACGCGCGTACCAGTAAATCTGCGCTGGCCTTGCTGGCCGAATACGGGCTTGAGGGGTTCACCGGAGTCTGCTCGGTGAAGCGCGACGGGTCGTCGAGCTCGAGATCGCCGTAGACCTCGTCGGTCGAGATGTGGTGCAGCCGAACACGGTGCTTTCGGGCTGCCTCGAGCAGCCGGTAGGTGCCGATGATGTTGGACTCCATGAACGGCCACGGGTCATCCAGGGAGTTGTCGTTGTGGGACTCGGCCGCGAAGTGGACGACGGCGTCGGCGCCCGCGACCAACCGGTCGACTAGGTCGCCATCGGCGATGCTCCCGTGGACGAACTCGATCTGGTCGGCGACCGGAGCGAGGTTCTCCAGCGAACCCGCGTAGGTCAAGGCGTCGACCACCGTGAGCTCCCAGTCGGGGCGGGTCACCCGGGTGCGCTGGACGAAGTTGGCGCCGATGAACCCCGCGCCGCCAGTGACGAGCACCTTCATCGAGATAAGCCCGAGAAACCCCTGGCTTCTGCCAGGGGGAGGTCAGGGCGGGGCTTGTGCGTTGGGTTGGTTCTCGACATTGCGTCTGACGACCTCCAGTGTTGGGCCGCCGACAGTGGCGACCAAGTGCGAGCTGGTCCATAACGTTGGGAGCCGCGACCGTCCAGACCCAAACTCTGTACGGAGCAGCCGAGGCGACCTGGCCTTGATGGTCTTGGCCAGGCGGTGGATGCCGTGCTGCCGTTCACAGACCACGAGCAGGTGTAGGCGACCGGCGTCGCTTCGAGCTCGACGACTGGCGCGTCTCTTGGCCCATACCTGCCCGATGATCTGTGTGAGACGTTGGTCGAAGGCTCATTCGATGACCCGGCGACGATACTATGGGCACCACATGACTTGATAGGTACATCGGTAGACGAGGCCGTTTCTGGCCCTGGTCTGGTCCATCCCGCCGCTATACGGCGTGAATTTGTGGAGTAGTACATGTGTACCATCCATCAGCTCAAGTAGGGCGCCTTGCTCGAGTTGCGTCGACGATTAGGGGGCTGACCTGCGCCGCTGGTAGCCTTGATCCTGCCGTGCAACCGGCCGCGGAAACAGAGAGCCTGGGTGAACCTGCCCCAACGCACCGCGCAACGAAATACCAAGGAGAAACCGCGTGCCCCTGGAAAGTGCTGTCAAGCAAGAGATCATGACCGAGTACGCCACCAAAGAGGGCGACACCGGTTCCCCCGAGGTACAGATTGCGATGCTCAGCCGTCGCATCCTGGACCTTACCCAACACTCGCGTGAACACAAGCACGATCACCACAGCCGCCGCGGTCTGCTGCTGCTGGTTGGTCGTCGCAAGCGCATGTTGCGCTATCTCGAGGCCACTGACGTCACTCGCTACCGCGAGCTGATCAAGCGCCTCGGTCTGCGCCGATAATCGTTCCATTCGATGGAGCGGCCCCCTCCACGACAGGCGAGGTGGCCGCTTTCTTCGTATGAGAGCGGGGCACACAGCAACACAGCTCCGGCGGCACCGCCGCAGGCAGTGCCCCATCCCAAAGAAAAGCACGTGCACAACGACGATGCACGGCTGTCTTGAGAGAAAAGGAGGACCTCATGGAGGGTCCAGAGATTCAGTTCGCCGAAGCCATCATCGACAACGGCTCATTCGGCACCCGCACGGTACGGTTCGAGACCGGACGCCTGGCTAAGCAGGCCGGCGGGGCAGTCGTCGCGTACCTCGATGACGACACGATGCTCCTGTCGACCACCACGGCCGGCAAGTACCCCAAGGAACAGTTCGACTTCTTTCCGCTGACCGTTGATGTCGAAGAGCGCATGTATGCCGCCGGAAAGATCCCCGGTTCCTTCTTTCGCCGTGAGGGCCGCCCCTCCACCGACGCCATTCTCACCTGCCGTCTGATCGACCGGCCACTGCGCCCCACTTTCAAGAAGGGTCTGCGCAACGAGGTCCAGGTAGTTATCACCGTCCTGGCACTCAACCCCGACCACCAGTACGACGTGCTGGCCATCAACGCCGCGTCCGCGTCGACCCAGATCTCCGGCCTTCCGTTCAGCGGCCCGATCGGCGCGACACGCGTCTCGCTGATCGACGGCCATTGGGTGGCCTTCCCGAACTTCGCCGACATCGAGCGCTCGGTCTTCGACATGGTCGTCGCCGGCCGCGTCGTCACCGGCAAAGACGGTCTGCAGGACGTCGCGATCATGATGGTCGAGGCCGAGTCCACCACGTCCACCTGGGATCTGGTCAAGCACCAGGGCAAGGGCGCACCCACCGAGTCGGCCGTCGCTGAGGGCATCGAGGCTTCCAAGAAGTTCATTGCCGTGTTGTGCAAGGCCCAGGCCGAGCTCGCCGCTAGGTCCGCCAAGGAGGTCCAGGACTTCCCAGTGTTCCTGGACTACCAGGATGACGTGTACGCCGCCGTTGAGGGTGCCGTCGCCGGCAACCTCAAGTCCGCGCTGCAGATGGCCGGCAAGCAGGAGCGCGAGAACCGCATCGACGAGATCAAGACTGCTCTCAAGGCCGACCTTGCGGTCACCTTCGAGGGTCGCGAGAAGGAGATCTCAGCGGCATACCGCGCCGTCCAGAAGAAGCTGATCCGTCAGCGCATCCTGCGGGACAAGGTCCGAATCGACGGCCGCGGCCTGGCCGACATCCGCGCACTGAGCGCCGAGGTCGAAGTCCTGCCCCGCGTCCATGGTTCGGCGATCTTCGAGCGCGGCGAGACCCAGATCCTGGGCGTCACGACCTTGAACATGCTGCGGATGGAACAGATGCTCGACACGCTGTCCCCGGAGACGCGCAAGCGCTACATGCACAACTACAACTTCCCGCCCTACAGCACCGGGGAGACCGGCCGCGTCGGCTCGCCGAAGCGCCGCGAGATCGGTCACGGCGCCCTGGCTGAGCGTGCGCTCCTGCCGGTCCTGCCGACCCGCGAGGAGTTCCCCTACGCGATTCGTCAGGTGTCAGAGGCGCTCAGCTCCAACGGCTCGACGTCTATGGGCTCGGTGTGTGCGTCAACCTTGTCGCTGCTCAACGCCGGTGTGCCGCTGCGCGCCCCAGTTGCCGGCATCGCGATGGGCCTGGTCTCCGACGAGGTCGACGGGCAGACCCAGTATGCGGCTCTGACCGACATTCTGGGCGCTGAGGACGCGTTCGGCGACATGGACTTCAAGGTCGCTGGCACCCGCGAGTTCGTCACGGCCATCCAACTCGACACCAAGCTGGGCGGCATACCCGCCTCGGTGCTGGCCGCCGCGCTGACCCAGGCCCACGACGCTCGCCTGCACATCCTGGACGTCATGGCCGAGGCCATCGACGTTCCGGACGAGATGAGTGAGTTCGCGCCGCGCGTGATCAGCGTGACGGTTCCGGTGGACAAGATCGGTGAGGTCATCGGCCCGAAGGGCAAGATGATCAACCAGATCCAGGACGAGACCGGTGCCCAGATCTCGATCGAGGACGACGGCACGATCTACATCGGTGCAACCGATGGTCCGTCGGCCGAGGCCGCCCGCGCGATGATCAACGCCATCGCCAACCCGACCATGCCAGAGGTGGGCGAGCGCTTTATGGGCACCGTGGTCAAGACCACGACCTTCGGCGCCTTCATCTCCCTGCTTCCGGGCAAGGACGGTCTGTTGCACATCTCCGAGGTGCGAAAGCTCGTCGGAGGCAAGCGGATCGACTCGGTGGATGACGTACTCAAGATCGGCCAGAAGATCCAGGTCGAGCTCAAGGAGATCGACCCTCGCGGGAAGCTCTCCCTCGGCGCGGTTATGGCCGAGGATGTCGCCCCTGACGACGCCAAGGCCGACGAGGCTTTGACGGAGCCGGCTGACGCCTGAGTCCGGATGACCGAACCGAGGCCCGGTGCGCCCACGAGGGTGCGCCGGGCCTTGGTCCTTCCGGCCACCGACGCTGCGTGACCAGCGACCTCGACAGGGGCCGACTGGGGGCCAGCGCACCAGCGGCGGACGCCTCGCTGGTGCGCTGGCCCGCTACGGTTCACCGAATCGCTCGGTGAGATAGCCCTCCTCGCGGTCCACCACCTAGCCTCCCAACACCTGCAACACGCCAGGCAGCACCATCGGCGGCCCACCAGCTGTGGATAAGTAGGTTGCCACCGAGATGCGCACAGGTGTCGGCAAGGTGGATCGGGTTGGCGCTGAACCGAAAAGGCCCCGTGGTGACCATCGCTTAGACCTGCTCCCACACGATGGCGCTCGAATGTGCGCGCCTGAACGTGGCGACCGACCGGAGCGTGTGGGCGATGGCGCTGAGTACGGGCGCCAGCCGGTCACACTCACCGTGGAGCCGACCGGCATCGTCCGCGGCTGCCAGTGCTGCACGGCCCACATCAGAGCCAGCGGACGAAGCAGACGACCGGCGCAATCAGCCGGCCGTGCGCGCCCTGCGGTGAAGTGTGCGGCAACAACTCCCTTGATCGACGACCAGGATTTCGTCCATGGTCAACGTCGGCCCGAAACCAGGTCGCCCTGGGCTCGAGCGCGGTGGATGTCGCCCACTAGGGTCACGGTCATGGTCCGATCATCGACGGTGACTTCGGTGGAGCGCGAGCGTGACGGCCGCCGGTTGGCAGCCCAGCAACTCTTCGGGCCCTCAGCAGAGGGTGTCGGCCAGGTCGTCGAGCGCCTGCTTGCGGTCCAGGCGCAGGACCTGCGCGCCGCGCGGCTGGCGGTCAGGGCCCGCACCACCGGGCTCACCGCGGCCGACGTGGACCGCGAGCTCGACACCCGGACGCTGGTCGTGACCTGGCTTAACCGAGGCACCCTCCACCTCGTCCGGTCGCAGGACTACTGGTGGCTGCAGCGCCTCACCACCCCGCAGCTTTTCACGGCCAACGCCAGACGCCTTGAACAGGAGGGGGTCTCCCCCGATCAGGCCGATCGGGGTGTCGCCGTCATCGAGGCCGCAATCGCAGCGAACGGTCCGATGACCCGCGCACAGCTGCGCGAGATCGTGGCTGCGGCCGACGTGCCCGTGGCCGGACAGGCACTGGTCCACATCCTGGTCCTGTCCGCACTTCGGGGCCTGACAGTGCGTGGGCCGGTCATCGGCACCGGTCAGGCCTTCGTGCTCGTCCGCGACTGGCTCGGTGACCCGCCCACGCTGACGGACCGCGACGCAGCGTTGTCCGAGCTGGCCCGGCGCTTCCTCGCCGGCCACGGCCCGGCTGACGAAGGTGACCTGGCCAGGTGGGCCGGCATCACGGTTGGCGATGCGCGTCGAGGGCTACGCGGGGCCGATGCAGCCCTGGAGGAGCGGCCAGGTGGGCTGGTTGACCTGGCCGGTCGCGGCGCGCCGGATGGTCGACACCGGCCCAAGCTGCTCGGTGGGTTCGACCCGCTGCTGCACGGTTGGGTTGACCGTAAGCCGATCTTGGGCGCCAACCAGACGATTGTGACCAGGAACGGCATCTTCCGGCCCTTCGCCCTGGTCTGCGGTCGGGCGGTTGCCACCTGGGGTATGCCGGGCGGCCGGGTCACCCTGAACCCGTTCGCCCGGATCACGGCCTCGGTCCTGGCCGACCTTGACCGCGAGGCCAAAGATGTCGAGCGTTTCCTGGCGGCTCAGTAGGCTGTGCTGGTGAGCGAAGCGATCAAGGTCTGTGTCATCGGCGCCGCAGGACGCATGGGTTCACAGGTGTGTCACTCAGTGGAGACGGCCCCGGACACCGAGCTGGTGGGCCGTTACGACCAAGGCGACGACCTCGGCGATCTGGCTGGCGCCGACGTCGTCGTGGAGTTCTCGGTGCCGAGCGCGTCAGCCGCCAACGTCGCCCACTGCATCGACCGTGGCAAGCACGTCGTGGTCGGGACGACCGGCTGGACCCAGGACAAGTTTGCGGCGGTGCGTTCGCAGCTGGCAGGCAAGCCTGAAGTCGGGGTGCTGATTGCGCCGAATTTCGCCATCGGGGCGATCCTGATGATGTCGTTCGCCCAGCAGGCGGCGCGGTTCTACGAGTCCGTCGAGATCGTCGAGCTGCACCACCCCGACAAGGTCGATGCGCCCTCGGGCACCGCTGCCCGCACCGCCTCGCTGATCGCCGTGGCCCGCCAGGATGCCGGGCTCGGCGATGTCCCCGACGCGACCACCTCCGATCCCGACGGTGCGCGCGGCGCCAAAGTGGACGGTATACCGGTGCACGCGTTGCGGCTGCGTGGCCTCGTCGCCCATCAGGAGGTCCTTTTCGGTGCGAGGGGGGAGATGCTGACCATCCGCCACGATTCGTTCGACCGGGTCAGCTTCATGCCTGGCGTCCTGGAGGGTGTGCGCCGGGTCGGCGAGCATCCCGGACTCACCGTCGGGCTCGAGTTCTACCTCGGACTGGCCTGATCCCGCGGTAGGCCATCGCCGACGCCGGCCGCCTCCCGCAGGTCGTTCCTGTCGCGTGGCTGTTCCGGCTCGGCCTCCGCGGGTGCCACATGCTGTGGGCGGCATGCATCGCAGGGATCGGCATCGTCCTGACTGACCACGGAGAGCGCCTTGGCGCGGCACGGGTTCGCTTTGGTGTCGCCAGGTGTCTTGGGCCACGAGGCGGACGCGCCATGGCGCACGGAGGCCCCCATCGGCAGCCTCAACCCGCAGCTTCAGCGACTCGGTGAGGTACTCCGGCACGAATCCTCTCGACATCCACACAGAGGACCCCTCCGGCGAGGTCGAACGGTTGGTTGGGCCCGGTGCCACTGTCAGGGAACGCAAACAACACCTCGCCACGGCGCAGTCTCGCGGGCGGGTTGCGGGCCTGGCTGCCAGGCGACGACCTCGCAATGAGCATCAGAGGCTGACGATTCACGGCTCCCGGCTATTCGGCGCTGGTCCTGGACCGTGTCCGGATCAGCCCCAGCCAAGAGCTCTCAGGGTCCCGGTCGTGGCTGCCGCCAGGATCACCACGACCAAGAACGGCGCCCGTAGTAGCAAAGCCGATACCGCGATCGCGATGCCCGCCGCGCGTGCGTCGAGGGTCAAACCACCGCCGTTCGCCGTGAAGGTCTGTACCGCCACGAGGGCCGACAGCAATGCGACCGGCAGCATCGCGCTCACCCGCGAGACGACAGCGCCGTCCAGTACCCGGTGCGGCACGACGTAGCCAAGGAACTTCAGCGAGAAGGCGAGCCCGCTAGCGAGCAGGACGGTGCTCCAGAGTGTCACCCGGGGGCCTCATCCTCTGGTGAGGTGTCGGCGTCGCCGAGGTCTTCGCGCCTGCGCGAGGGCAGCAGACCCGCCACGATGGCGGCAAGGGCGGCGACCAGGACCGGTATGCCGACGGGTGCGTGGGGGGCCGCGACGAGGGCGATGACGGCTGCGACGGCGGCCACCGCGGCGGCGTCCCCGGACTTCAGCCGTGGCCACAGCAGAGCGCAGAACGCGGCCGGGGCTGCCGCGTCCAGACCGAACCGCTTGGGATCCCCGAGCGCATTGCCGACGACGGCACCGAGGATCGTCATGAGGTTCCACATCACGAACACCGCGAGCCCGGTGCCCCAGAAACCAAGCCGCTGTGCGGACGGTTCGGGCTGCGCGACGGCGACGGCAGTCGACTCGTCGATGGTCAGCTGGGCGGCGGCGACCCGGCGCAGGCCCCTGACCCCGAGCAGCTTCGACATCTGCAGGCCGTAGAGCCCGTTACGCATGCCGAGCAGGGTGGAGGTCGCCACCGCCGCAGCGCCTGAGCCTCCGGCCGCCACGACACCCACGACCGCGAACTGCGAGGCGCCCGAGAAGAGCAGGGCCGACAGTGCCATCGTCTGCCAGAGGTCGAGGCCGTCCGCCACCGACAGGGCACCGAAGCTGATGCCGTAGGCCCCCGTCGCGACGCCGACGGACAGGCACTGGCGCAGGACCTCCGTGCGGCGCCGGTCAGCGAGTGGAGGCTGGTGCATGGGCAGATCTGGAGGTCAGTGCGCGGAGAGGTCGGCGGTCAGTCGCACCTCGCGGGCGAGGGTCCCGTCGACGTCGATGACCCGGTCGCGGTACGCGCCGTCAGGTGAGAGACCGGCTGACCTCAGGAAGGCCCGGGTGTCTTCGTCATCGGCCAGAAGCCACGCTGATATCGAGTGGAACTCTCTGCCCCGCAACGTATCCACTGCGGCGTTGAGCAGACGTGAGCCGTGACCGTTTCGTCGGGCGTCCGGGTGAACGCCCAGGGCAAGCACCTCGCCCGAGGTGTCGTCGGCGTCGGCGTCGATGCTTGGACCCACGGCAGCGAAGCCCACGACCTGCTGGCCGGAGCAGCCCACCAGCAGTACGTGTCGAGGGCTCGGTGGAGTCTTCAGCGAGTCGCGCCAGGCCCGCGCGAAGCTGGACGGGTCGAACCGGTTGACCACCTCAGGCGGCAGGATATGGGCGTACGCCAGACGCCATACCGCTGCCTGGATCAGACCGACCGCGGGCGCGTCGTGAGGGCGTGCGATCCGGGCGCTCGCATCGGCGACCGGACCGCTCGCCACGGAGTGGTCGTGGTCGTGGGCGACAAGGCGGTCGTGGGGCACGCGGCTATCCTCCCATCCGATCCTCTGGGACATCCGACACGGTCGGGGGGGCTAGTGGTGTGTGTCTCGTCATTGACTGACTGCTTGGTCGAGGGCGACTCGGCCGCGGCGGACTTTGGTGAGGATGGATTCTGCGGTGGCGGTCCAGACGAAGGCTTGGGGCTCGTTGTTATGGACCTTCATGTATTCCTCGATCGAGGCGATCAAGTCCGGGACGGAGTGGAATACGCCTCTGCGTAGCGCCTTGCCGGTCAGCTCTCGGAACCACCGCTCGACCAGGTTCAGCCAAGAAGAGGACGTCGGCGTGAAGTGCAGCTGGAACCGGGGATGCTTGGCGAGCCGGGCCACCACGTCCTTGTGTTTATGGGTGGCATAGTTGTCCAGAATCATATGAACCGCAAGGCCTTTGGGTACTTCCCTGTCTACTGTGCGCATGAACTTCAGGAACTCCTCGTGGCGGTGCTTGTCCATGCATGACCCGATGACGGTGCCGTCCATTGCGTTGAGGGCGGCGAACAGCGTGGTGGTGCCGTGCCGTTTGTAGTCACTGGTGATGGTGCCCGCCCGGCCCTTGGTCATCGGCAACGAGGCCTGGGTGTGGTCCAAGGCCTGGATGGAGGTCTTCTCGTCCATGCACAACACGACTGCCTTCTCCGGCGGGTTCAGGTAGAGCCCGACAACGTCGATGAGCTTCTCCTCAAACCGTGGGTCGTTGGACGACTTGAACGTCTTGACCGGGTGCGGCTTGAGGCCGTGCCCGGACCAGATCCGCTGAACCGTAGCCGGAGAGACCCCGACCTGTTTGGCCATCGACCGGCAGCTCCAATACGTTTCACCGGAAGGCTTTTCGTGCTGGGT
>Ga0066789_10000072_pt1 | contig 28719 bp, 29 predicted proteins | sample OrgsoiDNA2013049_FD_70960 | JGI IMG/M metagenome (GOLD analysis project Ga0066789, IMG submission 70960) | Permafrost soil microbial communities from the Arctic, to analyse light accelerated degradation of dissolved organic matter (DOM) -... | ecosystem: Environmental > Terrestrial > Soil >...
GGAGTGCACGAGCACGTTGTTCTTATGCACCAGCGTCAGCTTGTGCCGCGGGCGAGCGGCCGCCCTGGCGAACGCATCGCGCACCACCCGCTCGACGCCGAACGCGGTGTTGACGCTTTCTTCAGTGGCGATTTCGTGCGGGGTGTTCTTGCGCAGAAACCCGCCCGCACCGGCATAGGCGCCTTCGGTGCCTTCGCGGATCACCACGAAGTCGATGTCAGCCGGGCCGACATTTGCCAGCGGGCTGGTCACGCCGGGAAAGAGTTTCACCGGCCGCAGGTTGACGAAGTGGTCGAGCTCGAACCGCAGGCGCAGCAGCAGGCCGCGCTCAAGCACGCCACTCGGAACGCCCGGATCACCTACCGCGCCAAGCAGGATCGCGTCGTGGTCGCGCAGTTCGTCGAGCACCGAGTCGGGCAACGTCTCACCGGTCGCATGCCACCGGCGGGCGCCGAGGTCGTACTCGGTGCGCTCGATCTTGACGTCATACGCAGGCGTTACCGCGTCGAGCACCTTGAGGCCTTCGGCCACCACCTCAGGCCCGATGCCGTCGCCGGCAATCACCGCCAACCGCACGCTGCGCGTCATGGGTGTAAGCGTACCGAACCCCTCTTTGCCGCCGCCCCTGAGTTTGTTAGACGTTGGCGGGGCTCTAACCCGCGAACGTCTCACAGTCGGACGCCGAGATGGTGGCCGTTGGTCGGACGGCGAGTGGCTAGACCTCGACGAGGTCGACTGCCCGGCCCGACGCGGCGCCGATTTCGGTCACGATCGTCTCGAGCACAGCCAACGGAAGCGCCGAGTCGACAGTCAGCGCGACGAGTGCGTGACCGCCGCGGGTGTCGCGCGCAACTTGCATGCCGGCGATGTTGATGCCGTGCTCACCCAAGATGTGACCGAGCACGCCGACCACACCGGGGCGGTCTTCGTAACGGAAGAACGCGAGGTGCTCGGTCAGCGTGAGGTCGACGTCGAAGTCGTCGATCTTCACGAGCTTCTCAACGAACTTCGGGCGCGCCAGCGTGCCGGCAACCGAAAGCTGGTGCCCGTTCGGCAAGGTGCCGCGAACGGTAATCAGATTGCGGTAGTCGATGCTGTCGTCGTCGGTGGTCAGGCTTACCTCGACACCGCGGTCTTGCGCGAACAGCGGCGCGTTGACGTAGGTGACCGACTTCTCGACGACGTCGGTGAACACGCCCTTGAGAACCGCAAGTTCAAGCACCTTGACGTCGTACGCAGCGATCTCGCCGCAGACCTCGACCTCGATTCGACTGGCAATTCCGCCTGCCAATGCTGTGAAAACGCGGCCGAGCTTCTCGGCGAGAGGCAACGCAGGCCGCACGTCTTCGGCGATTGCGCCACCCTGCACGTTGACCGCGTCGGGCACGAACTCACCCGAGAGCGCGAGCTTCACCGACCTCGCAACAGCGGTGCCGGCCTTCTCCTGCGCTTCGTCGGTGCTTGCACCAAGGTGCGGCGTGACGACGACGTTGTCGAATTCAAACAACGGGCTGGACGTCGTCGGTTCGGTAGCGAAAACGTCGAGGCCCACGCCGCCGACTCGGCCTTCCTTCAGTGCGATCGCGAGAGCGTCTTCGTTGACGAGTCCGCCGCGGGCCGCGTTGACGATGATGACGCCGGGCTTGACCATGGCGAGCTCGCGCTCACTGATGAGGTCAAGGGTTTCGGGCGTCTTCGGCAAGTGGATCGTGATGATGTCGGCTTCGCGCAGCAACTCTTCAAGGGTGACGAGCCTGACGCCGTACTGCGCGGCGCGTGCTGGCTGCACGTAGGGGTCGTAGGCAATGAGGTGCGTGCCGAAAGCGGCCAGGCGCTGCGCCACCAACTGGCCAATCTTGCCCAGGCCGACGACGCCGATGGTCTTGTCGAGAATCTCGACGCCGGTGAACTTCGAGCGCTTCCACTCCCCTGACTTCAGTGAGGCGTTCGCGACCGGAGTGCGACGCGCAACCGCGAACAGCAGCGCGATAGCTTGCTCAGCGGCACTGACGATGTTCGACTGCGGCGCGTTGACGACCATCACACCGGCATTGGTGGCGGCCTTCACGTCGACGTTGTCGAGACCGACGCCGGCGCGCGCGACGACCTTCAGATTCGGTGCCGCGGCGATGGCCTCGGCGTCGATTTTGGTGGCACTGCGGATGATGACTGCATCAGCGGTGGCGAGCGCGGGCAGCAGCGCGGCGCGGTCGGCGCCGTCGATTTGGCGAACGTCGAAGTCGCCGCTCAGCAGATCGATACCGGCCGGGGAGAGTTCTTCGGCGATAAGAACAATGGGCTTAGGCATGTGCGGGTAATCCTCCGACGGTGTGACCCGAAACCGGGCCGAAAGGGGTGTCGTCGGCGTTGGGCCACCACGCTGTAGCGCGCCTGATTCATCGGCCAGTCTACCGGGTGCGTTTCCGGCAGATTACGTGACTCACCTTTTCCTGCAGACGCCTGGCGGTCAGGGTGTGACCGGGCTCACTGCCGACCGAGCGGACGCCACCTCGCGGATAGTGACGCCATTGGTGAACGCGCCGGCGACCAGGCTGACGAACGGGAGCGGCACCTTGCAGGTGAGCTCGACCCGCACGGTCTGCCCGTCCGGCTGGAGGCCGGTCGCCGCGTTGCCGCCGCCACCCTGAGCGCCCACCACCTGGTAGGACGACACCGCGCACTCGTGCGGGATGCGCGCTGCCGCCGTCGAATACGCCGCCGCCACGGCTGCCACCTCGGCACCCGACAACGGCAGAGAATCCCCGAGCGTGCCGCCGTAGACCGTGGGCAGATCAGCGTGCTGGACGGCGGCCAGCGCCGCGCCGTCCGCTACCGATTGCATTTCGCGCTGCGCCAGGAACACGGTGGACACATCGACGATCACCGTGATCAATCCGGCGACGATGACGGCGAAGAAGATCATCAAGATCATCACCGAGCCGTCCTCACGACGGCATCGCTTTGTCATCGGCCGGCCCGATACACATCGACAACCTCGTCGTGCACGCCGCCGACCGAGACGGTAAGCGGCTGCCCGAAGACCGACGTGGGCAGAAACGGCAAGCCGACAGAGAGGTCGACCTCGACGCGAATCGTGTTGCCGGGGATCAGGCTGACGGAGCAGCCGGCCGGAGCCGGGCACGACACCATCAGCTGCCGGGCGCAATCGAACGAGGTCGAAACTTGGTTGTGCAACGCGACGGTCGCAGCCGTACAGGCCTGCGCGTACGCGTCACTCACGGTGTCGGCTTCGACGAATGCGCGACCCGCTTCGCGCGCGGCTTCGGTCGCACCGTAGGCAGACCCTTGCACCTGCAACGCGGCGAGAATCAGGTAGATCAGCGGCACGAGCAGGAAGGCCGAAAGCACGACGAACTCGAGGACGGCGTTGCCCGCTTCGCCGCTTGCCGGGTTAGTGGATCGCGTACGTATCGAGCGCACGGCGCGAGAACACCGTGCAATCGCGATCACGGTCTCTCCTGCATCGCGTCACCGGTCGCATGCAAGACGCCCGACCCCACCCCCAGGAGTCCGATGAGCGGAAATGGGCTGGCGATCTGAACCTCAACGACCTGCACTGACCCACCGGCACCGGTGAGCGCGGGGGTAGTCGCAGTAATGCCATTGGCGAACGAGTTCGGTAGCGAGTCGGTCACGCATGATTTGGCACGTTGGTTGGCCGCATTCGTGATCGCCGCATTGCCGGATCGCACGATATCTTCGGCCGCTGCGTACCGTGCGCCGTCTTGTGCGCACGCCGCGAGAGTGTTGCGGACGTAGAGGACAAGACCCAACTGAAGGATGCCCGCGAAGAGCGGGACCAGAATCAGCGACACCAGTACGAAGTCGACTACTGCCGAGCCGGCATCCTTGGCTACTGCCCCGCCTGCTTGTTGACCTTGCCGAACGCGTTGTTGAGCAGGTCGGTGAGTTGCTTGCTCGCAATACCCCAAATCAGGACGACGATCACGGCCGTCATCAGCGTGATCATGACCCAGCCGGGCACGTCGCCACGATCTCGATCGAGTGGTGCAGTGGCAAGGCGATTCCTCACCGTGACGATGATGCGGTTTGCGCGGCGGATCATTGTGGGTCTCCTTTGTTGTCAGCCGGTTGTGCCCGGCAATGGGTCGATCCGTCGTGACTGTCATTGGAGATGGGACTTCACGGAGTGGGCAGTGTCATGCGAGCAACCGAAGGGAGACGAATCCGGGAAAGAGTGCGAACAACATGGTCACCGGAAGAATGAAGAAGACAACCGGAACCATCATGGCGACTTCCTTCTTGCCGCCACTTTCGAGCAGTGCGCGCTTTCCCGCCTCGCGCACATCAACAGCTTGTGCTCGCAGCACCTCGGCCAATGGCGTACCGCGTTCGACCGCGACCGCAATGCCATCAACGAAGCGCGCAAGCGCGGGGAGCGATGTCCGCGCTGCGACGTTCTCTAGAGCGCCGACGAGCGTCGCTCCCGCACGCGCCTCCGCTAGCGCGGTCGCGAGTTCCTTCGCGAGTTCGCCCTTGCTGGTGCGGACGACGCGTTCTAGCGCGCCGATCGGACCTTCGCCGGCACCAACTGCGAGCGCCAGCATCTCCGCCACTGTTGGAAATTCCGCAAGCATTCGTTGTTCGCGCTTGGCGACTTCTTGGGTCAGTGCGTAGTCGCGCAACACCACCCCGCATAACATCGCCGTACCGCACAGCACGAGCAGCATCACCGGTGACCGATGCGGATCATTTGTCAAAAGCAGCAGGCTGACGGCAACGCCACCTACCAGCCCGATCGCACCCCACAGCACTTGCTCCGACCGAAAATCGTCGACGGTCATGCCGCGACCCGCCTGCTCAAGCCGACGACGAGTCGACACGAAGCCACCAAGCACGCGATTGAGCAACGCGACGGCGTCCGCCATGATCGGTCGAAGAATTCTCTCGAGCGTCGGAAACGGGGTCGACACCGGAAGCTGCGCGAGCAGGCTTGACCGCCGAGGCGCGTCGCGCAGGTACGGTCCGAGACGCGCTTCTAGGCGCGGACGCCGATAGCGTGGCGCGCTGTACACGGCGCACGTGATTCCAAGGCCACAGAGCCCACCAAGGCCCGCGCCGGCGAGCGCAGTCATCGCAGCACCCGCTCTTCGACGGGGAGGCGTCCGATCCGGATCATGACGCGGTACGCGACGATCGACAGACCGCCACCGATCGCAATGACGAGAGCGCCCGCGGTGCTGTTGTAGGCGCGAACAGCCTGCGGATGCAGGGAAAGTGCGGCCAGCAACAACCACGGTGCGGCCACGGCGATACGGGCCCCATTGACCGACCAACCCTGCCGCGTCTCAAGCTCAGCTCGGGTTCGCGCATCTTCACGCAAGAAGGAGGACAGCGTGCGAAGGAGCCGACCCAGGTCGGTGCCACCAACATCACGCGCCAGCCGCAGCGACTCAACGATCCGATCGCCGGTCGGATCCGCGAGCGCCACTTTCAGCCGGTCCAGGCACTCAGAGAATCGACCGTTTGCGCGATAGTCCTCGCCAAATCGTTGGAACGGCCGCCGCAGCTCCTCTGGGCCGCGCACTCCGAGTTGCGTCAGCGCCTCGGGAAGGGACAGACCTGCCCGCACCGCCGAGGCCAAGTTGTCGACGGCTTCAGGCCACAGGTCGCGCAGCTCAGTGCGGCGTTTGCGCTGCCGGAAACGCACGAGCGACATCGGTGCGAACGCAGCAAATGCGCTGAACGCCAGCGCAATCGGTAGCGTGCGCGACATGGCAGCGGCGAACACGAAGACGGCTGCGGCCAGCCCAATGGACGATCCGAGCAGCTGCTTCGGGGTCACCGCTTCGATGCCGGCTTGAGCGAGTGCGTCTGCCGTGCGTTGCGTGATCGTGGGTGTTCGTCGAGGTGCTCTCGATGGTCGCCGGGGCCCCGATTGCCAAATCATCGTTACACCGACACCGAACAGCAACCCGAGAAATCCACCCATCGGTCAGACCGCCTGTATTTCGTCAAGACGGTCGTGCCTGAGCAGCTCACGAAGGTCGAACCCGGCAGCCTCGTAGCGTTCTGGGTGCGGCGGAAATCCGTCGGCGCGCACGAGCCGATGATTTCGGGTCATGAAGAGGTCTTCGATTTCGATCACGCTCGAATCGCCACTGCCTTCGACTCTGCCGGGGACGGCCACGATCTCGCCGATCCTTCGATGGCCCTGTCCGTCCGTTTGGGTATGGACAACAACGTCGACGCTCGCGGCGACTGTTGGCACGACGAAGGCGTGGCCGACGTTGTCACCCGCCAGCAATGGCAGGGTGCACATCTTGGTCACGGCTTCTCGAGCGCTGTTCGCGTGGATCGTGCACATACCTGGCAGGCCCGAGTTCAAGGCGATGAGCAGGTCGAGGCATTCCTCCTGGCGTACCTCGCCGACGATCAGACGCGAGGGCCGCATTCGCAAGGCCTCCTTGACAAGCCGGCGTAGCCGCACCTCGCCAGTGCCTTCAAGGTTCGACTGTCTGGTCTGCATCGAGACGACATCCGGAAGCGGAACCCGAAGTTCAAAGACCTCTTCGCATGTCACCACTCGCTCGCGCGCCGGTATCGCGGCCGCAAGACAATTCAAGAGCGTCGTCTTACCCGCTTGCGTTCCCCCCGCGACAATGACGTTGAGACCACTGACGACGGTGGCTTCGAGGAACCTTGCTGCCTGCGTCGTAAGTGATCCGAGTGCGATCAATTCGTCGAGCGAATGGGCAGTCAACACGAACTTGCGGATGTTGATCGCCCAGTGGCGACGGGTGATGTCAGGGATCACTACGTGCAACCGACTGCCGTCGGGCAGCATCGCATCGACAAACGGAGTTGAGAGGTCGACGCGACGGCCTGAACTTTTCAACATCTTCTCGCACAGGTCGCGAACCTGAGCGCTGGTGAGGATCGTGTTCGTAAGCTCGCTGCGACCGCGCTTGGCGATGAAGACACGACCGGGCTCGTTGATCCAGATTTCCTCGACGAGGCCATCGTCGAGGTATCGCTGCAGCGGCCCAAAGCCGGCCACAGCGTCAAAGACCGTCCGCACAGCACCGCGACGATCGAGAATCGGCGGCAGCGAACTCGTCAACGTCCGATCGTCGTAATCAGCAACGACTTCTTCGACGAGCAGCCGCACGCTCGCGCTATCGGCAACCGGATCGAGCCCGCGCCGACGAACCAACTCTCGGACTTCGTCCTCGACCACATCGACGGCGTCCACGATTCCCCCTGGAAGCGACTCGCCCGCCATTCCCCCTGGTCCGGCAAGTTGGTGGAGCGTAGCCGTCCCCGTCTCCCGCACTCAACGGCACGAACAGCAATCTGTGGATAAGCCCTTGATGGTGAGCGTGAAAGCGAAAAAAGTTCCGTCGAATGGCCCAGTGGGCTCGGCGATCTTCGTCCCAGCCTGCATCCATACCAACTACTACAAGCGCGGCTTACTGGGCGCGGGCGTACATACCAGCTCTCGCGCGAGTACGAACCGGCTCTCGGGCCGCGAACGCTTAGCTCGTTTGGGTGACTGCAGCTTGGCGGCGGCGCCACAGCGATGCGACGCGCCAGAGCCGGCCGACACAGATGGTCGCGACGGCCCACAACACCCAGGCGAACGGCGTCCAGGCGCCGCCGACAGACGAGCCTTGGCCGTTCACGAACGAGTAGGTCACCGTGTCTTGCACATAGCCGAGACCGCTCCAGGTGAACGTGCCGGTCGCAGCAGGGTTCGCGGCTTTGATGCCGGCGCCGAAAGCATTGGCGGCCTCGGCGAGGAACGCGGTGAAGAACAGCTGCGCGGTAAGGAGGAACACCGCGGCAGCCAACCATGCCGGTCGGGGATCGTCGCCGAATTCGGCGGCGCGGTACTCGGCTGCCAGTCGATGAGTGTTGCCCAGATTGCGTAGTGCGTGCCCGACTCCGACATCGGCGGCTGCGACTTGTAGGTTCTCGCGAACTTCGCGCCGCTTGGCGATGCGCGTCTTGCGCGGCAAGTCGTAGAGGCGCTGGTCGAGGACCCATACGACGCGTTCGATGCGCAGCCGATCGAGCAGGGACAAGGTGTCGGGCATTTCAGTTTCCTTCGATCGGTTGCGCGGGTACGGGACGATTAAGTACTGAGGTCACGACAGCGGTCAGCGATGCCCAGCTGGCGGCGCCAGAAGCGAGAGCTTCATAACCGGCCGCGGTTGGCCGGTAGTACTTGCGAGCGGGACCGGCATGGGAGGACACAAGGCGGGCACTGACCCGGCCCTCGCGCTCAAGCCGAGACAACGCCGGATAAACCGTGCCTTCGAGGACGTCGGTCAACCCGGTCTCATGGAGTCGTTGCACCACCTCGTAGCCGTAGGACTCGCGCTCGGCGAGGAGCTGCAGCAGGAGCAAAGACACGATGCCCTTGAGCAACTGCGGGTCGCGGGGGGCCATGGGAGTAAGGTTATGCCCGCTACCTTAGCTAGTCAAGTAGCAGGCTTTATGTAGCAGACCGATCGGGATCGGGCTTGACCGCGACTACCCGATGCACGATTCCCCACCGGCCGGCGCGATCTACATCCACTACGTCGTACCCGGCGGAGCGCACCATGGGCAGCGGGTCGCGCAGCAGGTTGTCGGCCGCGAATCGTACGGACAGCGGGTTGATGAGGCCCTGACCCATCCGGATGACGGAGCGATTCGATGGGCCGTGTTCGACCAGGATGAGCCGGCCACCGGGCCGCAGCACCCGCCACGCTTCGCGCAGCGCGGCGTCCGCGTCGGGGATTGTGCAAAGTGTGTAGGTCGATAGCACTGTGTCCATCGTCGCGTCGCCGACGTCGAGCTGCTGAACGTCGCCGAGGCGAACGTCAATCCGATTGCCAAGACCCTTGGTCGTGATTCGTGCTTGCGCGAGTTGCAGCATCTGAGGCGACAACTCGATGCCGAGCACGCGGTCGACCGCTGGCGGATACGAAGGCAAGTTCAAGCCGGTGCCGACGGCCAACTCAAGCACCTGGCCACTCGCCTGCCCTGTCGCCCATTCTCGATGACTACCAAGCACGCGCCGTTCGAAGACGCCGATCTGCTCGTCGTAACCCGCCGCATGCTTGTCGAAATATTTCAGCACCCGACCGTTGGTTAGCTTTGCTCCCATCGCCTCAATGTAGAGGCGTTGGCTGGGTTCACGCTGGCAGGCGCACGCCCCCGATACTGGCGAGGAGGTCGGCCGCCGAGACCGCCCGACCGTACAAGAACCCCTGGGCGAAATCGCAGCCGACCGCCATCACCGCATCATCTTGCTCTCGGGTTTCGACGCCTTCCGCCGTGACGCTGAATCCCAACGCGTGCGCTAGATCGTTGATGGCCGCGACGATCGTGCGGCCGGCGTCAGATCGACACACGTCGGCAATGAAAACCTGGTCGATCTTCACCATGTCGACCGGCAGATTGCGCAGGTAGCTCAGCGACGAGTAGCCGGTGCCGAAGTCGTCGATCGCCACTTTGATTCCAAGGCTCTTGAGCTCAGTGAGCACCGACGTGGCGTGGTCGATGTCTTCGATAAAGACATTCTCGGTGACTTCGAGCACGAGGGCGTGCGGATCCATGGCCGTAGCCTTGAGGATGTCGGCCACGGTCGACGTGAACGTCGGGCTCATGAGTTGGCGCGCCGACACGTTGACCGCTAGATCGAGCGGCGAGCCGTTCGCGAGCCAACGTGCGCGATCGCGACAACTGCGCTCCAGCACTCGCGCACCAATAGCGACGATGAGCCCGCTGTCCTCCGCAGCCGACACCATCGCCAGGGGCGACACCGGCCCGCGCTCGGGGTCGGTCCACCGCAGCAGCGCCTCGACGCCGACAATCGCCCGATCCGTGCACCGCAGGATCGGCTGATACGCCACCTCGAGCTTGTCCGCCTCGAACGCGAGCATGAGGTCGTGCTGCAAGGTCGCTCGCTCGCTGTCTTGTACAGCCGCGCGCAGGTCGATCACTTGGTGTGCCCCGCCGCCCTTGCGCTTCGCCTGATACATCGCGGTATCGGCCTTCGCCAAGAGGCGGTCGTCAATGCCCTCGCCCGGACCGGCGTATGCCATGCCCACACTCGCTGTGATCGGGATCGACAGGCCGCGGACCTCGTAAGGCACGCGGAAGGCTTCGTCGACGCGCTTGGCGAGGACCTCGACGTCGTCAGGGCTGTTCAGGTCTTCGCAGAGAAAGACGAATTCGTCGCCGGAGAACCGCGCGAGGGTATCGCCGGGGCGAACCAATCTAGAGAGGCGCTTCGCCACCGCGAGCAACAGCTCATCGCCGATGGAGTGCCCGTGGCCGTCGTTGACCCGCTTGAACCGATCGAGATCGACAAAGAGAATGCCGGCCGTTGTGTGCGACCGACTAGCCCGCTGGGCCGCATGGTCAAGACGTTCGTGCAGCAAGGCGCGGTTGGGTAGGCCCGTCAGCGAGTCGTGCAGCGCGCCGTGTCGGAAGCGCTCCGAGGTAGCCCGAGCCTCGTCGCGGGCTTGCGCGTTGAGGAGGTACGCCGTCGTGACGTCGGCCAAGGTCTGGGCCGTAGAAAGGTCGAACGCGCTGAGGTCGCCGGCGCTGTCACGGTAGAGGTCCAACGCACCGAGCCGACCCTGGGTGTGGCGAAGCGGGAAAGCGAACACGGCCGCGAGCCCGGCCTGAACAGCCGGGAGACCGAACTTGGGGAACCGCGTGTCGAATGCGAGATCAGGGGCGGCGACAGCCTCGCCCGTGTTGTACGCCAGCAAGCAGGGGCCTTCGCCCATCTCGGTCTGCAGCCGCTCGTACCGAAGAGCGGATTCGTCGGAGGCGGCGATGTAGTGCGGTGCGGAGCCCGCGGAAATCAACGTCACCCCCGAGGCCGAAATCGGGAGCACATCGACGATGCGTCCGACCAGATGGTCGAGGATTCCCTGAATCGGGAAGTCCGTCGTCAGGGTTCGGGCGAACTCGCTCAGCACCCGTGACAGATCTGAGTCGTCCATGAAACCCACCCGCCCATGCCGCCACTCGTGCCGCAGGGGTCTAGACGGGAGTTGCACGACACCCTAACAGGAGAAACGCCACAAACGATCACTGGTGCAGAAGGAATCGGCGGTCTAACCTAAGTAGATACATATGACCACTCCGCGACCGCCTCTTCGGGCTCACCATCGCGGCGGCTCGTCCGAGGCATAGTCAGTGACGGGCCGTAGTGGCGAAGGGAAGGGGGCGTCGCACAACTATGCCGACGGAGCGCGAGCGTCACATTGTGGCCGCGTTCGTCTCGTTGTCGGGCGATCTCGCCGACGGCTTCGACGTGGTCGACCTGCTCACGGAGCTCACGACTGACGGCGCCCGACTTCTCGATATCACGTCGGCTGGCCTCCTGCTCGCCGACGGCCTGGGCTCCTTGCACCTGCTGGCGGCGTCGTCGGAAGCGACCCGCGTGCTTGAGCTGTTCCAAGTGGAAAGGTCAGAGGGCCCGTGCGTCGACTGTTTCAATTCCGGCGCAGCTGTCAGCGTCGCCGATCTGGCCAAAGAGGCCGAACGCTGGCCGCGGTTCGTTCCCAACGCCCTGGCGGCGGGGTTCGTTTCGGTGCACGCGGTACCCATGCGGTTGCGCAACTCCGTGCTGGGCGCGTTGAACCTCTTCGGCAGCACCGTTGGGTCGTTGAGCGCCGACGACCTCGACCTCGCTCAGGCGCTGGCGCACGTCGCCGCCGTTGCCCTTGTTCAAGATAAGGCGGCCGCCGACAAAGATCTGATCGTGAGCCAACTGACGACGGCCCTCACCTCGCGCATCGTCATCGAGCAGGCGAAGGGAGTGCTCGCCCAGACGGGTGCGCTCGATATGGAGCAGGCCTTCGCCGCCCTACGCCGCTACGCCCGTGACCACAACCTTCGACTCTCCGCGGTCGCGGCTGCGGTCGTGAATCGGCAACTGCCTTCCCAGCAGGTCGTGGACCACGCGTCCCGAAAAGCGAAGGCCGGCACAGAATCATCGAATACTCTGTAGTCAAGACATACCGGCCACTGAGGTCTACGCTCATCAGCGTCGACACTTCCTCGAAATCGACACCATGTTGCTCCAGACCTCTGGCAGCAGGTCGCCATCGACCGCTCCCAAAGGTGGATTCATGGCCAACACCCGTCCGACCGTCGGTCGCGTAGCGACCGCTGCGCCCCCGATACCAGACCAACTAGGCCAGTCGGCCGCGCGTGATCGCACGTCCGGTCGGCTCGGCGGCCTCGGCCAACTCCTCGACGCGCGGCTGGCTTTCGGTCAGGCGCAGGGGATGCTCGCCGAACTCGCCAGGTGCAGCCTCGCAGCCGCAGGCGAGGTTCTACTCCAAGTAGGTGCTCAGCTCGGACTCGACTCTGCCGACGGCGTCGCCGAGTTCTTTCTGGTCGCCGTCGCCACTGCGCCAGGAGGCCCCGAAGCCCAGGCGTTCATCCGACAAGCCAGGAACACGGCGCGGTCTGCGCGTGACAATCTCAAGTCGGCGCAGCCGACCGTTGATGTCGACCGGTTGAGCGCCGACGCGTTCGCGACGCTAGTGCCTGATGGACGGCGATTGATCGTGCGCGGCGAGCTCGACCTCGCGACGGCGCCGCTGCTCGTCAGTGCATTCAGCCACCACGACAGCGCACGCTCACCGGGCACGTCGTTCGTGCTGGATTTGCACGACCTGACGTTCGTTGATCTCTGCGGCATTCGCGCGCTGTCCGAAATCGAGGTCGAGCTCACGGCTGCGGGTTACCAGCTCCGCGTCGACCCACCCGGGCATCTCGTCGTCCGGCGGACCCTGCAATTCGCCGTCCGCTCGGGTTGGCTCGTGCCCGCTTTCGCCAATGCTGCACCTTGGCTGCGCTAAGCACGAAAGGAGGTTATGACGGGCGCCCCGCCGCCGTCGCAGAAGCGTTTCTGGGGGTGGCGGCGGGGTATCTCGCGATCGTGGCGACGGCGAGCGGCTCGGCGAGCCGGTGACGTTAGGACCGTTGGCCATCGGCAGAATCGGCACCATGACGCGTTCGTGGAATTACCGGAGACTGCCGACGTAGCGGCTCCGACGAGAGGCGCTTCCGGCCGACTCCGGGTTGCGCGGCGGGCATCGAATTCGTGGGACGATGCGCCGAGCAAAAGGAGATTGATGGCCGAGCTCAGGAACTCAGCGCCGGGGAGCCGACCCACAGTGTGGGCGGTGGCCGCGGCTGCTGGCGTCTCCAAGACGACGGTCTCGCGCGTGCTCACCGGGTCTCCGCGGGTGAGCACCGAAGCGCGCGCGGCCGTCAAGAAGGCCATCGAGGACCTTGGCTATATCCCGAACCGAGCGGCCCGCTCGCTGGTCACCCGACGTACCGACACGATCGCGCTGATCGTCTCCGAGCCGGAAGCCAGACTGTTCTCCGAGCCGTTCTTCGCCGGCGCCGTTCGTGGCATCAATCAGGCGCTGGCGCAGACCGAGTACGCATTCGTGTTGCTCAGCTGCGAGGGTGACACGTCGCGCGTCGAGCGTTATGTCATGAACGGTCACGCCGACGGCGTCATCCTGATGTCGTCGCACCGTCAAGACCCACTCGTGCCGCTGCTCACCACGTCGAAGATTCCGGCGGTACTCACCGGGCGCCCATTCCCCGGCACCACGTTCCCCTACGTCGACGCCGACAACAGGAATGGTGCGGCCGGCGCGGTCGCGCATCTTGTCGCACGGGGTCGTCGCAACATCGCGACGATCGCCGGCCCCGTCGACATGCCGGTAGGGATCGACCGGCTCGACGGCTTCCGCGACGCGTTACCGGCCGCGGCAAAACGCTCGTGGCGGCGCATGGTCGCGCACGGTGACTTCAGCGAGGAGAGCGGCGAGCGCGCGATGCACGAGCTGCTCGCCCGAGTGCCGGAGATCGACGCGGTCTTTGCCGCCAGCGATCTCATGGCCATGGGTGCGATGCGCATGCTGCGCGCAGCCGGGAAGCGCGTTCCGCGTGACGTGGCGATCGTCGGATTCGACGATTCCCCCTACGCACGACTCGCCGATCCGCAGCTGACAACCGTGCGTCAGCCGATGGAGGAGATCGGGCGGGCGCTCGCCGCGGTACTCCTCACCCAACTCGACGACCCGTCACGCCGGCCCGCGTCGCTCATCGTTCCGACCGAGCTGATTGTGCGCGGCTCGAGCTGATCGCCGGCCGACGCTGACCGCCGTCCGACCGTTTTACAGCCTGGACACCGCGTTGTCGCGGGCTGTACGGGCAAAGAATCTGCCGCTGTCCTTGATGATTCGCTGTTGCGAATCGAAGTCGACGTAGACGATGCCGAACCGCTTCGAGTACCCGTACGACCATTCGAAGTTGTCGAGCAATGACCACACGTAGTGACCCCGAACATCCGCGCCGTCGGCAATCGCGTCGTGAATAGCGGCGTAGTGTTCGCTCAGGTATTGCACTCGATCGTGATCGTGCACCTGCCCATCAGCGTCGACGACGTCGTCATACGCCGCGCCGTTCTCAGTGATGTACATCGGCATCCGGTAGTCAGTCCAAAGCCGGGCGAGCAAGTCGCGCAAGCCGGTTGCGTCAACCGGCCAGCCCATCGCGGTGTGCCGGCCGGGCCGGTCGATGAACTGCACATCGCCGCACCCCGGCCACGGATCGCCACCGCCATTGCCATGGCCATCGGCTTTCGAACGAGGCGTTACGCCGTCGTAGTGCGCGACGACTACCGGGTTGTAGTAGTTCACCCCGAGGATGTCGATCGGTGTCGCGATAATCGGCATGTCGCCGTCGCGGACATAACTCCAGTCCGACACCTCTGCGGTGAACGCCCGAACGTCATCGGGGTAGCGGCCACGGAACAGCGGATCCAGCCAGATGCGGTTCTGCAGACCGTCGACCTTGCTGGCCGCGCGCGCGTCCTCCACTGAAGAGGTCGCTGGCCGGGCCACGGCAGGGTTGACAGTGATGGCGAGTTGCGCTGTCGCCGGCAGCGCCGCGCGCAACGCCTGAGTGGCGAGGCCGTGCCCCAACAACAGATGGTGGACGGCGGCGAGCGCTTCGCCTCCGTCGGTGTGGCCGGGAGCGTGCACACCGCCGGCGTAGCCGAGGAACGCAGAGCACCACGGTTCGTTCATGGTGGCCCAGAACCCGACCCGGTCACCGAGTGCGTTCGCCACCACCGCGGCGTACTCGGCGAACCGGTACGCGGTGTCGCGATTCGTCCAACCACCGGCGTCTTGCAGTTCTTGCGGCAGATCCCAGTGGTACAGCGTCAACGTCGGAGTGATGTTGCGGGCAAGCAGCTCGTCGACCAGGCGCGAGTAGAAGTCGATGCCCGCACGATTGGTGACCCCGATGCCGGTGGGAATGACGCGCGACCACGACGTCGAGAAGCGATAGGCGCCAGCTCCGAGTTCGGCCATGAGTGCGACGTCGTCGCGGTAGCGGTGGTAGTGGTCGGCGGCTACGTCGCCGGTGTCACCGCCGAAGACCTTGCCGCGCGTGTGGCTGAACGTGTCCCATATCGACGGCGTTCGGCCGCCTTCGGTCGCAGCGCCTTCGATTTGGTACGCCGCCGTCGCCGTTCCCCAAACGAAACCCTCGGGGAACACGAGCGCGGAACTCTCGGCGGCCGAATCGTGCGCCGCATCGATCTGTGTCATCCCTTTACCGCTCCTTGCATGATGCCTCCGACAATCTGGCGTCCCAGCAGCGCAAATACGACGAGAACGGGAAATGTCCCTAGCAACGTCCCACCCATGATGACCGCCTGCTGCGGGATGTACCCGGTCCCCAGACCAGCGAGGCTGACCTGGACAGTGGGGTTGCGGCTGGTCAGGGCGATCAACGGCCAGAAGAAGTCGTTCCACGATGCAAGGAACGACAACATGCCCAGGACCGCCATCGCCGGACGAGCGATCGGCATGACGATCGACCGGAAGATTCGGAAGGTGGACGCGCCGTCGACCCAGCCTGCTTCGAGGAGTTCGGTCGGGACAGCGTTCAGCAGGTACTGCCGCATGAAGAACACACCGAAGGCCGACACAAGCGTGGGTAGCACCACCGACTGAAGGTGATTGACCCAGTGCAGCTTGGCGATCAACAGGAACAACGGGATGACGCCGAGCTGTGGCGGTATCGCCATCGTTGCGATCGTCAGGCCGAGCAGTGTCCGGCTGCCACGGAACCGGAGCTTGGCAAACGCGAACCCACTCAGGGTGCAGAACGACACGGTCCCGATCGCTATGCATCCGGACACGATTAGCGAGTTCGCGACGGCCTTCAGCAGCGGCTGCTCATGCAGAGCGAGCCGGATGTTGTGGAACATCGACGAGTTCGGCAGGAATGGCGGCGGCACCTGCGCCATCTCGTGGTTAGTGTGCGAAGCAATGATCATCGTGTAGTAGAGCGGGAAGACCGCGACGATCGTCGTAATCGCGAGAATGAGGTAGGTGTAAGGACCAGCGGTGAACTGCCGCCCTGCCCGGGTGCCGCGCAGGCCTAGTCGGGCAGCCCGGCCAGTCTCGGCGCCCGCTCTCCCGGCGTTCACAATCTGCGTCGTCATCGGTAGCCTCCCTGTCCGCGCCGCGTGCGGCCGCGAGCCAGCGCGGCGTTGACGCAGACGAGCACCACGATGATCAGGAGCATCGTCCAGGCGGTTGCTGCGGCCTGCCCGAGGTGAAAGTTCGTCCAGCCCTGCTGATACAGGAACAGCGCGAGCGTTTGAAACTGATGCGCAGTGCCGCCATTGGTCGTGCCGTCACCGGCGAACAGGTACGGCTCGGCGAACATCTGCATCGCACCGATGGTCGACAGCACAATCGTGAACAGGATGGTCGGCCGCAGCGCAGGCACTGTCACATTGCGAAACTGCTGCCAGCGGTTGCTGCCGTCGATAGCTGCCGCTTCGTATAGCTCGGTGGAGATGGACTGCATCGCGGCCAGATAGATCAGCGCGTTGTAGCCGGTCCAGCGCCACGTCACGATCGCAGAGATGGCAATCTGCGACTGCCACCGGCCGCCGTTCGTCCAGTTGGTGTGATGGACACCGAACAAGTGCAGGAACCAGTTGATGAGGCCGTAGTCGCGGCCGAAGAGCTCCGCGAAGATGAGCGTCGCCGCGACGACAGAAGTGGCGTACGGCATCAGCATCGCCACCCGGAAGAAGGTGCGGCCGCGCATCTTGTAGTTCAGCAGGTGAGCGAGGCCGAGAGCCATACAGAGTTGTGGCACCGTTGAGATGACGCCGATCGAGAGAGTGTTCCGTAGCGCGTTCCAGAAGAACTCGTTATGCCACAACGCGACGTAGTTGTGCAGGCCGATCCAGGTCGAGTGATGCAGGTTCTCGAGGTTGACCGCGTGCAATGAGACCCAGCCGGTGTAGATCAGCGGGTAGAGCCCGAATGCGCCGAAGACGAGGAAGAACGGTGACACGTACGCGTAGGCAGCTCGCGAGCCGAGAGAACCGGAGTGCTTTCTCCGAGTTGCAACGGGCGCAGTGCGCAGATCGTGGGCCGGCTCGCTGAGAGCTGTCATCGGATTCCCGCCGTCATCGGATTCCTGCTGTCATCAAAGTCCCTGCTGGCATCGAATCTCCAGCTGTCATCAAATTTGCTGTCGTCAAATTTGCTGTCGCCATCAATGTGGTGGGGTCCAGGCGACACCCCCGGGGAGGTCATCCCCGGGGTGCCGCCAGGTCGTTGTGCTGGACGTGTGGTGTGACCGACCCCGGCGAGCCCAAGCTCGCCGGGGCCTGCTCCCGACTTAGCCGGTTACCTGAGCCACGTTCTTCAGCGCGTCGCTGAAGGCCGCAGCCGGAGCGGCGCCCTTCGTCTCCACGTTGCTGAGCGACGTGTCGATCGCGTTTTGGATCTGGGTGTCGTACGGACCGATCGGGACTATCTTCAACTTGCTTGCCGAGTCGCCAAAGATCTGGCCGATCGGCGCCTTGTTGAAGTAGTCGCTGGTCGCCGCGGAAACCTTCGGGTCCTTCGCCGCAGTCGACGACGACGGGAAGTGACCTGCCGAGGTCCACATGGTGACCTGCTGTGCCGGTGCGGTCAGCCATTCGGCAAGAGCTTCAGCCGCGGCTTGGTTCTTCCCGGCCTTCGGGACGCCGAGCCACGAGCCGCCCCAGTTGGCTGCGCCACCCGGCAGATTCGCGATGTCCCAGTCACCAGACACGGCCTGGCCGGCCTGCGAGGTGATGTAACCCGTCATCCACGACGGGCAGGAAATCGCTGCAAACGCGCCACCAGCGAATGCCTGGTTCCACGGGGTCGAGAACTGCGAGAGACCGGCGGTGATCTTGGCCTGCGCAGCCTTGGTCGCCAACGCCCATGCGTTCTTCACACCATCGGAGTTCGCCACGTCCGGCTTGCCGGAGGCGTTGTCGTACTGTTCGGTGCCCTGGGTGACTGCGGCGTTGAAGATGCTCGCCGCCGAGTCAAGGAACTGGCCCTTCTTGCCTGCGGCCGCCTCGTACTTCTGACCGAAACTGATGAACCCGTCCCAGGTCGCCCACTGCTGGTTGAGGGTCGCGCGGTCGGACGGGAGGCCAGCTGCCTTCAACAGGTCGGGTCGGTAGCACATTGCTTCCGGACCTGCATCGGTGCCGAGGCCGATGGTCTTCTTGCCGTCGGCGGTGCTTGCCATCCCCCACTTCCAGTCGTAGAAAGTGCTCTTCAGCTGCGGGCCCTCAGGCAGCGAGTTGAAGTCAACGAACTGGTCAGCGTGGTTGGCGGTGACGTCGGCGACGAAGCCGATCTCGATCGCCTGAATGTCGTCGAGGCCGGAGCCAGCGGCAAGGTGGGTCTGTAGCGCCTTGTAGTAGTCGGCGGACTGCTCGACGGTGTCTTCCTTGATCGTGACGTTCGGGTGCAGCTTCTGGTAGGCGTCGTAAAGACCGGCCTCCTTGTAGCCGAAGGTGCCGAAGTCACCGACGGTGATCGTCACCGGAGCGTCGCCGGCGGCGGGCGCCGATGCAGGAGCTGACGCAGCCGCGGGCGTGGACGCAGCCGCGGACGCGGACGGGGCGGCGGCGGAGCTTGCGGCGGTGCTGGGCGATGTCGAAGTTCCAGCCTTCGATTTGGACGACGAGCAGCCGGCGATGACGACCGACGCCGCGATCAATGCACTGAGTGTCACCATTTGGCCCGTAGGCCGCCTGTGAGCCATGGACATGGACCCTTCCTGAGGGCCCTCACTGAGGACCCGATGCGAATGAAGCTAGATTCGGATCTGCTCGAGCGTGGGCACGTTCCCACGCTGTCGGCCCAAAGTGTGCGAGTAGCGATCCGGCAATGTCAAGCACTACCCGATAGACCGTGTCCATATTGAGATAATCGGGCCGTACCTACGGCCGCGGGGTGGGGGCACGTTCCCACGTCTGGCGCCCAGATACGCCGACACACCCTCTGGGAGAGTCGCGTGGGGCTTACACTCCGCTGAACCGACATGGAGACGGGATGGGGCCGTTGCGAGACCGGAACTGGGTCGTCGTGGGCCTCGACAATGGCGGCACCTGCAACAACGCGACGGTGCTCACCGAGTCCGGCAAGTTTCTCGTCGACCATCTTGTCGAGAACGACAGTCGGGTCACGGATGGTCCTGAAGCGGCGGTAGCCAGCCTGGCCGCAAGCTTCGATCGGATCCTCGACCTCACCGACACACCCCGAGATTTCGTGCGTGCCGTCGGCCTCGACACTCCTGGTCCGGCGAGCGCGGCCGGCGTGATTTCGTCGAAGGGCGGGACGAACTTCGTCCATGCCGCGTGGCGCGGCTACGACTTTCGCCGAGCCCTCGAGGTTCGTATCGGCCTGCCGGTGGTCTACAACAACGATGGGAATGCGGCTGCCCTCTACGCGCACCATGCATTCTTCGGCGACCGCGCTCATGAGAATTCGTCGGTAGCTGCGATCGTCGGCACCGGCCTCGGTGGCGGCGTCGTCGAGGCCGGGCGGGTCGTCCAAGGTGCTGCGGGTATGGCCGGGGAGCTTGGCCATGTGCACATCCCGATGGAAGGGTTGCTTGCGCCAAGGCAACCCACGCCGTCGTGTAACTGCGGTTTCGTTGGTGACGCGGAGAGCGTCGCCTCACTCACCGGGATCGAGAAGAACCTTCTCCCGTACTGGTTGACGAAATACCCCGACCACCCGCTAGCGGGGACGGACCGGCATCAGGCTGCGAAGCTCGTGCGCGGGCTAGCCGAACGCGAAGACCCACTGGCACTGGCGATTTTCCAGCAGCAGGCGATGGCCATCGGCCGCTTGTTCACTATCGCGAGCAACTTCACCGATCCACACGCGTACTTCGTGGGCGGCGGCGTGGTCGAGACGGCGCCGGCATTCCGCGACTGGTTCATCGAGCAGGTGCGGGCGCACACCGCGCTGCGTGCGGAGCAGATCGAGGTCGCTCAATTCGCAATCGTCCCCGACCTCGACATGGCCGGCGCCCGTGGTGCTGCGATAGCAGCGAGCGTGATCGTGCTGGGCACCTGATCTGCGAGCAGGCAGAATGCCTGCATGCCAACCGAGCCCGAGGTATTTGCTCTTGCCGACCACGCCCTCAACAGCGTGGTGCAACAGATCGGCGACGATCAGTGGCAGCTGGCGATCCCCGAGTGGATCAAGCTCGGCCGGGTGAGCCGTGACGGGCTCACGCTGCGCGCCCTTCTGAACTACCACGCCTACGACGACGCCTGGGTGCCTGCCATGGTCGCCGGCAAGACGATGGACGCCGTCGGTGCGGGCAAGTGGAAACACGAAGACCTGCTGGGCGAGGATCCGAAAAAGAAGTTCGCCGCCATCGTGGAAACCGCAGCGTCGGCCGCGCTCGCCGTGACACCGGTCTTCGGCCCGGCCGTTCCTGTGCCCGCCGACGCGCCGCTGCAGGACAAACTGCTCGGCCTAACCGGCCGCCAACCCCAACACTGAGGCCGACGCCCTTTCAGATCGCGCGCATGCGATTGTTGCGGGCCTCGTGGGTCAACTCGGCGTAGCCGAGCGCCTCGAGCAAGGGCGGCAGGTACATGCCGAATCGACCGCGGTAGCCCTTGCGTAGGCCGTACCAGCCACTCACGGGATTGTCAGGCGCACGGCCCCATGCTTCGACGGTTCCGGGCGCGGCCGGCTTCTGTTCGTCGGCCGCGCCAAGCGGAACCCAATCACCCTGCGCGATCAACCACGCGCGAAGGTCATCGATCGCTCGGAGGTGGTACTTCAGCGTCGTCGTGCCGACCACGCACACCAACGCCGGCGGATCGGCGTCCTCGTCTTTGTACATGCTGTAACCCGAGGTGCCGGGCGCCGTTGTCAGCACCCACGGGTCGCTTTTGGTTCCGGTCGCGTCGCTGATCGCCATGGTTACCTCCGTCGATCGAACGCTACATCGCGACGACGGACCCGACCTCGACGCCACCGCCGTACTGCAGTCCGGGACAACCTTCGGCCACCGCCACCGCGGCGGCCAGGTCGGCTGCTTCGATCACGGTGTAACCGCCGAGCACGCCGCCGCCCTTGAGGCCCAGCGCCTTGACATCGCCGATGCGGTGGCCGAAATCGACGACGGTTCCCCCGAGCGCGCCGAACCACTGACCCCATTCGGCTGCAACATTCGGCCCGGCAGTGACGTCAGCTGGGACGCGAAACGACAACACATACTGCGACATGGTCACTCCTGGAGGTAGCTGGCGGAGGTCTCCGCTCGACTCCTCCACGACGATCGCGCCGGTGAAATTCGACACCGGCGGGTGCCATGCAATCAGCTGGTCGGAGCGGGCCCAGGGGCAGGCAATGACAGGCGCCGGCGAGCGCGCGCGGCGCGGAAGACGGAGGTGGCTCGGTGGTTCGCAACGCCGAACCCAGCCATCAACAGACCGAGGAAACCGAAGATTCCGGCGATGCTGCCAGCCACCGGCACCGGCGTCTTGGGGCAGGCGGCGACCGACGTTTCGGTCCACGTGTAGGTGTTGCCCATCAGGTCCCAGGTGACGGGGTCTTTCTTCGACGAGGGTGTCCAGGTGACGGTGAATGCCGTGACGTACGTACCCGGTTGGAACGTCGACGGGTGCCCTGGACTACTGGCGAATCCACTCGTTGCGGTGAAGGAGTTGTTCGCGCCACCAGGCGCGGGCGGAATGCTCGCGGTGAGGATGCTCGCGGTCGGGTTCGTGTAGCCGACGGCGAGCGTCCACGTGCCGTCCCGGTTGTTCCACACGCAGCTGGCAGTGCCGACGAGTTGCTGGCAAGTCGTCCATGATGCCGACGGGTGCGCAGCCGAGTCGCAGTTGATCGTGGGCGTGGCTGCCTGCGCATTCGGTGCCGCGAACGCCGGTCCAGCGACACCAAGAAGAACCATCGCGAAGGCGCCAGCCAACGCGGACCGCCACGAACGCGTCGGCGCGAGGGAACGGGCGCGCATCATGATCCCTTCGGACGGTTGGCCGGACGAACGCGCCAGCACATATGCACATCCGCTAACTATCTGATGTCGACACGGCCGCCGGGTAGGCGTTGCTCCGTTCGGCCCACCCGAAACGTGCGGCGTGAGCCCACGATCTTGACGATCGTCCTTCTAAGAAACGAGCTCGGCCGGCCGATTTGGAGGCGGTAGGTAGAGGAGACCCACATGAACGTGCTTGCCATCGGCTCGCATCCCGACGACATCGAACTCGGGTGCGGTGGAGCCCTTCTTCAGCATGTCGCCGCCGGCGACACCGTCACCATGCTCGTCATGACGACGGGTGAACGCGGCCCGCAGGATGCGGTTCCGCGCGTCCATGAACAAGAACACGCGGCCGCGTCGATCGGCGCCGACCTGGTGTGGGGCGGCTACCCCGACGGCGCCATCCCCTCGGGGCGCGAAACCGTCGCGTTCATCGATTCGGTGATCGAGCAGACCGAAGCAGCGGTGCTCTACACCCACAGTCAAAACGACACTCACCAAGACCACGTCGCGACAGCGCTTGCGTCCCTATCGGCGGCACGACGGCTCAATCGGGTCTTGTGTTACCAGTCGCCCACCGCGACGTCGTTCAACCCGGTCGTCTACGTCGACATCGAGGTATGCGTGGACGGCAAAATCGCTGCGCTGTCATGCCATCGGTCACAGGTCGAACGATGCGAACTCGTGGATCTTGAAGCCATCGAAGCCGGAGCCCGTTTCTGGGGGCATCACGCGCGCATGCGGTATGCCGAAGCCTTCGAAGTGCCGCGGTTTGTGTGGGACATCGCGCGTGGCGCCAGCGCTGTCCGTCGCGTCGAAAAGCCGCAGATCACGGCCGTCCGGCTACCGCTGGTTGCCGGCATCCGACAATGAGCGGCTCGCCGTCCACCAGCGAGCGCTCGGTGCCGTGGACGTTTCTGCTCATCATCGGCGTCGGCTGTCTCGCGGTCGGGGTTTTCGGTCCCGATCGCGCGATCCTCGCCGGTGTGCTCGCCATCAACATGGTCTTCTTGGTCTTCTTCCTTCGTCACATCGCGTTCGCGTCGGCGGCGGCGCGATGGGCAGCACGCGATCTGTACGACACCCCTGAGCTGTCGGTCGACTACCAGCCGAACGTGTCGATCTTGGTTGCCTGCCACAACGAGGAGACGGTGGTCGCCGGCCTCGTACACGGTCTGGTTGCGTTGCACTACCCGCGATCGCGACTGGAAATCATCCTTGTTGACGACGGGTCGATAGACGCGACGGCTGACATGCTCGATCGATTGACGGCAAGTCAACGCCACATCACAGTGCTACATCGGCCGCCCGGCGCGGGAGGTGGCAAGTCAGGTGCACTGAACGCTGCACTCGAACGCGCTCGGGGCGAGATCATTGTCATCTTCGACGCCGACCACATTCCGCGCCGCAACGTCATCGGCCGGCTGGTTCGACACTTCCACGACCCGACGGTAGGTGCGGTTCAGGGTCGATGCCTGGTGCGCAACTCGGTGCAGTCGACGCTGGCCAGATCGATTGCTATCGACTACTTCTCCGGCTACCTGGTGAACGAATACGGCCGCCAGGCACTGTTTGGGCTGCCCGCCTACGGCGGCGCAAACTGCGCGATCAGGGCGAGCACTTTGCGGGAGCTCGGCGGGTGGAATCCGAAGAGCGTCACCGAAGACACCGACATCACTATGCGGCTGATGCTCCATGGCCAAAAGATCCGCTACGACATCACCGCGGTCGACACCGAAGAAGGTGCCACGACCCTCTCCCGGTTCGTGAAGCAGCGCTATCGCTGGGCGCGTGGACACCAGCAGGTGTGGCGCGACTACCGCCGAGGCGTGTGGCTCTCGCGCACGTTGACGCTAGCCGAAAAGATCGAGACCACGCTGTTCTTGCTGGTCTACCACGTGCCCGTGTTGTGTGCGCTGACCCTCGGCCTCACCGCTTTGCGAATCTTTGGCGTCGGACCACACATCTCGATCTTCGAACTTCTGCCGCTCGCCGCGCTGTTGTTCGCCGGCCCATTTTGCGAGCTCGCCGTCGGATTGCTCGTCGGTCGCGCACCACGACGGGCAGCCTGGTCAGTCGCGTGGATGACCCCCTTGTTCGTCGTGTTCATGCTCGTCTGCGCGAAGGCGTGGGCAGACGGCATTCTTGGTCGGCCGTACACGTGGGTGAAGACACGGCGATCACAGTGGAACCCACTGGACGGTCGCGAAACAGGTGAGTCGGCATGAACCGGCGTCGGGCAATCGTGTTCTCCGCGCTGGGCGCCGCTCTCGCGCTTGCGTTCGTCGGGTTCTACCAACTGAGCGGACCGCTGCGCGATCTCGAGCAGCGCCTTGTCATCAGCATCCTGCACGCCGGAAATCGCGTTTCCGTTGTGGGCGACCACTACTTCCAGGTACTGCCGACGGGCCAGCGCGCATTCAGGGCGCAGCTCACACCGTTTTGCTCATCACTGGTGCCCGTGCTCGCGCTCGGCGCGATCTCGGCGTTTGTGTTGAGCGGGCCATGGGCTCGCCGGCTCTTCGCGTTTCTTGGTGCCGCAGCGATCATCGTCGCATGCAACGTGCTGCGGGTTGGCGCCTCAGTGTGGATCGGACTCCAGGTGGGCGCTCGCGGACTCGTACTTTTTCACGATTGGATCGGAACAATCTTCGGACTCGCGTACACCATGCTCGGGTTCTTCTTCATGTTGTATCTACTACTACCCAAGGCAACCGACAGCATTGTCCGAGCCGCGAGGGTCAGCGATGTCCTCTAACCTTGAAACGATCGGCCTGATTGCTGGCGGCGTCTTCACTGCGGCCGCAATAGCCTGGCGGTCGCGCCGATATGCCCTGGTGCGCCAACGAATTCGTACCCGTCTCAGCGATCCTGATCGCGACATTCGAATCGAGGCTGTTCAGCAGGCCGCTGAAATGGGGCTGGCCTCAACTGCTCCCAGCCTGCTGCGTGCCACTCGTGTTGAGACCGATCCGGCCGTGCTCGCGGTTGTCATCGAGGCGGTGGCCAGCCGCCAATGGGAGCCAGCGTCGACGTCAGCGATCGTCGAGCTTCGGATGTGGGCGAAGGCGTACAGCAACGCACACCCCGAGGTCCGACGAGTGCGGGCCAGCGAGCCAATGTTGCCGGGCGTCGCCGGCAGCGTTCCGCCGCCGTCAATTCACCCGCTGCGCGAACACGAATTCAAGCGGCGCGACTCGACTGACGTCGACGAGCCTGAATCTTCGACCCAACCGGTCGCTCAACCTGCCTACGATGCCGACCCCCTCGGATCGGTGCGCGTGCTGGTGACCGGGGCCGGTGGTGCCGCTGGTGTCGCGGTCATACGCGCGCTGCGACAAGCTGGCCACTACGTCATCGCGGTCGATGCCGACCCGATGGCAGTCGGGCTGCGGCTCGGTGACGAAGGCCACCCGGTTCCGAAGTTTGACGACCCTACCTATCTTGCGGCGTTGATTCGCATCGCGACGGTGTATGACGCGCAGGCACTGATCTGCACGGTCGCCGAGGAATATCACGCACTTGCGGGAGCCGCGAGCTATCTCAACGACGCCGGGGTGCGCACCTTGATGCCCACCGCGGATTCGGTAGGCGTCTGCATCGACAAATGGCGGTTCGCACAAGCCATGACCGAGGCTGGGCTACCAGTGCCAAGCACCGGCCTCGCCGGTGCGGATGCGGTGCCCGGCCCGTGGATCGTCAAGCCGCGCTTCGGCCGAGGTTCGCGCGACGTGCACGCGGTGGGCAACTGGAAGGAGCTGGCCGCGGCCATCACCTTGACCCCAGACCCGATTGTGCAGACCCAGATCGTCGGTCGTGAGTTCACCGTCGATGCGCTCGTGTCTCCGACTGGTGACGTCGTCGGCACCGCGGCCCGGTGGCGACTGGCCACTAAGGCGGGTATCTCCGTGCTGGGAACGACGTTCGACGACGACGCGGTCGCCCAAGTGACGACGCTTGTGCTCAAGTCACTCGGACATGTCGGCCCGGCCAACGTGCAAGGGTTCGTCACACCCGATGGCGAAGTTGTCATCATCGAGGTGAACCCGCGGTTCTCCGGTGGGTTGCCGCTTTCGTTGCATGCAGGTGCTGACTTTGTCGGTGAATACCTGCGCGTCATCATGGGCCGCGCACCGCGGCCCGAGCGACTAGTCGCTCGACCCGGCGTCACCATGCTCCGGCACTTCGACGAGATCTACGAGCCATGAGGCTTACCGTTCCCGTCGGCACCCGACCCGAGATCGTCAAGCTGGCCCGAGTGGTCGCGGCCCTGCGGTCTGCCGGGCACGACGTCCGTTGCATTGCGACCGGGCAGCACACTGACGCCAAGCTCGCGGCCGACATGTTCGTCGAGCTGGGCTGCCCACCCGACGTCCATTGGCAGCTGCCGCAAGGCGAGGGCGCACGTGTCGGCGCTCTGTTGGCTGCTGCGTACGACGAGTTCGCCGAACACCAGCCCGACGCCGTCCTCGTGTTGGGTGACACCTACACCGCACCATTGCTGGCGATCGCCGCCCGCCGCCATGGCGTCGGCGTGATTCACCTCGAGGCCGGCCTTCGCTCGTTCAACGAACGCTCGGTCGAAGAAACCAACCGCACAATGATGGTTGCGCTCGCGACGTTGCATCTGGCCCCGACCGACCTTGCTGCCGGCCTGCTGCGCGACGAAGGGGTCGCGCCTGAACGGATTCACGTTGTGGGCAACCCGGTGATCGATGCGATCGCGGCCACCGGCGTCTCGCGCGTCGCAGTTGATGAACGCGCGGGCGTTCTCTTTACCGCCCACCGAGCGACGAATGTCGACGATCCTGCCCGCCTCGCGCAACTCGTGACCGTTGTGCGCCGGCTCGGCGAGCACTACGGGCCGGTGACGTTTCCGCTGCACCCGCGCACCCGCGCCCGGCTCGAAGCTGCCGGCCTGCTCTCCGTGGTCGCCGCAACGCCCAACGTCGACCTGGTCGACCCCATGCCCTATGGCGCGCTTCTCAGCCGGCTGGCGAGCGCGCGTGTTGTCGTCACCGACAGTGGCGGGCTGCAGGAAGAGGCGTCGTGGTTCGGCGTGCCTTCGGTGGTCCTGCGCGCGACCACTCCCCGATGGGAGGGCGTGCTCGACGGCTCGGCGGTGTTGTGCGGTCTTGGCGAAGTCGAGGTCATGCACCACGTCGGGCGATTGACGACGCCCGACGAGCAACTGCGCATTGGCGGGCTGCCGTGCCCATATGGCGACGGCCACACGGCCCAGCGGGTGGTCGACGTGCTGGCCGACAACAACATTATGACGTTGATCGAGCCACGGGAGCCGTCCGTCGGCGACCGGTTGCCCGCTCGGGTGTTCGCCAGGTCTACGCCTGCTGAGCGCAACGAGCCCAACGAGCCCACCGAGCCCACCGAGCCCGATGAGCCCATTGAGGCAGTGACGGTCGACCTCGACGACACGGTCTTCGCCCAAGCGGATTGGCTTCTCGGCGCGTGGCGTGACGTGGCTCGCGCTGGTGCCGACATCGGGCTTGACCACGACCGTCTTCTGACCGCGCTGATGTCAGTCGCCGCCGAGGGGTCAGATCACGGCGGCATCATCGATCGCGCCCTGCGTTCAATCGACGTCGGCGAACACGAGCTCGCAGCGATCGTGCCAGGCCTGGTCGCAGTCTTCAGCACACATAGCTCCACCACACTCGCGCCGTACCCAGGATTCGACGATGCACTGGCGGCGGTGCGAGCGAACGTGCCGGTCGCCTGCGTCACCGACGGCAACCCTCGGATCCAGCGCGCCAAGCTCCGCTCATTGGGTCTCACGGACGCCTTCGACGTGGTGATCTATTCCGACGAACTCGGCCGGGAGTTTCGCAAGCCGCACTCGGCTCCCTTCGAACGTGCGTTGCGCGAGTTGGGTGTGCCAGCCGCTCGGGCGGTTCACATCGGTGACCGCCCAGGCAAAGACGTCGCTGGTGCAGTGAACGCCGGCATGCGGGCAGTGCGGGTGCATACCGGCGAGTACGCCGCGATCGCTGACCCTGCCGACGCGCTCCCATGGCGATCGTTCGCCGACGTCACTACCGCGTTGCGGTCGATCGCGGCATGCACGTCGAGCCGGACGCCAACAACAGCGACGCCGTAGTCGTCGATACCGAGGGTTCTCCGGGACCGAGGGTTCTCGAGACCAAGGTTTCCTCGGTCCTAGGGTTAGGGCGTGACCGACTTCGATGCGGTGGTCGTGGGCGCCGGGCCGAACGGCCTCGCCGCTGCGGTCACCTTGGCGGCAGCCGGCCTTCGCGTGCAGGTGATCGAAGGCGC
>Ga0066789_10000073_pt1 | contig 28676 bp, 23 predicted proteins | sample OrgsoiDNA2013049_FD_70960 | JGI IMG/M metagenome (GOLD analysis project Ga0066789, IMG submission 70960) | Permafrost soil microbial communities from the Arctic, to analyse light accelerated degradation of dissolved organic matter (DOM) -... | ecosystem: Environmental > Terrestrial > Soil >...
CCTGCCCTCGACGGCGCCGCTGCCTGCGCTTCCGCCCGGCGCGCGTTGGGTGCGCGATGTGGTGCACGCACCGGCGGAGTTGCAGCGAGCACTCGCGCATCTCACCGATCGGGTGGTGGTCGTCGCCGACATCGCAGCCGCAGTTTCGCTGCTGCGCGCGCTGCCCGACGTCCGCGTTGTTACTCGCGACGGCGACGCATTGGGAAACCACTGGGCGCACGGCGGCTCGGCCAGCACGCCGAGTCTCCTCGAAGTGCAGGCGGCGCTCGATGCGGCTCGCCGGGGTCTGGTCGACGCCGCTCATCGTGGCGAGCGATTGCGGTTCCGTATCACCGGAGTTGAGGCAGAGCTCGCCGATGCTTCGGCCCGTGCCGACGCGGCGCTCGCCCAGTTGCATGAGTCGGACGCCGAGATGGCGGCGGTCGCTGAGCAGCTTGGCCACCTCGGATCGGCAGCCCGGGCGGCATTGGCAGAGGCCGACCGGATGGCCGGGTCGATCGCGCAGGCCAGGGAAGCCGGCGACCGCGACCGGGCGGCCCTCACCGATCTCGAAGCCCGGTTGGTCGCGGCGCGAGAAGCGCCAGATTCCGAGCCTTCGACCGACGAACGCGACCGGCTTGCGATCGTTGCGTCATCGGCCCGAGCGGCTGAGACCGAAGCCAAACTCGTGGTGGGCACAGCCGAAGAACGCGTTCGGGCAATTGCGGCACGGGCTGCTCAACTCGACGCTGCTGCGGAAGCTGAACGCGATGCGCGCGAGCGAGCCGTACTACGCCGCACCCGTCGCGAACGCGAAGCAATCGTCGCCGCGGCGGTAGCGTTTGGTGTGGCCGCCGTGCTCGAACGGCTCGAAATTTCGTTGTCCGCCGCAGGGCATGAGCGCGAAGCTGCCGAGCACACCCGTACGGTGCGCGACGGCGAGTTGCTCGCGTTGCGCGCGCGGCAGCGCGAGTTGTCGGCCGAGATCGAGCAGCTCACCGACGTCGTCCATCGTGATGAACTCGCCCGAGCCGAGCAACGGTTGCGCATCGAGCAACTTGAACAGCGAGCGATGGAAGAGTTCGGCGTCGAAAGCGATGCGTTGGCCGACGAGTACGGGCCGACCGCGTTGGTGCCGGTGTTTCCAGAACCGGATGCGTCGCCCGATGCGCCACTGCCCGAGTCAGTGCCCTACGTGCGCGCGGAGCAGGAGAAGCGGGCTCGGACGGCCGAACGCGCGTTGGCCTTGCTTGGCCGAGTGAATCCATTGGCGCTGGAAGAGTTCTCGGCACTCGAAGAACGGCATCGTTTCTTGAGTGAGCAGCTCGACGATCTGAAGCGCAGTCGCAAGGACCTGATGGAAATCGTGCGCGAGGTCGACGATCGCGTGCAGCAGGTGTTTGCGGCCGCGTTCGAAGACACTGCGCGTGAGTTCGAGGGCGTCTTCGCTCGGCTGTTCCCCGGCGGCGAGGGCAAGCTCGTGCTGACTGACCCGGGCGACATGCTGCTCACCGGCGTTGATGTCGAAGCGCGGCCGCCAGGCAAGAAGGTGAAGCGGCTGTCGTTGTTGTCTGGTGGCGAACGGTCGTTGACGGCGTTGGCATTGTTGGTTGCCATTTTCAAAGCCCGACCGAGTCCGTTCTATGTGATGGACGAGGTGGAGGCCGCGCTCGACGACACGAACCTGCGGCGTCTGCTCGGCATCTTCGAAGAGCTGCGCGAGGCGAGTCAGCTGGTCATCATCACGCATCAGAAGCCAACGATGGAGATCGCCGACGCGCTCTATGGCGTATCGATGCGAGGCGATGGCGTGACAACGGTGATCAGCCAACGCCTGCGCGAAGCGGCCCCTGCGTAAGTCGTCGGGCTAGTTCGTGACGAGCACGCCGTGCGCTTCATGGATGTCGAGCGCGAACGGCGCGCTGACCCGCGGGATAGGTCCGCCGGGAATCACCGCGGCCGGGCCACCCGCCATCGAGAATGTTCCGGCCCAGTTGGTGGTCAGCGCAACCGTGACGTGACCCGACCGCAGGTAGGTATGGCTCAGAGTGGTGACGGGATAAGGGCCGCCGGGGTCTGTGGTTGTCAGTGTTGTTCCGTCGCCAAAGTCCCACGTCCATGAGGCGCGCACGTCGAGCGTGACCGGAATGCCGAGGAGCGTTTCGGTGAAGACTTGCTCGGCCGGTGTGTTGGTCGCGAACAGCGCAGGCAGGTTGACGATGGCGCCGTTGCCCGGTTGATGCGTCGGCAACGCGGTCGTCAGTAGTTGGGAGAATCGATCGACCGCAGCCTGTTGTACTTGTGCGGGTGTGATGCCGGTGGCGGATCGGCATTCGGTGACGCCGACCAGCGCGTCGACGGCCGGCGGTTGATGGATGAGCTCGGTTTCTAGGGTGAACCCGACCGGGCACTGCGCCGCTACGGCTCCGCAATTGGGCGTGACTGCTGGGTTGCACACGGTCACCCAGGTGTAGGTGCAGTTCGCGCAGCCCGGACCGGTGGGAGTGCCGCCGCCGCCAGCTTGGCCGCCGCCATGCTCGCTGCCCGATCCCTCGACAGTTCCGTCGCCCTGGTTGCCTTGAACGCCTGAGCCACCATTGAGATCAATGCCCTGTCCGGTGGCTGGAGGGGGCGCCTGTGCGGCGTGGGCGATTGGGGCCGCGAGAACTGCGCAGCAAAGAATAGCAAGTCCGCACGCCAAGAAAACTCTTAGTCTCACGACGCGGCCTGAGTGAGCAGAGTGTTTTGTTGGACGACCCAATGGTCGCCAACCTTGAGAACAAACAAGACTGAATGCCCGTTGGGAAATGGCTTGGCCGTGTCAACTTGCACTCCAGCCGCGTTGAGAACCCGACCCGCAGATAGCGAATAATGAACCTCCGCGTTCGCACCGGCTCCCACGAAACTTACAACGTCGATCGACCGGACGGTAAAGGAAGCGTCGACGAATCGTTCGTGGTTTGCGTAGGTTTGGCTGATCGTCTTGACCAGAGATCGGCATCCGCAAGACGGAGCCGTTAGCGCGTTGATCGCTGCAACGTCGCCGGTTTCAAGTGCTGTGTTGAAGTCGTCGTAGAACTGCTGTGCTGCGGCGCGGACGCTGGCTTCGATGTCTTGCGACGACAGTGCAGTTGGCGGCGCTGCAGTTGGCGGTGAATTGGGGGGGCTTGTCGGCGTCCCGGCATTTGAGGCATTTGTTGATTCGGCCGGAATCACAAGAATCGGTGCGCTTGTCGACGCGGCTTCGACAGTTGCAGAAGAACTCGCGGTCACGAGTGCCAACGACGGACTCAAAACAGAGCCGGTGAGTTTGCTGGGGTGGCTGGTGCTCGCAGTACACGCAGACAAACTGAATGCAGCCAGCATCACAAAACAGAGATTCCCCCGTTGGAATGCCATCGGGCGAGACTACGGCAGCTCATCTACGTCACCAAGGTGTCCACAGGGTGAAGAATTCGGCCGGCGGACGATGCCTGCGCTCCCGAGCGCGGAGCGTCCGATGGGAGACTGGCTTCTGTGCAACCTCTCATCGAGATCATCGTGGCTGTCGTCGTGCTCGTCGGAGTCGGCGGCGGCTTCCTGCTGCGAAGGTCGAGTCGCCGGCCGCCGCAAGATCTCGCTCCACGTAGGCCTGAGACGACCGAGACGGCTGAGGTCGTCGATTCGACCATCGCCGAACCGCCGCTAACTGCTGAGCCCGTTGCTGAGGCAGTCGAGACCGAAACTCCCGAGCCTGCGGCCGGTCGCCTCTTCCGGCTGCGCGCGCGCCTGGCCCGGTCGGAGTCGACGTTCGGCAAGGGCTTGCTGGCGCTGCTCTCCCGCGACACCCTCGACGACGAGACCTGGCAAGAAGTCGAAGATCTTTTACTCACGGCCGACGTCGGTTTGGCCGCCACGAACGAACTCGTGAGCTCGTTGAAGACGAAGGCCAAGGTGCTGGGGTCTCGTTCGGCCGCAGACGCGCGAGCCTTGCTGCGGGCGGGCCTCCTCGATCTCGTCGATCCCGAACTCGACAGAGCAGTGGTAACCCAGCGAAGCTCGGGCGGAGGCCCGGCCGTGCTGCTGGTCGTCGGCGTCAACGGCACCGGAAAGACCACGACCTGCGGCAAAATCGCGCGGTTGCTGGTTGCGGAGGGTCGAACGGTCGTGCTCGGTGCTGCAGATACATTCCGGGCGGCAGCGGCTGACCAACTTCAAACGTGGGGGAGCCGAGTCGGCGCCGAGACAGTGAGAGGACCCGAAGGCGGGGATCCGGCGTCCGTCGCGTTCGAGGCCGTGAAGCGGGCGACCGACATCGGTGCCGACGCGGTATTGATTGACACGGCCGGCCGCCTGCATACGAAGTCGGACCTGATGGATGAGCTCGGCAAGGTCAAGCGAGTGATCGAAAAGCAGACGCCGGTCGACGAGGTTCTGCTGGTGCTCGACGCGACCACCGGTCAGAACGGTCTTGTCCAGGCCAGAGTCTTTGCGGAGGTCGTGGTGATCACCGGCGTCGTCCTCACCAAGCTTGACGGCACTGCGAAGGGCGGCATCGTCATCGCCGTGCAGCGCGAACTCGGCGTCCCGGTGAAGCTCATCGGTCTCGGCGAGGGCGCCGACGACCTCGCCCCGTTCGAGGCTGAGGCATTCGTTGACGCCCTGCTCGGAAGCTGACCTACGCGTCCCTGCGTAGCCGCGAGTACCAGCCAAATCTGTTACACGTACGTAACGTCAGCGCGGCTGATTTCACCGGCGCGAAACATGTCAGTCCCTTGCTCGAAATCAGCTACAGCCACCTTTCTCCCGTCAGGCGACAACGGTGTCGGTGTAGTCGCAGTCCAAACGAACGACGGGAGTGAGATGAAACTGGATAGCGGCAACACCGCGTGGATGATGGCGGCCACGGCGCTCGTGTTGCTCATGACCCCAGGTCTTGCCTTCTTCTACGGAGGCATGGTTCGGAGCAAGAACGTCCTCGCAATGTTGATGCAGAACTTTGTGTGTATGGGCATCGTGAGCGTGCTGTGGGTCATCGACCTCTTCAGCCTCGCGTTCGGCCCCGACAAACTTCATGGATTCATCGGTAATCCGGCCACCCATGTGGGGCTGAAGACTGGCACGGACCTGTTCGTTGCGGGCGTACCGACGGCGGTCATCGCGACCTTCCAGATCACCTTCGCGATCATCACGGCGGCACTCATCACCGGCGCAACCGCTGACCGGCTTCGCTTCGGCCCGTTCGTGCTGTTCGTCAGTGTGTGGTCGGTCCTCGTCTACGCGCCGATCGCCCACTGGGTGTGGGGCGGCGGGTTGCTGGCTCAGTTCCACTCGGTCCGCGACTCGACCGGCGCAATCACAAAGTTGGGTATCGAGGACTTCGCCGGCGGAACGGTCGTGCACATCAACGCCGGTATCGCTGGCCTGGCGCTAACGCTGGTCTTGGGCAAGCGCATCGGTTGGCCGAAGGAGCGCATGCGGCCGCACAACGTGCCGTACGTCATGCTCGGAGCCGGCTTGCTGTGGTTCGGCTGGCTCGGGTTCAACGCAGGTAGCGAGCTCGCATCTGACTCAACTGCCGGCATCGCATTGGTCAACTCTGTCGTCGCCACCGCGGCGGCGATGTTGACCTGGCTCATCGTCGAGAAGATTCGCGACGGGCACAGCACCGGTCTTGGTGCGGCCTCGGGTCTCGTCGCCGGCCTTGTCGCGATTACGCCGGCCAGTGGTTACGTGACACCGATGGGCGCCATCTGGATCGGCGCCGCGGCTGGTGCGGTCTGCGCCCTGGCAGTTGCGATCAAGTTCAAGTTTGGCTTCGACGACTCGCTCGATGTCGTCGCGGTGCACCTCGTCGGCGGAATCCTCGGCGCTTTGTCGATCGGCTTCTTCGGTCAGGACGCGGTGAACTCCTTCGGTCGCGACGGTCTCTTCTACGGAGGCGGCCTTGGCCAGCTCGGTCGGCAGTTCGTCGGAGTCGGTGTTGTTCTGGGCTACTCCTTCGTGGTGACGTTCCTCATTGCCAAGGTCATCGACATCACCTGGGGCCTCCGGGTCTCGCGTGACGTCGAACTCGAGGGTCTCGACATCAACCTGCATGCCGAGTCGGCGTACGACACAGGCGGTGCCGCGTCACACACGTCCACTTCCGGCACACTCGCTTCGGCAAGTGAGAAGGTGAGCTCATGAAGCTGATCACCGCAATCGTGAAGCCGTTCAAACTCGATGACGTAAAGGCGGCACTCGAGACCTTCGGCGTCACCGGTATGACGGTCAGCGAGGCCAACGGTTACGGTCGCCAGCGCGGACACACCGAGGTCTATCGCGGTGCTGAGTACGAGGTTGACCTCGTACCGAAGGTGCGCATTGAGGTGCTGGTCGACGATGACGACGCAGAGGACGTGATCGACGTCATCGTGAAGTCAGCGCAGACCGGCAAGATCGGTGACGGCAAGGTCTGGGCCGTTCCGGTCGAGAACGTTGTGCGGGTCCGTACCGGCGAGCGCGGCACCAGCGCGCTCTAAGCCCACAGGGGTTGCTCCATCGGGCAGAGGCGGCGCGTGCTCCACGCGCCGCCTCTGTTTCGGAGAAGAATAGGTAAGGGCGAGGAGAAACCCTGCGGACCGGCGAGGAGGGACCATGGTAAGCGGCCTCGCCTCAACCGGATCCGGTCTCGACCTCGGGGCCGCCCGGGCCGATCGCACGGCCAAAGCAGATGCATGGCTGCGCGACCTCCTTGGTGATGCGGACGGCGTAGCGCTGGTCGCCGTTGGTGGCTACGGGCGCGGTGAAATGGGCCCGGGCAGCGACCTTGATGTCTTGATGCTGCATGACGGTCGCCCCGACGTCGTGCAGATCGCCGACCAGGTCTGGTACCCCATCTGGGACGCCGGCTGGAAACTCGACCACTCCGTGCGAACGGTCGCCGAGGCCGTTGCGATCGCGAATTCCGACATGAAAGCGGCGCTTGGCATGCTGCACGCGCGGCACATCGCCGGCGTACCCGATCTCACTGCCCGTCTGCGTGAGCACGCGTTCGGCCAGTGGCGAGCGCGCGCCTCGAAGCGATTGCCGCAGCTGCATGAAATGGTGCGCGAGCGGGCCGAACGCCTCGGCGAAGTGGCGTTTCTGCTGGAGCCTGACCTCAAGGAAGCCCGCGGTGGGTTGCGCGACGTGCACGCACTCGAAGCGATCGCTGCAGCCTGGGTTGCCGCCGGCCCCGGACCGGCTGTGCGGGCCGCGTATCGCCGGCTGATCGACGTCCGCGACACGTTGCAAGACGTTTCTGGTCGACCAACGACCCGCATGGTCGCGCAAGAACAAGAAGCGATCGCGCACACACTCGGTATGGCCGACGCCGACGAGTTGCTGCGCGCGGTCAGCGAAGCCGCCCGCACGGTCTCGTACGCGAGCGACGTCACCTGGCGTTCGGTCGAGGGCACTCTGCGCCGCCGGCCGAAAGCCGAACGCAAGCCTGTCGCCGAGGGTGTCGTCGAGCAGGACGGCGAAGTTGTGCTCGCCCGGGGAATCGATCCGGCCACTGACCCGACGCTGGTTATACGAGCTGCCGCTGCGGCCGCACAAGTCGGATTGCCACTCTCGCCACCGACGGTTGAACTGCTTGCGGCAAAGTCACCGCCGATGCCGATTCCGTGGCCGGCTGCTGCCCGTGAAGCATTCGTGTCTCTCTTGGGCGCAGGGCGCGCGGCGCTCGTCGTGTTCGAGGCTCTTGACCAGGCCGGGCTCATGACCCGGTTGATACCCGAATGGGAGTCGGTTCGCTATCGCCGCCAGCACAACCCGATGCACCGCTACACCGTTGACCGCCACCTCGTCGAAACGGCGATTGAGGCCGCAGCCTTGACGCGAACAGTGGCGCGGCCCGACCTGCTCCTGCTTGGTGCGCTGTTCCACGACATCGGCAAGGGGGCAGACGGCGATCACTCCATTGCTGGCGCCGCGATCGTGCCCAATATCGCTGCCCGCATCGGCTTGAACGATCGCGATACGGCAGCACTCGTCGCCATGGTGCGTCATCACCTCCTCCTCATGCAGACAGCGACTCGTCGCGATCTCGATGACCCCGCGACGGTCGCAACAGTTGCGCAAGCTGCCGGCACGCCGCAGGTGCTCGAGTTGTTGCACGCACTGACCGAAGCTGACGCGCGCGCTACCGGTATGCCGATGTGGGACGACTGGCGGGCGCGTCTCGTCGCCGATCTCGTGCGTCGCGCCGCGGCGTCCCTCGCCGGCGAGCCAATCCCACAGCCGGAGGTCGTCCTGCCGCCGGCAATTGTGAAGCTGGCCGAACGCGGCGAACTCGTGGTGGTCTCCGAAAGTTCGGCCGGTAGCAGCACGGTGACCGTGATCGCCCCCGACCAACCTGGCCTGCTCTGGCGCTCAGCCGGGGTGCTCGCGTTGCATCGCCTCGGTGTGCGGGCGGCGACGGCGACCTCTGTCGGCCCGACGGCGGTCACCATTTTCGAAGTCGAACCGACGTATTTCGCCGATGTCGAACCCGCCCGGATTCAAGATGACATGCGGCGGGCTATCGAAGGCGGCCTCGATGTTGCCCAGAAGTTGGCCCGGCGAGAGGCATCGGCGGCGACTCGCAAGTCGATTGCGTTGCCTCCTGCGCGGGTGATGCTTCCCGGAGGCGCCTCCGATCAGTCGACGGTGATCGAAGTGCGCGCACATGACCGCCCAGGCCTGCTGTTCACGGTGACCAAGGTGCTGGCCGCTGAAGGCCTCGACGTGCGAGCCGCCCGGGTCGAAACGCTCGGGGCGGAGGTCGTCGACGCGTTCTACGTGACCGACCGTGGCGGCCGGGTACTGGCGCCAGATCGGGCGGAGTCAGTGCGCAGTGCCGTCGAAGAAGCACTGTCGGTCGCACCGCCGCGTAGCTGACGGCGTGCTGCGACGCTTGCGCGCCGCTGATATCGGGGGCTTCCGACGGCAGTCGGTAGGCTGACTTCGTGTTCGACACCCTGTCTGATCGGCTCGAAGCCGTCTTCAAGACCCTGCGTGGCAAAGGCAGGTTGTCCGACGCTGATATCGATGCCACCGCTCGCGAGATCCGCATCGCGCTCCTCGAAGCCGACGTCGCGCTGCCCGTCGTCAAAGACTTCATCGACGCGGTCAAGGCGCGTTCGCGCGAAGCCGTGGTGTCGCAGGCGCTCAACCCGGCCCAGCAGGTCATCTCCATCGTCAATGACGAGCTGGTGCGCATTCTCGGCGGCGAAACACGGCGACTGAGATACGCGAAGAATCCGCCGACCGTCATCATGCTCGCCGGCCTGCAGGGCTCAGGCAAAACCACGCTCGCGGGCAAGCTAGCGAAGTGGCTGTCGGCGCAAGGGCACGCACCGTTGCTCGTCGCGGCCGACCTACAGCGCCCGAACGCTGTCCAGCAACTGCAGGTGCTGGGCGAGCGCGCGAGAGTTCCGGTGTTCGCGCCCGAACCAGGTAGTGGTGTCGGTGATCCGGTGGCGGTGTCACGCGCTGCGATCGAGCACGCTAAGAGACTCAATCACGACATCGTCGTGGTCGACACCGCCGGCCGACTCGGCGTCGACGCCGACATGATGCAGCAGGCCATCAACATTCGTGACGCCGTCAACCCCAACGAGATTTTGTTCGTCGTTGATGCGATGGTCGGTCAAGACGCCGTCAATACGGCGGAAGCGTTTCTTGACGGCGTCGGCTTTGATGGTGTCGTCCTCACCAAGCTCGATGGTGACGCGCGCGGCGGTGCCGCGTTGTCGGTTGCATCGGTGACTGGCCGACAGATCATGTTCGCCAGCACCGGCGAAAAGCTCGAAGACTTCGACGTATTCCATCCCGAGCGCATGGCCTCGCGCATCCTCGGTATGGGCGACATCTTGACGTTGATCGAGCAGTCGCAAACGGCCTTCGATGCCGGCGAGGCCGAAGAGACCGCGCGTAAGTTGACCGAAGGCGAGCTGACGCTCGAAGACTTCCTCGACCAGATGATGACGATCAAAAAGATGGGCCCGATCGGCAATGTGCTCGGCATGATCCCGGGCATGGGCCAGCTGAAGGAACAGATCGCACAAGTCGACGACAAAGACATCGACCGCATCGCCGCAATCATCAGGTCGATGACGCCACTCGAACGTGACGATCCGAAAATCATCAACGGATCGCGGCGGGTGCGCATCGCCAACGGCTCGGGCGTCTCGGTCGCCGAGGTAAACAGCTTGGTCGATCGATTCTTTGAAGCCCGCAAGATGATGAAACAGATGGCCGGGGGCATGGGTCTGCCGGGCATGAAGCGGGCGTTGAAGTCGGCGAAAAAAAGTAAGGGCGGTAAGGGCGGCAAGGGTGGGAGACCCGGCGGGCGACCCGGTGGGCCAAGCACAGTGCCGCGCGCGTTGCCCAGTGGTGGTGCGCTGCCCGGTCAACAGATGCCGGGGCAACTGCCGCCCGGCATGACGATGCCCGATCTGTCGAAGCTGAGATTTCCGCCAATGGGCGGGCCGGGTGGCCTGGGCGGGCTCGGTGGCGGTCAGGGAAACCAGGGCCCAACCGGCCCGAGACCTCGCTGACGATGTCGGCGCTCGCTGTTCGAGCGGTCATTCTGCCGGACGCCGAACAGCGCACGTTCTTTGTCATCGACGGCCGCATCACGTTCGACCAACCCACTCATCTCGATATCGAGACATTCGCGTCGAGTGGCTATGTGCTGCCAGGTTTGGTCGACGCGCATTGCCATGTCGGGCTGGCGGCCGCCGGCGGCGTGTCGCTGGGAATTGCGCGCCAGCAGGCGATCACGGATCGCGACGCGGGTGCGTTGCTCCTGCGCGACGCCGGAGTGCCGCACACACATTACGAGCTCGACGATGCCGACGATTTGCCACGCATGGTGCATGCCGGCAGCCACCTCGCGCGTACTCGCCGGTACATCCGTAACTACGCAGTGGAGATAGAGCCCGGCCAGTTGGCGGAGTACGCCGAAGCGCAGGCTCGACGACCTGGCGGTCACGGGCCGCCGTGGGTGAAGATCGTCGGCGATTGGATCGATCGCGAGGTAGGTGACATCACCCCGTGCTGGCCCGCCGACGTGCTCCGCGACGCGGTTGCGCGCGCACACGCCGCGGGCGCCCGAGTGGCCACCCATGTCTTCGGGGAAGAGGCATTGCCAGACCTCATTGCCGCGCGTGTCGACTCAATCGAGCACGGCACAGGTATCGACGACGCGGTGCTCGATGCGGTCGCGGCCGGCGGTATCGCGGTGGTGCCGACGCTCGTGATGGTGGCCGAGTTCGACAAATTTGCTGACCAGGCAGCGAAATACCCGGCATACGCCGACCGCATGCGACGCCTTCAGCGCACCGCCGCCGGCCGGGTCGCCGATGCGCGTGACGCGGGAGTTCCGATCTACGTCGGGACCGATGCCGGTGGGCACCTTCCGCACGGGCTCGTGGTCGACGAGATGCTGGCGCTCGGCGCGGCTGGGTTGTCGAATCTCGAGGTACTCGCGGCCGGATCGTGGAAGGCGCGTGAGTGGCTCGGCCTGCCCGGCCTTGTCGAGGGGGCGCCCGCCGATTTCGTGGCCTACGACGGCGACCCCCGACTCGACCTTGGCGAATTGCGCAGACCCCGGCACATCGTCGTCCGCGGAACTGTCATTCGCTAGCCGAGCTGTACGACGTTGCCTTCGATGGCGGCCAGCACCGATACCGGCGCGTCGGCGAACGCGGCAACAATGGCGTCAAGTTCGTCGTCGGTGCGGTCGGGTGCATGGTGGAAGAGCAGCAGCGCGCGTGCGCCGGCCTCGACTGCGAGCCCCACGGCGTACTCGATCGCCGCATGACCAAGGTAGGCGACGTCGGGAAACTGGGCGGCGAGGAACTGCGCGTCGTGCACGAGAACGTCGACGTCGCGCGCGAGCGCAACTGCCGCGTCGTGGTAGGCGCCGAGACCGTCGGGCCCTGGTCCGGCGACAAGTGGCTGATGGTCGCTGAGGTAGGCGATCGTGCCGGTCCCGTCAGTGACGCGGAAGCCAAATGTGCGTCCACCCTTGTGCGGGATCTCGCGGACCTCGACGTCGAAGCCCTCGCGCTGTTGCGGGCCCTCTTCGAGCGACGTGAATGTCCAGCCGGCACCGAGCTCTGTCGGGCCGACGGGGAAGTGCGGAGGCGACAAACCGCGGCCAAGGGTGCCGACGGGATCATCATCGACGGCGGGTAGCAGGACGTCGACGCGATGGCCGTTGCGCGCGCCACCTGTGAAGAAGGGCAGACCGTGCACGTGATCCCAATGCAGATGGCTGAGCAGAATCGTGCCTCGGAAGGGCGCGTCGCCGAGCAGGTTTGTGACGCGGCGAAGTCCGGTGCCCGCATCAATCACCAAGGTCGGTGGTGCGCCGTCATGAGCGAGGGCCACGCTCGATGTGTGGCCGCCGTAGCGGACGAAGTCGGGTCCCGGCGCCGGTGTCGAGCCGCGCACGCCGCAGAAGTGAACCTGCACTAGTCGCCCTGCTCGGGGACGCGACCCGGAGTGCGGGCAAGACGAACGGCGGCGAGCGTCTTCAGGGAGACGCTCGGGGGTACCGCCGCGCCGGCGAGCAGGTAGCTGTAGCCGTTGGCGCCGGTGCCCAGGTGCTCGGAAAGCGGGACGTAGATGACCGTGCTCGCGCCGTAGACCGCAGAGTCAAGCCCGCAGAAGAGCACGAGCACCAGCGCGACGCGCTGACGACCTAGTGCCTTGATGCCGACGAGCCACTGCTTGAAGGCGTTCTCGCCCGGGGCGGCGTCGCCGGTGGCTCGAACATGAAGCCGGGCCACGATGGCTGCTGCGATGACGAAGCTGGCCGCGTTCACTATGACGCCACTCACGGGCTCGCCGGTGAGCAGCAGCAGACCGCCGGCGGCCGGCCCGAGCACGACAGTCAAGCTCTCGAGTGTCGAGAAGAGTCCGTTCGCTGCTGCCAGGTCCTTCTCACCGACGATCTCGGGCGTGAGTGCTCCCGATGCGGGTCGGTAAGGCGATCCGGCTGCCGCGGACAGTACTCGCAGCACAAGCAGCAGCACCAACGAGGAATTGGTACCGACGACTACGGCAATGACGCACATAACCGCAGCGTTGGCGAGCGCCGAGATGATCATGACCCGCGTGCGCTCGTAGCGGTCAGCGAGCACACCGGCATAGCCGCCGACGAGCAAGCTCGTCAGCCATCCGGCCGAGGCCATCGCGGCAAGCCATTGAGTCGAGTGCGTGCGATCCCACACGTAGACCGCGAGGACCACCGAGTACGCCCAACCTCCGAGAGCGTCAACGACAAACGCTACGACCATCGATCGGAAGTCGCGGGTGCGCAATGCGTCGCGGTAGCGACCGCCCACTGAGCCGGTCATGCGCTTCTCCTCGCCGTCCCTGCGCTTGCCTGAGGGTTGCGTCGGGGAAGCGTTGCATATCGGAGGGCGTAGTGGTGAAACCTCCCCGTTCGACTTCGTGCTCTACGACGCCGACCCGCGCGTCGACCTGGAGGAAATTGCGCAGACCTCGGCACAATCGTCGTCCGCGGCACCACGGTTCGCTGAATCGAGGGTCGGTGTTTTCGCTGGCGAAGCGTTGCACATCAATGCCCCAATTGGTGAGACCCTAGGCGTCATTGCGGTGTGGCTTCGGTGTTCGGGGCGTACTCTTTTGGCTGTCCCCGACCACGGAACTGGCTGCCGCCGGACGTGTCGCGGCGTAGCTCGAGGGAGGCGCTCGTGTCCGGCGCCGGGTCGGAGGCAGCCTGTAACCGCTGCGGTACGACGAATCGGGTCGGCGCGAAGTTTTGCAGTGAATGTGGTCAACCAACCTCGCAGGCGTGCGGCGTGTGCGGTGCCCCGCTCGGCGGCGGTCGGTTTTGCGGTGAGTGCGGGACTCCGATCCCTGGACGCGACGACGGAGCATCGCTACCGACTCAAGTGATCCACAGCGACCGCTCGGCCTCCGACCCGGTATCGGAGCGGCGGACGGCGTCGCTGCTCTTCGCCGACATGGTCGGCTTCACGCCGATCGCGCAAGCGCGCGATCCCGAGGCGGTGCGCGACCTGCTGTCGACATATTTCGAGCGCGCCCGGGCGATCATCGAGCGCTATAACGGCACCGTCGAGAAGTTCATCGGTGACGCGGTATTTGCGGTCTGGGGTGTTCCCGTCGCTCGCGAGGACGACGCGGAACGAGCGGTGCGAGCCGGACTCGACCTCGTGGCGAGCGCGCGAGTACTCGGCGATGAGTTCGGCGTCGAAGCGTTGCAAATGCGGGTTGGCGTGAGCACGGGGCCGGTCGCGGTCACCCTCGGAGCGGTCGCTGCCGACGGTCAGGGTGTTGTCGCGGGTGATGCGGTCAACACTGCGGCCCGCATCCAGACAGCCGCGGCGTCGGGCGAGGTCTGGGTGGACGACACAACGCGGTCACTCACGACCGCGTCACTTGCGTACATCTCGACGGGCAGCCACGAGCTGAAGGGAAAGTCGATCCCGGTCGAGTTGTTCCACGCGGTTCGCACAACCGCGGCTGCGGGCGGCGCGCAACGGGTCGACGGGCTCGAAGCTCCGTTCGTCGGGCGCGACCGCGAACTGCGGATCGTGAAGGAGCTATTTCATGCCACGGCCGAGGAGCGTCGCGCACGACTCGTACTTGTTGCCGGTGAGCCTGGCATTGGTAAGACGCGGCTGGCATGGGAGTTCGAGAAGTACGCGGACGCGATCACACAGCCCACACATTGGCTACGCGGTCGCTGTCTCTCCTACGGCCAGGGTGTTGCGGGGCGCGTCGTTGCGGAGATGGTGCGGTCGTTGTTGCGAGTCACTGAGACGGACGACGACGCGACTGTCGAGGCGGCACTCGATGAACGTCTTGCGCGCCATGTCACTGACGAGGTCGAGCGAGACGTCCTGCGTCCTCGCCTCACGAGCCTGCTTGGACTGTCAGACGCGGTGTTTGACCAGGCCGACCTGTTTGCATGTTGGCGTGCATTCCTCGAGTCGTTGTGTGTGGCCGATGAATCGGTGACGATGATCGTCGAAGACCTGCAATGGGCCGACGACGGTTTTCTCGACTTCCTCGACTACCTGCTCGACGTCAGCCGGGCGGCCATCATGGTGCTGGCGCTGGCCCGACCCGAGGTGAGCACCCGGCGCGCTGGCATAGGTGCCGGCCGGCGGTCGAGCACGGTATTTCTGGAGCCCGTGCCGGACGATGTCATGGTGGCGCTGCTCGACGGCCTCGTCGGTGATCTGCCTCGCGAACTGCGTACAGAGCTCGTCGCCCGGGCCGAAGGCGTACCGCTGTACGCCGTCGAGACCGTCCGCGCGCTTATCGACCGCGACGTGGTCGTGGCCTCGGACGGCTGGTACGTCGTCGACCCCGAGGCGGTCGGGGCACTGGACCTATCCGCGCTCGGCCCGCCGGCAAGCCTGCAGGCGCTACTCGCGGCGCGCCTCGATGCGCTGCCGGCAGCGGAACGGCGGGTGGTTCAGGACGCCAGCGTGCTCGGCTTGAGCTTCAGTCGAGTGGGAATCGGTGCCCTAGCGCCGTCCGACATCGATCTCGATGCGGTGCTGGAGAGCCTGCGCCGCAAGGAAATCTTGATTGTCGACCACGACCCCCGTTCGCCGGAGCGCGGGCAGTACCGGTTCGTTCAGGCGCTGCTTCGGGCGAGCGCCTACGACACGTTGTCGCGACGCGACAAGCACTCGAGGCATCTGGCGGTCGCTGCCCACCTCGCGGCGCTGCCCGATGCCGACGCGATCGCCGGCGTGCTCGCGGCTCACTTCCTCGACGCTATTTCGGCGATGCCTGACGCGCCCGACGTCGGTCTGCTGCGCAGCCGCGCAGCCGAGCTGCTCGAGCAGGCCGCGGTGCACGCGGCAGGAGTCGGTGCACCAACTGATGCCCTCGCTCACTACGGCCAGCTACTTGCACTCGACTTGCCGGACGAGTCCGTGGTCCGCTTGGCGGTTGCGGCATCGTCGATTGCGCTCGACGCTGCGGTACACCTCGACGAGGGCGATCGATGGTTGGCGGCGGGCATGCTTGCCGCGCAGCGACTCGACGACGAAGAGTGGATCTTGCGTCTCAACATGACTCGCGCACGAATGTTCGCGGTGCGCGGCGATGAATCGTCGGCCCTGCCGCTCGCGCAGGAGGTATTCGCCGCCTGCCTCGGACACCCAGACCGGGCCGGGCTGCTCGCGATCGCGCTGCTGACCATCACCGTCTCGGCCGTGATCATGGGTGACGTTGAGCTCGCGGAGCGCGCCGTGATGCAAGCCTTGCCCGACGTCGAGCGATACGGAGATGACGCGCACTTTGATGTCTTTCTCGGCGCGGTTACGGCTTGGGCCGGCGGCGCTGGCTTCCGACGTTTCTCGAGGGTGGTCCACACGGGCTCGATGGCACGCGGCGACGACCGGACAGCTCGCGCCGTTCTCCGGATGGTCAACCAGGTCGCGCTGGTAGTACCTGATGATCTCGGCGTCGCGACGCGAATGTTGACCGTGGCTCGACAGCGAGCAGAAGAGCTTGGGTTGATCGGCTTAATGGTCAGCGCGGATGCGCATCTCACCATCTGCTTCCTGGAGGCCGGCAGCTGGGCCGAGGCCGACGAGATCCTCCAGCGCCACCCGGCCGCCGAGCGGACCGACCGGATCGACTGGGAGGCATACCTGGCGGCCGGCTCGGCGTTGCTCGCCTATGGCCGCGACGACGCCGAAGTTCTGCTCCCGGCAGTCGGCCCAGCGCAGGAGTTGGCCGACCCAGTCGTGAGTGCCTGGGTGCTGATGCGCGATGCCATCGAGTCGTACTTTGCCGGTGATCACAGCCGCGCCGCCGCGCTGGCCGCCGAGACCGTCGAGCGAATTGCTGGTCTGAGCCTGACCTGCGAAGATCTGCCACTCGCCTTCGGCCTGGCGCTCGACCTGCTGCTCGAGGTCGGCGCGCGTGAGCGCGTGAGCGAGCTCGCCGAAAGGCTAGAAACGATCCCGCGCGGCCAGCGGTTCCGGCTGCTGCAGGGCCACCTCCTGCGGGCGCAGGCGCACCTTTCACCCGATCCCGTTGCCGGGTTGCGCGCCGCCGCCGACATGTTCGTTGCGACGGGTGCGGCGTACCGGGCCGCCCAGGTGCGTGTCGAGCTGGCGACGCGGCTAGCCGACGACGGCGACATCCGCGGTGCAGTTGACGCGTTGTCCTTGGCGAGGCCGCTGTTGGAGCAGATCGGCGCCGGTCCCGTGCGCGCCGCCGCGGATCGAATCGCCGCGACCGTTGCTCTCGGCGTCCCCGCAGCCACTTAGCCTTCGCAGGCTTGGGTCAACGTCAGCTTCTGCAGTACGCCGCTGTCGGCGCCATAGGCAGCGCCGGCCACCGAAGAGACCGGGCCTTGCACCGCGTCCCAGGCCTGGAGCGAGTCGCCCGTCGTCGGGTCGACGCAGTCGAGTTCTTCGCTGCCGCCCGCGCGCACCCAGATCACGTGCTGTCCGGCCCATACGACCGCGCCCGGGCCGAGAGTCGCGTTCACCGACGACGACCGCGTGGGTTGGAGAGTCCGGGTGTCGAGCCGCACCAACCGCGATGTCGTCTCGTCGCCGTAGCCGCCGATCCAAATGTCGTTGCCGACGACAGCGATGCTTTCCTTGCCGAAGGGCAAAGCGCCGCCACGCGTGAGCGCATGCGTTTTGTCGTCGACCGCGACGATCCCCGTGGTGCCGAGCCCGTCGCCGCCGGCAAATGCGCCGACGAGCACACGATGGCGCGCCTGGTCGGCGGTGAGCGCGTAGACGTTGGTCAGGCCCGGGATCGCGGCGGCCCGCGCGGTGTTGCCGTCGAACGAGACGACGAAGAGCCCCTCATTGGTGGTGAGCCAGAGCTTGCCGTTGAGCACGGCCCCCTCGAAGACCATCACGTCGCCCTGCAATGCCCGGGGCACCGAGTGGACCGTCGCCATCGTCTTTGCGTCGTACTGCCGTACCCCGCCATCCCCCGACCACGCAAACAGATCGCGGCCGTTCGCGCCGATCGCGAGGCCGAGGTTGGAACCTGGGCTGTCGTCCGACCCCGTTACTTGACCGGTCGTGGTGTTCAGTTTCAGGACTCTCGAGGGGATCGTCTCAGCGGTTACGAACACCGAGTTGCGACCTGCGATCACCGCGCCGACGTGGAAGTCGGCCGCGCCGAGATCGATCCTCGTCATGATCGACGCGCCGGGCAGCGCCGGCGTCACCGTGCGGCCCGCCGTCCGGTGACTCAATACGGCGACGCCTCCAACGACAAGAAGAAGGACGGCGCAGCTGGCCGCGCTGACGAACGCGCGCGTCCGCTGCCGGTGCCGCGCCGCGACGAGGACGGCGGGAAACATGTCGGCGCCTGGCTCAAGGCGACGACGCGGATCGGTAAGTGTGTCCCGCAGCAATTGCTCGACGTCCGTCATGTTGACGCGTCCTCCTTCTGCACGATCCGGCGCAGATTCGACAGGCCTTTGGAGGCCTGACTCTTGACGGTGCCTGGGCTGCACCCGAGCACGTCGGCAATCGACGCTTCGGACAGGTCTTCGTAGTAGCGCAGCACCAAGACCGCGCGCTGTCGTGCGGGTAGTTCGGCAAGGGCGTGCCACATCGCGTCGCGGTCGTCGAACTCGTGCTCGGCCGGGTCTGGCGCCGCGGCGTCCACATCGATGAGCTCGCTCGGCCGCTCGCGCCAGAGCCGTCGACGAACGACGTTCAGGTGGGTGTTCACGATGGCCCGACGGACGTAGCCCTCGGGGTTGTCCTTGCGCCGCACGCGCGACCAGCCGAGTGCGGTCTTCGACAGGGCTGTCTGGACGACGTCCTCGGCGAGATGTCGGTCGCCGGTCAGCAGGTGGGCGAAGTTGAGCAGCGCCGCCGAGCGGCCGGCAACGAACGCTCGGAAGTCGTCTTCGTCGGCTTGGTTCATTGTTGCCTACGGCGTCGCATACCCATAAGGACACCGTCTCGCGTGGAGCGGTTGTCCGCGACCCCGAGAAGGGGGGGAGCGGTTGTCCGCGACTCCGAGAAGGGGGTTGCCGCCGTCGGGGAGTCGGCGGAGTGCGGCATCACCAGCGGCGCACGCGTGCCCAGTTGGTGCACGGTCGAACCGAGCCACGGCGCACCCCGGCGCATGGCGGAAGCTGCTCGGGTGGCGCAGCATCGATGATGACGGTGAGTCCGTTCTCGTCGGCCTCGCGCTGAGGTGCCCAGAAGCGCGGGTGCGGTTCGTACGCGTTCGCGAACAGTTCGCAATCGCAACAGCAGGCGCCGAGGCGGCCCAATCGTTCGCGCAGCGCGGTGGCGCCTTGGGCGGTGGTGTCTCGGAACTGAAGCGCGTGGCGATGCGTACCGTCGCACGGGAACTCGTCGAGTTGGCGGGCTACGTAGCAGCACAGGCATTCGCCCTCGCGGACCTGGGTCAGTTCGGCGGCCAGCTGGCGCACGAGAGCTTCGGCCTCGTTGATAACTGTCGGGATCGTCGTCATGCCGAGTTTCTAGCCGTAGGCGCCGACAGATTTGTCGGTGGCGGCCGAGGCGCGGCGGCCGCCACCCTGGTGGCGAGTGGTGGGAGAGGGGCGGGACGTCGAAAGCTCGCCGATGTGCGTCGATGGCGGTGTGTCTGGCAGAATGGCGGGTCGTACACCGAACGGCTGGGCCCTCTACCCTTCGCCGCTCGTGTCCCGAGACGTCGCGACCGGGTCCCCACCACGTCGAGCGCCGACTCACCCTGTCAGAAGAGCTGGAGTACCTGAGTCCCGTGGCAGTCAAGATCAAGCTCATGCGCCTGGGCAAGATGCGCGCGCCGTACTACCGCATCGTGGTCGCCGACTCGCGCACCAAGCGCGACGGCCGGGCGATCGAGGCGATCGGCAAGTACCACCCCAAGCAAGACCCCTCGCTGATCGAGGTGCAGGCAGATCGCGCCGCCTACTGGCTCAGCGTGGGGGCCCAGCCGACCGAGGCGGTCACGGCGATTCTCAAGGTCAGTGGCGACTGGCAGAAGTTCAAGGGTCTGCCCGCGCCGCCGCCGATGTTGGTTGCTGCGGTGAAGGCCGACAAGCGGGTGGCGTTCGAAGCAGCTGCGAAAGAGGGCGCTGGCGACCCGAAGGCCGACGCGACCACCCCTCGCGCCAAGAAGGCACCGGCCAAGAAGGTCGACGACGCCCCCGAGGTCGCAGCGCCGGCTGCAGAGGTCCCGGCCGCAGAGGTCCCGGCCGCAGACGTTCCGGCCGCAGACGCAGAGGCCGAGGCGCCCACCCAGGCCGAAGCCGCGGTTGACGAAAGCCCGGCCGAAGGTGCTGCCGACGCGGCCCCTGACGCGCAGGCCTGAGGTCAGCGCCCATGCCCACTGCAGATACCGACGTCCTTGAGGAAACTCTCGAGCATCTGGTGAAGGGCATCGTGCAACACCCCGACGATGTCGAGGTGCGCGCGCGTGACCAGCGCCGCGGCAAGGTGCTCGAGGTGCGTGTTCACCCGGAAGACCTGGGCAAGGTGATCGGCCGGATGGGTCGCACCGCCAAGGCTTTGCGCACCGTGATGTCAGCCGTCGGCGGCTCGGCCGTCCGTGTCGATCTCGTCGATGTCGACGGCGGCCGCTGACCGGCGGTTGCTGACCCGCGCATTCGGCTACGGAGAGATTTCCGTTGCAACTTGTCATCGGTAGGGTCGCTCGGGCGCACGGCGTGCACGGCGATGTCAGCATCGACGTGCGCACCGATGACCCCGATCGCAGATTTGCCGTCGGCAGTTCACTCGCGACCGAGCCCTCCGAGCGCGGACCACTCAAGGTCGTCATGTCTCGCTGGCACTCCGGCCGGCTGCTGGTCAGCTTTGCCGGGCTGACCGATCGCACTGCCGCAGAGGCATTGCAGGGCACGATGCTCGTCGTCGATGTCGACGAAGCTGAGCGGTTCAACGATCCGAACGAGTTCTACGATCACCATCTGATCGGCCTGCGCGCGTGCACTCCCGATGCCATCGAGATCGGCGTTGTCGACGATGTGCTGCACCTGCCGGCTCAAGACGTGCTGGCGATCAAAAGGCTCGACGGCGTGGAGATTTTGGTGCCGTTCGTCGCGGAGCTTGTGCCCTCAGTCGACCTCGATGCAGGCACAGTCACGGTCGAGCCAGTGCCGGGCTTGCTTGACCCCGACGTCGATGAGCGCGAGTAGTTCATGCGCGTCGACATCATCACAATTTTTCCCGACTACCTGTCGCCGCTGACGCTCTCACTCGTCGGCAAGGCGCAGGAGCGCGGCCTGCTCGACGTCCGCGTGCACGATCTGCGCGACTTCACCCACGACGCGCATCGCACCGTTGATGACACGCCGTATGGCGGTGGCGCGGGGATGGTGATGCGCCCGGAGCCTTGGGGTGAGGCCCTCGACGAAGTCTTTAAGGCGGACGACGGCCAGGTGCCGTTGTTGATTGTGCCGACGCCGGCGGGGGCGCCGTTCACCCAAGCGCGGGCGGAGGAGTACGCCGCGCAACCGTGGTTGGCCTTCGCCTGCGGACGCTACGAAGGAATCGACTACCGCGTGGTCGAGGACGCCCGCCGACGGATGCGAGTGGACGAGCTCTCCATCGGTGACTACGTGCTGGGTGGGGGAGAGGCGGCCGCGCTCGTCGTCCTCGAAGCAGTCGTTCGGCTCCTGCCGGGCGTCGTCGGTAACGCCGAGTCGCTCGTTGACGAATCGCACGTCGCTGGTCTGCTCGAGGGGCCGGCCTACACCAAGCCACCTACTTGGCGCGGGCTCGAGGTGCCCGAGGTGCTGATGTCTGGGCACCACGGCGCCATCGCCGGCTGGCGGCGGGCCGAGGCGTTGCGCCGGACGGCGCAGCGACGACCCGACCTGCTCGCCGCCATTGACCCCCAGACCTTGTCGGCCACGGACCGCGAGGCGATTGCCCGACTACCGATTGCAGAGACGATTCGGTCGGACGAGGGAGATGTGGCAGGATAGAGCGGTTGTCCGTGGGCGGATCGCGATCGAAGGTTGATTCGCGGGCCTGGCGGACTTGCCCACCTCTGACCGGCCCCTCACCAGGCAGGACGACACCGCCATGCACACCCTCGACTCACTCGACGCCGCCTCGCTGCGCTCGGATGTGCCCGCCTTTCGGCCGGGCGACACACTGAAAGTGCATGTCCGCGTCGTCGAGGGCAACCGCTCGCGCGTGCAGGTTTTCCAGGGCGTTGTCATCCGTCGCCAGGGCAATGGCGTGCGCGAAACGTTCACCGTTCGCAAGATCAGCTTCGGTGTGGGCGTCGAGCGCACCTTCCCGGTGCACACCCCCGTCATTGAGAAGATCGAGATCGTCACCCGTGGCGACGTGCGCCGCGCCAAGCTCTACTACCTGCGCGAGCTTCGGGGCAAGAAGGCGAAGATCCGCGAGAAGCGCGACACCACCCCCGCGCGCTGAGTTCGCACCCGCCCGACACTGAGCCGTCAGATCACATGATCGACGGGCCGTTCGACCACGACCTGCCCATGCCCGAGCCGTACGGGGTGGAAGCGCCGAAGGTGCGAACGTCCGGACAGCAAGCTTCCGGAGTTCAAGAGTCCGGAGTGCAAGAGTCCGGAGTGCAAGAGTCCGCGGTGGAGAGCGTCGCCACTCACTCTGTCAGCGGCCATCGCAAATCGAGGCGGGCCGGGTCGGCCCGGGCTGACCGGAGAGCAGCTCGTCCGCCCCGCCCGTTCTGGCTCGAGGCCGTCATCTTGCTCGTGGTTGCCGCGGTGATCGCCGTCGGCGTCCACAGCTTCTTGTTTCAGGCGTTCTACATACCGTCCGGATCGATGGAGAACACGCTGCACGTTGGCGATCGCGTGCTGGTCAACCGGCTGTCGTACAAGGTCGGCCATGTGCAACGCGGCCAGGTGGTGGTGTTCAGCGGCGTCGACTCGTGGACGCCGGAGGGCAGCATCTCGCAGCCGCACAATCCCGTACTGCGCGGCCTTCGTAAGGTCGGCAGCTACCTCGGGTTCGCGCCATCGGGCGAAACCGACTTCATCAAACGCGTCGTCGGCATTCCAGGCGATCACGTCGTCTGTTGCGACACGCAGGGTCGCCTCATCATCAACGGGACGGCGATGCGCGAGAGCTACCTGTATCCCGGGAGTGACAACCGAACCTTGCCGTTCGATGTCACTGTGCCCCCGGGCAGGTTGTGGGTCGAGGGAGACCATCGCAACGACTCCGCTGACTCGCGTTTGCATACCGGCTTGCCGGGCGGCGGCACCATTCCGATCAACAAGGTGGTCGGGCGCGCGTTCGTGATCGTCTGGCCGTTCTCGCACGCGCACCAGCTAACGATTCCCCGGTCGTATCACACGATTTCCAACGCGACCGCGTCTGCGCTTCCGTCGGCCGTGGGGCTGGGTGTCGCGACCCCGATGTTGGCGTTCCGCCGACGCCGACGCCGCCTCCGGGCGCGGTCATGTCGCCTTCGGGCGCGGCGGTCATAGGGTGCGAGTCATGGGGAGCCTGTACGCCTACGAACGCAGCCTGGCGAAGGCCGGGCTCGAGCCGGTCGCCGGCGCCGACGAAGCGGGCAGGGGGGCGTGCGCGGGCCCACTCGTGGTCGGTGCCGTCATGTTGCCGGCCGGACGCCGCGGCCAGGTGCCGGGCTTGGCCGACTCGAAGCTGCTCACGCCAGCCGCCCGCGAGCGCGTCTATGCGCACGTGGTCACGCGTGCCCTCGCCTGGGTCGCGGTGGTGATTCCGGCCGCCGAAGTCGACCGCATCGGTTTGCACAAGGCCAATATCGAAGGCATGCGACGCGCGGTGGCTGGCCTCGACGTCCGCCCTGCTTATGTGTTGACCGATGGGTTTCCGGTGGCCGGCGTTGGTGCCCCTGGCCTCGCCGTCTGGAAGGGCGACCGGGTGGCCGCGTGCATCGCGGCCGCGTCGGTCATCGCAAAGGTCACCCGCGACCGTTTGATGGTCGCGATGCACGACGACTTTCCGTTGTACGGGTTTGACGCACATAAGGGGTACATCACGCCTGAGCACCAAGACGCGTTGTCGGAGCATGGTCCGTGCGCGCAGCATCGTCGGTCATTCATCAACGTGCGGACGGCGGCCGGTGCAGGTGGGCGGCGAGACGTGCGCATCGTGATTCCCGACCAGCCGGACGGCGACGAACGAACAGAAGCGCCGCGAACAGAAACGCCGCGAACAGAGGCGGGACGAATGGCTGGCCGGCGATGAGCTCGGAGGATCTCGAGAACTACGAGACCGACATGGAGCTTCAGCTCTATCGCGAATACCGCGATGTCGTCGGCCTGTTCAAGTATGTGATCGAGACTGAGCGTCGTTTCTACCTGACGAACGAATACGTGCTCGATGTGCGCAATGCCGGTGGCGAAGTGTTCCTTGAGGTCAGCATGTCCGACGCCTGGGTGTGGGACATGTACCGCCCGGCGCGGTTCGTGAAAGCCGTGAAGGTCGTCACCTTCAAAGACGTCAACATCGAAGAGCTCGCGAAGAGCGATCTGCAAGTGCCTGAGGCCTGATCTAACAGCAGCAGGCCCGGAGGTCACGATGTCGTCGCACGACAGCCTCGACGGAACGGTCCTTCGGCTCTGCCTTGTCGGCGGCTTTGCCGTTATCCGCGGCACTGCGCGCGTCGACCTGGGCGAGCTCGGCAGCCGCAAAGCGCGCACTCTGTTGAAGTTGCTCGCGGTCGAACGCGGCCATCTCGTACCGACCGATCGGATCGTCGACGTACTGTGGCCTGACGGGCCGCCGACGCAGGCGAGCGAGAACGTGGCGACGCTCATCAGCCGACTGCGCAAGACCGTTGGCGCGCATGCGTTGCATGGTGGCCGCGGCGGTTACCGGCTCGGCGAGCCGCCGTTCGTCGTCGTTGACCTCGACGAGGGTGCTGATCTGGTGGCCGAGGCCGAGCGGCGACTCACCGCCGGCGAGCTCGCGCTCGCGGCGGCCGGCGCTGCGAGCGCACTCGACCTGCTGGCGGGTGGCCGAGTGCTCGAAGACGAGCCCTACGCGGCCTGGTCGGAGCAGGCAGAAGCAGCTCGGGCGGCCCTCGTCCGCAGGGCGCGTCACGTCGCCGCGGAAGCGAGCCTGGCGCGCGACGACCCGGCGGCCGCGCTCGCTTTCGGGTCGGCGGCGGTTGCGGATGATCCGTGGGACGAGGCGGCGCACCGCTTGCTCATGGCCGCACATGCCGCCGCCGGCGAACCGGCGCGAGCTGTTGCTGTGTACACCCAGCTTCGCGAGCTCTTCGACCGCGAGCTTGGTGTCGAACCGGCGCCCGCGACCCGCGACCTGTACGTCGCGATCCTGCGCGAGGACCCGCTTGGGGTTGCCGCTCCGGTGGCGTCTACCGCATCTCGCCGCGCTCGGAGTACCCGTTCTTCTTCGGATCTCTCCGGCCGCGAGCCTGAAGTCACTCGACTGTCGTCGGCATGGACCTCGGCCGCGTCTGGTGATCCGGCTGTCGTCTTGCTCGTGGGGGAGGCCGGCATCGGCAAGACTCGCCTCGCGGCCGAGGTGGTCGCGATCGCCGAGGCGACGGGCGGCGTCGTCGTGCAAGCCCGCTGCTACGAAGCCGAACGCGGCTTGTTCCTCCAGCCGATCATCGAGGCCCTGACTCCGGCACTCACCAATCTGGCGACGGCGGAACTGCGCCGAATCGTTGGCGACGCCGCGCCGACGCTAACGGCGCTCATCCCCGCGCTCGAGCCGCTGCTTCGGCCTGGGCCTTTGCTCAGGGGCGCTCCCGATCTTGAGTTGCGTCGCGCGTTCGATGCAGTCACCGACGTCGTGGTGCGGTTGTCGAGCCGCGCGCCGGTTCTTGTGATCCTTGACGACCTACAGAATGCAGGCCGGGCAACGGTGGAACTGCTGCACTACCTGAGCCGCCGCATGGGCGGTTCTCGCGTACTCGTGCTCGCCACGATCCGCCGCGAGGAAGGCGCCGACGCGTTGTCGACCCTCGACTCGGTATCGGCAACGATCGACGTCGACGCGTTGTCGCTGGCTGCCGTCACCGAGCTGGCAACCCGCAACGGTCAGGCAGATCTGGTCGACCACATCCTGCAACGAACGAGAGGGCACACGCTCTACGTCGTCGAGACCCTCGCGTCATTGGCCGCTGGTCGCGAGGGCGTACCCGAGTCGTTGCAGGCGGCGGTGCTCGCTCGGGTGCAGCGCGCCGGGCCGGACACCGAAGTGCTCCTGCGGGCGGGTGCCGTCCTGGGGGCGACTCTCGATCCGGTTCATCTCGCCGCCCTGCTGGGCATTACACCGCAGGCTGTGCTCGATCGGTGCAGCGCGGCGCTTGCGGCGCGGCTCCTTGTGGTGTCTGATCGCGACTTCGAATTCGCCAACGACTTGATGCGTGAGGTTCTCTACGAATCGACGCCGATGCCGACGCGGTTGGCGTGGCATCGTCAGGCGGCGGACCTCCTCGCCGACCACCCCGAATCGCTGGGTGCGCACGCGTCGGCGACTGGCGATTGGCCGCGGGCGGCGCGGGCCTGGTTACTGGCCGCCGAAGAGGCCATGCGGCGGTTCGCCACGGCCGACGCCGAGGCGTTGGTGAACCGTGCCATCGGGGCCGCGCAACGGGGCGTTGATCTGGAGGTCACTGCGCGGGCTTTGGTCGTGCGCGGGCGCGCCAGGGATCTGCAATCGGAGTTCGCCGTGGCGATGGCCGATTTCGAGACCGCCCTTGGTCTCGCCCGCGAAGCGGGGGACCAGCGGGTCGAGATGCTCGTGCTCAGGCAGTTGGCTGGTGATGTCACGGTCGCCCTTGGGCTCTCGGTCGGTCAGGCTGTCGACTACCTCGAACGCGGGCTCGCGCTCGCGCAGAACTTGGGTGACCGCACGGTCGAGGTTGACCTGCTCTCGAGGTTGGCGGTCGTCGCGGCCAACCGGCTCCGCTTCACCGACAGCCTCGAATACAGCCGCCGTTCGGTTGCGATTGCGAGGGTCGTGCGCGACGAGGTCGCTCTGGCCGCAGCGCTCGACGGTCTGAAGACGGCGTACGCCTACCTCGGCGAGATCGACGACTTGAACGTCGTTCTCGGTGAGCTCGAACCGCTGCTGCGTCGCCAGGGTGACCTTTTCCGGTTGCATTGGGCGCTCTTCGAATCGGCGTTTTCGGCGATTGCGGCCGCGGATTGGGATTCGGCACTCGACCGCGTTGAGGCTGCGGCCGAGATCAACCGCACGATCGGCTACACCGCGAACCAGCCCTGGTACGACGCGCATCTCGGCTGGGTAGAACGCATGCGCGGTAACTACGATGAAGCGCTGTTTTACGGCCGGAGATCAGTGCACGGTGAGCCGAACGCAACCCACCCGTGGTGGAACGTCGCTGCCAACACGATGTTGGCGACCACGTTGCTCGAACTCGGTGAGCGCGCTGAGGCGGTCACCTTGCTCGAACAAGCGCGGCAGGCCGCGGATCGCGATGGCGCGCAGGCCTACCTGTTGCTGTGCTTAGCGTCGTTGGCTGAGGCGACTGGTTCACGCGAAACGCTCGACGAGGCCGACCTGCTGTTGCACCAGATCGCGGCGCCTGACGGGTCGGCCTGGCTGTGGGGCGCGAATGCCTACTTGGCGGTCGCCAGGGGATGGCTGGCGATTGACGAGCCGGCGCGTGCGCGCCACGCCCTCGCACCACTGATTCGGGCCGCCACGCGCATTCCGTGGGTGAAGCATCGCGACGACGCGATGCGGCTCGACGCACGTGCGGTCGCAGCCGAACGGACCTAACTAGACAAGGGTCGCGATCAGAGCGGCGGCCCGCCCCGCGCCGTCCGTCTCTACTGGTGTGTAGAGCACCTTGCGATTGATCTCACCGGCGATAGCCGCGGCCATTGTTTCGGGATCAGTGTCGGCGTAGGACATGCAACGGCCGGCACCGTATCGCTCGAGCCGATGCCGCACGTGATAGTTCTGCTCGAAGTGGTTGCGCAGCGGGAAATACAGGAACGGCCGGCCGAGCGCGGCGAGTTCCATGCACGTCGTCAAGCCGGCCTGCACGACGGCGAGATCGCACGCACCGAGGTGTTGGTAGAGATCCTCGACGTAGGCCCTGACCTCGAGGCCGGGATACGACGGCAGCGATTCTGGGTCGATGCGCGGGCCGGCGACGACGATCATGCGCAGCCCGGGCACCGCCTTCTGTGCGTACGGGAACGCCGCGATGACGCGTCGCAGTAACGCGCCGCCAACGCCTGACCCGCCGACGGTCACGATGCAGACTTTGTCGTGCGGTGAGTAGCCGAGTCGGGCGCGCAATGCTTCGCGGTCGGCCAGAGGCTTGGGGTCGAAACCGGTGATGTAGCCGGAGAAGTCGTAGTGCTCCTGGGTCCATTCCCTGATCGACGGCAAGCCGGCGCCGAACGTCTGCGGCACGATGTCGTCGGGATTGCCGACGAAGATCGCGCGGTCGCGAACCCGCGGGTAGCGCTCGACTTGTTCAATCATTTCGGCGTTGTAGTCGGCGGTCAGGAACGCTTCGTGGTCGCCACCGCCCGACATCGGGAGCCACCCGACGAAATCAGTGAGCCAGGCGAACGCCGTGCGCTTCAGTTCTGGATTTTCGTGCCAGTAGAAGTCGGCGTCCCATGCTTCGTCACCGATCACCAGGTCGTACTGCCCGTCGGAGAGCACGTCGTGCAGTACGTGGAAGTTCGCGACGAGAATCTCGTCCATGCG
>Ga0066789_10000075_pt1 | contig 28397 bp, 28 predicted proteins | sample OrgsoiDNA2013049_FD_70960 | JGI IMG/M metagenome (GOLD analysis project Ga0066789, IMG submission 70960) | Permafrost soil microbial communities from the Arctic, to analyse light accelerated degradation of dissolved organic matter (DOM) -... | ecosystem: Environmental > Terrestrial > Soil >...
GGCCCACTAGTTTCCCGCTCTGCGCGGCGGAATACGACGGAACCGCGTGCGCGAAATCCTGCACCACATACAGCCGGCCTTTGCTCCAGATGGCCGCGACGCCCGCCACATTGAATCCGCGGTCGAGCAGGTTCTGCCGGTGCGGGGCCGAGCGCATCAGGGCTTCATTCGCGCCTGGTGCGCAGGTAGCGTAGGCGATATTTTCACCGCCCTTGTCCATCTTCAGCGCGCTGACTTGCGCAATTCGTTCGAGCAGGGATGGCTCGCCGGAGAACTGATGCTCCAGTTGCTCGCTCGCAATCATCCGGCGGGCGTGGGTTCGCGCCGCTTCGCGCAAACTTCCTTCCATGCGCAGAGGTGGTACGCCGGCGAGCTCGCGGTTCTTGTTTGCCGCTTCCAATAATTCGTTCTCGGCGGCGGAGTCCTCGCCAGCGGAGGACCCGGCCGTCGAGTTCGATTGGGGGGTGGGCTGCTTGGTGCTAATGTCGTTGCGAGAGGCGTGAACGTCGCTGTGAACTACGACTGCTGGCGCAGTCGTTTGCGCCGCGCAGGGCCCGGGATTTACCGCCAACATCGCGAAGGAAACGGCCAGGGCCCGAAGCATAATTAGTGGTTGGCGTTTCGGCGTGGGGACCGCCGGCAAAGTTCCGCTTTCCATCTCTGACGCTAACCTCTAGAATTCAGCTCAGCCACTTACTATGGAGACCATACTGCTGGTTACCGTGCTTGCCGGAACCCTTGTCCTACTTGGATTTTTGGGGGTTTTGCTGCGGCGCGTTTCGGCGGCCGCGCAAGTCGATGTAAAAGCGGAAGTTGCAGATCAGCTCGAAAGGTTCAATACGGCCCTTGGCCAGAAGATCAGTGTCAGCACTGCCGATATGGCCAGTCGCCTGGAGCAGACTAAAGGGGACCTCCGGCAGCAGGTCACAGACCGTATCCAGCAAGGGTTTTCAGAGATTCGCAGTTCCGTCGAGCAACAACTCACGGCGGGCAGGGAAGAGCAAAACCGGAGCTTGAGCGATGGCCGCAGCGAGATGACGACTTCTCTGCTGCTCACCACGCAGCAATTGAAGGTCGAATTTCAGAGCCTGAATCAGCAGACGGCGCAAAGCCTCGACTCGATTCGCGATCGCGTGGATTCGAAGCTGATGGCGATCACCGAGCAAGTGCAGCAGAAGCTGGATCAGAACATTAAAGAGGGATTTGCGCAGTTTGAAAAAGTTCAACAGCACCTGAAGGCGGCGGAAGAGCAACTGCGTGAAGTCGGCGCGCTCGGGCACTCGATCAACGATCTGAACAACCTGCTCAAGCTTCCGCATCTGCGCGGCCAGTTTGGCGAAGCGAGCCTGGAGCGGTTGCTGGCGGACTTTCTGCCCGCGCATATGTTCGCGCTGCAGGCATCCGTGGGCGAGGGTGGAGGACGCGCCGATGCCGTCATCTATTTTCCCGATCGCAAGCTGCCCATCGACGCCAAGTTTCCGCGCGAGCAGGTGATTGCTCTGTTTGAGAGCAACGACAAAGCTGAAATTGAAGCGGCGCGTGTGGCGCTGGTGCGTGTGATGAAGGCGGAAGCCAAGCGTATTCAGCAATACATCCAGCCCGAAAATGGTACGACTGAAATCGCGCTCATGTATCTGCCGAGCGAGACCCTGTACATGGAAGTGATCCGCAACCGCGAACTGGGCGACTGGATGAATGAGCAGCACGTCTTTCCCGTCTCACCCAATACGTTGCTGATGACGCTGCACACAATTTCGCTGGTACATAAATGGTACGAGGTTGCCAGCCGCTTCGAGAAGAGCCGGGCGGAACTTGCCAAAGCCCAGAAGTCATTCGACTTCTTCCAGAGCCAGTTTGAAAACGTGGGCAAGAATTTGAACAAGGCACAGGAAGCATTCGAGACGGCGCAGCGGCACCTGAAAAGTTATAGGGGGAAAGTTTCCGCGCTCAGCGGGCAGGAGCAGTTGGAACTGGAGACGTCCGCGCCGGTCGACAAGCCGCTGGCCCTGCTCGACAAAGCTAGCGCGTAGGGTTACTGGAACGGGAAGGGAAGCTTCACATGGCGCCAAAATTCCAACTCGTCCGCGAGCCGGAAGGGCACGATTTCCGTCGTGCCACGCAAACGCGCGCATTAGCGATGCCGCCAAGTGGGGTGCCGAACTGGATCGGCTGAAGGCTAGAGACTTCTTCCTCAAAGGGCGGAAACAGCCAGTAACACCGCCTCGTGAGACCTTCGACTAACCTACTTTGCTGAAGCTTCGTACCGCTTCGCTCATTCCCTTCTCGTACGCGGAGATCAGCTTGTCCAACGTGGCGTTGACCTGGTGGTCGATTTGTTTTCGCGAAGGATCGGCATTGAACCATGCCAGCGACTGTCGAACCCCTTCGGCGAAAGGGGTGGTGGCGCAGTAGCCGGGGACGAAGCGTTTGATCTTGGAATTGTCGAAGACTACGCTCACGGATTTGTCGCCGATCAACGTCCCCTCTTTTTCCGGGACGCAGGCAATAATAAAGTCAGAAGGAATGTGTACGATCTTCGGTTCGACGCCCACCGCCGCGCCCACGATGCGATAGAGTTGGTCCCAGGTCAGCACTTCATCCGACGTGACGTGAAACGCTTGCCCGATGGCTTGCTCGTGCCCGAGCAGCCCGACCAGTCCTTTGGCGAAATCGGTGTTGTGCGTTACCACCCAAAGGGAAGTGCCATCTCCCGGCACAATCATTTTCTGTCCGCGGAGCATCCGGTCGACGGCGGTGTACGACTTCTGCCAGCTATTGAGCACCAGTGGAATCTGCGTGTCACCGTAGGTGAGCGAGGGCCGCACGATGGTAACGGGGAATCCCTCTTCGCGATAAGCCTGCATTAGCCGTTCTTCGCAGGCAATCTTGCCACGCGAATAATCCCAGTGGGGATTCGCCAGCGGTGTGGATTCGGTCATCAGGTAGTGCGTCTGCGGCTTTTGATATGCACTCGTGGAACTGATAAACACGAATTGCCGAGTGCGGCCGCGGAACAGCTGGAGGTCGCGTTCGATATCCGCCGGGGTGAAAGCAATCCAGTCCACGACCGCATCGAAAGATTCGGCCGCCAGTTTCTGGACGACCGCGGGATCATTCACATCTGCGACTAGAGTTTTGACGCCATGCGGAAGCTGCGCCGCATGCTGGCCGCGGCTCAGGAGAGTGACGTCCATGCCCCGTTTGGCCGCGAGCGCGGTGCTGGCCGTGCTGATGATTCCTGTTCCACCGATGAAGAGAATTTTCATAGGAGATTATTCCTAGCAGGATTTTGGCATGGTTGGCGGCGAATACAAAACTTTAACGGAACATTCGCAGATCAAAGTCGAAGGGCTTCGGTTTCCCAACCTTTAGCTTCCGGAAATCGGAATGCACGGGGTTCAACAATACGTTCCACTCGCCGCGAATCGCGGCCGAGGGCACGTGCAGCGCCGCGGTTTCGCCAGCGCGGACCCAACGATCGCCATATTTCCGGAGCGATTCATCCCTCATCTCGTACCATTTGCGGGGAAGAGACTTGGGGTCGAGATGCCCAGCAGCGATTGCGTCAGGAAGTTCGGCCTCGATCGCAACCAGGTCGTCGGGTCGCAGGTTCGGTTCGAGGTGAACAAAAGTCTCGACCGCCGCCAGGGCCAGGGAAAGTGAAGTGTAAACCACCCGCACGCCCGAACTGTTCCAGCGGCCCCCGTAGAGTCGAGCGCCCTCTCCGGAAAAAGCTTCCCCAGCGTGGATAGCGCGGCAAATTCTCCACAAGTGCATTAGCTGTAAACGCCGTAGGCGATACGCCCAAGAATATTTTCCACTTCCTTGGTCCCCAGGTCGGTATCCAGTTGATCGATCGGAACCGCGCCTCCGAGGGCGCGGTTGGGGGTGCGGAGCCACTCCCCAGCCTTGCCAGCGTTGCCGATCATCTCAACCGCTGTGGCGTAGACGCGGGCCAGTCGCACGGTGCGGTCAGACTCGGCCGCTGTTAGACGCGAGTGACGGCTCAGACGCCGGGTTAAAGTTCGCTGCGGAATGCCCAACTTCTCGGAAAGAGCCGCATTCTTCAGGGCAAGCCTTTCTCCCAGCACGATCAGAGAACCAGAAGGCAACCCTTTGCGGATCAGTTGCGCGAGCTCGGCGAAAGTGTTGATCGAGCGGCCCAGGGTTTTCTTGCCACCCAGAACCTCGGCGATTGTGTTGGAAGTCACATTAGCCTCTTGGCTACTTAGAATACGCCACTTGGCGGAGTGATGCAAGGGGCGGCCTGCTCAGGCGATTTCGCGCGCGGCGTCCTGTGGTCCACTCCGGGTTCCAGTCTTCAAGTGGTCGGCGCCCTTCACTTCCCAGATTCCATCGAACTTTACGAAGTAGGGCTCAACCGAAATGTCGGGGAAGTGCTCCGTAAGAAGATCCCCAGCGCGGAGGAGTTCGCTGCGGTGATGGTCGGCTTCCGCTGCTTTGTCACCCTTGAAATGAGCAAGACCGCCATAGGTGGCGCAGTCGGAGTGGCTCATGACCAGGACTCGCTTCGTCTGGTGCAGGCGGATCGACATGCGAACCTGTTCGAGGATGAAGTCCTGCTCGAAATCATTGCGTGGAGAAGCCAGAGTCTTGGCGCCTCCGGCAACGACGATCATGTCAGCGCGCTCAATGCCCTGCTTCTTCAGAAATTTTCGCACCGTCGTGCTGATGCGATGATCGAAGCAGCAGAGAACAGCGGCGTCGGCTACGTATGGGGCGGCGGACGAGTCGAAATGGAAGATTTTCTTCATACGCTAAGTCGAAGTTATTTTACCGGATGCGGTGTCCTCTGCAGTCACATCATCCATCTGCGGGTTGCAAATCGCCATTAAATCCCTCCAATTTCCACCATTGCTGTTACCGCCTACTTGATGAAGTAGCCCGAGACTCTCCACTTTCCATCTTTGTCGAGCATGGGAGTAACCGTCTCCACCGCCGACTGCTTGTGCTCGAAGCTGCTCTCGTACTGAATGACCACATACTCGCCATCCGGCGCGCCAGGCAGCGTTTTGGTGTAAGTAGCGCTCTTGAGCTTGCGCGACAGCATCTTGCCCAACGGATCACGGCTTCCCCGGAGCGCGCTTTGCCACTGCTCCTTGGTGACGTGGGCCTTGAAAAACTGCGAGGCCTCCTGCCAACTGTCCGCATATTTCCCGGAGTCGATCAAGGCCAGCCATGCATCGGAGGATTGCTGCGCAAGTTGTTCGGCTTTCTGCTGGGCTTGGACCGCAGAGCAAATAGCTAGCAGCAACGTAAGTACCAAAAATCCGGACACAAACGGGGATTGAATTTGTCTAAGTCTGACGATCATGAGAGTTCTCCTTGAGTATCCAACCTGTTCCGCCGCTGCATCACCAGCGGCCAAGTGGCCGGGCTCTGCGCCCGGGTGGACCGTCGAGGGCGGCTGTCCCTACGTGAGCGGTGGCGGTGGGTCGTACATGGTTCTTGCTATGCGCCGCGTTTTGTTTTCAGCTCGGTTAACAACTGCTCGATGCGGTCCTCTTTTTCCAGGGCGGCTAGGCGATCTTCTACATCGTCAGCCAGGAGTTGGGCCTTTGCTCCGCCGATGGCTTCTTCGCGAGCCACTTTTTTCTTCATGCGGTCGAAGGTGGCGGATTTGGAGTTGGCGCTCATGCCGGACTGGGCGTCGGTGGCTTTCGTGGCGGCGCGGGCGCGGCGGTGCTGCGCAATGAGCAGATCGGCTTTGGCGTTGGCCTCGGCCAACTTCTGATCGAGATTGCGCAGCGCCGATTTCAGATTCTCGACCTGGGCTTTCTGGTCTTCGAGTTGTTGCGCGAAGTTGGTACTCAGGTCGCGATAACTTTCGACGCGGAGCAGCGCGGCGCGCGCGAGGTCGTCCTGCTTCTTATCGACGGCGAGTTCGGCCTTACGCATCCATTCCTGGATTTTCTCGTCGTTCTCAACTTTCTTTTTGTCGAGCAGATGCTGGTCGGCGATGGCAATGGCAACCTGCGTTTTGACCTGCAAAAGCTGGTTGTTCATGTCGAGGATGACTTGTTTGATCATCTTTTCGGGCTCCTCGGCTTTGTCGATCAGGTCGTTGAGGTTGGCCCGGACTAATGTGGAAACGCGTTCGAGTAATGCCATAAAACACCTCGTGTAAGTCAGTCGTTGGTCGTTCGTCGTTGGTCGTTTGGCCTTTTGTTCCAGGCGCCGCCGACCAGAGAAATCGCTATATAGGCCGCGATTCCGGCAGCGACCCAGACGCCCATGTGGCCGGTAGCGGCGCCGAGGGCCGCGCCCATGGCGGCTCCAAGAGCGACGGACAGGCCGAGTGATCTGGCGTGATGAACTTCTTGTTGCATGGAATACCTCCTGAAATCTGTCGTTGTTAGTGGAGCGCCGGGCGTTCCCGCCCGGCCACCTGCCTACTGGACGGGCGAGACGCCCGTCCCTCCACTTACTACTTTTCCTCCGGCTTCGGTGCTTTGTCGCCGATTTTGCGCACCTTGCCCAATAATTCTGACAGCGGCATGCCCGAGAGCGTTTCGAACAGGGCCGGCACTTGCGCCGCCATTTTCGTGATGTCGCCGGTGATCTTGTTCAATCCGGCGGTATCGCCGTTGCCGGTGGAGACGATGGTGATCTTGTCCACGTTGGCGAGCGGCGCGGCCAGCGCTCTCACAATTTCTGGCAACCCGGTAATCAGTTTGTCGATGACCGCAGCTTGGTTGTACTCCTGATAGGCTGCGGCTTTTACGTTCATGGCTTTGGCCTCGGCTTCACCTTTCTTGAAGATGATTTCGGCCTCGGCTTCTCCCTGGGCGCGAATTGCCGATGCGTGGCCTTCGGCTTCCGCAATCAGACGCTGCTTCTCAGCGGCGGCCAGCGTTTCAATGCGTTGACGCTCGATCTCGGCGCCTTTCAAGACAGTCGCGATGAGTTCTTTTTCGCGGCGGTTGATTTCGGCGTCCTGAACTTTGACCTGTCCTTCTTTTTCTACTTGCTGCACCCTCACGCTTTCGGTCGTCACCTGCTGCTGCATGATGGCGGTTTGAATGTCGTAAGACTTGTCGGCCTGCGCCTGCTGCTTCTTTGTGACTTCGAGGTACTGCGCTTTCTTGACTTCAAGGTCCCGTTGCGATTCAGCCTGCTTGGCCATGGAGAGTGTTTCCGCGAGCACGCGTTCCTGATCGGCCTGCGCTTTTGCAACCGCCGCTTCGCGAGTTGCGATAGCGCGTCGGATGGCCGTATCCCGCTCGGCTTCAGCGGTGGCGACGTCGGCATCGCGCTTGATGCGGGCGACGTCGGGCTTGCCCATGTTGGTGATGTATTCGTTCTTGTCGCGGACCTCTTTGATGGTGAAGGAAATGACTTCGAGGCCCATTTTGTTCATATCGTCGGCACAGGTGGCGCGCATGCGATCGCCGACCATTTCCGGCTGCTTGACGATTTCTTCGACGGTGAGCTGTCCGATGATGCCGCGCAGGTGGCCTTCCATCACCAGGCGGATCAGGCCTTCGCGCTCCTGACCGGTCTTGGTGAGGAACTGTTCCGCCGCGGTGAGGATGGATTCCTTGTCGGACTTCACTTTGATTTGAGCGACCGCCTCGACGGTAACGGCAACACCCTGCTTGGTGTAGAGATCCTGCTGCGGGGCGACGTCGAACGACATGAGTTCGAGGGAAAGACCTTTGCAGTTTTCGACCATCGGAAAGATGACCGTGCCGTGTCCCTGGACCACGCGGGTTCCGCGAAAGCCGTAAACAATCAGCGCTTCATTGGGTCCCGCTTTGCGGTATAAGCGGGCCAGCATGCTCATCAGGAACAAGGTCGCCAATACGACCAGTCCTGCGATGACCCAGATTTCCATTGCTATGCCGAACATATCGCCTCCTGAAAAATCAGTTCTCAGTTCTCAGTTCCCAGTCTGGCGTCAGGCCTAACTGCGAGCCAAAACGCCCGTGACCATATCCAAGTCCCGCACAATCCGTTGGGGATCGTTGTGCCCAAGGAATACCTCGCCGTCGGTGGTCCTGATGTGGACGACCTGGTTGCACCAGACGTAAGCCCGCGTCCTGCCGATGCCGCGGATGCCGTAGCCGCGTATAAAAGCCCAGGGTTCGATCGAATAGCTCACGATCGCCTGCTTCGGAATCGAACGCAGGCGGAATCCCAGCATGCGAATCTCAATTCCGTGACGCAGGAAACGGTACTGGAAGCCGCTCCATGACATGGCGAAGACAAAGATCGCAAGTGCCGCGACGAGTACGACCCCCCAGCGGCCGACTGTCGACGGCACCAGCGCCACTCCAATCATGGGTCCCATCAGTGCAAGCAGGATGATGAAACTCCACGACCGGCCGGAATGCGTCTCTTCCGCCAGTACATCGCTCTGATATGTATCGTTCATATTCGGCTCTTCGCTCCTAGCTTTTCGCTCCCGCCTCTGGATATTCGTTGCTCATCTCTTCCCACAGCCGCACATAGGCAATGCCTTTGTCATAGCGCGTGACCACGATTTCCTCGCCCTTCTCAATCGCGGCACCGTTCTCGCTGCGTGCGCCGCAGGTGCGCCTGGTGCCGGCCTGCGAGTAAATAATTTCTCCGGTGCCGTTTTCACGGATGGGCATCGAGATCCTTCCCAGCACGCCCACCATTTCGTAGTCGGCGGAGTCCATGTTCTCCTCGTGCGAGATGAGCACGCGCGTGAGGAACAGAAACACGATGGCGGCGCCGAACAGTCCCGCTCCCAGAGCAAGCATCAGGCCGAGCGCGAACCATATGTTCGAGAAGCGCGTGATCAGATAGCCGGTTCCTCCGAACCACGCCAGAAACGCGGTCAGGGTGATGAAGTTGAACGGCGATACCGACGCGTGGTGGTGACCCGTGTGGGCGCCCGCGGCTGCGCTGCTGTTCGCTGCGGTCGGAGCGTATCCAACCGCCGCATGTCCACCCAGACCATGACCACCCGCGTGCGGAAAGTGCGGCAGATGCAATTGCCAGCGCATTCCGCCGGCGATGAACGAAATCGCGCTCAACAGAAAACCGACGGCGAAACAGGTCAGGTAAAAATCAGACCAAGTCATATTCCACGTCATAGGTTTCGCCTCCTGGGTGAGGCGGCGTTGGCGCGCGCGAGTTCCGGCCGTAGAGCTTCAAACAACCGGTCGGCGAGTCCGGGCGTCGTCAGGATTTCGCCGAGCAACAACAGGCAGCGCCGTGTGTCTTTCTCACGCGCGACCGTGATCAGGACTTCGCTCACCTCCGGGTCGCTGGCGAAACGTTCCGAGCCTTGCAACAGCCAGACATCGAGTTGACCTTCGGTGGTGCGCAGGTCGCTGACCAGTTCCGTGTGATAGCCCTCGGGATCGTCGACCAGAAAGCCCGGGTGCACCTTGAAGAAGCGCGCCAGCAAAGCGCGCGACGACTGCGTCATGTGCGGACGCTTGCCGCCCTCGATCTGCGAGAGATAGGACTGGCTGATCGTCTTGCCCGTCTCGGCCTGGATGGCCCTCATCAGTTCCTGCTGGGTCATGGGCCGGCTCAAGCCGCGAAGCGAACCCTCGACCTCCCGCAGGTAGCGAAGTTTTTCTCCCAGTGTCATATATGCCAGATCGCGATAATAATATAGCAATATGAGATATTGTCAAGGACTCGATTGGCAGTGTTTGCAATGCTTTAGGGAAGGGTTCGCCGCGCGAGTTCAAAGAAAAAGCCTCCGTCCAGGGGGCGGAGGCTTGAACCGAAGAGACTCCGTCTGTTTAGTTGACCTGCAATTGCACCTGCGTGTTGTGGGATGCTCCCGTTCCGGCGGAGCCGGTGATGGTGATGGTGTAGATTCCAGCCTGTGTTCCGCCGCCAGTCGTAGTGCTGCTGCTGGATGATCCACAGCCCAACTGCAGCAGCATTATTCCTGCGATCAGGCCGAGGACAGCTCCGGCCAGCCAGCGGCGACGTTTGCGACCGGCACCGATGCCCAGTCCGACCAGGCTCAGGCCTCCGATGGGGAGCCATGCAGCGTAGAACGATCCGCGGCGGAGCAAACTGCCGGTAACTACGGGGCGAGCCACGGTCGCGATGCTCAGCGTCGTGGGTGCGGAACCGCTCCCCGAAAGCGTGACTGTGAGGGGGGTGAAGGTGGGAGCGGGTTGGGTCACCATTGAAGGCGACGTGGTTTGGCCGGGGGTGATGGTGGCGTTATAGCCAAGAGAACTCGTAGGTTTAAAGACGACCTGGAAAGTGGCTGTGTCGCCGGCATTAATGGTGGGCGTCGAGGTCGAGGCTTTGATGCTGAAGTCGACAATGTTCGCAGGTGGCTGCGCGGGAGAGCATATCGCCACCAAGCCGCTGTTGTTCGCGGTGGCGCTGCCCGAGATTTGGATTTGCTGAGCGGTGCCCGTAATGGCCGGTGTCATGTCGACTTCAACGGACGCTGAGGTGCAGGGGGTCGTGGAGCATACGGCCAGGGTCGGAATGGAACAAGTGATCGTCGATCCTTGCACCGCGCCGCAACTTCCCGTGCCAACGGTGACTTTGGCGGTGGGAGTTGATGCCAGCCCGGTGGTCGGCAAATTTACCGCGGTGAACGTCACCTGGGATGCGTTGTCGGGGCCGGTGTTGGTGATGTTGAAAGTAAACGCGACTTGCGTTCCCGCTGCCACCGGGTTCGGCGATGGACTGGTGCTAGACGGAGCCACCGTGAGTATGCTTTTGGCGCCGATCTGACTCACGAAAGCATCCTGTGGCCCCTTCAACTGCGTCTGGTATGCAGTTGAAGCAGTAATGGGGAAGGGGATACTTGCGGATTGTGAGGACTGCGTGCTGCCGGCCGCGTAAGTGGCGCCGTAGACGTCGATTGCGACTCCGCTGCCCTGATCCTGCTGGCTTCCGCCCAGGTAAGTCAGGAGATCGCCAGCGCCCCGTCCCGACAACGTGGTCGAAATCACGGCGACGAAGGCGTCTTGGCCGCCGCCGTAGGACTGGAGAGCGTTCGTGGTCAAGTTCAGATCGGACGAACTGGTCGTGCCGACCACGTGGGCTGACTGCACCGAATCCACCTGGATGGCTTGGCCGAAGTCCTCTCCGCTGCCGCCCAGGTAAGTGAAGTAGTTCAGCGGATACGACGACCCGGTCAGGTTGCCGATCTTGGCGATGAAGGCGTTGTTGTTAACCTCGCCAGGGGGTCCGCCATGACCGGTCTGAAAACCAGAGCCGGTGCTAATCCAATCCCTCGAGGTGGTCGAGCCGGTGATGTATGCATTATTGGAAGAGTCGACCGCGATGCCAAAGCCAATGTCGTCGCCCGATCCGCCCAGGTACGTGCAGTAGACGGGCAACGAGAATCCGGGCTTCGGTGTGATCTTCGCGACGAAGGCGTCCAGTGCGGTTGGGGGTGGGTTGCTCAAGGTGCAGGATGGCCTGCTGGCTCCGTCGAGGCAGCCCTGGTAAGCAAGACTGAGCGGAAACCTTACTTCGCCCGGGTTGGGGCCGTCCACAGGCAGAAAATTGGTTGCGCCGGTGATGTACATGTTGCCCGCGCCATCCACCGCAATGCCACCTCCCACGGTCTGCCCTGACTGCGGGTTTCCGCCGCCCAGGTAAGTGGAGTAAAGCATGCTCTGAGCCCCAGTACCCTTGGTGTAGATCTTGCTCGCAAAGAACTGGCTGAGAGCAAACGACGCCGTCTGGAAACCGTTGGGATTCGCTGGGAACCCGTTGCTTTGGTCGTTCGTGGAGGTGGTGACTCCGGTTACGAAGGCGTTACCAGTGCCATCGATCGCCAGACCCGTGACCATATCGATTCCGTTGCCCGCGAGGTAGGTGGAGTAAGTGAGGGCGTACACCACGGTCTGCGCGTTGAAAGTGATTGCGCTGACGAATCCGTGCTGAGTACCGCCGGTTACCGTGAAGGGCAAGCCGTTCGGGGTAGGAAAGTTCGGCGAAGTTGTCGAACCAGCGACGTAGATGTTGGAGTTCACATCAACCGCGATACCCGCCAGACTGTCAACTTGTGATCCGCCAAGGTAGATGGAGTACACCAGTTGGGATGTGCCTGTGCCCGCGTTTTGCGGGAAGATCTTGGAAATAAATATGTTTTGCGCGCCTGGCTTCAAGGAACCATCCGTGACCGGAAAGTCAGTGGAGTTGGTTGAGCCCGCCAGATAGATATTGCCGTCGCCGCTGCCACTTACCGCGACCTTAACCAAGCCCTCGGTACCGGTGCCACCGAGGTAGGTCGAATAGCTCAACACCGGGTCGATGACGAGTTCGCGGCTGTGGTCGTAGTCTGCAACGGTGAAGCCAATTTTGTTTTCGGCGATCTCCCGGAAGCTGCCCGCAACGGGCTTCTGAACGCTTCCGTCCTGCTGATAGACGCGAGGTGCACGGAAGCGCACGTCGCCGTTGGCGGTTGCGAGGATGAGGTCGCCCGTAGCGTCCGAATCAATGCGCGCGGAAGCGCCTTGGAAGCTCAGTGCAATCTGGCTCGGGTCCGCGGCTGGCGCGACACGGAAATCGTATTCGAGCTGTCCCTGGTCGCCGTAGTAAACCAGATCGACGCCGGGATAAACCGCCTGATATTGCACGCGGGCAAACTGCGGAACATCACGATGCCACCGGGAAGGGTCGTTGCCGATAAAGTAGCTGCTCTTTCCCGGCAGGGGCGAAGCGCCAGAAACGCGAGCCGAAGAATTCGCTCCCTCCAGGTGCATGCGAATCACCGAGCCGGCCTTTTGCTCCGGGCTAGCGCTTGCCGTACGAGGGTTGGGAGACATGCGCTGCAGATCGAGCACGGCTTCGTCGGCGGTAAGAAACAGGCCGTAGCCGGCGCCGCGAGCGAGGAACTTTACTTGAGGAGCGGTCTGACCCTGGTTGGGCTCGAAAAACAGCGGCAGCGACAGGGACTTCGAAGGAAGCGCCTCATGGGCCGCAGATCTTTGCCCGGCAGACGCTGGCCCGCTGGCCCTGGCGGCGTGTACCGTGGTTGAAAAGTAGAACACGACGCCCGCGCTGGCGAGCACGGCCACCGCCAGAAACGCAGCCTTCATCCAATTTCCTCTCTTGTTTGCTGTCTCTATTTCTGACACCGAACGTCTCACCGAACCTCCTACCGACACAGGGCAATTCCAATTCACGAAGCTCCTCCGATTTCCCAATTTCGTGGGGTGAGAACAAGAATGGCACACAAACGCCGCTACCGCTCGACGCCCTTAGGAAGCGGATGCGTACCTGTCACCAGAATACTGGGATTGCACCAAACAAATACTTTTACATTCAACAGATACGCTGTCAAGCCGGGCAGACAGTGTGGACCGCATAGTGAGAAGCCGAAACCGGGGGAAATGGTTGTAAAGAAAAAGGTCTCGGGAGAACAGGCCGCAGGTCTCAGGAAAAACAATTGTGCCCTCCGCGGCGGCGGTGGCCAACCTGATGCACCCTTCACCCGTTCCAGTTCCACTTCGGAATTAGGATCCCGGCTCTCTTTTGTGTTCTCTGCGTTTGAACCCTCCTCTGCGTGGGAGCTTTTCTTTGGTCGAGAGCGCTCCATTTCTCGATTTTGGAAATCCTGTCAAGCCCCCGTTTTGACGATTTTCCGGGTAAGCCCATGTATTGGCGGGGAAAATAAACTTCGAAAAGTTGGCGGTGTGGCTAGGGTGAAATTGATATAATAAAACTATAGAAGAAGAATAAGGGTGCGGATCGATCCCGCACCCTTTTCTTATTCGGTGTGCCGGAAGTGATGTACCTCAGGTCTCGCGTTTTTCCAGACTTGGAACAGCCTTCTGGAAGAACTCGGATTCGTGCCGGTTTTCGAGAAGGGCACGAGGTTACTCGTGCCGTAAGTCTTTGCAAGTGGCTCCGCGCTTCGGCCCCGGCGGTATGCTTTTTGCGCGCGCGACGACCTCTTCCGCAGCCTCTTAAATCCGTATCCCAAATCGGGGTCGGGTAGTGATTTCTCCGCTAAGTCCTTATTTTGTAATATTTTACCTGTAAGTCATTTAAACTCAAAAATCTGGCTGGGTTTTCTTCCTGACTCTATGATTCCAAAAGATTCGAGGAGAGAGTTTTTTCGGGGTGCGTTGTGTTCATTGGTTAGTAAACCTGACCCCTGCCCCCTACGACCTGCCCCCTGATTCCTTCAGTGCCTCGATCTCTTTCTGGAGCCGCGAATAGCGCGACACAATCGTCCCCAGATAGGCGATGTGAATGATCCAGGTGACGGCATAGGCCGCAAACAGGTATGGGTTTCCGCTCATCGCACCCTCTCGTGGGGTTCCAACAACGACTCCATGGCATGGGCCTCGTCGACGTCGCGCCGCAGCTTTTCCAGTCGATAGCGCGACCAGCAAACCAGCAGAGCAAAGCAGGAAAAGGCCAGCCAGTTGATAAGCAGCACGTGCATCATTCGCGGATCGATCGACCCGCCTCCGCCCATCACCGGCTGAGGATGCTGGGTGCGAAAGAACCAGATCGAGAAGTAAACAAACGGCACGCACAGCGCGCCCAGAACCGCCAGTGCGGCCGCCAGCGTGGGTGTCTGTCCGCCGGAGGAGAAGCGGCGCAGGAAAAGATAGCTCACGTAGATGAGCCACAACACCAGGGTCGAGGTCAGGCGCATATCCCACGTCCACCAGATGCCCCAGACCGGACGCGCCCAGATGGGTCCCGTGATCAGCACGACGGTGCAGAAAACCACGCCGACTTCAGCACTAACCAGCGCGACGATATCCGCGGCCGGCTTGCGCCTGATCAGGTAGACGACCGAAGCTCCGAAATTGACGAAGAAGAGGATGAATGCCGTCCAGGCCGAAGGCACGTGATAGTAGAAAATCCGCTGTACGTCGCCCATGGTCTGTTCGGTGGGCGCACCGACCAGCGCCTCGTAAAGCGCGTAGCTCAGTAGGATCGCGGTCAGCACGCCGAGGATGGGGAAAGCACGTTTCATATGCTTATAGCCAGTGGAGTGCCGGGCGTACCCGCCCGTCGTTCCATCGAATCATTCTGCATTCAATATCGTTTCAAACAAGAGCAGACACACCGTAGTAAACACCACATCGTAGGTCGCAAGCAACACGATCCAGAAGCGTGCGCCCTCGCCATTGAGTATAGCGGTAGTGGACTGCACCATGGCGAGGATGGCCGGAATCGAAATCGGGAACAGCAGCAGCGGCAGCATGATCTCGCGACTGCGCGTCCGCAGAGACATGGCGGCGAAGAATGTTCCGTTCACGACCAGTGCCCAGGTCCCGAGCCCTGCCACCAGCAGCAGTTGCCACGCCGGGCCCAGCGCCCGCAGTCGGTAAAACACGATGAACAGCGGAGTCATGAGTGCTTCCAGCACGGAGACGAAAATAAAATTGCCCAGTGTCTTGGCTATGAACAGCGAGTTCGCCGGAGCCGGCGATACTCGGTAGGCGTCGAGCACCTGGTTGCGAATCTCGCGCGCCCAGGTCTGGTTGAGCGCCACCACCGCCGCGAACAGGAACGCCACCCAGATCAGGCCACCGGCGATCTGGCGCGATTCTTCGGCGCTCGGATCGAACGAAAAACTGAACACCACCACCACCAGCAGTGAAAAAAACAGCATGGAGTTGATGGCGTCCTTCGACCTCCACTCCAGGCGCAGGTCTTTGAGCAGCGTGACGCGGGTGATGCCGGTGGGCGCGCTCATGGTGCGCTCTCCCCCGCAGTCTCCGGCCGTTTCAGTTCCCGAGTGCGCCCGACAATTTTGCCGTATTCCATCCAGACAAACTCGTCCGCCGCGCCCTCGAGCAACGAAGCCTGGTGCGTGACGATGAAGATCGTTTTGCCCCGGTCGCGGGTACCGGCCAGCAGGCGGACCATTTCGGTTGCGGAATGAAGGTCCACATTCGAGAAGGGCTCGTCGAGCAGCAGGATTTTCGGATCGTTCAAAAGCGCGCGCGCCAATGACATCCGCTGCCGCATGCCTTGCGAATACTGGCCGACGGGCCGGACGAGATCGGGATCAAGTCCAACCGCGCGAATGACCTCCGCGCAACGCGTGGTGCTGGCGATGCCGTAAAGCCTGGCAAAGTATTCCAGGTTCTCCATTCCACTCATCTCGTCATAGAGAAGAGAAGGATGCGCCATGTAGCCCACCTGTTGGCAGATGTCGTGAAATTTGCTGGCGCCGAGGATCGAGACTTCGCCGCTTGACGGCTGGTTGAGTCCCGCCAGAGTGCGCAGCAGCGTAGTTTTGCCGGCGCCGTTATCGCCGAGAATGGCATAAAGTTTTCCGCCGGAAAATTCCGCGGTAACGCCGCGCAGAGCGGCAAAACGGCCAAACTGTTTGATCAGTTTCGAGACAGTAATGACGTTGACGGGCGCGGTTTCAGTCAAAGGATTAAGGAATGAAGATTAATTCGCCATCCCGCTCGATCCGGAATTCTGGTTCGGCGAACTCTGGTTCTGCGTCATGCTCTTGCCGCCGTCAGCGGCCGGATTGACTCCGGGTTGACCGGGCTTCGGTGCGTATTTCGATGCGCACTTGGCTTGCAATTGTTTCGCATGGAAAACGCCATCGCGCCCAAAACTGCCGTCGGCCAAAGCTTGCGAGTCGTCCTTGAAAGTGTCGGGAGGAGCTTCGGTCCCGGTATACGAAATGGGCAGTGTCAGATCGTTTTCTTTCAGCAGGAAGTCCACGCGCGTTCCAGAGCGCTTGATCGACCCCGGCACCACGTTTCCCGCCACCCGCAGGCGCTTGGAGTAAGCCTCGTTCCCCATGCCATTCAATTCTTTAATAGTGACGTAGTAGCTCTTGCTGTCCTGCACCCCGGTGTAGGCAAGATAGCCGAGGGAGAGCAGAATCAACACGGTTACCGACCCAAATTTCAGATACTTGCTGACTTCACTCGACATGGAACTCCTCACACTTGGTTAACAAAACTGTACGCGCTGCCTTCTTACGGGTCAAGATGCGGGACAGACGGGTCCGTAAGGGTACACTTTCGTGCTGACGCCGTCCGCCGGCCTCAACTCTTGCTGATCCCATAGCATTTACAATGCCCTTCAGCGGTATATACGAACTCACAAAGGCAGGCCCGATTCCATGATCCATCCCTGGCACGACGTAACTCCAGGCAGCAAACTGCCGCAGGAGTTCAATACCGTCATCGAAATTCCTTTCGGTTCGAGCGTGAAATACGAACTGGACAAGACCAGCGGCCTGATCAAACTCGACCGCATCCTTTACTCGGCGGTTTACTATCCCGCAAACTATGGCTTCATTCCACAAACCCTTGCCGAAGACGACGACCCGATCGACGTGCTGGTGCTGTGTCAGGAACCCGTGGTGCCGCTGACCATCATCCACGCGCGCGCGATCGGGCTTATGACCATGATCGATTCGGGGAAGAGGGATCATAAGATCATCGCCATCGCCACCGAGGACCCTGAGTTCAACGCCTACCGCGAAGCCGCGGAAATGCCGCCGCACCGGTTGATCATGCTGCGCCGCTTTTTTCAGGACTACAAACAACTGGAGGGCAAGTCGGTCGAGGTCGACGAGATTCAGCCGGCAACCCAGGCGTATCCCATCATCGAGGATGCTTTGCACCGCTACAGCGAGCAGCGGCGCAAGGGATTTGACGGCGTAAAAGGGTGATGGAAGGTCGTGTGGTGACGGGGCTCCGCCAGTCCTGGCGAACAGTGACGCAAAGGTTAATAAATAAAGTCGATGGACTTACTTGACATTATTGGGAAATTGCTTTATATTCTGAATCGTTCCCTCCTGGCCCGTACCGCTATTCGCCTGGCGATGCGGGCCTTTATTCTTCCCTAGCTTCCTTTTTCCCGCTCGTAAGGCTTCTGCATGTACCGGCGGCATTCCTCGAGCGCACCCTGCGTATTGTCGTTGGTCTGGATGGCCTGCCGGTATTCATTGACGGCGCGTTCGCGCTGGCCGGTTACATCGAAAATCTTGCCCAGTTGCAAGTGGCTCCAAACCTCGGTCCAGCGTGGGTCACCGTCGCCGTTCAGCGACTCGCGGTAGGCGTTCGCCGACGCCTGATAATTCTTCTGCAGGAAAAACACCTCGGCGATTCGGTAATGGGCGAGCGAACTATTCTTGTTGACCAGGAGCGCTTTGTTGAATTCGCTCAGCGCTCCCGCCAGATCGCCTTGCTGGGTCAGTCCCTGTCCGCGCACCAGGGAGGACCGCAGCCTGATGTCCGTGGAGTTGGTCAGCACGCGGTTTTCGGGATCGATGGTGATCCGTCGCGGGCGTCCAAAGGTTTCCACCGAAAACGGCGAATCGGTGCCCACCACATCAATGCGTTTCTCTTCGGTTTTACCGTCGGTATCGATTCTTAAACTTACCGGCATACGGAACAGATCGAGATCCTGCGTGATCGCGCCGACAACCCGGAAGCCTTTGTTGCTGCCCAGCCGGTAGACCGTGTACTTGGCCTTGAACTCGGGGGCACTGGTCGAATCCATCCACTGCGAGTAGAACCAGGTAAGCTTTTGCCCATACACGTGCTCGCTGAGTTCGCGGAAATCGTCGGTGCTCGCCGACTTGCCCGCATACTTGGCGGAGAAGTCGCGCATGAGCTTCAGATACTTGGGTTCGCCGACAACCCAGCGCAGCATGTGCAGAATCATGGCGCCCTTGTCGGTGACCAGCGACTGAAATTCGGGAGAAAAATAGTCCAGTTTGGAGGCACTCGAAAGCGGCACGCTGTCATAGGCGAGCGCGCCCACCGACATGTCCTTCACCATTTCATCAAGCCCCGCTACTCCCGCCGCGCTCTCCACGTAGCGAGCTTCGGAGTAGCGCGAGAAGCCGTCGCTGATCCACCAGTCGTCTTTCGATGCCGGACTCACCGAGACGCCCCACCACTGATGCGCAATCGTATTGGCCAGCAGGCGGTAGTTGATCTTCTCCGTGATGGCGCGGCTCGAAAGCGCTGCGATTTCAGGCGCCCATGCCGAGGGCAGCGTGTCATCAGGCAGTTCAACGATTTCTAACCGCGTCGAGGGCGCGTTCCCATACTGCGTGACGAAGTAGGTGAATGCCTTCACCGCCGTCGATGCGTACTCCGCGCCCACGCTCTGGTGATTCGGCTTGAAAAACACATGCAGGTCGATGCCCGCCTCATCGCTCTTGAATTCCTGAAACGTGCCGGCAATGATCGTGCCCGGAAAACTCGGCTTGTCCCATGTGAAGGTGAAGGTCTTGGCGTTTGCCAGCGCGGCCGCGGGTTTCTTCGGATTTGCCGCCGCCGCCGCGGACGGTTCCTTCCCACTGCCGATCGCCACCATGTGCGCCGGAACCGTCACATTGATCGTCGAAGTAAAGCGGTTGACGCCGTATCCCGCGACCGGAAACCACAGTCCGGAATAAAGCAGGTAGCTGGTGTCGGGGCCGACGTAGGCGAGCTTCAATCCCTGAACCGGGCTGTCGTCAGCGCTTTCCAGCGTGCCTTCATATTCGAAGTAAAAGGTGGTGCTCGCGTTCTTTGCGAGGCCGCTCGAGAGTGCGACGCGCACCGTCGAATCCTGAGTGTTGCGCTCCGGGGTAAGTGGCTTGTTGTTCGCGTCCGTGAGCTTCGTGATGCGCAGCGCGTTGTTCAGCTGAAACACGGCCACACTAAGGTCGTCGAGCGCTGTGACTTTGACCGTGGCGCGAGCACTAAGCTTGTGCGTCTGCGGCAGAAGTTCGACGTCAATCTGGTAGTCGTCGACGCGCAGACGCGTTTTCTCCGCCGCCAGCGCCGGCCGGTTCGCTGCCGACGTAAGAAAAAAGACGAGAAAAAAGACAACTGTTAAACAGAGCGCCCGACGCGCTGGTCGAGAGTGGATGAGCTTCAAGTAGAGTCTCCTGGCAGGGCTACAGATTCTAAGATGTTGATTTTCCCGCAAAAGATGCTGTGAGGACAAGGGTTAGGGAAATTTGTTTGCGTTTCGTGTGGTGCGGACACTCCTGTCCGCGGCCTTTGACTCACCGGTCATTTCACTCACCGATCACTTTGGCTGACTCCTTCAGTATGACCTCTGCCGCCGTCTCCGATGGATGTGCGCCGCCGCCACTTCCCTGCAGCCGCGTCTTGACCGCCGCCAACCCCTGCACCATGCGCGCCCGTGGCTCACCGTCGGGAATGATCTTGTTCATCTCCGCGACGATGTTTTCCACCGTGAACTTGCGCTGCACCAGTTCCGGGACGACTTCCTCCTCGGCAATCAGGTTGACCATCGCAAAGAAAGGAACCTTCACCCGCGGCTTGCCCAGCGCGTAGGTGAGCCGAGATACGCGGTACACCATGACAAACGGAGTGCCCATAAGCGCGGCTTCAACCGTCGCCGTGCCGCTGGCAACGATCCCGGCGCGCGAGAGGTAAAGCGCAGGCAGCGCTTCGGGAACTAAGTGAATATTCCCCTGTAGAGACGCGGCTCGCCGCGTCTCCCTCCGCCAAGTCTCCATCAATTCCTTGAGAAACGCCGCATCGAGCGTGCGCGCCACCGGAAGCAGGAATTCATAGCCGCTACCCATGCGATCTGCCGCCCCCAGAATCGTAGGCAGGTTCATGCGCACTTCTTTCCGGCGACTGCCCGGCATCAGTGTGATCCAGGGTTTCGCGGCGTCAATCTGGCTCTCGGCCGCGTAGACTTCGCGAGTAATTTCAGGCGCGGGCAGATCGGCGAGCGGATGGCCAACAAACGTCGCGTCCACTCCGCGATCGCGATAGAACTTTTCTTCGAAGGGAAAAATCACCAGCGCCTTGTTGACGTACTTGCGCAGCAACTTGACGCGTCCCTGCCGCCACGCCCAGAACTGCGGGCAAACGTAGTAGACCACCGGAATTCCGCGCCTACGCATCTGCCGCGCCACACGCCAGTTGAAGGCCGGTGCGTCGATGACGACGGCGAGCGCAGGCCGCTTCTCGTCGGCCGTGCGAATCAATTTCCGATAGAGCCCAAGAATCTTCGGCAGATGGCTAAGAATCTCAGTGATGCCGACAACCGCAAGATCTTTAGCATCGACAACGATTTCGCATCCCGCAGCCCGCATGCGCTCCCCGCCCGCGCCAAAGAATTCAAGTTGCAACGCTTGCGTAGTGGCGGCGGACACCCCCGTGTGCCCTGCGGAGCGAGGCTCCGCAGCCCGCCGCCGCAGCGCTTCGATCAGCTGCGCCCCATACATTTCGCCCGAGGCTTCACCGGCTGAGATCAGAATCCGCACTGGGACATTGTAACGGGGTGCATGCAGCCGCGTTCAGTAGTGTGTCTAGTCGTCCGCGTTCGCCGTGACCGAGGGAGCCCCCGTCGGCATTTCCTGATCCTTATACTGCAGCTGATACAGCTTGTAATAGATCCCGCGCTGAGCCAGCAGTTGCTGGTGCGTTCCCATTTCGCGCACCTGGCCTTTGTGCATCACGATGATCTTGTCGGCACGCTGGATGGTCGACAGCCGGTGGGCGATGATCAGCGCCGTTCGGCCTTCCACCATGCGATTGAGCGCGTCGCGCACACGGAACTCGGTCTCCGTATCCACGCTCGAAGTCGCCTCATCGAGAATCAGAATCTTTGGATTATGCGCCAGCGCGCGCGCGAAACTGATCAACTGCTTCTGTCCAGTCGAGAGCGTCGAGCCGCGTTCGCGCACTTCCTCTTTGAATCCTCCCGGCAAGGTTCGTATGAAGTCGCCAAGATTGACGTCCTCCGCCGCCTGCTCCACGTCTGCGTCCTGAATGCGCGCCGTTCCCAGCCGGATGTTGCCCTCGACCGTGCCGCTGAATAGAAACGGATCCTGCAAGACGACGCCGAAGCGGTTGCGCAGATCGTCGAGATTCATTTCCTTGATATCCAGGCCGTCGATGCGCACCGCTCCCCGCTGCACGTCGTAGAAGCGCATCAGCAGCGAGATCAGTGTAGTTTTGCCTGCCCCGGTATGCCCGACGACGGCGATAGTCTCCCCCGGCTCCAGCACAAAACTAACGTCGCGCAAAACCCAGTCGGGTTCCGTTGCTTGTGTGGAGACGGGGCTCTGCCCCGTCCCGGCGGGGCGGAGCCCCGCCACCACACTTGCACCAGATTGTCCTGAAACGTTGTACGCGAACCACACATGATCAAATTCAATGCGCCCCGGTCCCTGCGGCCGCTTCGTGATCGCCGGCGAGGTTACTTCAATCTTCGTATCCAGCAGCTTGAACACGCGCTCCCCGGCCGCCATCGCCGACTGCAGGATGTTGTACTTCTCGCTCAAATCCTGAATCGGACGAAAGAATCGCTGCGCGTACTGCATGAAGGCGACCAGCACTCCGATCGTCATCACACTCCGCACCATGTGAAAGGTGACGAGGCTCTTCCTCGAGAATCCAATGGCCACGCTGGATACGCCCGCGTGCACAAGAATTCCATTTCCGCCAAACCAGATGATGCTGGCAATGGCAAACGCCGACAGGATTTCGACCACCGGGTAATAAACCGAGTACGCCATGATCGCGTCTTTAAACGCCTCCATGTGCGACGCGTTAATGTCGGAAAATTTATTGAAGGCCCGCTTCTCGCGATTGAAAAGCTGCAGCACCAGCATCCCCGAAACCGCTTCCTGCAAGTAAGAATTGATCCGGGCAATCGCCGTGCGGATGCGCCGGTAGGAATCGCGCACCTTATCGCGAAAGATCTTGGTCGCGTACACGATCAGCGGAAGCGCGGCAAACGTAATCAGCGCGAGCTTCCAGTTCGTATTCATCATGATGCCGAGAATTCCGGCAAGCACGAAGACGTCCTCAAAGATCGACACCACGCCCGATGTGAACATTTCATTCAGCGCATCGACGTCGGTGGTCACACGCGTCACCAGCCGTCCCACCGGGTTCTTGTCGAAAAAACCGACGTGAATGTGCTGCAAGTGGCGGAAAATCTGCTTGCGCAGATCGAACATCACCTTCTGCCCGGTCCACTGCATAAGGTAAGTCTGGACGAACTCAAGCGCGAAAGTGAAGAAAAGAATCCCGACGTAAAGCCCGCCAATCTGGGCGATGCCAGTCAGCGCAGTACTACTCAACCGGTCGCCAATCCAGGAATGTGAATTCGGTGACTTCGCCAGGTATTTATCGATGGCGATCATGGTGAGGAACGGCCCCACCACGTCCAGCACCGACTTCAGGATAATCGCCGCCAGTGCCACTACCACGTGCCACTTGTACGGACGCAGATACTTAAGTAGCCGCCGCATTAGCCGGCCGTCGTACGCTTTGCCTAGTACTTCTTCTTCCTGGTTGGAGGCCATCGGTGGCGCGCGAAAACTAAATCCGGGACTACCTGGTTAAGCTTACCCCAAAAGGATCACCGTAAATAGATGGCCGAATGGGCGTCAAAGATGGAATAAAGATGGAAATGGTTTGAAACTGAAACGGCGCCGGAGCGCTGGTCCCCGCGCCGCTCAAAGCTCGGCGAGCTGCCGTTGGACGAACAAGAAGTAAAGCGCCATCAGAATCAGCAGAAATCCGTTTACGCTGAGCACCACCGGAGCCGTAAACAACGGAACCAGCCATCCCGTCAGCAGATTTCCCATCGGCATGCCGCCGCGGAATGCGAAGCTATACACGCTCATTACTCGTCCGCGCATTTCGTTCGTGGTGATCATCTGCACCAGGGAGTTCACGGTGGCAAAAACCGCCATCATTGATGCGCCGACCAGCACCAGGAAGGTATCGCTCAGAGGCAGCGACTTCGAAAGGGCAAATCCGGAAATCCCCGCGCCGAGGCAGGCGAGTGCCAACAGAGCCACACGCCCCTTTCTTCTCATATTGCCCGCAGTCGCGATTGCCAGCGAGCCGCAAATCGAACCAAGTCCCATGAGGGCGAGGAGATTGCCATAGGTTTCCGGCCCGCGATGGAAGATGTCTTTCACGAATACGGGAAGGTAGGTGCGCATGGGCATGCTCAACCCGGTCATGCAGAAAGCCAGGATGATCAATGCTTCCATCGCATGCTGCTTGCGAACAAACTGAATGCCCTGCTTCAGGCTTAGAAACATCGATTCGGTGGTCTTCAGCGGCAGGAAGCGGGCGCGGATGATCGACAGGGACAAGATGGGTGCCAAGAACGAGAGCGCGTTCAGCCCAAAACACCACTTCTCGCCCAGCCTCGCCAGCGCTTGACCGGCGAGTGCCGGCCCAACCATAACCGCCACGTTGAATTGAATCGAATTCAGTGCGATGGCGTTCGGCATGTCTTCCTTTTCGACCAGCGTGGGGATCAACGCCTGGTAGGCAGGGCCGCCAAACGCCTGAGCCAATCCCGAAACGAACGAAAGACAGAGGATGTGCCACACGTGGACCACTCCGGTCGCCACCAAAATGGTGAGCAGGGCAGCGGTCGTCATCTGTACATACTGGGAGGCGAGCAAAATTTTCCGGCGCTCCACCCGATCGGCCACCACGCCGCCAATCAGGGAGAAAAGAAAAATGGGAATGCCGCCGAGAAACTGATCGAGCGCCAGCAAAAATGCTGAGTGACTGAGCCGGTAAACCAGCCAGCTCTGCGCCACGATCTGCATCCAGGTACCGATGCTGGAGGTGCAGGCGCCAAACCACATCAGACGGAAATCGCGATATTGAAATGCTTTGAAAACCCGGCCAATCACCCAAGCGTCCCCATCAGAAGGCTAACATGCACCGTCTCACGCGCAAGGGGGCAAGAATAATTGCAGTGATCGAATGGTTGCGTCACGGATGGCGTCTGCAAACCAGAAGCAGCGCTAGATCATCTTCTTAGCCGGTCGCTTCGCCGCCCCCGGTTTGGCCTTCGCGGGTTTGCAATCGCCCTCGCGGCAGTCCGGGCATGCGATTTTGGCATTCTGGTCGGCCATTTGGTGCAGGAACGCTGAAAACGTCTTGCCGCAGTGATTGCATAAAAGTCCGATCGAGTCCTTGCTCACATTTGTGCTCGTCATCGTCCACCCATCGTCCACCCCTGATTTGTTGAGCCCTAACCCAGCGGCCACCTGACACTCCATTCTAAGCCACCGTCCATCCGTCTGCGTCCCATAGAATAAGCGTCAGCATGCCCCTCGGCCTCTACATCTCGGTCCCCTTCTGCCGGACCAAGTGCAGCTACTGTAACTTCGCCTCCGACGTATTCTCGAAATCGGCATACGAAAATTACGTTGCCTGCTTGCTCGAAGATATCGCCAACTCGCGCCAGCTTAGGTCGCAGCTCGGCTGTGTGTTCGAAGAGACCGCCGACTCCATTTATTTGGGTGGAGGGACTCCGTCAATCCTCGATGCGTCGCAGTTGCTGCGCATCTTCGCCGCCCTGCGCGGTCAGTTTACGATTACGTCCGACGCTGAGATCACCGTCGAATGTGCTCCGGGCACGCTTATGCCAGCTCTCATCGAAACCTTGCGGCAGTGCGGAGTGAACCGTGTGAGCCTGGGCGTGCAGTCCTTCGTCGATCAGGAAGCGCACTCCGTCGGACGCCTGCACAAGCGCTCGACTGTACTCGAAGAGATTACGCGCCTGCGGCAAGCCGGCCTCGCCAACATTAATATCGATTTGATTGCCGGTTTACCGCACCAAACTGCGGAAAGCTGGACCTTCTCGGTGGCGGAGACGATTGCGACGGGGGCTCCGCACGTGAGCGTTTACATGCTCGAAGTGGACGACGATTCGCGCCTCGGCAGGGAACTGATCGCCGGAGGCGCCCGCTACCACGCCCACTTTGTCCCCGACGACGACGCGACCGCCGATTTCTACCAGCAGGCATGTGAGACGTTAGGCGCTGCCGGCATCGCGCAGTATGAAATTTCCAACTTCGCCCGCAGCGCTGTGCACTCACAGAACGGTGAGTTACAAAATAACGAGTCGCGCCATAACCTGAAATATTGGACCCGCCAGCCTTATCTCGGATTCGGCGTCGATGCGCACTCGATGCTAGAACCGCCCGTGGAGGGACGGGCGCCCTCGCCCGTCCAGGCCGAGCGCAGTTCAGCTGCCGGTGGCCCCAGCAACTCTGGATTTGCGATCGCCGTTGACGGCATTGTGCCCGACCGTCCCCAGGCCGTCCGCTTCGCAACCCCCGACTCGCTCGACGCTTACATGAATCGCGCCCCGCATACCGTGACGTCAGTCTCCGCGCAGGCCGCAATTGAAGAAAGTTTCTTTCTCGGTCTGCGCCTCAATCGCGGTATCGATATTGAAGAGCTTCGCAGAGAATTCAGGGCGGAAATCGGCCCGGCAAACAACCTAAACAGAGATTGTTATTCTGAGCGAAGCGGGGGACCTGCTGTTTGCCTCCCCCCGGCAAAATCTGTGCGTTCCTTGTCGCCTTCGCGACCTACAGTTGGCCGAGATACGATCGCCGCGTGGGAATCGGCGATCCAGCAATGTGTGCAAGACGGCCTCGTCGAACAGCAAGGCACAACCCTGCGCCTGACCGCGCGCGGCCGTCTCTTATCCAATGAAGTCTTTGCCAGATTTCTTACTGAAAAAACCGAAGAAACAAAAGTGGGAACCGGCCACGTGAATCCACGTTAGTTGGCCGATCAGTGCCGTTCGGCTTGGGCCTATCCGGTCCCCACCATCTCAAATACTTTGGGGAGGCCGATACCCAAGATGGGAGGCTCAAATGCCAGAGCCTGTATGCCGGCCTCTCCCGAAAGACTCATCCACACAATGCGAAACTGCGCTCGCGACGCGCCGTGTTGCACGTCCAGCAATTCTCCGGTCTGGACTTTGGAGCGCACGCCGATCAGAACCGCCCCACGATTGCTGACGTTTCGCACCCGCACAATCTCCGCGAAAGGCCGCGCCATCCTGTCCACTCCCCAGATGCGCACCGGCAACTCCAGTTCCAGTCTCCGCTCTTTTCGCCGATCCATCCCCGCTCCGAGTTCCGCTCCAACAATCAAGCGGATCATAACCACGAACGCCCCAAAGCGAAACGTCACATCGGTTACCCGCCAAGGAGTTCCTGAAGTTACGTTGCATCGGGGAACTCTGATTCGGTTGGTTTCTTGGAACCGATCCGCGCACTGCGATCGTCTCCGCTTTGGTAACCGGAATTGTGCAAATCGATGACAACCCGTTGACAACCTCACCGCAGTCGCGGAACTAGCATTCGATTGCTGGCAGGACTGAGAAATTGTCGTTCGAGTGTCGTGCTATTCGTCGCGCTACCTCGCGATCCACTCCGCGACTCAATCCCTCCCTGCTCCGGCCCCGCACAATCCTAAGGAGGAATTCTGTATGCAGCGTCGAAAGATTGCTTTCACAATTTGCCTCGGCCTCGCAGTATTAATGTTGGTCTCGAGCCCAGCCCTGGCGCAGTATCAACTCAAGAATCTGGTTTCCAATCAAGTAGGAGCGGCACGACACACGGATCCGCTGATCGTCAACGCTTGGGGACTAGCTTATGGCCCGGGCGGACCATTCTGGATCAGCGATGCCGGCTCCGGTTGGTCGACACTCTACGATGGCCAGGGCGTCGCCAAGAGTTTGCGGGTCGTAATTCCATCGGAAACCGGCGCCGGCCCAGGTTCGCCGACTGGAATTGTCTTCAACGGGTCGTCAGACTTTCAAGTGCAGGGATGGTCCGCTATCTTCCTGTTCGCGACTTTGGACGGAACCATCAGCGGATGGGCGCCGCAGTCCAATTTCAATGATGCCATCATCGCGGTCGATCACTCGGCAACCGGTGCGGTTTACACGGGTTTGGCGATCACCAGCAAGCCGTCGGGAAATTTTCTGTATGCCGTCGACATTGCCCACAATAGAGTCGATATATACGACGGGAGCTTCAACCTGGTCACTTCGTTTACCGATAGCTCGCTGCCGGCAGGCTTCGCGCCGTTCGGCATTCAGGATATCGGCGGTTTGCTCTATGTCTCCTTTGCCGATAACACCGGAGCCCCAGGCGGCGTCATCGATATCTTCCAGGAAGACGGAACGTTCGTTCGAACACTCGCGCAGGGCAAACCCTTGAACCAGCCTTGGGGCTTCGCCGTAGCGCCTAGGAATTTTGGAAAGCTGAGCAACACTCTGCTGGTCTCGAACAACACCAATAACGGTACCATCAACGCGTTTAACTTGTTCACCGGCCAGTTTGTTGGCACGATCAGGGATACAAACGGCAAGAACGTTGTCATCGACCAACTCTGGGGAATTGAATTCGGGGGAGGCACGCCCAACAACGGCCGCACCAACCAACTCTTTTTCACCGCCGGTCCGCACAACAACCTGGCGGGGACGTTTGGTGTGATTGGGGTGAAGTAGCAAGCGCCCGAAAACGAAAACAAACACCAGACCAAAGAACGCAAAAAGAAATACTCGCAAAGGCCGCCCGCAGCAGGCGGCCTTTAGTTTTGCGCGTAGAAGGCAATCCGCAGACCAGTGCGTGCCATACGGAGAAGGGGTTGGGAACGTTTTCATCTTGCTGGATTGAA
>Ga0066789_10000076_pt1 | contig 28245 bp, 28 predicted proteins | sample OrgsoiDNA2013049_FD_70960 | JGI IMG/M metagenome (GOLD analysis project Ga0066789, IMG submission 70960) | Permafrost soil microbial communities from the Arctic, to analyse light accelerated degradation of dissolved organic matter (DOM) -... | ecosystem: Environmental > Terrestrial > Soil >...
CCGAAGGCGTTGCGCCAGAACGCAATGGCCAGCGCCGGGGCGGCAGTTGCCGCGATGAGTGGCCCCGACGTCGAGACCGCGCAGATTGCCACGGCGATGAGGGTGAGGTCGACACTCGAGGGCAACGCCAGCTCGTTGACTGATCGTGCCGGGCTTTGACCCACCGCACCATGATGTCAGCGCGTCCAAGTGGATATTGGTGCCGCTCGCGGGCCTGTCGTTAGCTCGCAGCTGGGTGCACAATCGAGCCATGGCGACCCGGGCAGAACCACGAGACCACCGGCCGCGCCGAGCGGCTGCTGCGCTGGTCTTTGTCGTGGTGGTGTTCGTCATCGCGCCGGTCTTCGCCATGCTCGCCACTGCGTACTGACGAGACCATCCGTCAGGCGAAGTGGTCGTAGCCGCCTGTGGTGTAAGGCTTTTCGTCGACCCGAACGCACGCGCCCTCGTCGGCCGACCGAATCGGCACGACCTCGCCTATCGTCGTCCAGCCCGCGGGAACATCACCCGGCGACGGGAAGGTCGCGACCAAGGCGTGATCGTCGCCACCACCCAACACCCACGTCATCGGGTCAACGGCGAGAGCGTCGCCGACCCGACTCAACTCGGTTGCGACCGGAATGGCAGCGGAGCGCAACTCGATGCAGACCTTGCTAGCCCGCGCGACGTGGCCAAGGTCGGCGACCAGGCCGTCACTGACGTCGATCATCGAGGTCGCGCCCGACGTCGCCGCGATTGGCCCTTGCGCGTATTGCGGCTCGGGCCGGCGATGGGCGTCGACCACCGCGCGCGGTGACCGAAAGCCACGGCTCAGCGCTGCCAGTCCAGCGGCCGCCCACCCCAGCCGCCCGACGAATGCGACGACGTCACCCGGCTTCGCACCGGCGCGCGTGACCGGCGTCCGGCCTTCGAGGTCGCCGAGCGCGGTGACCGCGACGATCAGAACGTCGCTGCGCACGACGTCGCCACCCACGACTCCGGCGCCGACCAGGTCACATTCGTCGCGAAGCCCGTCGGCGAGGCGCTCCGCCCAGAAAGCGGCGAGATCGGCTGGTGCCGCAAGGCCGACGAGCAGCGCCGTTGGTACGGCGCCCATCGCCGCGACGTCCGCCAAGTTTTGGGCCGCGGCCTTGCGCCCGACGTCGTAGGGAGTCGACCAATCGCGGCGAAAGTGTCGACCGTCGACCAGCAGATCGGTGGTCGCGACCACCTGGCCATCGGGGGTGCTGACGACGGCGGCGTCGTCGCCCGGACCAAGGCGGGTGTGCGCGCCGACCGGGAGGCGCGAGGTCACCCGGGCGATCAGCCCGAACTCCCCAAGCTCGCCGATACTGATCTCTCACCTCCGCGCTGGTCTTGCTACGGTGTCACCGACATTGTTGGACATCCTCGTATTCGGCCAACTGCGCACCCGGCCGACCCGAGCTTGGCCCCATTCTTGGAGGGACGCGCCCCATGGTGCAGGCCTACATCCTCATCCAGACCGAGGTCGGCAAAGCGGCTTCGGTGGCCAGGGAAATATCGGGGATCAAGGGCGTCACGCTAGCCGAAGACGTCACCGGGCCCTACGACGTGATCGTGCGCGCGGAAGCCCGCACGATCGATGAACTGGGTCGCCTCGTCGTCGCCCAAGTACAAAGCATCGACGGCATCACCCGCACGTTGACCTGCCCGGTCGTCCACCTGTAGCTGGTCGCGAGGTGGTGACCGGCTGTGCTCGCCGTCAGCTAGTGGAGTTGATCGGCGCCGATGACGTCGTCGAGGGCAGCTGCGGTGTCGCTCGTGCTCAAGCCCTGGCCTACCCCAAACAGGATCGTCGTGGGTGTTTGCCACTCGCACAGCGCGATGGAACTACCTGCGACCGCGATCGTCTGGCATTGGAACGTGGCGCTGCCCGAGGTGACGACACTGGGTGTGATGCGCACGCCCGCGATCTGTGTCGACGGGCTCATCGCCGACAACAGCTGACCCATATCAGGAACTGTCGATGCCGTGTGACCGGCGATGACGCCCAGACCTTGGCTGCCGTTGGCGTCGTCGCCGTATAGCGCGATTGACACATTGTGAATGCCCGACTGCGACAGCTTCTTCTTGGTCGATTTGATCTCTGCGGCTATTGAGTGCGCATCGGCTTTCGGCAAGCCCGCCAACGTCGACGGCAATGCGATGGGGTGCGCCCGTTGGGTGAGGCCGACACCTGCCGCGACGCCTGCCGCGACTACGAGGATGGCGACGGCGAGGACCGGTCGCCGCGACCTGTGCACCGGTGCAGTCGAGTGGGTCGACGCCCCCGGGGCGAACGTCGAGGCGGGCCCGCCAAAATGATTCGGCGCGAACGTGTTGGGTGCGTGCGCGTTGGGTGCGTATCCGTACCGCGGCGTCGTTGGGGGCGGCGCAAAGGTGTTCACCGACGCGTACGGCGACGTGCCGGCGGCCGGTTGCTGCGCTCCAGCTTGCGGCAGCGCGTTGCCGAAGTAGTCGAACCCGTTCGACATCGTGCCTCCGATTGGTGCGCCGCCGGCCGCGAAAAGCCTTTGTGTCAGCGCGATGCATGCTCGCAACTGATGATGATCTTCGGCGGTATCAGCGCCCGCCTTGAGATCCGCTTGCCGCAGGGCAGTACCCGATCGGGCAATCCACCAGCGCTAGCGAAGGCCCGTACTGCGTCTAAGTGCCGCTTTAAGAAGCCGGTCGAGAAGGGCCGGATAGTCGATCCCGCTCGCGGCCCACACGTGCGGGAAAACAGAGGTCGGGGTGAAACCCGGCATCGTGTTCACTTCGTTCACCAGCACGCGATGGGTCGGGGTGACAAAGAAATCGATGCGCGCCAGGCCTTCACACGACAGCGCCTCAAAGGCCATCACGGCAAGCAACCGGATCTGCGCCTCGATTTCGGGGGCCAACTCGGCGGGGATCGCGATGTCAGCTCCGTCGTCGATGTACTTCGAGTCGAAATCGTAAAACTCGCGGTCGCCACGCACGGTGATCTCGGCCGCGACACTGACGTCGGGTGGTCCGCCGTCGATCCCCTCGAGCACGCCAACCTCGATTTCGCGCCCTTCGACCATCGCTTCGACGATGACCTTTGGGTCGCTCGCGCGGGCTCGTGCGATGGCATCGTCGAGCTCGCCAATGTCGTGCACCTTGCTGATCCCAATGCTCGAACCGCCGCGCGCCGGTTTGACGAACACCGGGAATCCGAGGCTGGCGACCGATTCACGCACCGCCGACTTGTCGTCGTCCCATTCGCGTGGCCGCACCACAACGTGCGGGATGTTGGGCAGGCCGTTGCCGTGCAAGACGAGCTTCATGTAGTGCTTGTCCATCGCCGCTGCCGACGACAGCACTCCTGAGCCGACGTAGGGGATGCCCGCCATCTCCAGCAACCCTTGGAGGGTGCCGTCTTCTCCGTAGGGGCCATGAAGAAGGGGCAAGACAACATCGATCTGCCCGAGTGGGTTGCGCGCGCCGTTAGGCCCAAGCATGACGAGTTCGCGACTCGTGGGGTCGGGTGTAAGAACCACCGACGAATCGGACGACGCCACCTCGGGCATTGCCCCGCCGCCGCGCGCGAGCGCCGCCGCATCTGGCATGAGCACCCATCGGCCCTCGCGGGTGATGCCGATCGCCAGCACGTCGTACGCGGCCGGATCGATCGCGGCGAGCACGCTGCCTGCGGTCAAACAGGAAATCGCGTGCTCAGTACTGCGGCCGCCAAAGATGACGGCGACGCGTGGCAGCCCGTGCTCGGCACCCTTGTCAACATCCGGATCCACGAGCGTGACCCTAACCGTCGTGTCGTTCTGACTTCGTGGTGCGACCCATGAGACGCGCCACACCGTCTTGCGGTCGCAGGCCGTCGTACAACACGGCGACCACGACCTCGGCGATCGGCATGTCGATGTCATGTTTGTGCGCCAACTCGAGAATCGACCGTGACGAGACGACACCCTCGGCGGTCGTGGTCGTCGCGGCCAGGGCGGCTTCGACGCTCATGCCCCGGCCAAGATGTTCGCCCACGCTGCGGTTGCGCGACAGCGGGCTTGCACATGTTGCGACGAGGTCGCCGAGCCCGGCCAAGCCAGAGAACGTCATCAGGTCGGCGCCGAGCGCGACGCCGAGGCGGGCGGTCTCGGCCAGCCCGCGGGTGATCAGCGAGGCCTTCGAGTTGTCACCGAATCCCATACCGTCGGCGATGCCCACCGCCAAGGCGATGACGTTCTTGACCGCGCCGGCGAGCTCACACCCAACAACGTCGGTGTTGGTGTAGGGCCGGAAGTAGGTGGTCTGACAGGCGGCTTGAAGGATCTCGGCGGTGGTCGCATCGGCCGACGCGACCACCGCAGCCCCCGGCTGCCGCTGCGCTATCTCACGAGCCAAGTTCGGCCCGGTGACGACCGCGACGCGTTCGGCCGGCACGTCGGCGACTTCGGAGATGACCTCGCTCATGCGCTTGGTCGTACCAAGTTCGACGCCCTTGATGAGGCTGACGAGCAGGGCGTCACGCGGAAACAGCGGCGCCCAGATGGCGAGGTTGTCGCGCAGTGTCTGGGCCGGTATCGCGAGTACCACGAGATCGGCGCCGGCCAACGCGTCGGCCGGTTCGGTGGTCGCGCGCAGACCGGGCGGCAGCTCAATGTCCTTTTGGTACCAAGGGTTCTCGTGGTCGGTGTTGATCGCCTCAACCACATCGCGGCGGCGGCCGCACAACGTCGTCGTCGTGCCGGCATCGGTGAGCACGAGGCCGAATGCGGTGCCCCACGACCCCAGTCCGAAAACAGCGGCGCGGGTCATGCGGCCGGCTTCGCTTCGTAAAACGTCGCGGGCGGTTCCTCGCCGCGGATGTCGCCGAGCAGTTCGGTCACGCGCGTCATCAACAGGTGCGTCACTTCGCGCAAGACCTCGTTGGTCAGTTCCGCGCCGGCGTAGCGCGACAGGTCAACGGCCTCGCCAGCGAGCACGTCAACCCGCTGCCTGGGCCGCAGGCGTGGTCGCTTCGATCCGTACCGAAGAATCTTCTGGGTACCCCAATGCGCGACCGGAATGACCGGCACATCGGCCGAAAGTGCGAGACGAGCGACGCCGGTCTTCGGCAGCATCGGCCAACCCTCCGGATCGCGGGTGCACGTGCCCTCGGGATAGATGATGACGCACTCACCTGCCGCAACGGCAGCCTCGGCGTCGCGAAGGGAGTTCACCGCGTCCCGGGTACGCCGGTAAACCGGGATCTGACCCGCCCGGCGAAGCAGGCCGCCCACGATCGGCACGGTAAACAACTCGGACTTCGCCAGGAAGCTCGGCGTGCGCCGCACCCCGTCGTAGATGGCATGCGCCAGCGTAATCGGGTCGGCGATCGTCACGTGGTTGGCGACGATAATGACGCCACCTTGCTTCGGAATGTTCTCCAGACCGCGCCAGACCGGCTTGGTGAAAAGCCACAAGAACGGCTTCGCGACCGCAGCGCAGACGCGAAACCACCGGCGATGCTGACCCGGACGCACCCGCTAATCTCCTGTCATGTCCCCGGACGGTGACAGTCGAGGCTATCGGGCCGCGACGGGAACCGGCAGCGCCCTGGCGACGAAGGCCAACGACGCGGACTGCGCGCTCGGTGGTGGGACAGGAGCCCCGTGCAAGCAACTGGCCGGGATCCGTATGGATCCCGGCCAGTCACACGAGCTCAGGCTTACTTCGCGGCCCGCTTGGCCGGCGCCTTCTTGGCGGGCGCTTTTCTCGCGGGAGCCTTTCTCGCTGGCGCCTTCTTGGCGGCGGCCTTCTTGGCTACTGCCTTCTTGATGGGAGCGGCCTTCTTGGCTACTGCCTTCTTGATGGGAGCGGCCTTCTTCGCCACCGCCTTCTTGATGGGAGCGGCCTTCTTCGCGACGGCCTTCTTCGCCGGCGCCGCCTTCTTGGCCGGTGCGACCTTCGCCGCCACGACCTTTGCAGGAGCCGCCAGCTTGGTAGCGCCGCTGACAACGGCCTTCAGATGCGTGCCAGGCCGGAACTTCGGCACTGACGTCTTCTTGACCTTGACGCTCGCGCCGGTCGCTGGGTTACGAGCGGTTCGCGCCGCCCGCTCGATCTTTTCAAAGATGCCGAAGCCGGTGATGGCGACTTTCTCGCCTTTCGCCACCGTCCGGGTGATGGTGTCGATGACGGCCTCGACCGCCTCGCTTGCCGTTCTCTTGTTGTCGCCTAGGCGAGCGGCGATGGTGTCGATCAGCTCCGCCTTGTTCACGTGCCCCTCCGGATGATGGTGTCGGGTCCACACTCGACTCGTGGTGAACCTAGGCCCCGCAGCCCCACAAGACAAACATCTAGCCGAAGAATTTCCTTGTGTCGCACAAATTCTGAGGGAGGTTCGCAGAAAATTTAGGTCACGTTAGTGCTGGCAGCGTCACTGGTTTCCAGCTGGGTCGATCCGCCTCGAACGCGCCAACATCGTCGGCGTGGCGCAGCGTGAGACCGATGTCGTCGAGGCCCTCCATCAAGCGCCACCGGGTGTAGTCATCGATCTCGAACGGCAAGACGACGTCGTCGTATCGTACGTTCCGATTGACCAGATCGATCGTCACCTGGGTGTCAGGTGCACCCTCGATGACCTGCCACAACGCCTCGACATCGGGTTCGGCGATGAGGACGGTGAGCAACCCACCTTTGAGGGAGTTTCCGCGGAAGATGTCGGCAAAACGCGGCGAAATAACGGCTCTGAACCCGTAGTTCTGCAACGCCCAAACCGCGTGCTCACGGGATGAGCCGGTACCGAAGTCGGGGCCAGCGACGAGCACGTCGGCGCCCGCGTACTGCGGCTTGTTCAAGACAAACTCAGGATCAGCGCGCCAGGCCGCAAACAGTCCATCTTCGAAGCCGGTTCGCGTTACCCGCTTGAGGTACACCGCCGGGATGATCTGATCGGTGTCGACGTTGCTTCGCCGCAGCGGCACTGCCCGACCGGTATGCGTGGTGAATTTGTCCATCGAAGGTCTCCTCAGTTCGTGCGCGTGAGTGTCAGTCGAGGTCGGATGGTGCCGAAAGGTGGCCGGTCACTGCGGTGGCCGCAGCAACAAGAGGCGAGACCAAATGCGTGCGGCCACCCTTGCCTTGACGGCCTTCAAAGTTGCGGTTCGAGGTCGACGCCGAACGCTCGCCAGGAGCTAGCTGGTCGGGATTCATACCCAGGCACATCGAGCACCCAGCGCTGCGCCATTGCGCACCGGCGTCCGTAAATATTTGGTCAAGCCCTTCGGCTTCGGCTTGGACCTTCACGGCCATCGAACCGGGTACCACGAGTACGCGCACCGAATCAGCAACCCGGCGGCCCTTCAGCACAGCGGCGGCCGCGCGCAAATCCTCAATGCGGCCGTTCGTGCACGACCCAAGGAACACGGTGTCGACTTTGATGTCACGCAACCGCGTGCCGGGCGTCAACCCCATGTACTCCAACGCCCGTTCCACCGTGCCGCGTTCGCCCGCATCGGCGATTGAGGCCGGATCAGGTACTACCGAGTCGAGCGGTGCGCCCTGGCCGGGATTGGTGCCCCACGTCACGAACGGCGTGAGGTCGGCGGCATCGATCACGACTTCTGCGTCATACGTTGCGTCAGCGTCCGTCGTCAGCGTGCGCCAGTGCGCAACCGCGGCATCCCAGTCGTCGCCGCGCGGTGCATGCGGGCGGCCCTCGAGGTACCTGAAAGTCGTCTCGTCAGGCGCGATCATGCCGGCGCGGGCGCCCGCTTCGATCGACATGTTGCAGACCGTCATGCGCGCTTCCATCGACAGTGCGCGAATCGCCTCACCGCGGTATTCGAGCACGTAGCCCTGACCGCCGCCGGTGCCGATCTTGGCGATCACGGCCAAGATGATGTCTTTGCTCGTCACTCCCGCCGGCAATACGCCGTTGACCGTGACCGCCATCGTCTTCGGCGGGTACTGCGGCAGCGACTGAGTCGCGAGCACATGCTCGACCTCACTGGTACCGATGCCGAATGCGAGCGCGCCGAACGCGCCATGGGTCGAGGTGTGCGAATCCCCGCAGACGATCGTCATGCCCGGCTGCGTGAGCCCCAGCTGCGGGCCGATGACATGCACGATGCCTTGCGATGCGTCGCCCATGGCATGCAACCGAACGCCAAACTCACGGCAGTTGCGACGCAATGTCTCAACCTGGATGCGAGACACGGGGTCGGCGATCGGTTGATCAACGTCGATGGTCGGCACGTTGTGATCCTCGGTCGCAATCGTGAGATCCGGACGCCGAAGCGGGCGGCCGGCGAGCCGCAACCCATCGAACGCCTGCGGGCTCGTTACCTCATGAATCAAGTGGAGGTCGATGTACAGCAGGTCGGGCTCGCCTTCGGCACGTCGCACGACGTGCTCGTCCCATACCTTCTCGGCCAGCGTCTTGCCCATGAGTACGCGCCCCTTACGTCGGCAGGCTTCCAGTGCGTCATTCTTGTCTACTTGCATCTCGCATACTGAGACGGCAGTATCAGCACATGGACGAGTCTAGCGGCGTTGGCGTTTTGGACAAGTCGATTGCCATTCTTTGTGCCCTCGAGGCTGGTCCGGCGTCGCTGGCCAATCTGGTCTCGCTCACCGGGTTGCCGCGCCCAACAGCCCATCGGCTCGCGGTAGCTCTCGAGCGACACCGCCTCGTCGCCCGCGACAGTGAAGGTAGATTCGTGCTCGGCGCTCGGCTTGGCGAACTGGCTGCGGCCGGCGGCGAAGATCGGCTCATCGCCGTGAGCGGCTCGGTGCTCGCCAAGCTCCGCGACTCAACCGGCGACAGCACCCAGCTCTACCGTCGGCAAGGCGATCTGCGCGTGTGCATCGCGGCCGCCGAGCTACCCGCTGGCTTGCGCAACACGGTGCCTATCGGCACGCAACTGCCCCTCACCGCCGGGTCGGCCGCGCAAGTTCTGCTCGCCTGGGAGGACGCGGATCGCCTGCACCGAGGTGTTGCCACCGCGGTGTTCAGTGCGCAGACCCTGGCCCGCGTACGACGGCAGGGTTGGGCCGAAAGCGTCGCCGAACGTCAGGCCGGAGTCGCATCAGTGTCCGCGCCGGTACGGTCGCCGGCTGGCCGTGTGATCGCGGCTGTATCCGTCTCCGGTCCGATCGAGCGACTCTCCCGCAACCCCGGTCGGCTGCATGCGCGCGCAGTCGTTGCCGCCAGTGAAGCGATCACCCTCGCACTCCAAGGGCTGTAAATCAGCTGCTCGGAGCTGACCACCACACTCGTCAGCTACTAGGCGCTGACCCGAGACTCAACTGCACAGTCGACGATGCGCCCTGCCGCGTATACGTAATCGCAATCGTCGAGTTCGGGGCCGCCGCGTGCGTCGCCGCGATCAACGAATCGGCGTCGATGATGGTGCGCGTTCCGAACTTGACAATGACGTCGTTGACACGAAGCCCCGACTTGGCCGCCGGCCCGGCGGCGGTGACCTGAAGCACAAGCGCACCGTTCGGCGTGTGCAACACGTTGTCGAGCGAGTCGCGCAATCCGATGCCGAGGACGGCGTGGTTGGCATGACCGGTCTTCTCCAACTCGTCGACAATTCGGCGCGCCTCATCGATCGGAATCGAGAACCCGACACCGATGCTGCCCGTCTGCACGTCTGCGCTCTGACCCTGATCAAGGGTGGCAATCGCAGAGTTCACGCCGACCACCTCGCCGGCCATGTTGACCAACGGCCCGCCAGAGTTACCCGGGTTGATCGCCGCATCGGTTTGGATGGCATCGAGTACGGTCGGCGTCGCTCCGCCCGTGCCAGTGCCGCCGTTGCAACTTTGTGTGCACACCGGGCGGTTGAGCGAGCTGATGATGCCCGACGTCACCGTGTTGGACAGGCCGAGCGGCGAGCCGATCGCGATCACCTGCTGGCCGACCAGGAGCGACGAGTCTTGGCCCAATGTCGCGGGATGCAAATCGGTAACGCCGGCTGCCTTGATAACCGCGAGGTCGGTCGTCGGGTCGCGCCCCACGATCGTCGCCTTTACCGACCGACCGTCGTTGATCGTGACAGCGATCGTGCCGGCCGTCGCGGCGGCTTCAACGACGTGGTTGTTCGTCAGGATGTTGCCGTCGGCGCTCAAGACGATGCCGGTGCCTTCGTCGCCGGACGTACCGCTCGTCACGATGATCGACACGACCGAGGGCAGGAGCGCTTTGGCAATCTGCGCGACTGATTCGGTACCGCCCTGCGCAGCAGCGGTCGGCGTGACGGCCGGACTAGACGCGTTGATCGTCGACGCCGAAGCCGACGCTGAGGTTGACGGCGAGGTCGTCACCGGCGTCGTCTTCGCCGTCTTCTTGTTGGCTGCAACGATGCCGCCAGCCACCCCCGCCCCGACCAATGCAGCGACCACTGCGACGACGAGGAGCGCGCCCCAGCCCGGCCGCCGCCGGCCAGCGTCGCGGTCGTTGCCGCCCAGGGGTGGAGCACCGGTCGGTACCGCGAACGCGGTGGACGCCGGTGTGCCGCCCGGGTAGGGAACAGTGGGGTGGTAGCTCGCGGGCGCAGCCTCGTAGGGCGACGGCGGGTCATATGCCGGTGCCGCGACATATGCCGGTGGCGGGTCGTACGCGGCGGGGGGGCTGTATGCCGGTGGCGGGTCGTACGCGGGCGGTGGGTCGTACGCGGGCGGCGCCGGCGTCGGGTTATAGCTGGGGGCCTCGTATGCCGGCGGCGGCGCGTACGACGGCAGGTCATAGACCGGTGGCGGAGCGTACGACGGGGGTGCCGGCGAAGGAGTCGCGGGTGCCCCCCACCAGGGGCTTTCCGGCGCGGTGCTGTCCGGCCCGATGCGTTCTGACTCAACGCTCGACGTCGGCGCCGGCGCCGGCGCCGGCGCCGCCTCGTCGCCATCGACAGCGGGCCGGCCCTCGCCAGTGTGCTCGTCAGTCATCTGCGAACGACCCCAGTTCTGGAGAAGGCCTGGTCAACGGTCGGCCGGCTCACGGTGATCGGATGGCTCACGGTAATTCTCTACGGCGGCGTCGGGCTCTCGAACGGCGTGCCCGGGCAACTCCAGCACCAGCATCGCGCCGCCCGGGGATGAGCGGCTCGCAGACACGCTACCCCCATGGCGTTCGGCGGTTTGTCGCACGATGGCCAGCCCAAGGCCTGATCCAGGCATGCCCCTCGCATCGGTAGAGCGATAGAAGCGATCGAACACATACGGCAGGTCGGCATCGGCGATACCCGGGCCTTGGTCAGTGACGGTGAGCCGACCCTCAATGAGGCGGACGTCGACGCAACCACCCGGCGGACTCCACTTGACTGCGTTGTCGAGCAGGTTCGTGATGGCGCGTTCGAGCCCGTTGGCGTCACCGACGACAAACCAATCATGGACGTCGATCGCAAACGCGATTCGTGGTGCGCGCCGCCGAACCCGCTCGATCGCTCGCTCGACGACCGCGCTCAGGTCGAGCTCTTCCGCACTGGCATCTGGCCGATCATCGCGCGCAAGCTCGACCAGATCAGCGACCAGCCCTGACAATTCCTCCACCTGGGCGCCGACATCCGTGAGCAACGCGCGCCGGTCGACGTCCGGTAGGCCGCGTTCACCGGCGGCATCGCTTTGGGCGAGCAGTTCGAGGTTGGTACGGAGGCTGGTCAACGGGGTGCGCAATTCGTGACCTGCGTCCGCCACAAGTTGCCGTTGTAGCTGCCGCGAACTCGCAACGGCCGCCAGCATGTCGTTGAAGCTGGCCGCAAGGCGGCCGAGTTCGTCGGCGCTCTCGATCTCGATCGGCGTGAGGTCGCCGGTCCGACCAACGCGTTCGGCCGCCCTCGTAAGGCGTTCGACCGGCCGCAGACCAGCGCGTGCCACCAGCAGGCCGGCGATTGATGCCACCAGAATGCCGGCCGCGCCGACGATGAGCAGAACGAGGCCGAGGTCGTTGAGCGTGGTTTGGGTGTCGCGAGTCGAGCGCGCGAGCACCAGCGCCGCGTCGGATCCGACCGGCACAGCGACGACCCGGTAACTCGTGCCGCCGATGTGCAACGTACGCAACGACTGCGATTGATCGCCGCTCGCGACCGACAGCTCAGGACCCGCTTGAATCGCCCGGGTGAGCCCCGACGTCGTGCACTCAACCCGCTGAAGCGGCGCACTTACCAAGCAGAGATCGATTTCCGAAGCCAGAAGGGACAAGGACGGCGTGGTCTGCAGCGTCTCGGGGATCTCTTGTTGCAGCGCGGCAACTCGCTGCGCGCGCGACACCAACGAGCTGTCGAGTTCGTGGAACAGCTCGATCCGCATCGTGAGGTAGGCGGCGAGCGACACGGCGGCGACGGCGAACCCGGCGGTCGCGGCGACGAGCAGCGCGACTCGGGAACGAAGAGTCGGCCGCCACCTCGACGTCGACGCGCCGGCCGTCACGACGGCGACTCGCGCAGCGAATACCCCACACCTCGCACGGTGTGGATCAATCGGCGTTCACCGTCGCTTTCGAGCTTGCGTCGTAGGTAGCCAACGTAGACCTCGAGCGAGTTGGCAGTCGTCGGAAAGTCATACCCCCAGACCTCTTCGAGGATCTGGTTGCGCTCGAGCACTTGTCGCGGGTGCCGCATGAGCAATTCGAGTAGATGGAACTCCGTGCGGGTAAGGGAAATCGCACGGGTGCCGCGCCACACCTCGCGCGTACCGAGATCGAGGGTCAGGTCGGAAAACCGCAGTTGTTGACCTGGCTCGTTGCCGGCAGAACTGCGACGGAGCAACGCACGCAGTCTGGCAAGAAGCTCCTCGAGCGCGAACGGCTTCACCAGATAGTCGTCGGCACCCGCGTCTAGGCCTTCGACGCGATCGGCAAGGGCTTCGCGCGCGGTGAGCATGAGCACAGGCAGATCCTCCCCAGCGGCGCGGAGCCGACGGCAGGTCTCGAGACCGTCAAGACCGGGCATCATCACGTCGAGCACCACTGCGTCAGGCCGACGAAGCGCGATGCTGTTCAGCGCTCGCTGACCGTCGTCGGCGAGTTCGATCTCGTAACCGTTGAAGATCAAAGAGCGGCGAAGCGAATCGCGAACACCGGGATCGTCGTCGACAACGAGAATGCGCACGCGACCAGTGTGCCCGCGCTGGCTGAAGGAATGCTGAAAAGCCGCTCGCCTATATTGCGCGCACGGCGTCGATATCGTCGGCGTCAGCAGCCCTTTTGTCGGGTCGGTAGCGCAATACGCGGGCGAACCGCAGCGCCACCCGGCCGGGGTACCGCGGGCTCGACTGCACGCCGTCAAAAGCGATTTCCACGACGACCTCGGGGCGCAGGTACACCGTCGAGGAGTCGCGGTGGGTTTCCAACCGCAAGAACTGCTCGGTTTGCCACCCCAGCATCTCATCGGTCATGCCCTTGAACGTCTTGCCGAGCATGACGAAGCCGCCGGCGTTGTCGCGCGCCCCAAGGTGCAGATTCGACAACCAGCCCTGTCTGCGGCCATGGCCCCATTCGGCGGCCAGGACCACGAGGTCGAGCGTGTGCCGCGGCTTCACCTTGATCCACCCATCGCCGCGGCGCCCGGCCTCGTATGGTGCGATCAATGATTTGACGATGACGCCCTCGTGCCCGTGAGCAATCGCCGCCGCAAAGAATTCGCCCGCGACACCGGGATCGTCGGTCACGATCCGGGGCGTGCGCTGTCGTTGCGGCACGAGTCGATCGACGATGGCCTGCCGCTCGGTCGCCGGTCGGTCGAGCAGGCTCACGCCATCGACATACAGCGCGTCGAAGACGAAGACCGACAGGGGCGTCGACGACCGCAGCGCCTCGACGTCGACGCGGCTGCTGGTTCGCGCTGCCGTTTCCTGAAACGGTCGGGGGCGATCGCTTGCGTCTAACGCGACCGCTTCACCATCGAGCACGACACTGTTCGCTGGTAGTGCGTCCATGACGGCAACGAGTTCCGGCACCCGGTCGGTGATGTCGTCGAGAGTGCGCGTGAAGACCCTCGTTGCACTGCCGTCACGATGCATTTGAACGCGGATACCGTCGATCTTCCACTCAAGCGCCGCCGGCGAGATTTGGGCAAGCGCGTCGACGATCGATGACGCTGAGCGTGCCAGCATGGGCTGCACCGGGCGATTGACTTCGAACGTGATCGCCCGCAGGCCGTCAAGCCCGTCGGTCAACGCGATTGCGGCGACCGCCCACAACGAGCCTTGTAGCATGAATGCGCGGCGCACGTCGGCCAGCGGAACCTCCGCGGCCTTGGCGATCGCGTCGACCATGACGCCGTCGAGCGCACCCTGGCGAAGTTCGCCGGCAACCAGCGCGGCCAGAAACCGCCGCTCTGCTTCGGTGGATGCGGATTCGAAGAGGACGACGAGCTCGGCGCGCCGCCGATTCTGCGATCCGGCACCCGTCTGCGCTGCGATGCGGCTGAACGCCGCGTCGACATCGATGAGGCGCCAGGATGGCCCGCCCGAATCTGTGCCGAGATCGCGCAACGCGCTCCACCCGATGCCGGTGCGGCGTTGCCGCAGCTCGCCGGACAGATATGCCGCGGCGATTTCGCGCTCGGGCGCATCAGCAGCGCGCAAGCACGAAGCGATCAACGCAACTTTGGCTGTGCGTGACCGCGTAGCCGCTACCGCACCCGACACCGCGGCGACGTCAGCGAGCAGCATCTGCCCATTGTCTACGTGTCGTGTCTACGTGTCGGTGGAAATCTGGTGGTGGCGTATGAATAGCGGTGGTTCATACGCCTGCCCGACGCTGGCGTCGGTCAGGGCGTACGAACCACCATGTCAACCGCCTCCGGAAGCGCGATCACGTTCTCCCCCGATCGCGGATCGGAATCGGTGCGCCGCCAGACCGACGCGAGTTTCGCGTCGTGCTCGCGCCACATCGGTCGCTGCCGCTGTACCCACTCGGCATGCGCCCACCTGCCAAGGCCCCCCACAGGCCACCCCCTTGCGTGACGTTTCACGCTAACGGCGACGCGTCTGAGCCGACACCGCCGTTCGGTTGGTCTGCATCACCCCATCGGTCATTCCCGTCGCGAATCGGCCGGGATCATCCCGGCATCGCGCCCGAAAGGGGCAACGCGATGGTGAACCGGCAACCGGTGCCAACGTTTTCAGCACCGATGCGACCTCGATGGGCGTCGACGATGCCGCGCGCAATCGCAAGACCCAAACCTGCGCCGCCGTCGGGCTCTGGAGTGCGCGCGGGCGCACCGCGATAGGCAACGTCGAACACGCGGTCGATGTCGACATCGGCAATGCCGCCACATTCGTCGCGCACCGACACGTACGCAAACTCGGCGTCATGTGCGGCGGCGATGCTCACAGCGCCATCGTGCGGCGTGTATCGAATCGCATTGCTCAACAGGTTTCCGATCACACGGCTCAACGCGTGCGGATCGATGTCGACGAGCGGGCCGGCCGAATCGAGACCATCGGAGTTGAGCTGCACCCGTTTCGCTTGTGCCACCGGCATCGCGGTCGCTATCGCGTCGCGCACCACGTCGCCGACCATCATGTGGTGCAACGACAAGTGCAACTCCCCCGAATGGATTCTGCTGAGCTCAAAAAGATCGTCGACCATGCGGGCGAGGCGATCAACCTCAATCCTGATGCGCCGGTGATACAGCGAGCGATCGTCGTCGGTTGACACCACGTTGTCTTCGAGTGCCTCGGCCATCGCCCTGATGCCGGCGAGCGGCGTACGCAAGTCGTGACTCACCCACGCGATCAGCTCGCGGCGGCTGGTTTCGATTGCACGTTCGTACCGTCGGGCCTCATCGAGGTTGGCGTGCGCGGCTTGAAGTTCAATCGCGAGCGCTCCAAGCTCGGCGCTGGGCGTGCTGGTCGGGCCCACATAAGGCTCGCCTCGCGACAACGCCTCAGTCGCCACTCGCAGTGCGTCGCTGCCTGCCATGATCGTGCGCGCCAACACCATGGCCGTCACCAAACCGGCGATGCCCGCGAAGACAACCAAGGTGATGAGCACGCCGAACTGTTCGGTTGATAGGAACATCGCGACGGTGGCCAGGGCGGCAGCCACGGTGACGGTGATGACCGGGGTCAGCGCGACGATCAATGCGGCATCGCGAAACGACCGGCGACGGGCTGCACGCAACAACGCGAGGCCCGCGACTGTTACGACAACTGCGCTAGCCGCCGACACGGCGAGCAGTTGACCGACCTCGTGCGGGCGAAGCGACATCAGCCGGCGGTCGGTGTGATCGGGTCGTACCGGTAGCCGACGCCCCATACGGTCGCGATCGGCGACCACGTGCCGCCCGCTGCCAGCTCGAGCTTTTGGCGTAGGCGGCGCACATGCACTGTCACTGTCGACTGGTCACCAAACGACCAGCCCCACACGTCTTTCATGAGTTGATCTCGGGTGAAGGTCTGCCGCGCGTGGCTCATGAGATGCGCCAGCAGATCGAATTCCCGCACGGTGAGTGCCAATGGGACACCGTCGTACATCACGTCGTGCGCAGTCAGATCGACGCGCAGCGGGCCATCAAGCAGCACTGTCGGACTGCTCTTCGGTGGATCAGGAGAAAGCCGCGCCCGCCGCAGGACAGACCCGACTCTCAACACCAGCTCGCGCGGACTAAAGGGCTTGGTCACGTAGTCGTCGGCACCGACTTCGAGACCCATGATGCGGTCGGTCTCGGCGCCCAGGGCGGTGAGCAAAATTACCGGAACAGATCCACGCTGTCGCAGTCGGCGACAGACGGCGAGGCCATCGAGGCCCGGCAGCATGATGTCGAGAACGACGAGGTCGGTTGCGTTGTGCTCAACCCACTCGACCGCGGCAAGGCCGTCACCGACCAAGGTGACGTCGTAGCCGGCACGTCGCAGATACCGCCCCACCACGTCGCTGACCGTCGAGTCGTCGTCTACGACCAAGATCCGAGCGGACGCCGACAACTCGGCGTCCGTCTGGGCTGTGGTCATACGGCCCAGCGTAGAGGCGCAACGCGACCGTGACCGTCGCGCGTTTGCGTGCGTCTCGAGTTCGTAATAACCGCCGGCCCGGCCATGATGGTGAGATGACCTGGATCGCGCCTGCGCCCTCGCCGGACATCAATGGCCCGTTGGCCGGTGCCGAACGACCGATGCTTGAGGCTTACTTGGCCTCAAAGCGGGCGACGGTGCGCGCGATTTGCGCCGGGCTCGACGGCGAGCAGCTGGCTCGCCGCAGTGCGCCGCCGTCGACGCTGTCCCTGCTGGGAATTGTCCGCCATCTGGCCAAGGTCGAGCGGGTGTGGTTCCGTCAACGCGTCGCCGGCGAAGAGAGCCGACAAGCCGACGCCGCGGCCGCCGCCGTGAGTTTGGATCACACGTTCGTGCTGCGGGGCGAAACCCATTCGCTACTCATGGTCTACCTGCACATGATTGCGGAATATGCGCGGCACAACGGCCATGCCGACCTGTTGCGCGAAAGCATCGACGGCGTGACCGGGGTCTAAGCACGTCGCGGGCGGTCGCCGGTCAGGTGCGCTTCGGCGGCATCCGTAGCCCATAGACGCCGCCATCGACGGCGAGTGCAGTACCTGTTGTTGACGCCGATGCCGGCGAGGCGAGGTACGCGATCGCGTGCGCGATCTCGTCAGGGTCGACCAATCGGCCGAGCGGCTGGCGAGCTTCGAGCGCGGCCCGTTCAGCGGCGGGATTGTCAGCTGCATCGAGCAGCCGGCCGACCCATGGCGTATCGGCCGTGCCCGGGTTCACGCAGTTGACCCGGATACCCTCTCCCACGTGGTCGGCGGCCATGGCCAGTGTCATCGCGAGGATGGCGCCTTTCGTTGCGGAATACAGCACCCTTCTCGGCAGCCCAGACCATGCGCAGATCGAGCCCGTGTTGACGATCGCCGCATGCGAAGAGGCGCGCAGGTAAGGCAACGCTGCTCGACTCACGCGCACGGCACCCATGACATTCACGTCGAGACAGCGATGCCATTCGTCGTCGTCGTTGTCGGCGATGTTGCCCTGCGCGCCGATGCCCGCATTGTTGACGACGATGTCGATGCCACCGAACGCCGCTGCCACCTGCTCGATCGCGGCTCGTACCGACGCGTCATCGGTGACGTCGGCAACCACACCAAGCAGCGGCGGTGACACCGACGTGACCTGCAGATCGAGACAGGCAACCTCCGCGCCGCGGGCACTGAGCAGCCGGGCGGTGTGCAAGCCGATGCCGGACGCTCCACCGGTCACGATCGCAACCAAGCCGTCGAACTCTGCCACTGCCGCTCCGTTCCCGCCTGAGGTCAGGCCTGGCCGATCTCTTGGCGCTGCCGACCGAGTCCGTCGATTTCGAGTTCCACCACATCGCCTGCGCGCAAGAACGGCTTCGGCTCCGGTTGGCCTTGAGCAACACCTGCCGGCGTGCCGGTGTTGATGACGTCGCCCGGATACAGCACCATGAATTGGCTGATGTACCGCACAATTTCGGCTACCGGGAAAATCATGTTGGCTGAACTGCCGTTCTGGCGGCGCTGACCATTGACCCACAAACGCAAACCGAGCTGCTGCGGATCAGGCACGTCGTCGGCGGCGACCAGCCACGGCCCCAGCGGGTTGAAGGTTTCGCAACTCTTGCCTTTGTCCCACTGGCCGCCGCGCTCGAGTTGAAACTCGCGCTCAGACACATCATGAGCGATCGTGTAGCCGGCAACACATTGCATTGCGTCAACAGTGCTGGCGACGTACCGCGCAGTACTGCCGATGACGACCGCGAGTTCGACTTCCCAGTCGGTCTTAACTGACGCGCGCGGTAACAATACCTGATCGTACGGACCGACAACCGTCGACGGATCCTTCATAAAAAGCACAGGCTCGCTCGGCACGGTCGCCCCGGTTTCTGCGGCGTGGTCAGAATAGTTGAGACCGACGCAGACGACCTTGCCGGGCCGCGCGACGGGTGCGCCGACGCGCAATCCAAGACTCTCGAGCGCGCCCATGTGGTCGAATCGACCAGCGGCCAACCCGGCGCGAACCTGCTTGATGCCGCCACGTGCGAGGAACACGCCGTCAATATCCGACGTCACCGACTCGATGTTCCAGACCGCGCCATCAACCAACGCGAAGGGTCGTTCGTGGCCGACATCACCGAGACGCAGGAGTGCAAGCGAGCTCATGCGAGCCCGTACACGGAAACAGCGTTCAGGCCGAAAACCGCATCAAGCTCGGACGTCGACAGCCCGTGCAGCAGCTCCATTGCGAGCTCGTACACGCCTTCGTACGACCGGTAGGGAACGCAGACCGGCCAGTCGGATCCGAACATGACGCGATCGGTACCGAAGCTCTCCAGAATCAGGTCGGCGTAAGGCTGGAAGTCTGCCGTGATGGCACCAGGCTTTGCTTCGCCGACCAGCCCGGACAATTTGCACGCGACGTTCGGGTGGGCCGCAAGTCGGGTGATGCAGTCGGCCCACTCGTCGCAGGCGCCGTCGGCGATCGGCGGTTTGCCGATGTGGTCGAGCACGAACTGCACGTCGGGCAACGACTCGACGAGGTCGATCGCCGCGGGCAGTTCGCGGGTGCGTACGAGAAACTCGTACAACAGTCCCGCCTCGCCGACCGCCTGCAATCCTCGGCGGACGTCAGCGCGCATGAGCCAGCGGGCATCGAGCTCGTTGTGCACCACGTGCCGAATGCCGACGAGAACCGACCCAGCCTCGCTCGCCATGAGTTCGGCGAGAGCGTCGCTGACAGCAGCGTCGGTGAGGTCGACCCACCCAACGACACCGGCGATGGTCTCGGGATTGGCCGCGGCTATCGACAGAAGGTCGAGCGTTTCAGCAGGCTCGGGCACGGTTTGGACGAGGATCGTTCGGTCGATGGCAGCACTGGCCATAGCAATTCGAAGGTCGCTCACGTCGAAGGTGCGCTGGATGAGCGGATTCTGGGTGTGCAGCCAGTCGTAGTCGCGCCTGCTGAGATCCCAGAGATGGTGATGCGCGTCGATCCTCACGACACGGAAACAGGCGTCGGAGCGTCAGCGCGAAGAAGCCCTTCTTGACGAAGGTCATCCCAAAGCGCGGCCGGAATCGGCAGCCGAGCCCAGGCGGCGTTCTCCGCAACCTCGGCGGCCGATCGATAACCCACGACGATGGTCTTGACGGCCGGGTGAGCGAGTGGAAACTGCAGCGCAGCAGCCGGCAACGGGATGCCGTAACGCGCGCAGACAGCATCAAGCCGTTGCGCTCGGTCGAGGACGGCGGGCGGTACCGGGCCGTAGTCGTACCAGCTGTCTGCTGACGGCTTGGCCAAGACCCCGCTGTTGAACACCCCACCCACCACAATCGACGTCGTCGTTTCGAGACACACCGGGAGGAGCCCATCGAGGGCGCCTTGGTCGAGAAGCGTATAACGACCGGCCAACAAGATCACGTCCATGTCGGTCTCTTGGACGAACCGGGTCAGCATCTCGCTGCTGTTCATGCCCGCGCCGACCGACGTCACGATCCCCTCGGCGCGCAATTGTGCCAGCGCGGGCCAGCCCTGGTTGATGGCTTGCTCCCAGTGATCGTCAGGGTCGTGGAGGTAGACGATGTCGACCTTGTCGACACCCAACCGCTCCAGACTGGCGTCGAGCGACCGCCGTATCCCGTCTCGACTGAAGTCAAAGATGCGGCGGGTTGCCGACTCACCGACGAAGCCCTCGTTGTCGGCGTGCTCGGGTGAGACTGTCTCCAGCACCCGCCCGACCTTCGTCGACAAGACCCATTCGGTGCGCGGCTTGTCGGCCAGGTACGCCCCGACGCGCCGCTCGGACAAGCCCGCGCCGTAGTGCGGCGCTGTGTCGAAATACCGAATCCCCTGAGCCCACGCTTCATCGAGGGCGGCCACCGCGTCGTCGCGTTCGACGGAGGCAAACAACCCGCCGAGGGGCGCGCCCCCAAATCCTTGGCGGCCGACCCGCAGACCGCCGCGACCGATCGCGACGACCTCACCCACGGCGCACCGCCGTCACAGGTAGCACCGTGTCTTCACTGGGCGTCGCTCCCGCTGGGCTGGTGGGTCTGGCTGGTCGATGACTGGTCGGTCTAGCTGGACGCGCCACGTCGCGAGTGGAACACGTCACCGCTCCCGCGGTAGGGATGAGTCAGGTTGTTTGCGCCTGGCCAGAAGCGATCCGGCTCACGACGAGCGCGGCCAAGATGATGACGCCGTCGAGGAATTGGATCCAGTTAGCGCCGACGCCACCGAGGGTGAGCACGTTCTGGACGATGTACAGCAGCAAGATGCCAGTGAACGCGCCGAAGATAGTGCCGCGGCCACCGTTCATGCTGATACCACCGATGACACAACCCGCGAACACGGTGAAGATCCAGCCATTGCCGGATACCTCGGCTACGGATCCGAGACGGCCGGCGAGCAAGATGCCGGCGAACGCGGCCAATGCGCTCGCGACGACGAAGATCGACCACACCACGCGGTCGACTCGAATACCGGCCGCCTTGGCCGCCGCCGCGTTTCCGCCGATGGCGTAGAGCGAACGACCGACGCGGGTGAATCCGAGCACAGCTATGCCGACCGCAAACAGAAACAACGAGATCCAGACTGAGGCGGGGAGCCCGAACCAAGATGTCGTGCCGGCACCTAGATACGTCATCGACTTCGGCAGGCCGAAGAACGTCTGGCCTTGCGAAACACCGTTCAACAGCCCGCGCAAGACAATCAACATCCCGAGTGTCACGATGAAACCGTGTAGCTGGAAGCGCACAATCAGCAACCCGTTGAGTAGTCCGACCAAGACGCCAACGGCGAGTGCGATCGGGATCGCCCAGCCACCGTTGAGCAGAGTTCCCGCGCCGTGGTACGGCGACTTGGGCAGGATCAACCAGCAGGCCACACCAGGCGCCAGCCCAACCGTTGACTCGAGCGAGAGATCGAGCCGCGCAATGATGAGGATCAACGCCTCACCAAGGACGACCAACGAGATCTCCGATTGCTGCTGGAGAACGTTCGTCAGGTTTTGTCGAGTGAGAAACACCGGGCTGACGTAGACGCCGATTGCCCCGATCAGCAGGATCGCCGGGATCAGCGCCAGGTCACGCAAACGCGCGATTCGGAGGGCCGACGACCGCGCGCGCGCATCCGGCGGGGCCGGATCCGGCGCAGGAGATTTGAGCGCAACGCTGCTGTCGTCAGTCATGTTCTGATCCAATTCCTTCGGTCGCCGCCACCAGATCACCGTCGGTCCAGCCACGGGGGAACTCCGCTGTTACCCCGCCGTGCAGCATCACCAGTACGCGATCACACGGGCGTAGGTCGTCGAGCTCGTCAGACACGATGATGACCGCAGTGCCGCTTGATCGGACTTGGTCCACCACGGAGATAAGTGTCGCTTTCGATCGGACGTCGACACCGGCGGTGGGATGCATCAACACGAGCAACGTTGGTCGCCTCGCCAACGCTCGACCCATTACCAGCTTCTGCTGGTTGCCACCAGACAAGCTCCCCGCGAGTTGATCGGGGCCGCTGGCTACGAGCGACAGTTCCTTCATGGCCTTTCGGGCGACGAAGTCGCGGCGACGCGGACTAATGAAGCCCCACTTGCCCAACCGATCGGTGATCGTCATGGTGAGGTTCTCGCCGACGCTGAGAAGCTCAACGAGACCTTCACGGTGGCGATCTCTGGGAACGAACCCGATACCTGCAGCCAGCCCACTCGCGACGTCTCCGGGTTTTGGTCGCACGTCGTTCACCGTGATCGTGCCACTGTCGGCCTTGCGCAAGCCCACGATGGTTTCGGCAAATGCGATGCGGCCGCTGCTGCCGCTACCGGTAATGCCGATCACCTCGCCGGGATGTACCTCAAGCGACAGGTTGTCGTAGTAACCGGCCTTGGTGAGATTCTCGACCTTCAGTACCGGGTTGCCCGAACGAATCTTCGACACATAGTCGTCCGCCTGCAGGATCTCGGCTTCGCCCGTCATCGCGGCGACGAGCTGGTCGGTGCTCAAATCGGCTACGGGCGCGGTCACAATGTGCCGTGCGTCGCGAAACACGGTGACCGTCTCGCAGATCTCGTAGATCTCCTCAAGGTGATGGCTGATGTACAGAAAGCTGACACCTTGAGATTGCAGCGTGCGTAGGCGCCCGAACAGACGTGCGACACCCTTCGCATCGAGCTGTGCCGTGGGCTCGTCGAGGATCACGAACCTCGCGCCGAACGACAGAGCCCGCGCGATCTCGACCATCTGGCGTTGCTCGACCGAGAGCCCAGAGGCCGGGTTGGTGACATCAATGGAGATGCCCCACTCGTCGACTATTGACTGCGCCTGGGCGCGCATGGCCTTCCAGTTGATGAGCAGGCCGTTGGTCTGCTGGCGATTCAAGAACAGGTTCTCGGCAACTGTCAGCGACGGAATGATCGTCGACTTCTGATAGACGCAGGCCACCACGCGACGCCACGCGTCGCGATCGTACAGAGGCGGCGCCGGCTCACCGCGGAATCGAACCTCGCCGCTGTCAGGTGGTTGCAAGCCGGTGATGATCGATACCAAGGTTGACTTGCCGGCGCCGTTGCGACCGACGAGGGCGTGCGCTCCCCCGTCGCGAACCACAAGGTCGACCTGGTCCAAGGCCGTGGTGGAACCGAATCGTTTGGTGATATCCACGGCCTCAACCGGGGGCCGGACCCCTACTGGGTCCGGCCCCGCGGCCGCGAGACTGTCAGTACTCGTCATTCGACAGCTCTCACACTTTCTTGTTGCTGGTGTTCAGGTTGCGCTGACGGTTCGACTAGCCGGCGTTGTTGCCCCAAAGTGTCGTATCGGTTGAGGCGATCGACGTCACACCGTTGCCGAAGTCACCGGCCGCCTTGGACACCAGCGGAGCACTGAGCTGGTCTTCCAGGACACCCGCACGTACCTGAACGATATTGCTGTTGTGGTCCGTCGGGCCAGGTGCGAACGTCTTGCCCGCGAGCGCCTGCTGCGCGTACCAGATGCCGTACTTGGCGTACTGGTCAGCCGGCTGCGAGACGGTCGCGTCGATCAAGCCCGATGCGATGTCCTTCAGCTCCTCCGGCACGCCGTCGTTGGAGACGACGTACACGTGCGCAGGGTCGGGCGCCTTGGCGGTCAGACCCGCTTGCGCGAGGTCCTGAATCGTGCCCGAGAGCGCGAAACTCGATTCCATGTAGACGCCACGAATCTTCTTGTCGGCGGTCAACGCCGTCTGTAGCTGGTTCTGGGCGGTCGGGCCGTCCCACTTCGACGGCTCGGCGTGCACGGTGATGTTCGGGAAGTTCGTCTTCATGCAGTTCGCAAACGCGTCAGTACGGTCGCGGCCGTTGATCGATGCGGTGTCGCCCTCGAGCATGACGACCGATCCGGTGCCCTTCATTGACGTGCCGAGGAACTGGCATGCCTTGGTGCCGTAGGCCACGTTGTCAGCTCGCACAACCATGTAGGTGTTACCCGTGTCAGTGGCCGTGTCGACGCTGATCACGGGGATGTTCTTGGAGTTCAGGTCGGAGATCTCCGGGCCGATGGCCGCCGTGTCCTGCGGCGCCATGACGATCGCCTTGGCACCCTGGCCGAGCAACGCCTGGGTGTTGGCGATCAAGGTCTGCACGCTGTTGGCCGAGTTGGTTGTCTTGACGTTCGCTCCCAACGAGCTAGCGAACTTGGGCACGTAGCTGATGTACGACGCCCAGAAGGCGGTGTCTGACCGCGGGAAGTCCAGCCCGATGAGGCCACCGCCGCCAGCGGCCGGCGCGGGCGCGCTGGTCGTCGCCGCCGGCGCAGGTGCGCTGGTGGCGGCAGGAGCGGCTGCGCTGGTGGTGGCTGCGGGAGCCGCACTGCTTGGCGGCGCGGCTGCCTTCTTCGAACTGCTACATGCTGTGGCCAGCAGCAGCGAGGCGGCAATGACCGCCGACGCCTGTAGCCCCTTGTTGAGCTTCACGTTCTCTCCTTAGATGTCACGACGATCCGTGCCCGGGTCGGCCGGGCGCGGGTAGCTCTGTCAGAACGCAGCGGGACCGGTCCCGGTGGGTCTCGGAATCATCAGCAAGTTGACGCGACTCCTCGCCTGCTGGCGCGCGCAGATCGGCTGTCGCACGGTGTGAAAGACACGCAAACATCTAATGTTTGCGAAACTTGCAGCCTTGTTTATAGTCCGTCTCAGCAGGCACTGTAAACAGCCGAGACCACACCGTTACCTACCGATTCTGCCTGTCAGACCTATGCCCCTGCACACGCCGATCTGCACGGTCGGAACGGCATTGACCGTCGTGCTGGCCGGCGCTCTCAGGGCGAGACCTCCGATGACTGTCGACGGCTCACCCGGCAAGTAGGGCTTAACGCGCAGATCTCCCGGCGAGGCCCGCTGAGCGATAAAAGCCCTCAATGTGCCGGGTCGTCACGTGCGCCGCCCGGGTTCCGTCACCGGCAATGATCGCGTCCAGAATCCGCCGGTGTTCACGGCGCAGCTGCCGGGCTGTGGCCGGCCAGTAGGGGAGGTCGGCGACGGCCGCCAGTACGTACCCCTGGATCGATTCGCGCAGTGCGGCCATCATCGCGGCCACCACGATGTTGCCGCTGAGCCGCGCAAGTTCGACGTGAAATTGGGCGTCGAGCCGGTGAAAGTCGCCGGGCGTCAGCTCCGCGTCGTCCATCTCACCAAGCAACCGCTCGGCGTCCGCGAATCGACCGATGCCCTCGGTGCTGCCGATGCCTTGGCGGCGGCCGGGCAGCGACGCTGCGCGGACCGCCCACGATTCGAGCAGCACGCGGGTCGCCACGATGTCGGCGATCACCAGGTGTGAGGTGGCCAGGTGCAGGCGCAGCGCGCCGGCCAGCGCCGTGCCCGGGTCAGCCACGATGACCGCCCCAGCGTCGGGCCCGGAGCCCACCGCCGTGCGAACCACTCCCATTGCTTCGAGCACCCGAATTGCCTCGCGCACAGAGGCGCGGCTCACGCCAATCTGCTCAGCCAGAACCCGCTCACCTGGCAGCCTTTGGCCAAGGGAAACGCGTCCGGCGGACAGTTCTGCTTCGATGTGCGCCAGCACGATTTCGTGCGTGCGCGGTCGCTTGTCGTTCACGCGGCCCACCTTCGCCTCGACCCGCCGATGCTAGCGTGGTCAGACCACACGCGAACGGAGTCGGCAGACCGATGCGCATCGGCCTCTTCGTCACCTGCTTAGGCGACGCAATGTTCCCCGGAGTGAATCGTGCGACGGTGACCGTGCTCGAGCGACTCGGCCACACCGTCGTGTTTCCGGCCGACCAGACGTGCTGCGGCCAAATGCACCTGAACACCGGCTATGCCCGCGAGGCGCTGCCCCTGGTGCGGCACCATGTCGAAACCTTTGAGGCCGCGTTGCAGACGTGCGATGCGATCGTCGCGCCGTCGGGTTCGTGCGTTGCATCGGTGCGCCACCAGCACGCGTCGGCGGCCCGCGACGTCGGTGCGACTGCGCTCGCGGGGCGGGCCGAGGCGGTGGGTGCGCGCACGTACGAGTTGTCAGAGCTGCTGGTCGATGTGCTCGGGCTGACGGACGTCGGCGCGTACTACCCGCACCGCGTGACCTACCACCCCACCTGCCACTCGTTGCGGCTGCTGCATGTGAACGACCAGCCGTTGCGGCTATTGCGGGCTGTGCGCGGGCTCGATCTGGTCGAACTGCCGGCAGCGGAATCGTGTTGCGGTTTCGGCGGGACGTTCGCGATCAAGAATCCGGACGTCTCGACCGCCATGCTCGCCGACAAGATGAGCCACGTGCTGTCGACCGGCGCCGAGGTCTGCGCGGCCAGTGACTCGTCGTGCCTGATGCACATCGGCGGTGGCCTCAGTCGACTGCGCGCGGGCGTACGAGCGGTGCATCTCGCCGAGATCCTGGCCGAAACAGGGGTGGCGACCGGGCCGATGGGCGGAGCGTTGACGCCGTGACCAAGACTTTCCTCGGCTTCCCCACTACATTCCGCGGCAACGCCAGTGGCGTTTCGTATGCGCCGCCCGGCGTCGGGCAGCTTCGCGGCGACGAAAGATTCCCGCGCGCCGCTCGCACCGCGTTGGCGAACGGCCAGTTGCGCCGCAACCTCGGCGCGGCTACGGCGACGATTCGGGCCAAGCGCGCCGCCGTGGTTTCTGAACTACCCGACTGGGAGCAGCTTCGCGACGCTGGCGCGGCCATCAAGGCCGATGTGATGGCGCGGCTGCCCGAGCTGTTGACGCAACTCGAAACCAATGTCATCGCACATGGCGGGCAGGTGCATTGGGCCCGCGATGCGGCCGAGGCCAACCGCATCGTCGTCGATCTCGTGCGCGCAACCGGCGCGACCGAGGTGGTCAAGGTCAAGTCGATGGTGACCCAAGAGATCGGCCTGAACGAGGCCCTGGAGGCGGCCGGTATCGCCCCGACCGAAACTGACCTCGCAGAACTCATCGTGCAACTCGGGCACGACCGGCCGAGCCACATTCTGGTGCCGGCGATTCATCGGAACCGAGCCGAGATTCGCGACATCTTCGCCCGCGAAATGTCCGACGCCCCGGCGGATCTCACCGACGACCCGCGACATCTGGCCATGACGGCACGCGCCCACCTGCGCAGGAAATTCTTGGCCGCCACGGTGGGCGTCAGCGGGGCCAACTTCGCTATAGCCGAAACCGGCACGCTGGCCGTCGTCGAATCTGAAGGCAACGGCCGCATGTGCTTGACGTTGCCGCAGACGCTGATCACCGTGATGGGCATCGAGAAGGTGCTTCCGACCTGGCGCGACCTCGAGGTCTTTCTCCAGTTACTACCACGGTCATCAACCGGCGAACGCATGAATCCGTACACCTCAATGTGGACCGGCGTGACGCCCGGCGACGGCCCGCAGCACTTTCATCTCGTGCTCCTCGACAACGGCCGCACCGCCGCATTGTCGGACGACGTCGGCCGAGCCGCGTTGCATTGCATCAGGTGCAGTGCGTGCTTGAACGTGTGCCCGATCTATGAACGCACCGGCGGCGTTGCTTACGGGTCGGTCTATCCGGGCCCGATCGGGGCGATCCTGAGTCCGCAACTCACCGGCATGGGTGGCCATCACGACCCCAACGCAAGCCTCCCGTTTGCCAGCACCTTGTGCGGCGCGTGCTACGAGGTCTGTCCCGTCAAGATCGACATCCCATCGATCCTGGTGCACCTGCGAAATCGCGCGGTCGACCAGAGCCGCGGACGGCCCGGAGGTCAGCTCATGGCGATGAAGTTCGTCGGCTGGGTCATGCGTAGCCCCCGTCGATTCGCACTCGCTGAACGACTGACCCGGGTCGGAC
>Ga0066789_10000077_pt1 | contig 27946 bp, 31 predicted proteins | sample OrgsoiDNA2013049_FD_70960 | JGI IMG/M metagenome (GOLD analysis project Ga0066789, IMG submission 70960) | Permafrost soil microbial communities from the Arctic, to analyse light accelerated degradation of dissolved organic matter (DOM) -... | ecosystem: Environmental > Terrestrial > Soil >...
CGCCTGATCCGCTGGCTCAGGCTTTTGTTGTGCCTAATCCTCGGCGCCCTGATCGCCGCGCTTCAGCCCGTTCCAGCCTGAAAGCCGCGTTCTTCACGGACGACTGATTAAGATCGGCGTGGAGAAGGCTTCCATGGGCCACGATGCCTAAGGAAATGCTGAAGCTTGAAGTCGTTATCGAGATCGAGGCTGCAGCGACCATCGTAGGTGCCGATAGACGGTATCGCCCGCATCGGCGAGCTGGTAGGCGATGAGCTCGCCGAACCCGCTCGACGCGCCAGTGACGAGGATGGTCTTTGCCATGGTCAGATCACCCCGCCATTCGGCGCGCAGCACCTGGCCGTTTACCCAGCCGCCGTCCGGGCTGACAAGAAACGATATGGATCGTGCAATGTCTTCGGGCTCGCCGAGCCGCCCGAGCGGGTTCATCTTTTTGATCGCTTCGATCTGCTCCGGCGTCTTGCCGTGCGTGAACAGCGGCGTGTCGACCGGCCCCGGAGCGATCGCGTTGACGGTGATGCCGCGGCTGCCGAGTTCCTTGGCGACGATGTGCGTCATGGCCTCGACGCCCGCTTTGGTCGCCGCATAGAGCCCATAGCCCGGCTGGTAGAGCCCGACCACGCTCGACGAGAAGTTGATGATGCGACCGCCGTCGCGCAGCCGCTTGCCGCCCTCGCGCATGCCGTTGAAGACGCCCTTCAGGTTTACCGCGATGGTCCGATCGAAAGCGTCGTCCTCTGCCTTGGCGACTGGCGTCAGGATCATGATGCCGGCGTTATTGACCAGCACGTCGACCCCGCCGAAAGCCTGTTCGGCGGCGTCGAACAGCGCCGTGACTGCGGCGGGATCCGACACGTCAGCCTTGACCGCGATTGCCGGCCGCCCGCAGCCTCGATCTTTTCGACGAGCGCTGCCGCGGACCCGCTGCCGCTCGAGTAGTTGACGACCACCGCCAGGCCCTTGCGGGCCAACCGTTCGGCGACGGCGGCTCCGATGCCGTGCGAGGCACCGGTGATGATTGCCGTACGGCTCTTGCTCTGTGAATTCAGCGTTATACTGCCTCCGTCATTGAGATTATGATCTTGCCTCGCGCGCGGCCCGACCGCTGGTGGGCAAACGCATCGCCGAACTGCGCCAGCGGGACGGTACGGTCGACCAGCACCTTGAGCGTCCCGGCCGCGATCAGATCAAGGAGCTTGCCGAGCCGCGCAGCGTCCGACTGATGTAACACGAAGCTGGCGCCTACGCCATGTGCCTTCGCGAGCGCCTCGTCGGGTGGCGACGCAGTTGAGGCGAGTGTGCCTCCCCGGCGCAGCACGGCGAACGAACGTTGCTGAGTATCGCCACCGATCGTGTCGAGCACGATCTCGACGTCGGACACGATCTCTTCGAACGCTTGCGCCTTGTAGTCGATCACCTGATCGGCGCCCAGTCGGCGGGCGATATCGAGCCCTTCGCCAGATGCGGTGGCGATCACCCGAGCGCCTGCGTGTCGCGCGAGCTGGATCGCGAAGCTGCCGACCCCGCCCGCGCCGGCATGGATCAGCACCGTCTGGCCGGTCTGGAGATTGGCGACATCAAACAGCGCCTGATAAGCCGTGCCAGCGGCGGTCGGCACGCCTGCCGCTTGCTGCATCGACACAGAGTTCGGCAGCTCGGCGAGGTGAGAAGCCGAGACCACCGCCAGTTCGGCCATCGCGCCGCCGCGCGGCGGATCGGTGCGGGCGACGACCTTATCGCCGACGCTCCAGCCGGTCACGTCCGCGCCGACCTGCTCGATTGTGCCGGCAAGGTCGGTACCGAGCGTATAGGGGAATGCGACCGGGAAGAAGTCGCGCATTAGCCCCTGCTCGATCTTGATATCGAGCGGGTTGAGGCCCGCCGCCGCGACGCGGACGAGCACTTCGCCCGCGCCGACGCTGGGCTTCGCGGCTTCCTCGATAATCGGTTGTGCCTTGTAGGCGGAGATTCGGGCGGTCTTCATGATGCGGTTTCCTTGTTGGCGGGCCCGGCGCCGACCTGGTTCAGCCAGCCGAACCAGTCTTCCAGACGCCAGGTGTGGGTGAGCCGGCCGCCTTCTATGCGGTGAAATTCGTGCAGCGCGACCGAGAATGTGCGGCCAGTTGGCGAGACGCCGAACCATTCGCCTATGTGCGTGCCGGTGATTGCGGCGCGCACGCCAACTGATCACCGTCGGCGATCACGTCGTGAACGGTGATCGCAAGATCGGGGACCGCCTGTTTGAAGGCGCGGATCATCGGCTTGATCCCCTCCCGCCCGGGCGCCTGACCGGTTGCGAGCGGAATATCCTGCCAGCCGGGCGTCGCAGCCCGGTCGAGCAGGTCGGGCTCGCCGGCGAACGCGCGGTAGAATGTCTCGATCGTGGCGCGAGCCTCGCGGGAGAGCCCGCCGCCGGCCGGCTTCGTGGTGTCTTCAATCATTGGTGCGTACTTTTTTTGCCAAGACTGGCAGGTAGGCGCGATCATCCCCGTGTTGCAATCGATTGATTGGATGTGCCAGCATCCACGCCATGGATTTGCATGGCATCGACCTGAATTTGCTTGTGGCGTTCGACGCGCTGATCGCGGAACGCAGCGTGACGCGCGCCGGCGCACGCATCGGTCGCACCCAACCGGCGATGAGCGCGGCGCTTTCGCGGCTGCGCGCGCTCATCGGCGACGAACTGTTCGTGCGTGGGCCGTCCGGGTTAGAGCCTACCCCGCGCGCGCTTGACCTCGCAGAACCGCTTGGCTACGCTGGCCGAGATCCAGCGGACGCTCGCCTTCACGCAAGCCTTCGAGCCGCGTTTGTCGGCCGCGACCTTCACGCTCGGCCTGTCCGAGCATGCGGCTCACGTGCTTCTGCCGCGTCTGGTCGAGCGTCTGCGTCGTGCGGCGCGGCCATCCAGCGGCGGAGGCACCGCTCGACCTGCCCGCATTTCTCGCGCTTTCGCACCTGCTGGTCTCGCCCGAGAACGAGCGCTTCGGCCAAGTCGACGCGGCACTGGCGAAGCGCGGCCTCAAGCGCCGCCTCGCGCCACCGTCCCGCAGATGTATGCCGCGCCGACGCTGATCGCCCGGTCGGACATGATCGCCACGCTGACGGCCGGCGTGGTCGACGCTTCCGGTCACGGGGATAAACTCAGGGTGCTCGCGCCCCCGCTCGATCTCGACCTGGTGCCATATGTCCTGTCCTGGCACCGCCGCAACGGCACCCATCCAGCGCAGCGCTGGCTACGCGACACGATCGCCTCCCTCTTCCCATCAGATTGAAGGCGCAGCCGCTTTGTTGGAGCTGCGCGGTTCAAGAAGTCGGAAGCCGCGGTCATGGTCGTTCTCCTCAATGCAGCTCGGGCGCGATCGGTTTCGGACTCGGCAAATTGTCCATCCCGTAGCGGCGGTATTGCTCCTCGCTCATATTCGGCGGAGGCGTCGCGCCGTTGGGGGGATGACGGCTCGGGAGCGGAGCATCGCGTTCTCGGCGATCGCAAGTTCCAGGTCGGCGGGGTATAACCGTTGAGGAATGCTGCAGTCTCGCCGCCGGATGTGTCGTCGGCGTCGGCCAGACAATAGGACGCTCGACTCCCGAACAGTTCTGGACGGAGATTGCTGGTGAGCTGCCGATGAAGCCCGATCCTGCGGTCAGCCGCGCTTTCGCTTCAGCATCATCCCGGCGACCGTCGTCCACGACACGTCCGGGTAGCGGGCGTTGTCCAAGGTTTGGAGCTTGCCGCGGCCGCTGAACTGGTCGCGCATGTACTGCATGCCCTGGCATGGCGGGAACGCCGCGTCCGAACCTGGCGCGATGATCTTGGTGACGGCGATCATTGCGCCGAGCATGCCGATGCTCCCGGCCCAGAGCGGGTGGTAATGCTCACCGCTCACCTCGGTCATGATGCGGGCAATGTCGCGCGCGCTGACGACGTCGCCGGCGATGCGCAGGATGCGCGGTGAGGTGTCGTCCATCGCCGCCGCGGCGACATAGGCGGCGACATCATCCTTGGTCGTGAAGTCGAGCGGCTGGTCTGCGTCGTGCCAGTACAGGACGCGACGAATTGCGGGCTGGATGATCGGCATCTCGGCTCCGAGCATATCCATGAACGCGCCGTTGAGGATCGAGGTGACGTTGATCGGCGCGCGTTCAGCGATCGCCATGAACTCACGGCGCAGATCGAGATTGCGGTTGTCGCCGGGGCACGTCTTGGTGAAGTCGGCGGAATAGTCCGAAGGGATGAAGCGCGGCACGCCCGCTTTCACCGCGCCTTCCAGCAGCACGGACTGCCGTTTGATCATCACCTCCCGAACGCCGCTCAAGGCGGAGACAACGCAGCCGACACCTTCGCACGCGGCCGCCACCGCATTAGGGTCATGCGGATCGGCCTCGGCGAGGTCCAGGCCTATTGCTTCAAGCCGGGCGCGCTCGCCAGAATGAATATCCGGACGCACAAACGCCCGCACGTCCGCCCGCCGGCGGACCAGCGCGCGCGATCCTCGATCCGAGGTCGCCAGACGCACCGGCCAGCGCGATGACGGGTGGGATCATGCTCACCCTTCCTTGTATGCGCCGTTCATCGTGATGATCGAGGGTGCCGGCGTATAGGCACCGAGCCATTCCATCACCTGCGGCATCTTGCCTTTCGCCTTGTCCGCATCGTTGTTCATGGCCGAGTTCTGAAGTTCTCCGAAAATCGACTGGACGTTGGTCGGCGTCGCGCCGGCCTGGATCAGGCGCTGGAACGCCGCATCGGACTTCGTCGCCGACGAGGAAAGTGAGGTCGCCTTCGAGGATGTAGAAGTGTTCGTCCGACCAGGTGTGCTTGTGCGGCGGTGCGCCCGAGCCCTTGGGAAGCGCCTCGTACATCAGCGAATAGCGCCCGCCCGTGTCCTCGCCCTTGACGAGGATGACCCACAGGATGTCGAGCCACCAATAGGCCGGCGCCGCGTCAACGTTATGGACGAACGGCATCGAACCGGAGACGGCAAGAAGATCGCGGTGCTCAGCCATGGTCGCTCTCCCCTCGGTGACGACGCGGCGCGAGTGGATCGGGCTCGTCGAGCCACATGAGGCCATAGCGTGCGAGCAATTCGTCGGGCATCTGCGGCTTGCCAGGAGGCTGCGGCGGTCCCGGCGGCGGCAGCGTGCGCTCGTCGGTCCGCTTGCCGAGTTCGGCAAGCATCGCCTCCATGCTGGCGGGCGTATACCCGTTAAGGATGCGAGCGATGTCGCTATCGACTCGAAAGCCATGCCGGGTGTTGCGGGCGATGTTGACGAACGCACCCTTGCTCGCGGTCTTGATCTCTTCTCCCATCAGGAAGGTGATCGTGCCGTCTAGGATGTAGAAGGTCTCGTCGGACCAGAGATGTCTGTGGGGCGGTGGCCCCGCGCCCAACGGCATAACCTGCTCCATCATCGACCAACGACCGCCGGTGTCGCCGGCATCCGCCAGCATCGTCCACAGGATGTCCTGCATCCGATAGGCCGGCGCTTCGTCGACATGGTGAATGAAGCCTATGGCGCCGGGCATCGGCGGAAACTTTGGGTTATCTGCCATGGGTTTGCTCCTCGGGTGGTCGCGCTTTGCGATGGTCAGGCTGCCGCGGGGATGTGCATACGCGCAGCGAATCCGTCGAAGCTCTCAAACTCAAGGTCGGGGTAGCGCGCGTTCTGCAGGTTGCTGAGCGCGGTCTGGCCGTTGGTCATGTAGAGCAGGTAGGCGAGCATCACCTTCTTCTGCGGGTCGGCTGCCGCCATCGCCGCGTGAAGATCGGCTTCCGAGCCGAGCGAGACCGGGTTGACCGGCCGGCCGGTGGCCTCGGCGACGATGTCGCCGGCTTCGCGGAACGAGATGCGGTCGCCCGCGAACGCGAACTTGCCGACAGCGATATCGCGATCGAGCGCGATGCGCGCCACCATACGCGCGGTGTCCTCGACGCTCGTCACCTCGACCTGGCGATTGCCGTCGCCGAAGAGGCTGATGGTTCCGGCGTCGAGATCGATCGCGCCATGGCCGGGCAAGAACATGTCCATGAAGCCGCCCTGCAGGACGTTGACCTGGTCCAGTCCGAGCGCCGCGATCCGCCTGTCGGCCTCGGCGCGCATGTCGAACATGGCGTGCTCGCCGGGTGTCGCCTTGAAGAGATCGAGCGCATAGTCCGAAGGCTGGATGCGGCGGACGCCATTGGCCTTGCCAGCTTTTGCCAGCGCAACCTGGCCATCGACGATCACGTCCGGGCCGCCCTGGACCGCGGAGATGATCACATCGACGCCGCGGGTCGCCCGGTCGAGCGAGGCCGGATCGGCGAGATTGCCTTCGATCAGTTCGGCGCCACCTTTGACCAGAGGCTCGAGTTTGCCCGTCTTGCCCGCAAGGTCTCGCACCAAGAGGCGGATACGCGCGCCAGGTCGCGTCAGGAGGTGATGGGCGATGCGGCTGCCGAACATGCCGGTGGCTCCGGCGAGGAGGATCGTGTCGGTCATTGTTTGGGTCCTTGTTGCTTGAACCCAATCTAGACGTTCCTGAGGTCACGATTAGTCAGTAAAACATGGACACCGCGTTCCCCTTCTGGAACGATGCCCGAGATGTTCGACCTCACCGACCTGAAGGCTTTCTCCCGCATCGCCGAGCTTGGCAGCATCTCCGGCGCAGCGCGTGTGCTCCGGGTGCCGAAGTCGTCGGTCAGCCGCGCGCTTGTCCGTCTTGAAGAGGCGATCGGCGCGGTGCTGGTCGAGCGCTCGACACGCCATCTGCGGATGACCGATGCCGGCTTGCTCCTGCAACGGCACGCCCGGCGCATCCTCGACGACGTTGGCGAGGCGGAGAATGCGATCGGCGGCTTGGTCGGCCAGCCCCGCGGAGATTTGCGCGTAAGCGTCCCATTCACGTTTGCGACGGGACCACTCGCGCGCGCGCTGCCGGGCTTTCTCGCCCGCTATCCCGACGTCCGCGTAGTGCTGACGATCGACAATCGCATTGTCGACCTTTTGGCCGAGGACTATGACGTTGCCATCAGGATCGGACCGCTGCGCGATTCCGAACTGATCGCAAGGCGGCTGGCGACTCTCGCATTATGGCCGTGCGCAAGTCCCGGCTATCTCAGCCGGCATCCCCCGATCACGCGACCAGACGACCTGGCGAAGCACACCATAATCGGACACAAATCGAGCAAGGAGGTCTGGCCGTTCCTTTCGCCGGGTGGTGCCAAGCGGGACGTCGAGATCGAAACACAAATGGTCGCGCCCGAGCCCGATGTCGTCCGCACTTTGCTGCTGGCCGACGCCGGCATCGGCATCCTTCCCGACTTCCATGCCGCCAGCGCGATAGCATCGGGCGCCCTGACGCGCGTTCTAGCCGGATATGAGCATCGGTCGGTCGACGTCCACGCGCTATACCCAAGCCATCGCAGCCTGTCTGCAAAAGTGCGCGTCTTTGTTGACGCTCTGGTCGAGGATCTGTCCTAATCCACGCTCTCTTCATTGTTGTTCCCAAGGCTAAAGGTATCTGAGGCGAAGAAGGGAAGGGCCCTGAGCGAAGTCCGTCGCAATCGTGCGGGAGACCGTTGGATCCCAATCCCTCTCCCTGCGCCACTACACTGTTCTCCTCTATATCCGATTGTTCGAATCGACAGCAAAAACAACGAGTAGCGCGACGAAGGCTATTGCGGCTAGTTCCGCGAAGTTAAAGGATGCGCGTCTAGCTCGCGATGCTGCGCGTCAAAGAAGCGAACTTGGCCACTATAAGAGGCGGGCACTTCCCACAGTCCGCGCGAATGAAACTCGCTCGGTCCCCACTTTGACTCTAGACAAGCAGCGGGGTCGCTTCTCGGACCAGAGCCGCGTGCGTTGGTCCGCCATCAAAATAAAGAGCAATGGTATCCGGGCTACTTGGATGGGTCGATTTCAGTAAGGCGCGCTCTCGCGAGTTGTTCTGCCACAAATGCGGACGGCCGTTTTGCGTTCGATATACCAGCGATGCGAAGTCCGGGTGTTTCGAAAGTCCGAAGGCATATGCATAGCAATCCGCGATATGTGCATCCAGTACAACGAGGTTCTTCTTTCCCAGGCTGAAACAAACGGAAGAATAGGTTTCCGCATTGAAGGAATCCGAGAGGGTGGAATGAACAACGCTTCTCAGTATCGCGCGTCGGCTTCGCTGTGCCGCCAAGCGGCTGCATATAATCCTGACAAACGTTGGGAGTTAGCCTCCTGGCCGGTGGAACAGCCGAGCACCCAAACCCGGCACGGGTCGTCGCCCCGCTTCTGAAGCAGCTTGGGAAAGATCTTGCGCCTCAGTATGTCGAACGCTTCCGGGTTGCGGAAAAAGCTCGTCACGCTGATGAGCACGTCCGAGTACAGAGCGTCGAGTTCAGAAAAGCGGCCTATTCGCCGAGCGTGTTGTGCCGGTTTAACACCATGCGCCGGGTGACGCGTCGCTGAATGGTGGCGGATTTGTAGAGCGAGAAATCCACCCCGCAATGGTTGCGGAGCAGGAGAAGAATTCTTTTGAAGCCGTTGTCTCCTGCCTTGCCATGTGCCGCTTCGCCTTCGACACGCGCTTGCTTCGATTCCGTGCGCGGAATCCCGTGGCCGCCCGATGGCAGTGGAGTTTCATCATCTTCGTGGGCTGCGGCAAGTGCCCGGTCAGCTTCCGGGCTGGTTTCCGGGTCATGATGTTGGCCCGCGACATAGGGATGCTTCGCAATGCGAACGAGTTCCCTCGCGATATCCTCTGGGTTGAGAACGAAATCCACGCACCCTGCCGCGACAGCACTGCGCGGCATCGAAGCGTATTGAGCCGTATCATCCTGCGCGAACGTAATCCCACCCTCGGCTTTAATGGCCTCCAATCCCAACGTGCCGTCGGTCGCGGTACCCGACAGGATCACACCGATCGCGCGATCGCGCTTGTCCTGTGCCAGCGCATCAAAAAAGAAATCAATGGATCGATGCGCCCCGGCGGTCAGTTGGCGCGGCTGAAGTGTCAGGACAGAATTCGCAATGGACAGGCTGCTGTTGGGCGGAATGACATAGACGTGGTTAGGCCGGACGGCCAGGTCTTTGGTCACTTCGCGCATCGGCAGGGACGTGACCCGGGACAGCAAGTCCGTCAGCGCGCTTTCCCGGTTCGGGTCAAGATGTTGCACCAGAACAAAGGCCGTGCCGGTATCTGCCGGCAAATGCCGAAGCAAATGCGTGAACGCTTCCAGACCGCCGGCTGAGGCACCGATACCGACAATCAGATGCCGCGTCACCGCGCCGTCAGAAACACGCGGTTTTGTTGCGCGGCTGGACTTCCGAGCGGCTGTTGCTCGGTTTGACTTCTTGCGATGTTTGGTCGCTTTCCCGGCTTGCTTTTTTGCTACCACCCCTAATACGCCTACTGGCACGAACAACTACTGGCTGCCGCCCGACGGCGATGTCACTGCCGAATGGCGACAATCGCGAGCATTATACATATGGCTTGCCCGGAAAAATAGCGCGATTCGCGCTCCACCGATCTGGGCCGCTGCCGGCTTGCCCGTCTCCCTAAGATGGCTTCGCGCCCCTCGACCGGAAACAGTGCTCGGCGTGCTGGAAGTAATTCTCCGCCGCGATCCGGTCTCGGGTCCGAGCTTCGGCGCGGGCCAGTGCAAGATGGCGTTCTGCAGCTGTCTGACAAAGCCAACGACGGTGGCGTGCGCCTCGTGGCTCCGATCGACTACTCGAAAATACGCGGGTGTTCCACTATCAGCGAATGTCGGTCGCGGGGTTGCGGCCGGACGGCCTCTACCTGCATCTACCGGAGGAGCGAAAGGGAATTCCTATTTGATGCCAGCCCGGACATATTCGTCAAATTTATGTGGGGCAAGTCGGCGAAAGTGATCGTGCAGATCGCGAAGCTGTCAAAGAAGGAATGGAAGCGCTGATGCGCGAGGCGTGGGAGAGCGCGCAACGTCATCCACCAAACCGACAAAAGCGCGCGCGGCAGCAACTACGCGTGCTCCGCATAAGACACCAAAAAAGACAAAGACTAGACGCAAGGTGTCACGGTCCGGACGGCCATAGGGTCGTTCGCAGGCCGGTTCTAAATTGCCGCCAATTTGCCCGGTGACGTACAAAGCGATTGAATGGCGCCCGGCGAATTGCTAAGTAAGTTATCAAATTGATAAAGAACAATACATGGAAACGCTCGGAACTGTCCTCATCGTTGCACGAGGCGGCCCTCAGTGGACCGCAACGGCCGACGTATTGTCCGATGAGTATGATTACCGTGTCCTGACCGCCCGCTCGGCTGAAGACGCGGTCAGCGCTCTATCCGATGCTCATGTCGATATCGTCCTGGCCGAGCACGGCGCCAGTGGAGATGGGCTGGAATTTCTCACGAACCTTCGCATCTCCCATCCGGACGTTGTTCGTGTTCTGGCGCTCGAAGCCAAAACGGTCCTTACGAAGCAGGCGATTTCGCCGGCGGCGATCTATCAATTCGTCCGCAAACCACTCGACGCCAAACAGATCGGTCTGGTCGTCGAGCGTGGATTGGAGTCCCGCGAGCTTGCTCGACGTCATCGCATGCTGTCGCGAGAGTTCAAATTCTCAGCCGATTCCATGCACATTCATGCGCGGCTCGGCATGCCGCTGCATGCCGAGAGCCAGAGGTTTGAAAAGCTTGTCTACGTCAGCGAAAAGCTGACCGAATTATGCGATCTCGCCCGTAAGGCGGCCCGGACTGAACTACCGATCCTGATTCAGGGTGAAACCGGTACCGGTAAGGAGTTGCTCGCGCGCGCGATCCACTACAATTCGACTCGCCACACCAGTCCCTTGATGGTTCAGAACTGCGGGGGAATGTCCGACGAATTGCTGCAATCGGAATTGTTCGGGCACAAGCGGGGCGCCTATACCGGAGCTATTTCCGATCGTCTCGGTCTGTTTCGCGCAGGCGACGGTGGAACCGTGTTTCTCGATGAAATTTCGGAGGTGTCGCCATCGTTCCAGGTGAGCCTCCTTCGTTTTCTGCAAGATGGCGAAGTAAAGCCACTGGGTTCGGACAAGACTGAAAATAGCAATGTGCGCATTATCGCGGCGTCAAACCGCCCGTTGCGCGCGCTAGTCGCGGCGGGAAGGTTTCGTCAGGACCTGTATTTTCGCCTCAAGGGGTTTGAACTCGAGGTGCCGCCTTTGCGGGACCGGCCGGATGACGTTCCCGCGCTCGCCGAATTCTTTGCCGCAAAACACAGCAACGCGATTAGCCGGAAAATTCTTGGCATTTCCGCCAGTGCCTTGGAAAAGTTCGTCGGATTTGATTTTCCGGGCAACGTGCGTGAACTTGAGAACGAGATCCGCCGGATGGTTGCCCTTGCCGAAGACGGTGAATATCTGACGACGAAAAATATGTCCCCGGCGATCCTGGCCGCGCCACCCCGGCAGCGGATAAACGAGGCCAATGGATACGTCGCGCAGGGCGCAACGTTGAAGGACAAGGTTGAGAGTCTTGAGAAACACGTCCTCCAGGAGACGCTAATCCGCCACCGATGGAACCAAAGCCGGGCGGCGAACGAACTTGGCCTTTCGCGCGTTGGTCTCGCCAACAAGATCAAGCGCTACGGTCTTGACGAACCTAGCTGAGATGTGGCGATGCCCGACGGCAGTGATCCGGACCCGGACGATTCAAAGGCTCAAGTCGTTCGTTTTCCGCAATCCCGCGTCTCGCCTGCGGGAAGCAACGTTCCGTTCAAGGAGCTTGGGTTGAGCAAATTATCCAACCAATTAGGCCTGCCGGAGCGCCAGGCAACGGGCCATTGGTGCAGCCGCTGTCGCGGAATTTGGTACGGATACCTGCTTGAAGTGACGTGTCCGGTTTGCGGCAACCGTCACGGCTAGAACGTCAAACGATCTAGTCGATCGGCTCGGTGGAGTTGGATGGTTTCCCAAGAGCCGCAGTAATCGATACCGGCATGAGTGCGCCATGCCGGTGCCAAGGCCCCCACGAATTCTGGAAACCAACTTTACATAGCGAACATAGTTTGCAGGGCCGATCGCCGGAAATTTAGGTCAGTGCTCGTGCATCATTGTACGTAAGCCACTGCTACATCACCGACTTCAAGTGTGGCGCCATAGCGGCACGCGACTTGCTCTAACCTACGGGCAAGACGCCGCTCGGGCGCCCATGAAAAAAGCTTGGAGGAAATGATGGCCAATCTGCTGTGGCTTCAAGGCGGCGCATGCTCGGGAAATACAATGTCATTCCTCAACGCGGAGGAACCCAGCGCCTGCGATCTCGTCACCGACTTTGGCGTCAACGTACTCTGGCACCCGTCGCTGGGCATGGAGCTCGGCGACAACCTAAAGAAATTGCTGAAATCGCTCACGGCAGGCGAGATGGCGCTCGATATTTTCGTTTTTGAAGGCACCGTCGTGAACGCGCCAAACGGCACCGGCGAATGGAATCGCTTCGCCGGCCGGCCGATGAAGGATTGGGTCGCGGACCTTGCAAAGGTTGCAAGCTATACCGTGGCTATCGGCGACTGCGCGACCTGGGGCGGAATTCCGGCAACAGCGCCAAACCCATCGGACAGCGAAGGCTTGCAGTTCCTCAAGCGCAAGCACGGTGGTTTCCTCGGCGCCGGCTACAAGTCGAAGGCCGGTTTGCCCGTCATCAACGTTCCCGGATGTCCGGCCCATCCCGACTGGATCACACAGATCGTCGTGGCGGTCGCGACAGGACGCGGCGGCGATTTGTCGCTTGACGAATTTCAACGGCCGAAGACTTTCTTCACCAGCTTTACCCAGACCGGATGCACCCGCAACATGCACTTCGCCTACAAAGTGTCGGCGACCGAGTTCGGACAGCGTAAGGGTTGTCTGTTCTATGACCTCGGATGCCGCGGTCCGATGACTCACTCGCCGTGCAACCGCATCCTGTGGAATCGCCAGTCGTCGAAGACGCGGGCAGGGATGCCTTGCCTGGGCTGCACCGAGCCTGAATTCCCGTTCTTCGAGTTGATGCCGGGGACCGTCTTCAAGACGCAGACCGTGATGGGCGTTCCCAAGGACATGCCGAGCGGCGTCGACAAGGCGGGCTATATCAAACTTACTGCGGCAGCGAAAGCGGCATCTCCGGCCTGGGCCGAAGAAGACATCTTCGTCGTCTGACGAAACGACATTCGTCACACGGATCGCGAAATCCTCTTCACGCCTGATCAAATAGGATGAACTCTCATGCCATCAGCCGTTCAAACCCTCGATATCTCGCCCGTCGGCCGCGTGGAAGGCGATCTCGACGTTCGCGTCAATATTCAGGATGGTGTTGTCGTCGATGCGTGGACCCAAGCCGAATTGTTCCGCGGATTTGAAGTCATTTTACGGGACAAGGATCCGCAGGCCGGCCTGGTGGTAACACCGCGCGCTTGCGGCATCTGCGGCGCCTCGCATCTTACCTGCGCGGCCTGGGCGCTTGATACTGCGTGGCAAACCGAAGTGCCCCGCAACGCGATTCACGCTCGGAACCTCGGTCAAATTGTCGAGAGCCTGCAGAGCCTGCCGCGACACCACTACGGCCTCTTCATGATCGACTACACCAACAAGAACTACTCGAAGTCGAAATACTACGAAGAAGCGGTCAAACGGTGGTCGCCATTTACGGGCACAAATTACGAGATCGGTGTCACCATCTCAGGCAAGCCGGTCGAGATCTATGCGCTGCTCGGTGGGCAATGGCCACATTCAAGCTACATGGTGCCGGGCGGCGTGATGTGCGCTCCAACCCTCACCGACGTCACCCGGGCGTGGTCGATCCTTGAATATTTCCGCCGCGACTGGATGGAAAAGGTTTGGCTCGGCTGCTCGCTCGAGCGTTACGAAGAAATCAAGAGCTACGACGACTTCAAGGCGTGGCTCGACGAGAAGCCGGAGCACGCAAATTCGGATCTCGGCCTGTTCTGGCGCATGAGCGAAGAGTGCGGCATGGACAAATATGGCCGCGGCCATGGCCGCTTCATTAGTTGGGGATATCTGCCGCACGCCGAAAAATACAATAAGCCAACGATCGATAGCCGCAATGCATCGTTGATCATGAAGAGCGGCGTTTACGACGCCAAGTCCGATACTCATAAGCTGATGGATCAGAAGTTCACCCGCGAAGATACGATGCACGCCTGGTACGACGAGCCCGGCGGCCTGCATCCGTTTGACCGGACGACCGTGCCAACTCAGAAAAATACGGTCGATATGGCAGGCAAGTATTCCTGGGCGACTGCCGTGCGCCATGAAGAAGCCGGCCGCCTCGAAGCAGGACCGTTGGCGCGGCAAATGGTTGCTGGCGGCTCGCATGGCGAAACCTGGCAGCACCACGATCCCCTGGTCCTGGACATGTACAAAAAGCTCGGCGGGGCAAGCGTAATGCTGCGCCACTTTTCCCGCATGCATGAGGGTGTGAAACTATATCGCCAGGCCGAGAACGCCTTGCGTGAATTCAAATTGAACGACCCTTGGTATATCAAGCCCACCGAGAGGGACGGCCGCGGCTGGGGCGCCACCGAGGCGATCCGCGGCGCACTCTGTCACTGGATCGAGGTCAAGGACGGCAAGATCAAGAACTACCAGATCGTCGCGCCGACGACGTGGAACGTCGGGCCGAGATCGGCGGATGGCGTTCGCGGCCCGATGGAACAGGCCCTGATCGGATCGCCCATCAAGGACGTCCATGATCCCGTCGAAGTCGGGCACGTCTGTCGCTCCTATGATTCTTGTCTCGTATGTACCGTTCACGCCCATGACGCCAAGACGGGGGAGGAGCTGGCCCGCTTCCGAACCGCCTGATCGCCGGCTGTTGATCGTGGCTGTCGTGGTCGATGCTTACGCGCCACGCCATGATAGTGTCGGACAGACATCGTGAAAGGCAGTCACCATATGGCGTCCGATAACGGAGCAGTACTCAAGGCGATTGCCGACATGCTTGAGAACGGGCTCGAGACGGAGGTCGAGCCTTTTCCTGAGACCGAAAAGGAGTTTTCCGACATCCTGATCCAGCTTCGCCAACTTGATCCGAAGGATCTGAAGGCGAAACTGATTGTCGGCGGATTTCTGAACCATCCTTACGGACCTGAAAAGCAGCGCTGCTTGGAATGCATGTACTACCTCGTGCATCGAAGATGGTGCGATTTGCCCGAACTCGCCGTTCCGGTTGAACCGGAGTGGTGGTGCCGTTTATGGCGCATCTGATGCATTTGACGAGCCTGACGATGAACGAGGAGGCCGGCCATGGCCATCAACGACACCAAGTCGAAACGCGAAGAGATCAGATCGCTTCTGGCGGGCGGGCTCAAGACAGAAGTATCACCGCGCGCAGACACGCCTGAAGAGCGTGAAGCGATCGTTCACCGCCTGCAGACCGAGGCAAAGGATCTGAAGGGGAAGCTGGTAATCGCAGGTTTTGAGCTCAAGCCTGTCGAGCATGGCGGCTTTACCCAGCACTGCGAAACCTGCATGTACTTCAAAATCCACAGCAAGCATTGTGAATTGCCCGAACTCGATGTCCCGGTTGAACCGGAGTGGTCATGCCGATTGTGGCGTATCTGATAATCACAAGTTAGTCGTCGCCAGTTCGATATTAGGAGCAGCAGTCTACGTGAGCGACAATGCCACTCAAGAAATGGTCGGTCGTCTCCGGACAACGCCAGATATCAAGGAACGAGTCATCATTGCTGGGCTGATCCGCAAGCCGGTTGAAGACGACGGAATCACAAAGGCCCGCGATAATTGCATCTATTTTCTCGCACGCCGCGAATGGTGCGATTTGCCCGAGCTCAACATTCCCGTTGATCCCGACTGGTTCTGCGATTTGTGGCGGGTCTGATCGGTGGTATATCGGCATCCTCTCGGGTGATTTGAGATGATTGTTGTCATCGGATGTGGAAACCCAAATCGCCTCGATGACGGTGCCGGCATCGAGGTTTTGCGCCTACTGGAAGCGCGCGGTCTCGGCCGCGACGCACAACATGTACGTTTGCTCGCCTCCGGGACAGACGGAATGGCCACAATGTTCGCCGCCCGCGGTTGCCGGACCTTGATCGTTGTCGATGCCTGTCGCTCAGGATCGGAGCCAGGTGCCGTGTTTGAAGTGCCGGGCGATGAACTGGAGCAGCGCTACCAGCCCTCGCTCAATCTGCATGATTTTCGCTGGGATCATGCCCTGTTCGCCGGCAAGAAAATCTTCCGCGAGCAGTTTCCATCGGACGTGGTGGTGATGCTGATCGAGGTGCATACGACAGAACTTGGGATCGGCCTCTCGGAACCCGTCTCGTCTGGCGTCGCGAAGGTGACCGATCGCGTCGAGGGACTGATCCGATCGCGCCTGCTGGCACAGGCGGAAACATGACCGCGGGGTCGGCTGTCAGCCTGAAGCGCGGCGCACTTTATTTGAGCTGCGAAGTCTACGACCGGTATTTTGCAGGCCTCGAGACCGTCATTCTGCTGCGTCGCGATAGGGATCTTTGCATCTTGCCGGTCCGGCACGCCGCTGCAGGTGGCTATCTTCTAAAGCTGCGCAACAAGGCCGGCGACCGCGTCGTGCATGCCCCGGATTTTTTCCGCGAATATGGCGTCGACGAAAGTGCTGCGCGGGAATTACCGGTCGTTTGGTCCTCGGAACGCGGGGCGCTGGTCGCGGCGGAGGCCTTTGAATTGTAAACTAACTTTACATTTCGCATAATTGATAGACAGCGCAAGAGAAGCAGCGCTAGACTGGCTCTAAGCAGGACGCGTCCAAAGGCGCGCGCAGGGGAGGAGCCAGTGATCGCGAGTCTTGTTGCAGAGGAAGTGCGCGCCGCCCTTTCGGCCGCAGAGGATGCAGACGCGACCCCATCCGAGCGCGCCGAGATGCTGATGGAAATCGCGATGGGCTTGCAGCAGCAGCCGAAATCGCTCGATCAGCTGCATTCCGCGGTCACGCTATACGACAAGGCATTGACGGTTTGTCCGGAAGAGATGCGCCTGTTGCGGGCGCGCATTTTGGCACGTAAGGCGACGGCGCTGCAGGCGATTCCCGAACAGGGCACCGCCGCGCTCGAACAGGCGCGTGCGACGTTCGAAGAATCCATTCCGACCCTGGTCGATTTCGGCAAGCCGGAAGAACTGGCCGAGGCCGAGATGAATCTTGGTCTGGTGGTGCAAAATCTTGCAGGCGCGGGCAGAGCGCGTATTACCGATGCGATCTCCGCGTATCAGCGCGCGCTTCGTACATTCACGAAGACCAAATTCCTGCGCGAATTCGTGATCCTGCAGAATAATCTTGCGACCGCGTTCCTGTCGATGCCGATGACCGACGAGCGCGGAAAGATGCGCGAGGCTCTTGCCGTGCAAGCCTTCGAGGAAGGCCTCAAGGTTGTCAGTCTAATCGATCATCCAACCGAATACGCGATGCTGCAGAATAATCTCGGCAACGCGCTACAATACGTGTCTTCAAGTCATACGCTCGAAAACAACCTGCGTGCGCTCGATGCCTATGACGAGGCGTTGAAGGTGCGCACGCGCGAGACCACGCCGCTCGAATACGCCAACACGATTTCCAACAAGGCAAACTGCCTGTGGAATTTGCCGGACGATCCGGAAAATCCCGGCGCCGGTAATCGCACAAACCTGACGCAGGCGAACGCCTATTACCGTGAAGCACGCGCAGTCTTCATGGAGCACGGCGACCTCGAGAAGGCGCGCATCGTCGCCGAAGCCGTCGATCAAACCCAGCGCGAGATATTGGCGTTGCCGGCGACCAACGGTCACGGCACCCGCCAGGCGATTAGATCCCCCAATACCGGAGCTTCGAAGCAATGACGACCTCTCTCACCCCGCTGGCGCTGGTTCTGGCCCTCCTTGTCGGTGTCCTCGCTTCAATAGCCGGCGGCGCGGTCGGCGGCATGGCCGTCGGTGGCAAGGCTTTGGGAAATGAGCTTGCCGCGATGTTGGGAGGTTTTTACGGACCGCTCGCCGGTGTCGCCGGAATTATTGTTGGCCTCCTCACACTCGCACTTATCCGCTGAGGAACACCCGATGTGGCAAATGACACAAAATTCCATCGCCCTGTTTTTTCGCGGCAAGCTGTTTGCGGATCCGGGCAAGGTCGTCAGGCAATTGCTGATCGGAATTGTTGTAACAGCGGTGTTATTTGTCGGTCTAGCCGAAGCTGGAACGCCGCTGTGGCTGGCCGCTTTGGTCGCCGCGCTGATCGGCGGTGGCCTGCAGCCATATCTGTTCAAGGACCTTCGCTACCTCTGAGAACATCGAACACGAGCCAGTGAGACCCGCATGAACGTCCACGACATGGCTTCAACGATGCGCACCGACCTCGCGGGCTTCCTCGGCGACATCGAACGGCTGGAGACGATCTTCGCGGCTTGGGATGAAAACCAGCAGGCGGCGGTCGGGGCCTACAAGCTCGCCGTCGAGGAGCTCAGCGGAGAGGCTCTGCGCCGGCTGATCCGGGCCTTGAAAACCGATCCGGCGGCGCTCGCCGCCATGAAGAACGCTATCGCCGACGAGGTCGTTTATGCGGTTTTGCGACGACACGACATCGTCAAGGCGAGCCTAAACGAGCGCGTCGAGGCCGCGCTTGAGGGTGTACGGCCGATGCTGGCCTCCCATGGCGGCGATGTTGAACTCGTCAAGGTCAAGCCGCCGTCGGTCGAGGTTCGCTTCATCGGCGCCTGTGACGGTTGCCCAGCCTCCGCGCTCACATTTCACGCCGGGGTAAAAAAGGCGGTCCAGGACGCCTGTCCCGAAATTACAGATATCACCCAGGTGAAAGGGCTCGGCGGTTCCGAGGAAAGCGGTGTTCGGTTCGTCAGTCCGTTCGCCCTGGGCGACAAGGGTAACTGGGTTGCAGCTGGATTGCTGTCGGATATCCCCGAAGGTTCGGTGCGCTCGACCATCATTGGTGGCGAAAAGGTTCTGCTGTCACGCAACGGCGCGACCGTCACCTGTTTCCAGAACGCTTGCGCGCATCTCGGCTTCCCGATTCATGACGGCGAAATCGAGAACGGCATCATCACCTGTCCGCATCACGGCTTCCAGTATGACCTTTCCAGCGGGGAATGCCTGACTGCGCCGGAAGTGCAGTTGCAGTCGCATGCCGTGCGCGTGATCGGTCCGCGCGTCGAGGTGAGGATTTCGAAATAGCCATGCAGGTCTCGTTCGCCCCCAATCGCTTGAAAAGGGCTCTTCCCAGGGTAGGCGATAACCATGTGGCGCGACCGCTGCTGTCGCCGAGGGGTTCGCGCGTGGTTTTGGGTGGAGAGGCGCTTGCGAACGGGCTGGCACGATCAATCGTTCCCAGCGCGAACACGCTGTTCGGCCCGCGTGGCGCCTGCCTTGCAAACGAACGCGGCCCGCTGTTTGTTTGCGATACCGGACATCACCGGTTGCTGATCTGGCGCAATCCTCCATCAGGCGATCAGGCTGACGCCGATATGGTGATCGGCCAGCCGGATTTCTCGCGTGAGGGCCGCAACGCCAAGGGCGAGATTGGCGCGGCGACGCTCAACATGCCAACCGGCGTTGCCGCGAGCGGCGGCATTCTCGCGGTTGCCGATGCCTGGAACCACCGCATCCTGATTTGGCACGGCTATCCCGACGCCTGTAACCGTCCGGCCGACGTGGTGCTCGGCCAGGCTGATTTCACCGGCGGCGTGGCCAATCGCGGGGCGAGCGCGCCCACGGCCGAGACCTTGAACTGGTGTTACGGGGTGGCCATCGCCGACGGCAAACTGATTGTTTGCGATACCGGCAATCGCCGCGTCCTGATCTGGGACGAGATTCCAACCGCGAACAGCACGCCGGCCGACCTGGTTCTGGGACAGCGCGATTTCGTCACCCGCGACGACAATGCCGGCGAAGCCGGCGGCTCGCTAGGCATGCGCTGGCCCCATGGTATTGTCGTGGCGCGCGGCATGCTCTTTGTGTCCGACGCTGGCAACAACCGGGTAATGGTGTGGCGGACGTTTCCGGGATCGATCGGACACCCCTGCGATTTCGTGCTCGGACAAACCGACTTCATGAAGGTCGATCACAACCGCGCGTCGTACTATCCGACGTCGAGCGCGATGAACATGCCGTATGGACTAACCGTGCAAGGCGGAATGCTCGTGGTAACCGATACCGCGAATTCGCGTCTGCTTGGTTTCGAACTCGACGGCATAGCGATGGACTCGCCCGCGATTGCGCTGGCGGGACAGCCGCTGTTCTCGGACAAGGGTGACAATCGCTGGCGCTTCGCCACGCGTGACAGCATTTGCTGGCCCTACAGCGCTGCAGCCTGCGGCGATCTGCTGGTGATCGCCGACGCCGGCAACAACCGCGTTCTCCTCTGGGAGGCAGCGCCGTGAACCTGTATGGCAACATCGCGGCGGTGGATGACCGGGTTTCAACCGAGGTCCGGGTGCGCGGGCGGGTGCAGGGCGTCGGTTTCCGTCCGACCGTCTGGCGTTATGCATGCGAACTCGGTCTTTCCGGCGAGGTGCTCAACGATGCCAAGGGCGTGCTGATCCGTGCCTTTGGCCGGGAAGCTGCGATAAACGCGCTGGTCGATCGGATCGAACGCGAGCCACCGCCGCTGGCGCGCATCGATGCGATCGAGAGCCAGCCGTATTTCGGCGATCTTCCGACCGGGTTCGTGATAGCCGAGAGCCTCGGCGGCGACGCCCATACACAGGTGGCACCCGATGCCGGAATTTGTCCCGATTGCGCCGAAGAAGTCGCCAATCCATTTGAGCGAAGATATCGCTACCCCTTCACAAACTGCACCCATTGTGGGCCTCGCCTGAGTATCGTCAGCGGCATTCCCTATGACCGCGCCAACACCACGATGGGGCCATTCGCCATGTGTCCGGCGTGCCGTGCGGAATACGACAATCCCGCAAACCGTCGTTTCCATGCCGAAGCTATCGCATGCCACGTCTGCGGACCGAAGGCAAAGCTGGTGCGTTTCGACGGGCGTCCGTTCGGCTTTGACCAGTTTTCAATGATGGACGATGTCGATGCCGCCTGCGGATTGATGAAAAACGGCGAGATCGTCGCCATCAAGGGGATCGGCGGCTACCAGCTGGCCTGCGATGCCACCAAATCCGATGTGGTTGCGCGTCTGCGGCATTTGAAGAAACGCGACGCCAAGCCGTTCGCCCTGATGGCCAGGGATATCGATATCATCAGGTGCTATTGCAGCGTCAGTCCCGAAGAGGAAGCTCTGCTAAGGACTCCAGCAGTACCTATTGTCCTCCTGCGCGCCGACGGGGTGGGAAAATTACCAGACGCTATTGCGCCGGGCCTTCGGACGTTGGGCTTCATGTTGCCGACCACGCCAATGCATCTGTTGATGTTGCGGCGGATGGCTCGCCCGGTGATAATGACCAGTGGTAACCTCTCTGACGAGCCACAGGTGATATCCGATGACGAGATCGGAGAGCGGCTTGGGGGCATCGCGACCTACGCGCTGATGCACGACCGTGAGATCGCCAACCGGATCGATGACTCGGTGGCGCGTATAGTCGCCGGGCGCCCGCGCATGATGCGGCGCGCGAGGGGTTACGCGCCTGATATCATCATTTTGCCGAAGGGATTTGAGACCGCGCCCGAACTGTTAGCGATGGGCGGCGAACTAAAGTCGACGTTCTGCCTGGTGAAAGACGGCGCCGCGATCTTCTCGCAGCATCAGGGCGATCTTGAGGATATCAGGACATTTGACGACTATCGCAAGAACCTCGCGCTCTACACCAAGCTGTTTGATCACGCGCCCGTCGCTCTGGTTGCCGATATGCATCCGGAATATCTGTCGTCGAAACTGGCGCGAGAGCGTGCGAGCGCCGAGGCGCTGCCGCTGATGGAAATTCAGCACCATCATGCTCATGTTGCGTCGTGCCTGGCTGAGAACGGCCAGGAGCTCGACGCCCCCGCTGTTCTCGGCATCGTGCTCGACGGATTGGGCTGGGGCGGTGATGACACGCTGTGGGGTGGTGAGTTCCTACTCGCGGACTACCGGCGTTATCAGCGTCTTGGAACCTTCAAGCCGGTCGCCATGCTCGGCGGCGCGCAGGCGGCGCGTGAGCCTTGGCGCAATCTCTACGCCCATCTGATGGCTGAAATGACGTGGCCGGTGTTCGCGATGAATTTCGACGAACTCGAATTGTACGGCTATCTCGCTGCCAAGCCGCGCGCCACGCTCGACGCCATGATCAAAAACGGCATCAACGCGCCGCAGGCCTCATCATGCGGACGGCTGTTCGACGCGGTGGCGGCGGCACTCAATATCTGCCGCGAGCGCCAAGCCTATGAAGGCGAGGCGGCTGCGCGGCTCGAAGCCATAGTCGACGAGGATACGCTGCGCAATGAGAACGATGCACTCGGCTATCCCCTGAGCATTCCCAATCTGCGCGGCTCCGGATTGCCGTACATTGAGCCGCTGGGGCTGTGGAATGCGGTGCTCGGTGATCTTATTTTGAAAACGCCGGCGCCTGTCATGGCGGCGCGATTCCACAAGGGGCTGGCGAAATTGATCGTCGCCATGACCAAGAAGCTGGCCAGCGGCGAAGACGAAGCCGGCCCGCGGCGCTTTACGACGGTGGCCCTGTCCGGCGGCTGCTTCCAGAACCGCATCCTGTTCGAAGAGGTCACCCGTCGCCTCGAGAATGAGAGCTTCACGGTGCTGTCGCATGCGCGGGTGCCCGCCAATGACGGTGGCCTCGCGCTGGGGCAGGCGGCAATCGGCGCCGCGTATCTCATCAAATCAAGAAATAAGCAGGCGACCAACCAGTCGGAAGGAAACGCGTCATGTGTCTCGGCATTCCCGGACGGATCATAGAGATCACCGACGTCACAAAGAAGCTGGCGACCGTCGATGTCGGCGGGGTCAAGCGGCAGATCAACATCGCCTGCATCGTCAGTGACGAACATCCGGTCAATTCCTGTGTCGGCGATTGGGTGCTGGTGCATGTCGGTTTCGCCATGAGCCGGATCAACGAGGAAGAGGCTGCGCTGACACTGCAAATTCTCACTGAACTTGGCGAAGCGCAGGCCGAGATTGAAGCGATGCGGCTATCCGCAGCGGAATAAGGAGGCGTGTCATGTCCAACGATGGTGATCTCAAGGCGCTCTATCCATTCCTGCACGGCCAGCCGCAGGTGCCAGCCCGGCTTGATGCGGCGCTGCTGCACTCCGTCGAGGAAAAAGCCCGCGACTCCCGTGAGACCAATAGTCGCTTCTTTAGTGAGCACGCCCCAATTCTTGTAGCCGCGGCCAAAGCGCTTGCCGAGGTTTACCGGCGCGGCGGGCGAATGTACTCGATGGGCAATGGCGGCTCCAGCTGCGACGCATCGCATGTCGCGGTGGAATTCGTGCATCCGATTACGGCGGGGCGTCCGGCGCTTGCCGCGACGAACCTCGTCGCCGATCTGGCGATGATTTCCGCCGTCGGCAACGACCTCGGCTTCGAGCATGTGTTTGTCCGGCAGTTGCTGGCGCAAGGCAGGGCGGGCGACGCATTGATCGGCATCTCCACCAGTGGAAACTCGGCGAACCTGATGTCGGCTTTCACCAAAGCCAAAGAGATGGACATCGTTACCATTGGGCTGGCCGGCGGCGATGGCGGCAAGATGAAGTCTTCCGGCGTGGTGGATTTTTGTCTGGTGGTGCCGACCTCGTCGATCCACCGCACCCAGGAATGTCACGTCGCCGCCTATCATATCCTGTGGGATCTCGTTCACACGCTACTGGCCGACGATCGCGGATCGGCAACCACAAAGGGAGCCGCGGATGAAATATCTCGATGAATTTCGCGATGGGCAAAAAGCCACCGTTCTGATCAAGGAGATCAAGGCGCTGGTCTCGACCATGACGATTACCGCGGCAAGGCCGCTGTACATCATGGAAGTCTGCGGCGGCCATACCCATTCGATTTTCCGCTATGGCCTTGAGGGCATGCTGCCGAAGGAGATCGAACTGATTCACGGGCCGGGCTGTCCGGTCTGCGTGCTGCCGATGGGACGAGTCGACGATTGCGTGTCGATCGCCGAGGATCCCAACGTGATCTTCACCACCTTTGGCGACGCCATGCGGGTGCCGGGTTCGAAGAAAAGCCTGCTACAGGCCAAGGCTGAAGGTGCAGACGTGCGGATGGTGTATTCACCGATGGATGCGCTGGCGCTGGCGCGCAAAAATCCCGACCGTGAAGTCGTGTTTTTCGGGCTCGGATTCGAGACCACGATGCCGTCCACCGCGCTGACCGTCCTGCAGGCGGAGGCCGAAGGGATCAGGAATTTCTCGGTGTTCTGCAATCACATCACCATCGTGCCGACCATCAAGGCGATCCTCGACAGCCCCGGCCTGCAGCTCGACGGTTTCCTCGGGCCAGGCCATGTCTCGATGGTGATCGGTACGGCGCCGTACGCGTTCATCGCCAACTTCTATAAAAAGCCGATGGTGGTCGCGGGCTTTGAGCCCTTGGATATCCTGCAATCGATCTGGATGGTTCTAAAGCAGATCAAGGAGGGCCGCGCTGATATCGAGAACCAGTATGCGCGGATCGTCCCGGACGACGGCAACGCCCCGGCGCTGCAGGCAGTGTCCCGGGTCTACGAATTGCGCGAGTTCTTCGAGTGGCGCGGGCTCGGTTCGATCGATCATTCCGGCGTCAAGCTGCGCGACGAATATGTGCATTTTGATGCCGAGCAGAAATTTGCGATTCCGAATCTGAAGATCGCCGATCCGAAATCATGCCAATGTGGCGAAGTGCTGAAGGGCGTCATCAAGCCTTGGCAATGCAAGGTATTCGGTTCGGCCTGCACGCCGGAAAGCCCGCTCGGCGCGCTGATGGTGTCCTCCGAGGGCGCCTGCGCGGCGTACTATCAGTATGGTGGCGTCAAACGTTACAAGGAGGCGGTATGAACGTCGCGCCGTTCATTCACACCCGAAAGCTCGGCAAGGTCAGCGTTAGCACGGTGACGCTTGCCCACGGCGGCGGCGGCAAGGCGATGAAAGATTTGATCGATGACGTCTTTGTCGCGTCGTTCGACAATCACGCCTTGGCGCCTCTGGAGGATCAGGCTAGGTTCGATCTCGCCGAACTCGCAACCCATGGCGACCGGCTGGCGTTCACGACCGATTCCTTCGTAGTCGATCCGCTGTTCTTCCCCGGCGGCGACATCGGCCAACTCGCGGTTTGCGGTACCGTCAATGATCTTGCGGTCGGCGGGGCGGCGCCGCTTTATCTGTCCTGTGCCGTGATCGTCGAGGAGGGCATTACCGTCGATATGCTGCGTCGGATCGCACATTCGATGGCGAAAACCGCAAAGGACGCTGGTGTTCAAATCGTCACCGGCGATACCAAGGTGGTGCAGCGCGGCGCCTGCGACAAGCTGTTCATCACCACAACAGGCATCGGCGTGATCCGCAAGGGGCTCGCACTCGGCGTCGATACGGCACGGCCGGGCGATATGGTGCTGGTCAACGGCCTGCTCGGCGATCACGGCGCGGCCATTCTGTGCGCGCGGGGCGATATGGCGTTTGATACCCTGATTGAAAGCGACTGTGCCTGTCTGCACGGCTTGATCGAGGCGCTGCTGACGGCGGCGCCCGGGGTTCGCTTCGTGCGGGACGCCACGCGCGGTGGCCTTGCCACGGTGCTCAACGAGATCGCAGATGCGTCGCAGGTGGCGATCGAGATCGACGAGGCTGTCACTCCTATCCGCGAACAGGTCAAGGCGTTCTGCGAAATCCTCGGACTCGATCCACTTTATCTCGCCAACGAAGGCAAGATCGTCGTGATCGCACCGCCGGAGCAGGCCGCCGCAGCGCTTGCCGCGATGCGGGCGCATCCACTCGGTGAAGGCGCTGGAATCATTGGCCGGGTCAGTCAGGGCGAGGCCGGTCGCGTTACCATGCGCACGGTGTTTGGCGGGCGACGGATCGTCGACATGCTCGTCGGCGAACAACTGCCGCGGATCTGTTGAGGGCATCGCCATGCACGAACTCGGCATTGTCAGGAACATTGTCGCCATCGTCGGCGATGCTGCGAAAGGAAGCCGGGTCCGGCGGGTAACGCTGGATATCGGAAAGCTGTCTGCTGTCATGCCGGATGCGATCGCCTTCTGTTTCGAGACGGTTGCCCAAGGGACCGCGCTTGAGGGCGCGATCCTAGAAATTAGGCAGATCGACGGCCGCGCCCGCTGCAATGCCTGCGGCTCGGAATTTGCGGCGGACACGCTGTTTACGTCGTGTGCCTGCGGTTCGCGGCAGTTCAAGCGATTGCAGGGCGAGGAACTGAACATCAAGAGCATGGAACTCGAGGAGGAGGTAGTCTGATGTGTGGACATTGCGGATGCGGGGACAAGACCGGGGCTACCGTCCATAATCTTCAGACTGGAGAAAAAATGATTATTGGTGGCCATTCCCACGATCACGAACACGACCATGTCCACGCCGACGGCGCGCGTCACCGCCACGGTCACGACGATGGCGAACACGATCACAGCCACGATGCGGGGCATCACCACGCTCATGACCATGTCCACGCCGATGGCATCAGGCACAGCCATGGGCACGATCACGGCCACGACCATCAGCAGGATCACTCCCATGAGCATGATCACGTTCGTGCCGACGGCGTCAGGCATAACCACGGGCACGGTCATGAGGATGGTGAGCACACCCGCCACCATGATTCCGAGCATCATCACGATCACGATCATATGCATACGGACGGCACCCACCACAGCCATGGCCACAATCACGGCCATGAGCATCAGCATGATCAGTCCCACGAACACAATCATGTCCATGCAGATGGCAGCCGGCACAGTCACGGCCATGCCCATAATGATGGGCATCATGATCACGGACACAGCCGGGATCACAGCCATCAGGCGCGCGCGACCCCCGCTGTCGTTGAGCTGGAAACACGGATTCTCGCTAGGAACGATGCATTGGCGGCGAAGAACCGGGCCTGGTTCGCGGGGAGGGAGATTCTCGCGCTCAATCTCGTGAGTTCGCCCGGTTCAGGCAAAACGACGCTGCTCGAACGCACCATTCGCGACCTGAAGGCCGAGCTGAAGCTTTATGTAGTAGAGGGCGATCAGGCGACTGCCAACGATGGCGAGCGTATCCGGGCCGCCGGTGCGCCGGCGGTACAGGTCAACACCGGCACAGGCTGTCACCTCGAGGCCGATATGGTTGCGCGCGGACTGGCGGAATTGAAGCCGCTGCCGGGCTCAGTGGTCATGATCGAGAATGTCGGCAATCTGGTGTGCCCCGCGATGTTCGACCTTGGCGAGCGCGCCAAGGTGGTCATCCTCTCGGTAACCGAAGGAGAAGACAAGCCGCTGAAATATCCTCACATGTTTCGCGCTGCGGAGGTCATGATCCTGAATAAGACCGACCTCTTGCCACACGTCGTTTTCGACGTCGCGCGCGCGATTGCCAATGCACGCGAGGTCAATCCGGAGATCACAGTACTGCAGGTTTCGGCACGAAGCGGCGACGGGCTGGAAGGCTGGTACGGCTGGCTGCGCAGTGAAATCGGAAAAACCCGCGAGGCGGCTTTCGCGTAAGGTTTAGTTCGTCAAAGTGAAATCGGGGAGCGCATGTTTGGAGTCCTGGGGATTGGCTTTTTACTGGACATGCAGCATGCGCTCGAAGCCGATCACATCGCGGCGGTGTCGAGCATTGCCGCTCACCGAACCGACATTCGAGATATTGTCAAACACGGTCTGACTTGGGGGCTAGAGCAGATTCCGGCTGATGTCGTTTCGCCGGGTGGCAAAACCATCGGCTGTTCCAGCACGTAACGGTAAGTGCCGGCTTGCCCGCAAGTTTCAGACGAGTGATGTCCGTCCCGTCCACTCGGGCGTCGAACAGCTGCGTTATACCCGCTGCCTCGAGCACCTCCGCGCAGTTATTGCTGGAGGACACGACGGCAGTTTTGATCTCCAGCGACCGG
>Ga0066789_10000079_pt1 | contig 27891 bp, 25 predicted proteins | sample OrgsoiDNA2013049_FD_70960 | JGI IMG/M metagenome (GOLD analysis project Ga0066789, IMG submission 70960) | Permafrost soil microbial communities from the Arctic, to analyse light accelerated degradation of dissolved organic matter (DOM) -... | ecosystem: Environmental > Terrestrial > Soil >...
AGGGAATGCAATGTCTGCGAAGACAACACCACAAAAGGCGAAGCCCAAAAAATCAAAGACGAGTCCGCCGCCGACCTATGCAGCATCGACGATATCGATGGCCACGCAAAATCTGATCAACATGGTCGTCGTATTTGCCGTCTCAGGCACGATTCTACTTGGGCTTTTAGTCGCCAAGCATTTTTGAGACCGGTAACATTCGCGTATTAGACGTTAGGAACCCCTATGCCCGCCTTGCGCAAGAAGCGGTCATTCCAGGAACCGCCACTTCGAGAGGTCAGATTTCCGCGGCCTGCGACCGGACCGCAAACCGTTACGCGTGCCCCTGTCACGCGCGAGGAATGGTCCGCGGCCGGGATTCACGGGTTTGGGCAGCGAGGCGAACGGCGGCATTGGCGGCGCCGAAGCCCTCGTAGTTACGGCGCTGGACGACTTCGAAGAAAAACCGCTCATCAAAGGTGTGGGTGTAGATCTGGAAGAATTCGCCCTCGCCTTCACGGTCGTACAGGATCTGGTTGTCGCGAAGCGCTGTCATCGTCGCCGCGTCGAGATCGTATTTTGCCTCGATATCATCGTAGTAATTATCCGGAATCCTGAGGAAATCCGCCCCACGGGCGCGCATATCGGCAACCGTTGCGAAAATGTCGGCGCACGAAAAGGCAATGTGCTGGACGCCCGAGCCGAAGAATTCGTTGATGAAGCGAGCCGAAAGCGTTCGCGTCGCCGACGACCCGTTCAGGATCATGCGCAAGCCCTGATTGCTGTTGATCAGCGCCTGGGACTGCACGAGCCCGACCGGATCGGCGATCTCCATCTGCGGCAGGCGATGTAGATCGAGGATGCCGGTGTAGAACAACAACCAGGACAGCATCTCGTCGTAGGGCATCGACTGCGAGATATGATCGACCGCGTCAAGACGGTCGATCACGACATCGCTGCGCAGCGCGACAAAATCGGTGTCCCAGTTCTTGCCCGCGGTCTCGAGAAAATACAGCAGACTTCCGCCGACGCCTCTGATGGCCGGAATTTCGAGTTCGCCGGGTCCGACCGGCTGGTAGAAGGTATGCGCATTCAGCGCTGCTGCTCGTTTCATGGTTTTTCCGGCGTCACCGACGTCAATCGCTATGGCGCAGACCCCCGGACCATGCGTGATGTAGTGTGAATGGGCAAAGCCGTCCGGCTCGCAATTGATCACCAGCTCGATATTGCTCTGCGACCAGCGCTCGACATGCTTGCTGCGATGGGAGCCGGTCTTGCGGAACCCAAGCTGGCCGAACAAGGCGGATAGATCCCCGGCTTTTGCTTCATCGACGGCGAATTCGACAAAACCGACGCCGCGGCTTTGCGCTCTTGGTTGCAATCGCGTCGCCCGCGCGTTGGCGGGGCTTTGGGCCAGCTGATCCTCCAGCAAAATCAGCGAACGCAGTCCGTCCGTCGCGGTGCGGACCGCCGAGCCGGACCGGAACTGGTCGTTGAATATCTCCAGCGACAGCGGACCAGCATAGCCTGTCGCCGTTATCGCTTCCATGAAGGCATCCACCGGCAGATCGCCCTGGCCCGGAAAACAACGGAAGTGTCGGCTCCAGGACAATACATCGAGACCTAACTTTGGTGCGTCCGCAAGCTGCACAAGGAATATCCTGTCCGCCGGAATCGATTGGATCGCGCTAACCGGAAATGCCGGCGCCAGCGCGTGGAAGCTGTCGAGAATGATCCCGATCGATTTATGATCGGCCTGACGCACGATCTCCCATGCGTCGCGATAGTCGTTGACGTGTCGCCCCCAAGCCAGCGCCTCGAAGCCGACGCGCAGGCCATGCGAAGCTGCAAGTTCGCCCAAGGCGTGGAAATCCGCCGCCGCGCGATCAATCCCCCCGAGCGAGGCCGGCGAAACATTGCTGCAGATCAGCAGCAAATCGGTCTGCAGTTGCAGCATAAGGTCGAACTTGTGTTGGGCGCGGGCGAAGTTGCGGGTGCGCTGCGGCTCGGGCATGCCCTCGAAATCGCGAAACGGCTGGAACGCGCAGATGGCAAGACCAAGGTCGCAGCAGAGCTGCCCGACGTCGCGGGGGCTGCCATTGAACGTCAACAGGTCATTCTCGAAAATCTCGACCGCGTCAAAGCCGGCGCCGGCGATCGCGCGCAGCTTTTCATCGAGCGAGCCGCTGAGCGCGACGGTGGCGATCGAACGTTTGGCCATGCGATTTGCTCCGGCGGCAGCGCCTCGCGGCGGACAACGACGCCAACTAGATGCCTACTCAGCAAGCGGATCGAACTCTACGCGGCCGCCAATATAGACCAACAATGATCTAACACAATTACCCGGATGTTCGTAAAAGATAACATCTTGTTATTTTTTGGAACCTCGCGGGGCAGACTTTGGCGGCCCATTTCGACCGAGCCCTCCGGCCTGCATTTCCAGCCGTAAGCAATGGATGAAATGTTCGATGTAAAGCGACTGCGGCGTGCCACGTTTCACCGCAATGTAAGTTTCGAATTTGGTGGGTTCGATGATTGGTATCAGTTCGAGGCCGGGAAAGCCGTCGTGCGCAACAGTGAATTGGTCCATGACGGCGATACCAAGTCCCGCCTTTACCAACGCGCAAACGGTCGTGCCGAACCGCGCACGGATGGTGACGTCGTAATTGAGCTTCTTGCGGCCAAAGATTTCGGCCATGATGCGCCCGTAAGGATCAGTTGGGTCAATGCCGATCAGCGGATAACGGACGATTTCCGCCGCAGAAATTTGCTTGCGGCCGGCAAGTGGGTGACCGACCGGAACGATGCAGACCAATTCGCCCGACGCAAGCGGCAGGAAGTCGAGGCCGGAGTGATCGAGCCGATAGCTCATCGCAACGCAATCGCCTCGGCCAAGCAGCAGAAAATCGATCGCTTCCTCGATCTTGAGGACGTTGATGTCAATTCGCAGGTCGGGGTAACGCCGCCGGACGCGCTTGATCGCTCGGGGCACCATAACCTGGGAAATGCTCGGCACCGAACCGACGCGCAACTCTGACAACGCACCCTGCCCGATTTTGGAGATGATCTCGGTGAGATCATCGACCTTTTGGTAAACACCGTTGATCTGTTCAAAAATGTTCTGCGCTTCGGGCGTCGGAAAATAACGCCCACTCACTCGCTGGAAGAATCTAATGCCGAGCGATTTCTCGGTGTATTTCACCAGCCGGCTGATACCCGGTGCTGACACATTCAGAAGCTTGGCCGCGCCGCCAATGGTACCTGTCACCATGACCGCGCGGATAACTTCGACCTGGCGCAGCGTCATCATTTATCTAAACCCCCAGACACCGTGACCGCTATCGTAGCAACGGTGACCTGCCGGCATTCCATACAAAACAGGCTGAACCGCAGGTTGATCCGCTTGATGCAAAAATTGCCTGCAAATTATAGTGACCACAAGCCTCCATCGGCGAATGATCTGAGCAGGGCTCAAAAATCACCCGGAGCGATCGAAGGATTCACTTTTATGCGCACCGATCTCACGAGGCTGTTCGTTCAGGATTGGGCTCGTGTTTCGGTCCGTGCGCCGACGCCTGGCACACCAATCCATATCTCCCGACGTGCGCGACGTCAGCCAACACTTCGCAAGTGTCCGCGAGTCATCGTGACTGCCCTGGCGACGTAGCCACCTGGCTTTCGGACGCGATCAGCAAACCAGCCGACTTTGATTCCACTTGGGGAGCGGGCATCCGGATCATAGAAGTCGTTCAGCCGCGGATTTCAACGCTTAACATAATGTTACGTTTCTCGAATAATACGGTAATTGTGTTAGGTCAGGAATGAACTATCGTGATGCTGCTTCGAGCGGCTACGCAATCTCAGGTCGATAGCGAAGTGCGCACTTGAAGCGAAAGCACGCGACGAACCGAGAGCTCGGATCGCCGTCCAGAATTCAAAGAAGCCGGCAAAGGGACTTTCAGCAAACACATTGGGAGGAACCAACATGGCAAGTTCACCAGCGCAAACCGAACATCATGCGAATCAATCAAAGAAAGCCGCCGCCAGCGGCTGGATCGGATCGGCGCTCGAATACTACGACTTCTTCATCTATGCGACGGCGGCGGCGCTGGTATTCCCGCAGATATTCTTTCCATCGGATAATCCGACCGTCGCCATCGTCGCTTCGTTGGCGACGTACGGCGTCGGTTATATTGCCCGGCCGATCGGGGCTTTCGTTCTCGGCCACTGGGGCGATACCCATGGCCGGAAAACCGTGCTGATTGTCTGCATGTTCCTGATGGGCATCTCGACGATGGCCGTCGGCCTCTTGCCGACATACCAGCAGGTCGGTGTACTGGCGCCGGTGCTTCTCGTCATCTTGCGCCTGATCCAGGGTTTTGCCGTTGCCGGCGAGATATCCGGCGCCAGTTCAATGATCCTGGAGCACGCGCCATTTGGCCGGCGCGGATTTTATGCGAGCTTTGCGCTGCAAGGTGTGCAGGCCGGGCAGATCCTTGCTGCGGCGGTTTTCCTGCCGCTGGCGGCCTACATGCCGACCGAGGCGTTCAATAGCTGGGGTTGGCGGATCCCGTTCCTGCTCAGCTTCTTCGTCATCGTCGCCGGCTACATCATCCGTCGCGAAGTCGACGAAACCCCGGCCTTCGCCAAAGAGGACGAACAGGGCAGCGTCCCGAAAGCGCCGATCATCCAGGCTTTCAAGCTCAGCTGGCGGGACATGCTGCGTGTCGTCTGCATGGCGCTCATGAACGTCATCCCTGTCGTCGCCACGATATTCGGCGCGGCCTATGCGGTCCAACCGGCCTACGGAATCGGCTTCGAAAAGGACGTCTACCTCTGGATTCCCGTCCTCGGCAACATGCTGGCCGTGTTCGTCATCCCGTTCGTCGGCAACCTGTCCGACAAGGTCGGCCGCAAACCGCCGATCATCATCGGCGCCCTGTGTTCCGGCTTGCTTGCGTTCGGCTATCTCTACGCGATCAGCATTCACAACGTGCCACTGGCAATCTTCATGTCGCTGTTGATGTGGGGCGTCGTCTACCAGGGCTACAACGCTATCTTCCCGAGCTTCTACCCCGAACTGTTCCCGACGCGGACCCGGGTTTCGGCGATGGCGATCTCCCAGAATACCGGGACCACGATCACGGCTCTGCTTCCCGCACTGTTTGCGACCGTGGCGCCTCCCGGCTCGACCAACATTCCTCTGACCGTCGGAGCCATCGCCTTCGGTATCACCGTGATTGCGGCGCTGGCGGCGGTGACGGCCCGGGAAACCTACCGGATCAGCATCAGCGATCTCGGCAATCCTGACGCCGTTCCAATGCCGAAGGCTGACTATGAGCGAATGCGGACCGAGGCCGCAGGTCGAGCAGCCGTCGTTCCCACTTGATGGCCGAATGCAACCTGAATAGCCGCGATGTCGATGAGATTGCGCGGCTCTTCCAAAAGTGACGCTGCCGCCACCGGCGCAAACCGAACGAAGGCGGCAGCTGGCTCCCGACTGTTAACCAGACACACGAGGTTACGGCAGCATGACACCCCAAGCCGAGTTTCATCAACGCGATCGCGACCTTCATCCTCCGGCGCACACGCCGGTTTACAAGACGAGCGTCCTGCGCTCACCGCGCATCCCTCTTTGGTCCCTGCAAAACTCGCTGTCCGAGGTAACCGGCCCGATCTTCTCGCCCGATGAACTCGGTCCGCTCGATAATGATCTCGTCCTCAATTATGCCAAACAGGGCGAGGCGATCGGCGAGCAGACGATCGTCCACGGCTATGTCCTCGACGGCAACGGCCAGCCGGTATCCAACACGCTCGTTGAAGTCTGGCAGGCCAATGCCGGCGGACGCTACCGCCACCGCAACGACACCTATATCGCGCCGATCGACCCGAATTTCGGTGGCTGCGGCCGGATGATGACCGATGACCGCGGCTATTACTTCTTCCGGACCATCAAGCCCGGCGCCTACCCGTTCCGGAATCGCATCAACAGCTGGCGGCCGGCCCACATCCATTTCTCGGTGTTCGGAACCGGCTTTGCGCAAAGGCTGATCACCCAGATGTATTTCGAGGGGGATCCGCTCATCCCCCTCGATTCCATCATCGCAACCATCCCCGACAAGTCGGCGGCGGATCGTTTGACGGCAAGACTCGACCTCAACGCATCGCGCCCGCTGGAGTGCCTCGCCTATCGCTTCGATATCGTGCTGCGGGGACGCCGCCAGACCTTGTTCGAAAGCAAGCTTCAGGGAAACTGACATGACACCGCCCCCCTTCATTCCTTCCTATCTCCCGGAGACGCCGTCGCAAACCGCCGGTCCCTATGTGCACATCGGCCTGATACCGGAGCAAGCGGGCTTCGAGATTTTCGAAAAAAATTTCAGCGGCGATATCGCGGGTCCGGATGTTTCGGGCCAACGCATCATCATCGAAGGACGGATCTTCGATGGCGCGGGCCATGTGACAAAGGACGTGCTGGTCGAGACATGGCAGGCCAACGCGGCCGGGCGCTACAACCATCCGGCGGATACGCAGACCAAGTCACTCGATCATGGCTTCCGCGGCTGGGCTCGGACCGGGACCGACTTCGTCACCGGACTTTACACCATCCGGACCGTCAAACCCGGAAGCGTGGTCGGACGTAAGGGCCGCAAGGCGATGGCGCCGCACGTCAATTTCTGGCTGGCCTCGCGCGGCATCAATATCGGACTCGCGACGCGGATGTATTTTGGCGACGAGGAAGCGGCGAATTCCGACGATCCGGTCCTGAACATTATCGAGCAGCCCGAGCGGCGCAAAACGCTGATAGCGCCGCGATCGGAACGAGATGGCGCGGTCATCTACACCTTCGACATTCATCTTCAGGGCGACCTTGAGACCGTGTTCTTCGATGTTTGAACTCCCGATTGCATCAACGACCGGTCCAAATGGGCTTCGGTCCAACCACGAACGGAGGAAGCAATTATGTTGACGGACGAGGAGATCCTGACCTCGGTAAGGCCCGGCAAACCGCCAGCCAACTGCCCGGTGCTCGGAACCTGGCAACTGCGAAGCTACGTTCGCGAACGCCTGTCCGACGGACAACGGCACAATCAGTTTGGTGAGGCACCGGTCGGCTATATCGGTTACGCGCCCGACGGCCGGATGTACGCCATCTTCACGCGCGACGATCGCGTGGCGCCCCGCGACGTGGTGCCTACCGACGAAGAAGGCGTGCAATTGCTCGGCACCATGGTCGCCTATGCCGGCACGTTCTCACTGGGCGAGAATGTCGTGGTTCATCACATCGACACCTCGTGGAACCAGGCATGGACCGGCACCGACCAGATCCGGCACTTCGTGCTGGAGGGGGATACGCTGACGATCACGACCGCCCCCTACAAAAGCTATCTGGACGGCACCGTGGGCCGGTCCATTCTCGTCTGGAACAAGGTCAAGTAAATGCCCCGGCCTCCCGCTACAGGAGATTTGCGATGAGCGAGCTATTTGGGATCGAAGGGGCGCACGTGCTGGTCACGGGCGGCTCGAGCGGCCTTGGCCGATTCTTCGCAACCTTCCTCGCGCAACGGGGGGCACGCGTGACCGTCGGTGCGCGCCGCGCGGAAGCGCTGGCCAAGACCGTCGAGGATATCGGCAACGCCCGGGGCCACGCTCAAAGCGTCGTGATGGACGTCACCGACGCCGCGAGTATCGAGGCCGCGCTGGACGCCGCTGAAGCGCGTTTCGGTCTCGTTGAAATCGTCATCAACAATGCCGGCGTAACGGCAACGCGGCCGGCACTGCAACAGGACGAAGCCGACTGGGACAAGGTTATCGATACCAATCTGAAGGGAGTCTGGCTGGTCGCGCAAGCCGTCGGACGGCGAATGGTCGCGCACAAGGTGAAAGGCTCGATCGTCAATGTGGCCTCGATCCTGGGCCTGCGGGTCGCGAGTTCGGTGGCGCCGTATGCCGTTTCTAAGGCCGGCGTCGTACAGATGACCAAGGCGTTGGCGCTGGAATGGGCGCGCTACGGTATTCGCGTCAACGCCCTTGCCCCCGGCTACTTCGAAACCGAACTCAACGACGATTTCTTTCAGGAGGCCGCGGGACAAGCGCTGATCAAGCGGATCCCGCAGCGGCGGCTTGGCGAATTGCGCGAACTCGAAGGGCCGCTCCTGCTGCTCGCGTCGGAGGCCGGTTCCTACATGACCGGAAGCGTGGTCGTCGCAGATGGTGGCCACGTGGTCTCGACGCTTTGAGTGATGGTTTCTTACCGACCCAAACGATTCAACGAAGCATGGATGACTTTCCGATGAACGCAAACGACACCCATCCTTTCGAGGCGAATTTGGACCGGCATCAGTCCAATTACATCCCGTTGTCACCCGTCAGCTTCCTGACGCGCGCCGCCAGCGCCTTCGCCGACAAAGTGGCCGTGATCGACGGCGAGCGGCGCTACACCTATGCGCAGTTGCTTGATCGCTGCACCAGGCTCGCATCCGGACTGGCGCAACTTGGGGTCAAGCGGCTCGATACCGTGGCGATCATTGCGTCGAACATCCCGGAGATGATCGAAGCGCATTTTGCCGTCCCGATGCTTGGCGCCGTTCTCAATCCACTCAATACGCGCCTCGATGCCGCGAATATCGCTTTCTCGCTCATGCACGGCAGCGCCAAGGTCTTGATCGTCGATGCGGACTATGCACCGTTGGTGCGGCAGGCCCTGCAACAGGTCGATCGGAAGATCATCGTCATCGATATCGCTTCACCCGATACATCAGGCGCGCCGATCGGCGCGTACGCTTACGAGACGCTGCTCGCCGCCGGCGACCCGACTTTTGAGTGGCCGGGCATCACGGAAGAATGGCAGTCGCTATGCCTGCTCTATACTTCGGGGACCACCGGCGATCCAAAGGGCGTCGTCTATAGTCATCGTGGTGCCTATCTTTCGGCGCTCGGCAACGGCTTCAGTTTCGGGCTGACATTCGACAGCATTTACCTTTGGACGCTGCCGATGTTCCACTGTTCCGGGTGGTCCTATCCCTGGGCCGTTGTCGCGGCCGGCGGAACGCAGATATGTCTTCGCAAGGTCGAGCCCGCGCAGATCTTCCGGCTGATCGCAGACCATAGGGTCACGCATCTTTGCGGCGCGCCGATCGTGCTGAATATGTTGGCTCACGCGCCCGCGGATCAGCGCGTGCCGTTCCGGCACACCGTCACGGTTGCGACCGGAGGCGCGGCTCCGCCCTCCTCCGTGTTCCGCTCCATGGAAGCCCTCGGCTTCCGAGTTACGCATCTCTATGGCGCCACTGAAACCTACGGACCCGCGACTTCCTGCGTCTTCCAGCCGGAATGGAACGCGCTGCCGGATGACGAACGCTTTGCCAGGATGGCGCGGCAAGGCGTCGCCTACCCGATGGTCGAGGCGGTCACGGTCACCGATCCCAAGACAATGGTTCCGGTTCCGCGCGATGGCACGACCGTCGGCGAGATCATGGTGCGCAGCAATACCGTGATGAAGGGGTACCTCAAAAACGAAGCAGCAACGGCAAAAACCCTCATCGGCAACTGGTGTCTCTCCGGCGACCTCGCCGTCTGGCATCCGGACGGCGCAATCGAGATCAAGGATCGCTCCAAGGACATCATCATCTCCGGCGGCGAAAACATTTCGAGCCTCGAGGTCGAAGAGGTGCTGACGCAGCACCCTGCCGTGATGTTGGCGGCAGTCGTCGCCCGTCCCGACCCGAAATGGGGCGAGACGCCCTGCGCATTCCTCGAACTCAAACCTGGCGCGGCCCAGCCCGATGACAAGGAGGTGGTCGCCTTTTGCCAGGCCCGTCTGGCGCGTTTCAAGGTCCCAAAGGCTTTTGTCTATGGACCGCTGCCGAAGACATCGACCGGGAAAATCCAGAAATTCGTGCTCCGTGATCAGGCGGGCGCATTGTGAACGCAGGGCCTGATAACGGCAAAGACAACCGCAACTCGGACCGCCCGCCCGCGGGACGCGCCTTGACGATGCAGTACGCCGACGTCAATGGCATCAGGATCGCTTACGGCATCCGCGGCTCAGGGCCCCCGCTTGTGCTCATCATGGGCTATCGGCTCAGTTCGCTCGCATGGCCGCTCGACTTCATTGAGGCGCTTGCAGAGCGGTTTACCGTGGTCCTGTTCGACAATCGCGGAACGGGTAACAGCGAGAAACCTACGTCCGGCTATGAAATCTCGAACATGGCCAAGGATGTGGGCGGCCTCCTGGATCATCTGGAGATCGGCCGCGCCAACGTCCTCGGATATTCGATGGGAGGGGCGATCGCGCAGGAATTCGTTCGCCAGTTTCCCGATCGGGTCTTGGCGCTGGCGCTCTGCGCGACGATGTGCGGCGGTCCGCGCGCCGTATATGCATCTTCATCCGTTGTCCGCGTGATGCGGGAACTCGACGGGCTGAGACCGGAAGAGATCGCCCGGCGCATCTGGACGGTTACGTATTCGCCGGGATATCTCGAAAATCACCGCGAACTGGCCGAAGATCAGATGCGGCGCGAGATCGCAGTGCCAACCCCCTTGCACGCTGCGGATTTGCAGTATCAGGCCTTTGCGGAATTCGATTGCTCCGGGGCGCTTCCGAACATCAAAGCCCCCACGCTTGTGATGACCGGCGATCTCGACGAGTTGGTGTCACCGCGGAACTCGAAATTCATCGCCAATCTTATTCCGGGCGCGAGCCTGATCGTCATTCCTGGCTGCGGTCATCGGATGATGTGGGAGGCCGCCGATGAGTGCGTCGGATTTGTCACGGAATTCCTGATCGGCACTTCCGAAGGCCGCAGCGACAACCTGGCTTTGCCTATCTCGCAGAACGGCAACAGTACGTTGGCCGATTTCGTCCATTTTCTCACACCCGCAGCGGAGCTTTATGCAACCTGGCCATGGATGCTGGCGGGAGCCGGCTTCGATTCAATGACGATTGCCCGGCAATCGATTTATTTCGGAGGCAAGGCACAGTTTGGGGACGGAAAACCAATTATCCTCGTCCCGGAACTGGTCAGCAATCTGCCTTTCCTGATGCTCTCGAATTGGCTCAAGGCGCTCGGCTATCGTCCGGTGACAATCGGCCTCTCCACGGACATCGACGACCCATCGGTCGCGGATTTGATACGTGCCTTTACCCGACGAATCGGCAGAAAGGCGGTTCTGGTTACCGCCGCCTCCGGGATGCAGCGCGGATCGGCGATCGCCGAAGCCCACAAAGATTGGGTGTCCGACATCGTCGTTCTCAATGCCTCTCACCACCCTGATATGGCCCCCGGCATTCGCTCGCACTTCATCTCGTCCGGCTGGTCGCTGCATCTTGCCATGGCCACGTTGCCACAAGTGTTGCGGAACATTCGGATCGAATTGATCGAAGCATCGAGCCGCGTCGGTGCAGTGCGATCAGAAGGAGAACGACAATGAGTCCTCCGGCGGATCTCGACCTCGGATCGATCCCCGAACGGATCCAGTCCGAAGTGCAGCGCGCGATCCAGCGCAGCATCAAGGGCGTCGAATATATCGCCTCCTCCGGGCCTGCGCTGGGTTCGACGCCGAAAGATATCATGCATGTCCGCGGTACCATGAACCTCTATCACTACCGCCCCATCGCGGACGAGGTCTACCGCGTGCCGATCCTGATCGTGATGGCCACCACCAACCGCGGCTACATTCTCGACATGGTGCCCGGCCAGAGCTTTATCGAGTATCTGTTGAAGCGCGGCTACGACGTCTACATGCTGGACTGGACCGCGCCGAAGCCGGAGGAAAAGCACCTGAGAATGGAGGATTATGTCCTCGACTTCATTCCGGATTGCATCCGCCGCGTGCAGCAAGATTCCGGAGAACAGGACGTAACCGTGATCGGCTATTGCTTCGGCGGCGTGCTGTTGTTGCTGTACGGCTCGATCTTCAACGACGGGCCGATGAAAAACCTGATCTGTTTCACCACGCCGATCGACTTTCGCGGCATGCAGCTTTTCTCGAATTTCGCCGATCGGCGCTATTTCGACGTCGACCATCTCGTCAACAGCGTCGGTAATCTTCCGCCGGAGATGATCCTTTCGTCGTTCGATATGCTGCGGCCAGCTTCGCGCGTCACAAGCCAGGTGCAATTGTGGGACAACATCTGGAACGATGAATACGTCAAGTCGTATCGGATGTTCGATCGCTGGGCCAACGATATCCTGCCGCTGGCCGGCGAATACTTCCGCACCATCACTAAAGACCTGATGTGGGACAACAAGCTCTACAACGACAACATGACGGTCGGCGGCCGCAAGGCCGACATCGCAGACATCAAGGTGCCGATCCTGCACGCGGTCGCTGAGCACGACCACATCGTGCCCTATGACGCGGCCAAGCACCTGATCATGAAGGTCGGCTCATCGGACAAGGAAGAGGTGATGCTCAAGGGCGGTCACGTCAGCCTCGTCGCAGGCCCAAACGCCATCAAGCGGCTATGGCCGAAACTGGATTTCTGGTTGAGCAGGAGATCAACATGAGCGACGCACGCTCCTATCCGCGCCACGTCAAGACCGACGGTGGCGAGATCGAATTCCGCATAATGTCGCGCAGTGACGAAGCCGCCGTGCTGGCCTTCGCGCAGAAGCTGCCGACCCATGATCTGCTGTTCCTGCCGCGCAATATCAGCCAGCCGAAAGTGCTGTCGGCCTGGATCAACGAGATCGAGCGCGGCGCCATCACCAGCCTGCTGGCGGTGAAGGCGGGGGCGGTGGTCGGCTGCGGCACGCTGGTGCGCGACCCACATTCCTGGTCACCCCATGTCGGCGAGATCCGGATGGTGGTGTCGCAGGATGTCCGCGGCCAGGGCGTCGGCCGGGCGCTGTCGCAGGAGACCTTTGCGCTGGCGCTGGGCGCCGGCCTCGAAAAGCTCTCGGTGCAGATGACCGTCGACCAGCAGGCGGCGATCGCGCTGTTCGAAAGCCTCGGCTTCAAGGCCGAGGCCCTTCTGCGTGACCACGTCCGTGACGTCGACGGCAAGACCCACGACATCGTCGTGCTCGGGCATAATGTAGCGCACGTCCAGGCACAGATGGAGGCCTACGGGGTTCCGGTGGCCGTGCAGCGCTGATCGATACAAGAACAAGCTGATCGGGAGGCAATTATGAGTCGCATCGTCTACGTGTTGAATGGTCCTAATCTCAATCTTCTCGGCAAACGCCAGCCTCAAATCTACGGTCACGAGACCCTTGCCAATGTCGAGACCGATTGCCGGAAGCTCGCCAAAGAGCACGGACTTGAACTTCGCTTCCACCAGTCGAACCGCGAATACGAGATCATCGACTGGATCCACGAGGCGAGAGAGGTCGCATCTGGTATCGTGATCAATCCTGCTGCCTTCACCCATACCTCGGTCGCGATCCTCGATGCACTGAACACTTTCGAAGGGACGGTCCTCGAAGTCCACATCTCGAACGTCCACAAGCGCGAAGAATTTCGCCACCACTCCTATATCTCACTTCGCGCCGACGGCGTGATCGCCGGGCTTGGAACCCAGGGCTACACGCTGGCGCTGCGCCGCCTTGCGCATTTGCTCGACGAGCCCCCGGCAAAATGAGTTCGTCCTGGGAGCTGGCGTCGAAGTCCCGCTCCCGCTTTTTTGCAAGCCATCCCGGTGAGAAGAGGAACACGCCAATGACGATCAGCGGACGCACAAAGCTCATTGCCCATCTCGGCTATCCGACCGAGAGCTTCAAGGCACCGATGATCTACAACCCCTATTTCGAGCGACACGATATCGACGCCGTTGTCGTCCCGATGGGCTGCAAGCCCGAGGACTACACTGCGTTTCTCAAGCTCCTATTCAAGCTGTCCAACATCCATGGCGCGCTTGTCACCATGCCGCACAAGGTGACCACCATCCCGCTGCTGGACGAGGTCATGACCACGGCCAGGGTCGCTGGCGCATGCAACGCCATCCGTCTCGGCCCTGGCGGCACCCTTGTCGGCGACATGTTCGACGGCGAGGGTTTTGTTCGCGGCATTTTGCGCAAGGGCCGGGTGTTGGGCGGTGTGCGCGCGCTGGTCGTCGGCAGCGGCGGCGTCGGATCTGCGATTGTGGCGTCGCTGGCCAAGGCCGGCGTGGCGGAACTTGCCTTGTTCGACGCCTATCCCGCGACCATGAACGGGTTGGCGGAGCGTTTGCGTGCCCATTATCCGGCGTTGAAAATTGAGTTAGGCTCCAAGGATCCCGCCGGCTTCGACGTTGTCGTCAACGCGACGCCGCTCGGGATGAAGGACGGAGACCCATTGCCGATGGACGTTGATCGAATTGCACATTCGACCTTCGTCGGCGAAGTCGTGATGAAGCAGGAAATCACGCCGTTTCTGGCGGCGGCAAGAGCACGAGGCTGCCAAATCCAAATCGGCACGGACATGCTGTTCGAGCAAATTCCGGCCTATCTCGAATTCTTCGGCTTTCGTACGACCACGCCGGACGAACTTCGGGCGGTCGCTCAGATCAACTACTGAGGCGGGCTTTACGACGGATATTCGATCTGATGAATGGCCGCTTTGCGCCAGAAGCGGCCGCTCTACCTCGATTGCGCTGCCGCGTCCGCCACAGCGTGTACATCGAACTCAGTCTACCGTTGCTGTAGCTCAGCGCTATTAAGGCTGCGGCGACCGCTCGCGCGCTGCCTTGAAGCCGGCCACAAAGCGCGCGAGCGTATCCGAGGTAGCGCCTCGCGGCAGCATGACCTCGACAAGAGAGAACTTACCCCGTCGTTGCGCCGCCCGCTCAAGCGCAGCCGCGAGTTCTCGCCGCGTGGTCACGCGCTCACCGACGCCCCCGAGCGACGGCGCGATGGCTGCAAAATGCCAGTCGTCGAGATCGTTAAATATCGATTCCGGCTGGAACACACGCAGCATCTCCCAACTACAATTGTTGAACAGCACGACGATGGGGTCGAGATCGTAGCGTCGGCAGTTGCCGAGTTCCCAACCGGTCATCTGGAACGCTCCGTCGCCAACCAGGATGAGCGGGCGCCGTTTAGTCGCCGCAGCGACGCCAATGCCAGCGGGCACCCCGAAGCCCATGCCGGCGTAATAGCCGGGGGCCGCCAGCGCGGTATTCTCTATCTCCATCGCTGTGAACAGGCAGTCGCCGATGTCCGACGTCATGGGCATCGGCCCGTGGCTATCAAACAGATCGTTGACCGCGCAGGCAATGTCGGAGGGCTTGATTGGGGCATCGTCGGCCAACATCCCCCGCGGATAGACGGCCGACGAGCGCTTATCACTCTGCCTGGTCTTAGTAACGGTGCGCGCGCGGGCATTGAGATCTGTGACCAGGTCCGCGAGCGGTATATCGGGATAGAAGTGGTGACCGATGCGCACCGTACGGTCGATGGCGAGCACGGTACGGCGCGGATCGAGCTTGCGATGGGACAACGCGAAATTGGTATCCGATAGGATGACGCCGAGCAGAAACAACACGTCAGAGTCCTCGACAAGCCTGGTGAGTGCTGGATCGCCGGCCTCGCCCATGTAGGTCCCGGCCACGACATCGGGCGCATCCTCCAAAAGGCCCCGTCCCATGAAGGTCGTCACGACCGGAATATTGAGCTTGCGAGCGAGAGCCGCGACCGCGTCCTCGATGCCGTAGCGGCGAACCTCCACATCGACAATGAACGCCGCGGAGCTCGCCCGCGCCAGCCGCTGCAGAATCTCGCCGGCGCATTCGGCGAGCGCTTCGGGATCGGCGGACCTATACGGCAGCACCGGCACCGCGGTGGCAGCCTCGTTCACCAGGTCACGCGGAAATTCGATATAGACCGGCAGCGAGCGCTCGCGCGCGCTGCGCAATACGCGCGCGATCTCGGCCGGCGCGGTTTGGGGATCGCTGAGTACCGCCTGGTCACAAGTGATTTCGCGATAGACTGCAAACTGCGTATCGACGGAGCGCACCTGGTGGTGAAGTAGCAAGCCACTCACCCGTTCGCGCGCGCTAGGAGCACCGGCGACTACCACCACGGGCGAGCGCTCAGCGTAGGCACCGGCGACGGCGTTAACGAGGTTAAACGCCCCCGCACCGTAGGTCACGACGGCAACACCAAGCCCACTTTGATACCGCGCGGCCGCATCAGCGGCAAAGCCGACCGCCGGCTCGTGGCTCAACGTGTAAAAGGGTAGGATGCGGCTCTCTTCGATCACCTTGAAAAATGGGAGCACGAAATCGCCGGGAATACCGAAGATCTCGCGGGCGCCGTACGCCTTCAACCCGTCAAGCAGTGCGGTGGCAAGTGTCGGCATATCAGCATCCTCGTGGATTCTCCAGATGCCCCCCCAAAGTCGCGTGAAAAATAGCCATTTTCTGGATTTTGTGGAAGCCGGACGCAACCCAGGAAATCTTGAAGTCCGCTTTGCGCCAGAAGCGGCCGCTTGTTCTAGCCGATAGCGGGCGCGGGCCTAACCCAAGACGTTTTGCCCGAGATATTGAGCCACTTGCAGGGACGCGTGGATCAACTGTCCGGCCGCACCTAACATTTCAGTGCTGTGAAAGTATTTCACCGAGAAACTTCCTGGTGCGCTCGTTTTTCGGATTCTTGAAGAACTCGGCAGGTGGCCCCTCCTCAACGATCGACCCGCTTGCCATGAAAACCACGCGGTCGGCGACCTGGCGGGCAAAGCCCATTTCGTGCGTCACGCAAATCATGGTCATGCCGTCGTTCGCCAATCCGATCATGGTGTCGAGGACTTCTTTGACCATCTCGGGATCGAGCGCACTAGTAGGTTCGTCGAACAACATCACCTTGGGCTCCATGCAAAGCGCGCGTGCGATGGCGACGCGCTGCTGCTGCCCACCGGACAATTGTGCGGGATATTTTTCGGCCTGATCGAGGATCTGCACGCGGGCCAGCAACCGACTGGCGGTGGCTTCGGCATCGGCCTTTGAAGCGCGGCGAACGCGCATCGGCGCGAGCGTGCAGTTCTGCATCACGGTGAGATGCGGGAACAGGTTGAATTGCTGGAACACCATGCCGACTTCGCGCCGCACCATATCGATCGTCTTCGGATTGTCGTCGAGGCGGGTCCCTTCGATAACGATGCTGCCCTTCTGGTAGGTTTCGAGATGATTGATGCAGCGAACCAGTGTCGATTTACCGGAACCGGACGGCCCGCACAGAACGATTTTCTCGCCTGCGCGGACCGACAGGTTTATGTCGAACAAGGCCTGGAAAGTGCCGAACCATTTGTCCACGCCTTGCATCACGATCATGGGCTGGATCGCGCTGCTGGTTGCCGGATTGTCGGTTGAGTTTGGCATCTCGGATATGATCCTCGTTCGACGCTTGACGGCAGGTCAGCCCGCTACAAACGATACGCCTTCCATGGTCTCCGGGAACGACGACGGCAACGGCAACTTCATCCACTTCTGATGAATTTTCGCGAGTTCGCCGTTGGCCTTTATCTGGTCGATGAAGGTGTTGATCGAAGCATTTATCTCCTTCTCGCCAAGCCGCGTGCAGGCCCCGTTGTAGATCCGGCTGAACTCGAGCTTGTTCTCGTAGAACCCTGGCTTCGCCTCGTTCAAACGATCGATGTAGAACATGTTGCCGCCGACGGCGGTCGATTGCCCCGAGACCAGGGCCTGGATCGCCGCAGCGTCGCCGTCGAGCCGCATGATATTGGTGCCTGCCGGCGCGTTCTTGGTGACCTGGGTATCTTGCGCGCTGGCGCGGGGGACGGATATCGTGAGCTTGCCCATATCGGCGTTGGTCTTGACCTCGGTTGTCTTGGCCGCAGCCAGCACGATGATATTGGCGACATAGGGCTTGCTGAATTGCACCGCCTTGGCGCGATCCGGAAACATCGCCATGGTCGCGAACAGCAGATCGACCCGTCCCGCCGTCAGCGCGGGAATACGGTTGGCGACTTCAAGCGGCACGAATTCGACGGGAACGCCAAGAAACTTGCCGTACAGCTCGCCAATGTCCGCGTCGAGGCCTTCCTGCTTGCCGCTGGAATTGACGAAACCCCAGGGCGGGTTGTCGCCTTGAATTCCGATCACGACCTTGCCCTTGGCCTTGATTTCGGCAGGCGTGATCGCAAACGCAGGTCTGGTCATTACCGCGGGCGCGGCCAGTAGTGCTGCTCCCGCCAACAGGATGTCGCGGCGATTGAGTTTTGAGAATTTACTGTCGGTCATGGGCGTTCTTCCTCCGGTGATTATCTGTTGTAACGGGACTTTACCGGGCCACTCATCGCGAGGCTGCGGCAAACTGGCGCTCAAGCCGCGTGCCGTAAAGCGACAACGGCCAGCAGATGACGAAATAGATGAGACCCACGATGCCAAACACGAGGAGCGGCTTGAAGATCTGGTTCGAGACCATGGTCCCGGCACGCGAAAGCTCGGTGAAGCCGACAAAGGCGGCCAGCGACGTTCCCTTGATGAGCTGCACCAGGAAGCCGATGGTCGCGGGCAGCGAGATGCGAAATGCCTGGGGCAGGATGATATCCTTCATCCGCGAAACGTAACCAAGGCTGAGAGCCTTCGCCGCTTCCACCTGCCCGCGCGGAACTGCTTCGATCGCGCCGCGCCAGATTTCGCCGAGATAGGCGCTGGCATGGAATGTGAAGCCGAGCGCCACCGCGACCCAGGCGTCGAGCTTCACGCCGTACAAAGCAAGGCCGTAATAGACGACGAACAGCTGCATCAGTAGCGGCGTGCCCTGAAACAAGGCGATGTAACCGGCCGCGATACGCTCCAGGATCGAAATGCCGGACGTGCGCGCCAGCGCGACACCGAGTCCAGAGAACATCCCGCAGATGAATCCGGCGGCCGACAGCACGAGTGTCCAGCGCAAGCCCTGAAGCAGGAAGAGAAATTCACCCTTGCCCATGAATTATCCTCACTTGACCGGATAATTGAAATAACGCGACGAGATCGAATTCAGAATGAGCATTACCAGCCAGGACATCGCCAGATAGAGCAGCGTCACCGTTCCATAGACTTCGAAACTGCGGAATGAATCGGATTCGATCCGTTTCGCGACCGACGTCAGTTCATAGGCCGAGACCGCGGACGCAATGCTGGTCGTCAGCGTCAGCAGGACAAACTGACTGGTGAGCGACGGATAGATCGCGCGCAAGGCGGGCTTTAGAACAATGACCCGGAACACCACCGACTTGCGCAAGCCAAGTGCGAGGCCGGCCTCAACCTGCCCCTTGTTGATCGACTGCACACCGCCGCGAATAATCTCGATGGCATAGGCACCGCCATTGATGCCGAGGGCGATAATGGCGGTAACCGTCGGATTGAGCCGCACGCCGGCGAGCGGCAGCGCAAAGAAGATGAAGTAAATCTGGACCAGGAAAGGCGTGTTCCGGACGATCTCGACGAACGACATGGTCAGCCAGCGCAGCGGGGGAAAACGGGAATCGCGCAGTACGACACCACCAATTCCGATCACGATCGCCAGCACCATCCCGCTCAGCGACAAGCCGAGCGTACCGAGGCATCCCCACAATAGATTGGGAATGCCATCGATGACGGGTCCGAAATCGAACGTGTAGTTCAAGACGTCAACTCCCTTTCGCGACCGGCGTTCAGAAGCACCGGCTCACTGCTCGCACCAATCCGCACAACGCATTTCGATCTCCGCTCAAATCACCTTTCTAGGCTTTGCCGGCCGCCGGCAGCCCCTGCAACGAAGCAGGCACCGCATCGGGCAGCTTCCCTAGCCTTTGCGCGACAGCCAGAATGGCGGTGATATATCCATAAGAGCCGAGACCGCAGATCACGGCGGTAGAAGCGCTCGACGTAATCGAATGCCGGTGCAATTCGTCCCGCGCGTGAATATTGGAAATATGAACCTCGATTTTCGGGCCTTCAAATATTTTCAGGGCATCGATCAGCGCAATCGATGTGAACGAATAGGCCGCCGGGTTCATGATGATCGCATCGAACGTTCCGTGCGCCGACTGGATCAAATTGACGAGTTCGCCTTCCAGATTGGATTGGTGGAACGAAAGCGAGATGCCGAGATAATCGGCCAAATCCTGGCAGCTTGCTTCGATCTCCTTGAGCGTCGTCGCGCCATAGATGTGAGGCTCCCGAATGCCGAGGAAATTCAGATTGGGTCCGTTCAGGATCATGATCTTGGCGGCCATCGGAATTTCCTCTGTTGCATCGCTATCCAGCCGCCAAATCACTTGGTCTGATCTTCGCCAGTCCGGAGTCCGCATCGTTAAGGAGCTGCGCTATCCGTGAACGGCCACCTGAAAACAACTCATCTCTGCCTCCCTGAAATAAGCTGGTGCCAATCAGCGGCTTGTTCGCAGCCCTTTGCTTGTCGTCACCGTCTTCGGAAACCACGCAACAGAATCGCTGTCAAATGATATTTGTAAAAATATATGATATATGTCAGTTTACCTGATAAAATCGCTTTCCGTAAGGGAGGCGCGCTGTATGGCGCCGGCCCGGTCGCCGTGACGCGACATCCACAGCCGGATTAAGACAATGACGATCCTGGAACATCCGCAGCCACCTTTATCCGCCGGCGACAGCGGCTATCACCGCATTCGCTCCGACATCATTTTCGGCGTGCTGACGCCGTCAGGACGTCTCAAGCTCGACTCGATGAAGGAGGATTACGGCCTCAGCGTCAGCACGCTGCGCGAGATCCTCACCCGGCTGGCCTCGGAAGGTTTTGTCGTTGCCGAAGGCCAGCGCGGGTTTGAGGTAGCACCCGTCTCGATCCAGAATTTGCGCGAGCTGGCGCAGCTCAGAATCCTGCTCGAGCATCACGCCATGACCGAGTCTTTCCGGGCCGGCGACATGGAATGGGAGGGACGCGTGGTTTCAGCCCATCACAAGCTGGCGGCCACCGAGCGCGCTATCCTCACCGAGGGCGACGACCCCGAGCTTCGCAAGCGATACGACGGCGAATTCCATCAGGCGTTGATATCGAGCTGCGGTTCGCGCGAACTGATGCATACCCATTCGATCGTGTTCGACAAATATTTCCGCTACGCCCTTCAGTACCGCGGCAGCGCGACAGTCGCGCAGCACAAGGCGTTGCTGGTTTGCGCGCTGAAGCGCGACGTCGAGGGCGCGAAGTCGATCCTGACAGATCACATCAACAGCTGCGTCGCGCACGCGCTGTCCAGCGGGACACTCAAATAATCAGGCGCTGTACTTGGAGAGCGAGCTGCAAACTGCGTGCACGAAACGTCGAACTTTCCCAATTCATCCAAATGCGGAAGGACCAGGACGATGGCAACGAAACAGGGTAATTGGCAATCACGTCGCGCTCTACTCGAGGGCCTGACGGTCGCAGGAGGAGCGGCCTGGTTGAGGCCTTCCATGCTGGCAAACGCATGGGGACAGGAGGCGACGATTGACCCCCGTGTCGCCAAGATTGTCGCCGATACGATTTCCGTCGACATGCACAACCATGACGGCCAGCCGACCTTTGCCAAGGCGCCCGCCGACCGCAAACCCGACCCCACCGGCGTCGATCTGCCGGGCGAGATGAAGAAGGCCGGGCTGTCAGCGATCTGTTTGACATACGCCGTCGACATCTACCGGACGCCGCAGAAAGACGATTGGTATCAGTATCATCTCCAGTGCCTTGAATATGATGACAGGCTGCTGGCGAAAAGCGGCATGCGCCGGGCTTTGACGGTGGCAGACCTGAAGGCCGCGCATGCGAGCAAAACGCCCATCGTCATCCAGGCTTGCGAAGGCGCCCACTGGATCGAAGGAAAATTGGAGCGGATCGAGGAAGCTTACAAACGCGATCTCCGTCTCATGCAATTGCCGCATCAGATGCACGACCTTGTCGCGCCTCTGGGCGGTCTGCAGCAGCTCGTAGTGCCGCCGGGTGGAACTCAAAGTGGCACCCCTGCAAACGTTACGGCGCTCACTCCGTTCGGAGCCGATGTCATCAGAGAATGCAACCGTCTTGGTATCGTCGTCGATATGGCGCATGCCGACGAAGAAACGGTCATGGGCGCGCTGAAGGTGACGCAGCAGCCCCTGGTGGTTACCCACACGGCACTGGACAGCGAAGTCGCCAGATCAGCAGACTTATACGTCGGCAATCCGGGTCTCAAGGCGCGCCTGGCCAGCAAAACCTACGCGAAGGCTGTCGCCGATGCCGATGGCATCATGGGGATATGGCGCATCTTCCCCACGGTGAAAGACTATGTCACGGGTATCAAGCAAATGGTCGATGTGGTGGGCGTCGATCATGTCGGCATCGGAACCGATACATCGTTAGCACTTGGTGTTGGAGGGCCCGTTCCTGGCACCAACAACATCTGGCCGGACCAAAAGAGTGGATTCCTGTATTCGGTCGTACAGGAGATGCTGACCCAAGGTTTCGAACCGGACGAAATCTCCAGGATCGTTGGCGGCAATTATGTCCGCCTTTTCGGAAAGGTCACTCGCAGCGCCGCCTAGACTAGTTTTTCTTGTGTTGTTCTGCCCAGCCGTTGACTGGACCGCAAGCAACATCCTGCGCGCGCTGCCCACTAACTATTTGAGACACCTGAACTCTCGTTCCGATCCATCATGGGGAAGTGCGATCCAGGCCGAGCGAGCATGAACCAGTTAACCATAGGTCACCGGCCGCTTTGCGCCAGAAGCGGTCGGTCCCGACAGGCCGGCTGGCCGTGCGTTACAGAGCGAAGCGCCCCTCCCGAACATCGGCCTGATCAAGATTCGAGGTCGATTGTGTGTCATTTCTGGCTCCCGGCCCGGTCGCAACGCTTCAGCCAATCCGACGGCTTCAAACAGCGTCTTTGGCAACCTTCAGGGGTGACGCCTTGACCGACTTGCTGGCTGGCTTGGCCGCGAACTCCATAGGCTCTTTGGTGAAAGGATTTATACCGCTGCGAGCTTCAGTAGCAGGCTTGTTCACGACCGACATTTTGACGAAGCCAGGAATGACGAACTCGCCGGATTCATTTAGTTCCTTATAGCCTACATGCGCCATCTGCTCGATGACGGCCTTTACGTCTCCTTTGGAAACCTGCGTTCCTTCTGCGATTGCATCAATCAACTGATTCTTGGTCATCTTGGCCATAACGGAGTCCTTTGCGGGATAGAACGGTTTAAAGCGGTTGGGCGACGGGGGGCGTCACTCGGTTATAGCGCGGCAAAGCCACGCAGTTCGCTTTCGTTCATACCTGTGGTCATGAGGTCACTGGGCTTAAAACCTATCGGGGCCCAAAACGCAAGGAGCAGCTCGGAGTGTGCTCCTTAGCTGGCTACCGAGCCAGAAGCGGCCGTCGGCGCAGAGACGTGCCAGCGCGCAGATTGCAGTCGGCGTTGCTGGTCAACAGTTACCAGGCTCGGCAGTTGACCCACACATGGACAGTATCCATATCCGACCCATGATCCGGATAAAGCCCACCGTGTCGGATAAGCATGGGCGCGGCCGAGTTTCTCGGCCGGCGTCATCAACGTAAATGGTTTTCGTTCCGGAGTTTCAATGACGACACTGTCCATCCTCGACCTCGTCCGCGTCACCGAAGACACCGATGCGCGCGGCGCGCTCGACAACGCCCGCGATGTTGCGGTTCATGCCGAGGCCTGGGGCTATCGCCGCATCTGGGTGGCGGAGCATCACAACATGCCGGGCATCGCCAGCGCCGCGACGTCGGTCGTGATCGGTCATATCGCAGCCGGAACGAAAACCATCCGCGTCGGCGCGGGCGGTATCATGCTTCCCAACCATGCACCCTATGTCATCGCCGAGCAGTTCGGAACGCTCGCGCGGCTATTTCCAAACCGCATCGACCTTGGACTTGGCCGCGCGCCCGGGACCGACCAGCTAACATTGCGCGCTTTGCGCCGCACGCCTGAATCCGCCGAAAACTTCCCGCAGGACGTTCTCGAGGTGCAGGCCTTCCTGGCGCCGGCCGGTCCCAATCAGCGTATTCGGGCCATCCCGGCGGCAGGAACCGAAGTACCATTGTGGATTCTGGGATCGAGCAATTTTGGTGCGACGCTGGCGGCCGAACTTGGGCTTCCCTACGCCTTCGCCTCGCATTTTGCGCCCGAATTGCTGATCCCGGCGCTGCAGATCTACCGCAGCCGCTTCAAGCCTTCCGAGCAGCTTGAGCGTCCCTACGCGATGGTGGGCGTCAACATCATCGCCGCCGACAACGATGACGAGGCGCGCCGGCTGGCGACGACGCAGCAGATGTCATTCACGAACATCTTTCGCGGCGCGCGCGGCCTGAGCCAGCCGCCGATCGACGACATTGAGAGCTACTGGTCGCCTGCGGAAAAAACGCAGACGATGAGCATGCTGGCGCGCTCCATCGTCGGCTCACCGGATACGGTTCGTGCGGGCATCGATGCGCTTGTTGCGGAAACAGGCGCCGACGAGCTCATGATCGTGTCCGATGTTTACGATCATGCAAAGCGGCTACGCTCCTTCGAGCTGATCGCCGGCGTCGGGGGGATCGCCCGCTAATCCATCCGGTTCACGGCGCATCGCGTTGAAGTTCCTGAGCGTCCGCTTCGCGCCAGAAGCGATCATTCGTCCCAAGTTGGCTTTCGACCCTCAACGCCATTTCCCGACCGCCAATTGATGCCCTGCCGGATCGGCGACGTCTGCCGCGATCACCGCGCCCAACTACTTGATCTGTGGTACAATCAAATAGCGTAAAAATATCGTTGGCACTGTTGCGACGGCCCAGGTGCTGAGCGCCGGTCGCACGGACTGCGTGCAGCGACAAGGGAGTAGCCGATGATCGATTCAAGCCGACGCACCGTTCTTGCAACCGGTGTTGCCGCCGCGGCGACAAGCGCGGTGCCGCAAGTGTTCGCCCAAGCACAGCCGGCGGCGGCGGTTCCGGGATTGCCGGCCGGCGCCAAGGTCGGCTTCTACGAGAAGGACAATGTCCGCATCCGCTACGCCGAGATCGGCTCAGGCTTCCCGCTGCTGGCGACGCCCGGCGGCGGCTTGAACTCTTGTATCGCCGTGTGGGCGCGTGCGGTGATCAACATTCCGGAGGAGTTCAAGAACGACTTCCGCGTGATCACCATGGACCAGCGCAACGCCACAGGCGGCGAGTCCACCGGCCCGGTGCCGGTCGACGATCCCTGGGGCGCGTTCGCCGACGACCAGTTGGGCGTGATGGACCATCTCGGCGTCGACAAGTTCTTCTTCTTCGGCAACTGCATCGGCGGCCCGTTCGCGATGAAGTTGATGGAGCGGGCGCCGCAGCGCGCCGCCGCCGCGATATTGAGCCAGCCAGTCGGGCACCACCCGGCGAACCCGGATTACATGTACGACGCCGGCAAGACCGTCTGGGCCAAGGAGCTGCGCGAGCGCCGGCCCGACGTCTCGATGGAGACCATCGAGAAATATCTGCACAACCTTTACCGCGTGCGGCCCGATTTCGTGTACAGCGTATCGCGCGATTTCGCTAAATCGTGTCAGACGTCGATGCTTGTACTACCGGACGACGTCGCCGCGCATCCGCTGGTGACTTCGATCGATGTCGCCTCGCTCTGCCCGAATGCCGAGATCACGGTGTTCCCCTGGAAGGAGCCGCCGGAGCTGAAGGCGCGCACCATCAACCGCGCGCGCAATTTCCTTAAGCGGCATCAGACAGCGTAGCGAAGCCGGAATCACCGGGATTGTGGCGCTATCCATTCGACGTCGGTGATCAGCCGATAAACGGACCTTTTTCAAAACGCCTGATTTCGAGTAGCGATGGCCCTTTTCGGACGGGCCCACATCACCGTCCTTCGTCCGCTGTCGGCGGGAGACGGAACGCGTCAGGCTCGCAGTGAGCTTTTCAGCTTCTGACCGGAACGGACATGTAAGAGGACCGCCTAACAAGGGTTAGGGACTTCCGCCGTTGTTGAGGGTTTCGGATGCCGGCGGATGCAGCGATGCGGCTTGCACCCGTGGCCGGCGTCCGAAAGCCGCCAAGGAACGAACCCGCGGGAAATGGCATGCGGTGGCGCCGCGAGCGCCGAGCACGGGGATTGTTGGCCGCCTCTGCCAACCGCGCAGCCATGCCTTCGGAGAGATAAACGCCAACTCTGGGTTTCATGAAAGAGACTTGCCGTGCGAGCGACTAGTTCTGGCGAGCGGGTTTCGCGACTCCACCCTGCTGGCAGGTGCGATGACCCGGTAGAGGTGGGTCATTTTGACTCACCTGAAGCCCGAGACCAAAGCGCTCGTGTTGTGGCATGACGAATCCGTCGCTGAGATGGGAGGTTGTCATGCCCCTATTGGCCGCCGCGCCGGTGATGGTTTCGCCCGAACAGCGCGAAGTGCTGGAACAACTGGTACGAACCCATTCGACGCCACAGCAGCTGGCCCTTCGGGCCCGCATCATGTTGCTTGCGGCGGACGGAATCGGTGTACGCGAGAGTGCCGAGGAACTCGACGTGTGGCCAAAGACGGTTCGCCGTTGGCGCAAGCGGTGGCGGATAGCGGCCGATGGGGTGTCGGTGCTCGAGCGGCTGGTCGACGCGCCGCGGCCCGGAGCGCCGGCGTCGTACACGCCCGGCACGTCCGTTTTACGCTCAGGAGCAGATATCGTCAGCCTGCCCCGGCATGTCCGTTTGGTACCAGAGGACTAAATCGCTCGCGCGGTAGGGGGCTCTGCACTGGGCTGAACCTTGCGTTTTCGAGCTTTCTTTGGCGGCGCGGTCGGTTGCGCCTCAATCGAACCTGCCGGCTTATGGGCGGCCTTGCCGCCGTGCATGCGGCGCGTCTTGCCTCGGTTCGAGTCAATCCACGCAGACATCGTGGCCGAGTTGGTCTTCACGTCATCGGGGATGAAGAGACCTTTCCGCTGCGCGATCTTCTTAGCATACAGCAACTGTGCCGGACTTACCGGCCTGGGGTCGAGACTTCGAGTTGTTTCACCATCGGCTCTCTTGGGCGCGTGTTCGCTGAGAAACTTGCGGCAGATCGATATCGACGTCTTGTAACCGGGCGGTGGTTTGATGCCCTTCTGCCGGCTAAGGCTGTCGGCAAACCGCTTCATCGCTGGAGTTGGCGGATATGCTGCTTCGCGGTTGCTGACTGAAGCTCCAAGTAAAGGAGATTCACCAGCGGCGACTCCCTCCTTCAGTCTGCCGATGATGCGCTCGGCGACATCGCACACTGCGTCAATCGCGCCGATCATCTCCTGCTTGCCGACAACGACATCATCGAGCAGGCACTCAAGTTGTGCCGTCACGCCCGGATCGACCAACGCCGGATCGGCCTGTTTGAGAATGCAGAACAACGACAGGCCGGTCTCGGTCGGCACGATATGCTTTCCTTGGGCAATCAGAAAATCCTGCCTCTTTAGCCCGCCAATGATCTCGGCTCGAGTCGCCGGCGTTCCAATGCCCTTGGCTTCCTTCAGGCGCTCCCGAAGAACCTCATCCTCGACAAAACGCCAGGCATTTTGCATTGCCTCGATCAGAGTGCCTTCGTTGTAACGCGGCGGCGGTCGGGTCTCCCTGTCTTCAATTTTGGGGTCCTGCAGCTGCGCGGTCTCGCCGTTGCGCAGTGGCGGCAGCAATTGCGCCTCGTCGCCCTTTTCGTCGGCGGGCTGCCAGTCTGGGAAGGCGGCGCGCCAGCCGAAATCGATAGGTTGGCGACCGGCGGCGCGGAATTCGAAGCCGCGCACATCAAGCGTTGCGGTCGTCTGCCGGTAGCGGAAGTCAGGCATCAGCGCTGACAGATAAGCACGAGCGATAACGTCAAACAGTTTCTTCTCGTCGGAAGAAAGACGAGGCCAGATCTCGCGCAATTTATCGATCGTGTTGACGTTGGGAATGACGGCGTGATGGCTCGCGCCCTCTAATCCCTTGTCGTAAAAACTGCCGCTCGCGCCCTTACGGATCACAGGCGGGTCGGGCACGGGGATTGCACTGAAGGATTGGCCGACCCGTAGTCCCGCCAC
>Ga0066789_10000082_pt1 | contig 27385 bp, 26 predicted proteins | sample OrgsoiDNA2013049_FD_70960 | JGI IMG/M metagenome (GOLD analysis project Ga0066789, IMG submission 70960) | Permafrost soil microbial communities from the Arctic, to analyse light accelerated degradation of dissolved organic matter (DOM) -... | ecosystem: Environmental > Terrestrial > Soil >...
CCGCCCCATCCGCTTTGGGACGCATGCGAACGGAGCCATACACCGCACGCCGCGACCATTTTCGCTGTGGGTTGGTCCGGGATTGCAGTCGGTCTATTCGCAGCTGTCGTCCTGGCGCGCCAGCCTCGCAAAGCTTGGACTGCGCCACCCGGCTGGCCGCCCGTACCCCTCGGATGGCAGCCCGCCATCGGATGGACGCCTCCGCCGGAATGGCCACCCCCGCCTGCAGATTGGCAATGGTGGCAGCGCCCTCAAACTGTGGAAAACGCCGGTGCCAGAGCATTGCAAAAGTAGTATCCACAGATTTTCGGTATGCGTGAGAATTCGCGGGTTTTGTCAGCAGCCACAGGTAATTTTGATTCATGGCAACAGAGCTGGCAGAACTCGGATCGATGCTTCCGGGCGCGGAGCTTGCATCGATGCTGAGCACTGTCGCGCCGTCGTCCATTGATGACGACGGCGATCTGCTCGAGACCATCGCGGGTTGGGATCGACTGATTTCCTGGGCGCACGCAAAGCAGGCCGCTGCGATCTCCGAGTTCGCCCGACGTCCGTGGTCGCCCGGTCTCAGCGTCGACGCTGCGCGCGCGAAGTACGGCAAGCTCGGCTCCGCCAAGCGTGAGTTCGTCGACGACGAGATCGCGGCACGGCTTTGCGTTTCATCAACCTCAGCAGGCTTCAAGCTCAATCTGGCTGCGTCGCTCGCGGCCCCGTTCACTGCAACGGCTGCTGCGCTTGAGGCGGGGGCGATCGACGTCCAAAAGGCACGCGTCATCGCTGACGGTTGCCGCGCGCTCGATCCGGCAACCGCAATCGAGGTTGAGGCGCGGGCGTTGCAGCGGGCCGGTGACCAGACCTCAGCCCGGTTGAAGCAAACCGTGCGCCGGCTGGCCATCATCGCCGATCCGGTTGTTGCACAGCGCCGATGCGCCAAAGCCAAGAACGAACGAGGCGTCTGGTTGAACCCACTCGACGACGGAGTGGCCGAGCTTTGCGCGGTGCTCGATGCAGCTGAGGCGGTCAACATCTACAACGTGCTCACTGCGACCGCGCGCGCGGCAAAGAAGGCCGGCGAAGAGCCGCGCACGATGGCGCAGTTGCGCGCCGATTTTCTGGCCGCACCGTTCATCGACGCCGTCGAAACCGGCAAGCTGGCCGGTGCATCGCCCGGCACACTGGCCACGCACGGCGGCAACCGTGGTCAGCTTCAGCTCACCGTGCCGGCCTCAGTCATCCTGGGCATCAGCAACGCACCCGGCGAACTTGTCGGCTACGGGCCGATCACCGCTGAGGCAGCGCGCGAACTCGCCGGCGATTGCACCTGGCGGCGAGTCGTCACCGACCCCGCCGACGGCACGATGATCGCGGTCGACACCGACACCTACCGACCACCAGCCGCATTGGTTCGCCACATCGAAACCCGCGACGGGACCTGCCGATTCCGCGGCTGCGCGCGCCCGTCAACTCGATGCCAGATCGACCACTCTGTGGCGCATCCCGTTGGGCGCACCTGTCACGACAATCTCGGCCCATTCTGCGAACATCACCACCGCTTCAAGCACGCGCTCGATGGCGCATATGCACATCTCAAACAACCCAAACCCGGCGTCTTCGTGTGGACCATGCCGACCGGCCACTGCTACACGGTCAGTCCGCCCGCGCTGGCCCCACCACTGCACGAAGAAATCCAAAGAGCAACACCAAGCCCGGATGACGACCCGCCGCCGTTCTGAGGTTCGCTGATCGCAAACAGTGACCTCAGTCGGCCACGGCTGCACGGCGCAGCGCTCTGACATAGCGATCGGTCATGAACCGTTGCACCAGTCGCGACAACGGACCACCCGCTCGGGCGTACAGCTGCGCTTGCTTCGAAAAGGCGGTGATGTGCAGCACCACGTCGTCATTCGGCATCAGCTCGACGACGAAGGATTCTTCGCCCGACTCCGGGTGGCCGGGGAGCGTGCCGTAGGCAAACCCACGCCGACGGTCCTCTTCGATCTCGTACATGACGCGGCACGGCAGCCGAACCACCGACCACGACGGACCGAGCCGCATCAACGCCACAGCATCGACCCGAGCTCGCTCGTCCGATGCGTCCACATGAAGCCCGGCGCGCCGATGCATCTGCCAGGTCATGAGCGCCTCAGCGCCGGCCGCGAACGCGCCGCGCCCATGACCGATGAGGTCTGACCGCCGCACATGGTGGTACCCCGTCGGCAACACCGACGCAGTTGCACCGACCTCGCGATAGGTGAACGGTTGGCGCGCGAGCGAACCGAGGATCTCGTCGCGCGGCCGACCGGACACTCAGTAGCGGTACGCGTCGGCCTTGTATGGTCCGCCGATCGGTACGCCGAGGTAGCCGGCCTGCTCAGTTGTCAGCTCGGTAAGCCGAACCCCGAGCGCATCGAGATGCAGCCGCGCAACAGCCTCGTCGAGATGCTTCGGCAACACGTACACCCCGACTGCGTAATCCGCGGTCTTCGTGTACAACTCGATCTGGGCCATGACCTGGTTCGTGAACGAGTTGCTCATCACGAAGCTCGGGTGTCCGGTGGCGTTGCCGAGGTTCAGCAGCCGGCCCTCGCTCAACACGATGATCGCGTGGCCATCGGCGAACTTGAACTCGTCGACCTGCGGCTTGATGTTGATGCGCTCGATGCCAGGCAGCTTCGTCAGCCCGGCCATGTCGATCTCGTTGTCGAAGTGACCGATGTTGCCGACGATCGCCTGGTGCTTCATGCGCGACATCTGGTCGGCGGTGATGACGTTCAGGCAACCAGTCGCGGTGACGAAGATGTCGGCGGTCGAGACCACATCGTCAAGCGTCGCCACCTGGAAGCCATCCATCGCCGCTTGCAAAGCGCAGATCGGGTCGACTTCGGTGATGATGACGCGCGCGCCCTGCCCGCGCAGCGATTCGGCGCAACCCTTGCCCACGTCGCCGTAGCCACACACAACCGCGACCTTGCCACCGATCAACACGTCGGTGGCGCGGTTGATGCCGTCGATCAGCGAGTGCCGGCAGCCGTACTTGTTGTCGAACTTCGACTTCGTCACCGAGTCGTTCACGTTGATTGCCGGGAACAGCAGCGCGCCCTGTTCCTGCATTTGGTACAGCCGGTGCACACCGGTCGTGGTCTCTTCGGTCACACCGCGCAGACCGCCGGCGATCGTCGTCCATCGTCGTGGGTCTTCAGTCAGTGACCGTTGAAGCACCCGCAGGATGACCTCGAACTCCTCCGAGTCGGCGGTCGACGGATCGGGCACGACGCCCGCCTTCTCGAACTCCACGCCCTTGTGCACGAGGAGTGTCGCGTCGCCGCCGTCGTCGAGAATCATGTTCGGGCCGTCGCCATCGGGCCACTGCAGCACCTGCTCGGTGCACCACCAGTACTCCTCGAGGCTCTCGCCCTTCCAGGCGTAGACCGGCACACCGGCAGGAGCATCAACCGTGCCGGTCGGCCCGACCGCGATCGCCGCGGCGGCGTGGTCTTGGGTCGAGAAGATGTTGCAGCTCGCCCAGCGCACCTGCGCGCCGAGGGCGACAAGCGTTTCAATCAGGACGGCGGTTTGCACGGTCATGTGCAGCGAACCGGTGATGCGGGCTCCTGCCAACGGCTTGGTCTCGCCGTGCTGCGCCCGCATGGCCATGAGACCCGGCATCTCGTGTTCGGCCAGGGAGATTTCCTTGCGCCCGAAGGCGGCCAGGGAAAGATCGGCAACCTTGAAGTCGAACGTCATCGATACAGCTCCCTGATGTTGCGGGCTTGATGGTGCGGTCATGGTGTCGCGGGCAGGTCAGGTCTCACGCCTCAGGATAGTCGGCGTCGGGATCGGCACCGGCCTCGGCCAGCGTCGACGACTCGTCGTGATCGACAACGACGTTCGGATCGGCCGCCTGCTCGATCGGTTCAGCAAGATCGCGCGGCCCCCGGTCGAGGTCGGGTTCGAGATAGATCACCGTCGCGATCGGAATCGCTGCGCGCACCCGACGCTCGGCCGCATCGATCCCTCGGGTTACCTCGGTTGTGGTGTCGTCGCGGGCCACCGCAATCTTCGCCGCCACCAGCAGCTCGCTAGGGCCGAGGTGCAGCGTACGCAAGTGGATCACCCGTTCGACCTCGGGACCGTCGAGCAGTGCCTGCACGATCCGATGCTCAACGTCGGGACCAGCCGACTCACCGATCAACAAACTCTTCGTCTCGATCGACAGCACCACGGCGACGCACATGAGCAAGGCGCCGATCGCGAGCGTCCCAACGCCGTCCCATCGCGGGTTGTGCGTCACCACCGACAGGCCGACACCGAGAAACGCGAACAGCAACCCGATCAAAGCGGCAGTGTCTTCGAGCAGCACGACCGGCAGTTCAGGGTTCTTGGTGCGCCGGACGAAATCCACCCACGACTGCTCGGCGCCCTTGAGCTTGGCCGACTCTGTCAACGCCGTGCGAAACGACAACGACTCGAGCACGATTGCGATACCGATCACCGCGACCGCGATAGGCGCGTGCTCGATCTTGTGCGGGTGCGCCACCTTCGTGACACCCTCAGCGATAGCGAACAATCCGCCCACACTGAACAGCACGAGTGAGACCACAAACGCGTAGAAGTAGCGCTCGGGTCCGTAACCGAACGGATGCTCCCGGTCGCGTTCTTTGCGCGCGCGCCGGCTACCCAGTAGCAACAACCCCTGGTTGCCGGTGTCGGCAACCGAGTGCACGGCCTCGGCCAGCAGCGACGACGAGCCGGTGAAAGCGAAGGCCACAAACTTCGTGACTGTGATGCCGAGGTTGGATGCCAGCGCCGCCAGTACTGCCTTGTTGCCGCCCGAAGTGCTCATCCTTCGCGGTCGCGGCGCGCCGACTCGATGCGCTCCTTCATCTCCAACACCGAACGCGTGGGAGACGGATCGATGCCTAGACCAAGCGCGAGATACACACTCGCGAAGTCACCCAACGCGATGAGCTGGGCCAGTCGCTCAACCGGATGTCCCGCGTCGGCCATCACCGTGCTGGTGCGAACCCCGCGCTCACCCGCCAGATACTCCGCGGCGCGGCGCAGCCCGGCGTCCTTCTCGGCTTCGTTGTCGGGTGCATCGCGCATCAGCACGACGCGCAGCGGCATCGTCGCCGGCGTCGTCTCATCGTCGAACGGGTCGTGAAAGACGTCGGCCGACGCTGTGGCCGCGAACGGGCCGTCGAACAACGCGACGCTGCCGTGCGCCGCTTCCTGCAGGCCACCATCGAGAGCGGGGTACTTCGCGTTCGCGTGCAGCTGCCGGGCGAACCTCTTCGCCGCCACCCGACAGAGCGCACCCGCGCCCCAGATCACCGGCAGACTGCCAGCGATATCGAGAGCCAGCCGTTTTGCCGGGTTGACGAATGAGTCGCTCGCGGGCCGGCACACCTCGGCGATCGCGTCGAGACGATCGGCGACCAACGCCAGCTCCCCCGGCGAGACCGAGACCAGCCCAAGAGCATCAGCCACCGCAATCAGTGGCACTGTCAGCGACCACAAGCTCGCGCGGGTGTGCCGCGGCGCCTTGTCGACCGGCAAGGTCAGCCCGCGAACCTGATCTCCGAGGACGTCGAGTGGCGAGCGCGGTGCCGCGATCGTGACGATCCGACAACCGCGGCGGCCGGCTTCAGTGACGGTCTCGAGCGTCGGCTGCGCGGTGCCCGACCGCGAGACCGCAATCACCAGATCGAGCGGGCCGACCCACCGCGGCAGCCCTGGGCCGGACGCCTCGACCAACGGCAGCGGCACATCGTCGGCGATGAGCGCCCGCAGCACTTCACACGCAGCCGCACTTGACCCGACCGCCGACAACACCACCGACCGCGGTCGCTCGTCGGATAGCACCTCGACGCCGGCCTCGGCCGCATTCGTCGACGCCTCGCGCACCTGCGCGCCCGAGCCCGCGATCGTGCGCAACATCGCGCCCGGGTCTGCGGCGGCCAGCGCGTCGGGGTCGTCGAGCAGGCGCTCGTCGAACTGCGCCATCATTAAGCGGCAACCATCAGCCAGCGACCGGCAGGATCCGCGCCTCGTCGATCAGCAGCACCGGAATGTCGTCACGCACCGGATACGCCCGGCGGCACTCGCTGTTCGTGCACACCAGCTCTTGCGCGTCGGCGTCCTTCGGCGCGTCGGCCAGCGTCTCGATGGTGAGCGGCGAATGGCACGCAGGACACGCGAGAATCTCGAGCAACGATGGTTCGATGTTCACGTTCCTCCTGGCAGAGCGCAGTTGGTGGGGGCGAACCGTTCTACCCGCGGATGATCGCGAGAACCTCGTCGCGCACGCGGTCAAGAGTCGGCTGGTCGTCGGCCTCGACGTTGAGGCGCAGCAACGGCTCGGTGTTCGACGGCCGCAGATTGAACCACCACGTCGGTGCAGTCACCGTCATGCCGTCGAGGTCGTCGATGGTGACGTCACTCGCGCCCGCATACTTCGCACGAACCGCTGCAATCGCGCCGCCCTGGTCGTCGACGGTGGAGTTGATTTCACCCGACGCCACGTACCGCGAATACTCCGCGAGCAGGTGCGACAACGTGGTGCCTTCGGCGGTCTCGCCCAACGCCGCCAACACGTGCAGCGCGGCGAGCATGCCTGAGTCAGCCCGCCAGAAATCGCGGAAGTAGAAGTGGCCCGAATGCTCACCACCAAAAACTGCATTGGTCTCGCCCATCATGGCCTTGATGAACGAGTGCCCGACCCGGCTTCGCACCGGCGTGCCGCCGTGCTCGCGCACGATCTCGGCCACGGCCTTCGAGGTGATGAGGTTGTGAATGATCGCTGAGCCCGGGCTCTTCTTCAATTCGCGGACGGCGACCAGTGCGGTGATCACGGACGGCGACACGATGGCGCCACGCTCGTCAACGACGAAGCAGCGGTCGGCATCGCCGTCGAACGCCAGCCCGACATCGGCCTTGGTCTGGAGCACCTTCGCCTGGAGATCAACGAGGTTCTTCGGGTCGATCGGGTTGGCTTCGTGGTTGGGGAAGTTGCCGTCGAGCTCGAAGAACATCGGCACGACCTCAAGCGGCAGATTCTTCAACACGTGCGGCACGGTGTAGCCGCCCATGCCGTTACCGGCGTCGACGACAACGTGCAGCGGCCTGATGTTGGTGAGGTCGACCAACTCGCGCAAGAAGACCGTGTAGTCGTCGACGAGATCATGCTCGGTGATCGTGCCGGGCACGCCGTCGAAGGCCGGCAGACCGTTTTCGGCAAGCGCACGAATCTCGGCAAGGCCGGTCTCTTGGCCCACCGGCTTCGCACCGGCCAGGCACAGCTTGATGCCGTTGTACTGCGCCGGATTGTGGCTGGCGGTGAGCATCACGCCGGGAATGTCCAGGCTGCCCGCGGCGAAGTAGATCATGTCGGTACTGGCGAGCCCCGCCAGCACAACGTCAGCGCCTTGGCTGGTCGCGCCATCGGCAAAGGCCTGGGCGAGCGGGACGGACGATTCGCGCATGTCGTGCGCGATCACGATTTTCGGCGCCTTGGTGAAGGCGATGAACGCCGCACCAATGGCCTTGGCTGTGTCGGCGTCGAGTTCGTCAGGAACGACCCCCCGAATGTCGTACGCCTTCACGATCTTCGAAAGGTCGCGCACTCGCCCTCGCTAGGTCTGGCCGCACCGTAGGTGCGCGCGTACGCAGCCTAGCGAGAAGTGGTGCAGGGGGCCTCGTGGGTCAGTGGATCTCGTGGGTCACGCAATCTTGCGGGTCTTGGCGATAACGTGGTCGAACGTCAGCGGCGCTTCGTCCTGGAGCCACCAGCGGTTCTCGCACAGGTGGCACGAGGCGAAGTGCACCGGCGAACCGTCAGTCAGCGTCATCGCGATCGCGGTGACGCGCTCGCTGCCACAGATCCGGCACTTGGTGAGGTGCCGCGCCTCGGCGTTGACCAGCGAAGCCGGACCGCTGAGCTCGGCGGCAGCCTGACGTGAGGTTCGGTAGGCGCTAGACAACTTCGGCACGGATGCTCCCCAAGGCTTGACCGGCAAACCAAGGCTGGCCGGTTCGATTAAGGCTTCCATGTCACCCGGATGGCCGCAGGCCGTATGGGTGACGTTCCCCCTATCGGCCTAACAGGGGCAAAACCTTTAGCGCCCCGCTTGTGGGCGGGGCGTCGACGGGCTAGCGCCCCGCCTGGGGAGGGGCCCGGCGAGCGGTCAGCGAGCGTGAATTCAGGAGGTTGGCGGGTGCAAAACCCGAAGATGCCCGCGCCGACCCTGACTCCCCCCACCACTGCCGACACCCACTTCTGGGTTCTGACGTGCACCCGGGATCGGACGGGCCGCCTCGCGCACGGCGTCCGCCAAGGCTTCAAGATCATCGGACGACGGGCCCGCGGGTTCGGCGATCTCGAGCCGCACGACGTCCCAGCGAAGCGGAGCCGTCAGGCGGGCCGAGTGCCGGGCGCACAGGTCGTAGCAGTGCGGCTCGGCGTACATGGCCAGCGGGCCGAGCACGGCGGTCGACTCGGCGTAGACATAGGTGAGGGTCGCCACGGCGGGCTGGCCGCACGCGGTGCGGCTACAGCGGCGAAGAGGACTCACGAGCGCGAACCTAGTCGTCGGCTGGCGTGAAGGAGGCCAAGCACGAGCAGATGTGCGCGCGTGTCGTGCGTCCACAACTAGGCTCCGCAGTTGTGAGGCAGTCGTGAAGCAGGCGTCAGGCACTCGTGGAGCAGTCGTGAGGCGAGGCGTGAGGCCGTCGTGACGCAGCCGTGACGCCGCCCGCAGCGCAGCCCAGGCCCCGCCGGCGCGATCGCCGTGGCCGCGGAATCCGGGGCCCGATCGCCCCCATCGGCGTTCCCCTCAACCGGTCGCGGTCGGCCACTTTCGACGAGTTGGTGCTCGAAGCGGTCGAACACATCGAGCGGCGTTGGTCGGCCCAGCTCGAGCATGTGCAGGTTGCGGTTGAAGAAGTGCCGCCGCTGGCGCTGCTCGGTCGCGACGCGGCCGACCCGGTGCCCCTCGGCGTCCTCGTCAACGCGACCGCGAGCACGCCCGCGCAGATCGTCATCTACCGGCGTCCGATCGAAGCCCGGTCGACCGGGCTCGATGAGCTCGCCGAGCTGGTGGCCGCGGTGGTGGTAGAGAAGGTCGCCGAATTCCTCGGCGTCGAACCAAGCGAGGTCGACCCCGAATACCACGACTGGGAGAACGGGCCGGACGCCGACTAGCTAGCGCACCCCGACAGCAGGGTCGAACATCACTGTTGGGCGCACGAGCGCTCGCACCGGCGCTGACAGCGCGATCTCGCTGACGTCGCCGGTCACATCGGTCGAGGGCCCATCTTCTTGTACGACCCAGGCCGCGTACACCGCGCCGCCGCTGCCGGGGGTGATGACCACCGCCGGAGCTGGGTCGGATGTCAGGTCGGTCAGATCGACCGAGCTGGTCATGCTGTCGGCGATCGTCATCGGGAACGTCGAGGGCGCCGGCGTTGGCAAGCTCGGGTCGAGCGGTGCCGTCGGCAACACCGTGACGGTCAGTTGCGCATCGCCGTCGGGTGCCGTCAACAGCAAGACCGTGTGCTGAGTGTCAGACACTTCGCCGCCGGGCACGACGACCGATCCCGACAGCGGCGGCACGGCAGCGGTGAACGCGACATCTGTCGCGCCAGTCGGGTCGAGCGGCAGCGTCGAAATGCCGCCCGCCACCACCGGCTCAGTGGAGTTGATGACAATCGCGGCCGCTGCTTGTTGAAGCACCGGGTCGACGTTGATCTCGGTGACACCGCCGGACTGCACGGTTTGCGCAGCGAAGTCGGTGGGCGTGAACGAGCCATCAATGGTGATGACCGTCACCGAGAACGAGGCGTCGAGCGGCCCTGGGTCGGCCACGACGATCTGTCGCGTTCCGTCTCCGGCCACCAATCCCGGCACCGTTTGCGTGGTGGCAGGTGCAGCCGTGCGCGGCAGCCAATCGGTGCCGACCGGGATCGAGCCGTTGGCCGCCTCGTAGCGCACGGCCGGGACGACCCGCCCCGACGATGCGAGTATGTGCGCGACTCCGGCGGTCAGGCCGGGGGCGAATTCATCGAGTGAGATCGTGACCTGCGTCTGCGGGTCGACCCTGATGCCGCGCTTGGTATCAACCGCCCCGCCGAGGTTGCCCCAGACCGACACATCGAGCGTCGCCGGCACCAAGTCGACGTTGCTCAAATACAAGGTGGCGTGGGTGCCAGCCTGGCTACTAAAACCGGCGAACCACGCATCGGTGGTTGGGCCTTCACATGGCGCAAGTGCGAGTTGCGGCACCGAGCCGACAACCGTGCGGGTGAACTGCACCGCCCCGAGCGACTGGGCAATCGGACCACTCACCCCGAGTTCGATAGCCGTCTGTTCCGTCGGCCCGTGCACCGTCCATGCATGGCCGGGCTGCAAGGTGATCGGCTCGGGCGCGTACTGCGGGCCGAGCACACCAGCGGTCAATACGGATCCGTCGGAGTTCGCGACTGCAGGCGCCGAGCTCGTTGCGGGTGCGGGGCTGGCAGGTGCGCTGCTTACGAGTGCACTACTCGCGGGCGCACTAGTCGCCGATGCGCTCTTCACGGGCGCAACACCCACCGCCGCCTTGCTCGCAGACGCACTGCTCGCAGACGCACTGCTCGCAGACGCACTCGGCACCGATGCAATGCGGGTCGCGGGTGAACTGCTCACCGGTGCACTGCTCAACGCCGCCGGCGTGAGCGAACTCGACGCCGGTCCTCCCTCGACGACCCGCGAGTCTGCATAGGCGATCTGCGTCAACCCGCCCGACGCGGTCGGCCCACCCGCCTGCGGACACACCAACGTCGCCTGCCGCACCGCGACCACCGACGACCGGGTCGCGACCGCGCCCTTCGGTGATGGCAAGGTCGCAGCCGCTATCCACGTCGTCGCAACGATGGCAAGCACAACGGGGACGGCGATCAGCCGCGGGTCGCGCCTCACCCGTCGACCTCGTTCTGCGCGTCATCGAGATCCTCGTATCGCGGCGCACCCTCGTCGTCCACTTCGGTCAACGGCCCGAAGGTGCGGTGCGGCAGCTGAGCCGCTCGACGTCCGGCCGGCACTGCGCCCAGCAGCACCACCAGCAGCGCGCCGAGCTGGAACAGCAACCAGTCGGCGCGTCGGTCAGGGGCACGCGAGACCGTCACCGTCGTTGCCGTTCTCGGCAACACGAAGGCCTGCATATCGGCGACCGTCGTGGGCGCGAGGGCGGTACCACCCGAGTGCGCCTGCCACTGCGGCGATGGTGCTTCGGCTAGCACGAGCAACTGACCCGCAGGCGAAAACGGGACGACGACCGGCGGAGCATGGCGACCAACGCCGACGGGGTCGGCCGGCAGCTGCCACTCGTCGCTGCCGCCTGCGGCGAAGGCGAGGCGGCCGGCGGCCGACTCGACCTGCCAGACCCGCCACGCGCCCGAGGCATTCTGCGGCAGCACGCCGCCGGCCACGCCGAGCTGCTTGGCCAAGTCGGTCGCGCCGACCGGCGCGAGCACGTACCGAATGCCGGCGTGCGCGAGTTCGATGGCGGCCCGTTGACCGATGCCCGCGGCCAGATCGGAGACCGCGGTGTCAACGGTGCGCACGTGCGCCGGATCGGGCGGCAGGTCGGCGTCGCCCAGTTGCGGCTCGCGACTGCGTACGAGCGCGTACTCGACGCCGCCGCCAGCCGTCGGGCGCAACACCACCGTGCGCGCGTCGTCGTGTGCTTCCGATTGCGCCACCAAGAAGGCCGGCAGCAGCACCGGCGATCCGGCGTGCACGATGTTGCCGGTGCCGTGCGAGATCCAGGTGGCCGCGCCGATCACCGGAGTGAGCGTGGCCGCAGTAGCCAGCAACACGGCCGCCGGTTGGCGCCAGCCGAAGTTGGTTGCGGTCAACCGCGCGCGCATGCGCGCACCGGCGACGGCAACCGACATCAGCAGGCCGGCGCCGGCGAGTGCGGTGGCAACGCCGGGCCAGCCGGCGAGTTGTTCGTTGCTGCCGGGCACATGTACATGCGTGCGCGCCACCAGCACACCGCCGACGAACGCCTCGAGTGCGATCAGCCAACCGAGCAGGGCCGGCCCTGGTCTGGTCAACTGCAACAAGCCGGCAAGTGCGGCCAGCACGACGACCGCGTCGAGCCACGTCGGCGGCATGCCAGGCCCACCCGGCCGCAACAACAACACGTCAATCGGATGCAACCGCGCAGTCTGCAAACCCGCGTGCGGCTGACCGATCCCCAACACCAACAATGCCGGGTGATGCCACACCCGCGCCGACCACGGCAGCAACAGCACCGGCGGCACCGCGAGTACGACCGCTGCGCGTCGTACACCGAGCCACGACACCCGCACTGCGGAGACGACGAGCGCGGTTGCAAGTAGCGGCAGCAGCAACACATACAGCAGCGGCTCGAACGCGGTCGCGATCGCCAGCACGAGTGCGGCCGACCACGCCGGGCGGACGCCGACCACTCGGCGTCCGGCTTGCCGCGCAGCCCGCCGTTCGGCGCGCGCGTCGCGATAGAGCGGCGGTACGAGCGCACCGATCGCTAACGACAACACCAACGGGAGAAGCGCGTATGCGACCGCGGTGCCGAGTCGTCCGGTGGCGACCGAACCGGTGGCGACGGGCAACAGCGCGTAGGTGGTGGCGAGCCAGAACCGCAACCGGAACTTGGTGGTCAGCCGGCGCGCGGCGGCGAACGCCATGAGTCCAGCGATCGGCACACTGCCGAGCAACAAAAACTTCACTGCAAGTTGCGCACTGCCGAGCAGCACGGCCGCCACCATCGCGAGGATCGCGAGATAGGGCGGCGCATCAACCGTGCTGCCGAACCCGGTGTCGTGCCAGCTCGATGTGTAGGTGTGCCAGAGATCGCTGGCACCGGTCGGCGCCGGCAGCAAAGTGCCGCCATGCAAGGTGCCGAACAACAGGTGCCGCTGCGCAACAAGTGAAACGGCGAGCAATGTCGTGATGAGCAATACACCCGGCATCGTGATGACGCGCCGCGCCAACCCAGGCCCTTCGCCCGCGATTTCGTCTTCGCGGCGACCGACGTCGGAGATGCGTTCGCGCGCCGACTCGACGTAGTGGCGAATGCGGGTCCCACGCGGTGCGAACAGGCTGCGCAAATCGCGCGGCCGCACCAGGCGATGGATCTTGCGCCATCGTCGAGCCCGCAAGATGGCAAACGGTCGGACGAAAATCGACACGGCCGCAGCGAGCTCATCCCACGCATCGATTGGCCGTTTCAACACCACAAAGGTCGCCGCCCGCAGCACAGACGAGACCAGCAGTCGCAGCGCCACCCAGGGCAGCCACAGCGCTGAACAGTTCGTGAGCATCGTCCACAACGCGCCCTGGCGATCGAGTCGACGCCTTCGAGCCACCCCACCTGGCGTTCGCGAGGTGGTGCCGCAGGCGATGGGCCGTTGCCCACTCGCGGCCGCTTCTGCGTGCTGCACGATCGCGTTGGTGCAGATGACCACGCGATGGCCGGCGAGGTTGGCGCGCCAACCGAAGTCGACGTCGTCACGAAACAGGGGCAGCTCGGGGTCGAAGCCGCCGAGTTCGTCCCACACGTCGCGCCGAACCAACATGCCCGCGGAGCTCACCGCGAGCACGTCGTGATCGCCGTCGTGCTGGCCGTGGTCGAGTTCGCCCGGCTCGAGTCGGGTGTCGCGGCGACCACCGTGATCGAGGGTGACACCCACCTCGAGCAGCTCGCGGTGGTTCTCCCAGCCGCGCAGCTTGGCGCCGATCACCGCGACCGACGGCATCTGGTCGGCGAGTTCGAGCATCGCCCCCAGCGCGTTCGGGGCCGGCGCGCTGTCGTCGTGCAGCAACCAGATCCAGTCGACGACGTCGCCGGAATCAGACCGCGTCGACGGCAGGCCAGGTGCTCCCCGAAAAGCCGCGGTCGCCATGCGCACGCCGGCGCCGAAGCCGGCTTCGCGGTTGGCCTTGAGCACACTCGACGCACCGACCGCCCGCTCGAGCAACTCGCGGGTGTCGTCATGACTGCCGGTGTCGACGGCGACGAACCGCTGTACCGGCCGCCGCTGCGACTTCACCGCGTTCAAGGTCGCGGGCAGCCAACGAACGCCGTCATGGGCAACGAGCACCGCGGTGACGACGTGACGGGGGCGGACCAGACGGTCGTTTCTGATGGCAGATGAAGTCATACAGCCAAGCCGTAAGGAGTCAGGACTCGGCGCGCAGACTCGAGGCTTGGTGCCTTGATGACTGATGCCGGCGAACGCTTCAGCCTACGCGAGGCTGGATATCGCGCCGGTCGCCCGGTCGGCTGCCCGGTCGGCTGATCGTGACCGACCGGGACCCCGCCAGCGGGGTGTCAGCTGACGCGGCGCTTTAGCCGACGACGCTCGCGCTCAGACAGCCCACCCCAGATACCAAAACGCTCATCGTTGCCGAGCGCGTATTCAAGGCACTCATTGCGCACCGCGCAGGTCGTGCAGATCCGTTTGGCTTCGCGGGTCGACCCCCCCTTTTCGGGGAAGAACGCCTCCGGATCGGTTTGAGCGCACAGGGCGCGCTCTTGCCACCGCAACTCTTCTTCGATGTCTAGCGGGAACGTCTCTTCCGCATCATCCGTGCCGACGGTGTCGTCGTGCAACGGGTAGACCTCGCGGTAGATCTCGATCACCGCGTACCTCCTCGACCCTCAAAATCTCCGAAACGGCGCTCCGATGCGCCGCTCGCGAAGAACATGGGTGGAATTACATGCGCGTCATTACCCGCTAGTCAAGCCAATCGGTGATATTCGCTCAACTCGTTCTCCGGCCCGATCGAGCGCTTCTGGCCCTTCGGGCTCCCGCGGAGCCGTTTTGACCCTCCCCCGAGGGTCGCTCGGGACGGGATCGGGCAGTCGGGCTGCCTAGTGCTTGAGGTCAGCAAGTACTGCGGCGAGCGCGTCGACAGCGACGTCGACTTCATCGGCGCTGACCACCAGCGGCGGTGCTAGCCGCACCGTTGACCCGTGCGTGTCCTTGGCGAGCACACCGCGGTGCATGAGCGCTTCGCAGACCTCGCGGCCAGTGCCGATTGTCGGATCAATGTCGACGCCGGCCCACAGCCCACGCGCTCGGAACGCAACGACGCCGTGGCCGACAAGATCGGTCAGTCGGTCGGCAAGCTGCGCTCCACGCACGGCGGCGGCGGCTTGGAATTCGCTGGTACGTAACAGATCGGCGACCGCGATGCCAACCGCACAGGCGAGCGGATTGCCGCCAAAGGTGCTCCCATGTTCGCCAGGGTGGAGTGCGCCCATGACGTCCCACGACGAGACAACTGCCGAGACCGGCAGGATGCCGCCGCCCAATGCTTTGCCAAGGATGTACACGTCGGGGCGCACATCTTCGTGGTCGCAGGCGAACGTGCGACCGGTACGGCCAAGGCCCGACTGGATCTCGTCAGCCATGAACAAGACACCCTGTGCTGTGCAGATGGCGCGCACTGCCCGCAGGTATCCCTCCGGCGGAATGATGACGCCGGCCTCACCCTGAATCGGTTCGATAAGCACTGCGACGGTGTTGTCGTCGATCGCGGCGGCCAACTGATCGGCGTCCCCGAAGACGACTTCGCGGAAACCGGGCGTGAAGGGGCCGAAGTTCTTCTTCGAGGTGGGATCACTCGAGAAGCTGACGATGCTGATCGTGCGGCCGTGGAAGTTGTCGCGGGCCACCACGATGTTGGCGTGGTCGGGCCGAACACCCTTGACTTCGTAGCCCCACTTGCGCGCCAACTTGACCGCGCTTTCGACCGCCTCGGCTCCGCTGTTCATCGGCAGGACCGCCTGCATGCCGCAAAGGTCGGCCAGTTTCGCGGCGAAGGTGCCGAGCAGGTCGTGGTGGAACGCGCGGCTCGTAAGTGTGAGGCGATCGAGTTGCGCGTGCGCGGCCGCGATCAGTGCCGGATTCCTGTGTCCGAAGTTCAGCGCCGAATATCCGGCGAGACAGTCGAGGTAGCGACGGCCGTCAACATCGGTGACCCACGCTCCTTCACCCTCGGCCAGAACAACAGGCAGTGGGTGATACGTGTGCGCGACGTGTGCCTCGTCTTGCTCGATGAAGGTGCTCGCCAACGACCGGACGGCGATGTCGCCGGTCATGACCGAAGCTCCAGCGTGCAGCACTTCGGACCGCCACCGGCTTTTCTCAGCTCGCCGAGTTCGACGGGCACCGGTTGGTAGCCGCGGTCGCGCAGCGCGGATGCGAGTGCGATGGCGTCGCCGGGCAGCACCACGTGGTAGCCGTCGCTGACCGCGTTGAGGCCGAACGACGCGGCGTCACGTGCGGTCGCGATGACGGCGTGTGGGTAGAGGAGCTGCAAGGTCGCCTGGCTGCTTCGCGTGAAAGCGCCCGGGAAATACGCAATCTCGTCGCCTTCGTCACCGCCGACGCTCAGCACCGATAGCGCAGTATCGAGGTGGTAGTAGCGCGGGTCGACGAGCTCGAGACTCACGACCGGCAGGCCGAGCGCCTCGCCCGCCTCGGCGTGGGCTTGGGGGTCTGTGCGGAAACCGGTGCCAGCCAGCAGCCGCGAGCCGACCACGAGGAAGTCGCCTTCGCCCTCGTTGACGAACGTGGTCTTTTGCTCCTGACGGAAGCCGGCTGCTTTTAGCCACTCGAGGTAGGCCGGACCCTCAGCGACTCGCTGCTCGTAGCGAAACTTCGTGCCGTAGACCTTGCCGTTTGCCACGGTCGCGCCATTGGCGGCGAAGACCATGTCGGGGTTGCCGGGCAGGGGGTCGATGAAGTCGATCTGGTGACCGAGTCGGCGGTAGGTCTCGACGAGGAAGCGCCATTGCCTTAACGCCAGATCGGCATCGACCGGCACGGTCGGGTCCATCCACGGGTTGATCGTGTAACGGACGTCGAAGTAACGCGGCTCGCACATCAGGTAGCGGCGGCGGGTTGGCAGCTTCTCGCGGAAGCGCTGCGTCGTGGGGGTAACGCCTATGCCCGTTACGGTCATGATTGGGCCTCCTCGCGCGCGCTTGGTGCGGTCGAAAAGCCCCGGTGGAGGCTGTCTCCAGCATCGTCTGATTCTGCCTCGGTGCCAACCCGCAACGCTTGCGGCAGACCAGCGATTCGTTGCGTCTTGATCGGCGTTGGCGACGATTCGTTGCGGAAACCGCTTCCCGGACAATACCTTCCGCGCTTCCTTTGCTCTGCTGCTATATCCGAGCAGAGCTGCTCTGCTGCTATATCCGAGCAGACCTGCTCTGCTGCTATATAGCGGCAGAGCAAAGGCTGGCGAAGAGGGTTCCCGCTAGGCGGGGTCGCCCGGCGAACCCATCTCGCGCTGCAACAGCCGAGAGAGCACCAGCACGCTTTTCGTCCGCGCCACGAAGCGCTCCGCGCCGATCCGTTCGAGCACGTCCTCGAAGTGGTGCATGTCCGCGGCTACCACGTGCAGCAGCGCGTCGGCCTCGCCCGACACGGTGCACGCATCGATCACCTCGGGGTGCCGGGCCACCGCCTCGGCGATCAACGCCGGCGACGTCTTGCCCTGGCAGTACAGCTCGACGTACGCCTCCGTCGTCCAACCAAGCGCCGTTGGGTTGACGACGGCGGCGAAGCCCGTGATGACGCCGGTCGAGCGCAGCTTGTCGACCCGCCGCTTCACCGCCGGCGCGCTTAAACCGACGACCGCGCCGATGTCAGCAAAGCTCGCGCGGGCGTCGTCTCGCAACGCGGCCACGATGCGCTTGTCGACGTCGTCGAGCGCCATACCTACACCCGCCGGTTGTCGCGTAACGGCATGCGAGGACCGTAGCGCGGCGCCCGCGACCCGCAAGCCTCAACCAGCCGGACGACGCGTTGCCGGTGTGGTCGATACGGCTCCAGCAGTGCCAACATCTGCTCGTCCGACGTGCGGGGCGCGCCGGTGAACACAAACCCGACTGTATTCGGCAGGTGGTAGTCGCCGACCGACACCACGTCGGCCGCGCCATGGCTGCGCTGCACCACTTCGGCCGCCGTCCACAAGCCGATGCCCGGCAAGCTGGTCAGTCGGCGCACCGCATCGTCAACGTCGAACGCTGCAGCTTCGTCGAGTCGAGCAGCAACGCGCGCGGCGCCAATCAGCGTGTGTCGGCGCCGACCGTCGAGCCCAAGTCGATGCCATTCCCAGTCGCGAATCTCGAGCAACGCAGACGACGAGGGCAGCACTCGCATGCCGTCTGGAGCCCCAGCACCCGGCGCGGGCTCGCCGAACGCCGACAGCAACCGGCTCCAGCATCGCCACGCCTCGATGCTCGTTACCAACTGCTCGAGAACCGCAGGCACCAGAGCCTCGAACACCCGACCGCTGCGACTCAGGCGCATACCGGCCAGCCGACGATGCACGTCGCGCAACCGGCCCGGCGGCGGCTCGAACCCGCCCGCATCGTCGGCATCGCCGAGCAGAGCCGGTACTGCCTCCAACGCCCAATCGGCGCCAGCTCCCCAGGCATCGGCGTCGATGCAGCCGGCAGCCGGGTCAGCGGCGAGCCGAAGAGTTGCCGAGCCTGTCGGCGTCCGCCATGTTCGCCAGTGCACGCCACCGACGACGCGATGGCATGGGTCATACGGGCCACGCACGTGCGGCGCGAGCGTGGCGCCGAGATCGAGCGGCGCCGACGGGAAATACCGGCGCTGCCGCGGCAACACCGCCGTCGAGACGGTCACTCGTCGCTCGAGAAGCGCACAGAGCCGGCCGCGAGCACGGCGCCCGGCCACACCCGCACGCCGGTCAGCAGCTCATTGCGCGCACCGATCTGCGCGTCGTCGCCGATCACCACGCCGTCGAGCACGCAACCCGCGCCGATGCGCGCCCCTCGACCGATCACACTCGCCCGTACCCGCGCGCCGGCTTCGATGACGGCACCGTCGAAGACGACAGATCCGTCGACAGTCGCGCCCTCATCGACGACAGCGCCGGGGCTAATGCAGGTGCCGCCACTTACAACGGCCGACGCCGCGATGCGCGCGTCGCCGAGCACCAACGCATCTCCGACGGGTCCGGGCAATGCCGGCGAAGGCGCGATGCCTCGCACCAGATCGCACGACCCTTGCACGAACGCAGCCGGTGTGCCGAGATCGAGCCAGTACGCCGCATCGACGTAGCCCATCACCGTTGCGTGCGCGTCGAGCAGCTGCGGAAATGTCTCGCGCTCGACCGAAACTGGCCGCCCGTAAGGGATTTCGTCGATGACCGACCGGCGAAAGATGTAACAGCCGGCGTTGATGAGGTTGCTCACCGGCTCGGGCGTCTTTTCCAGAAACGCGAGCACCTTCGCGCCGGCGTCGACGGGCACACAACCGAATGCCCGCGGGTCGGCGACCTCGGTGAGGTACAGCGTCACGGCCGCATCGTGAGCAGCGTGCATCGCGAGCTGCGCCACGATGTCGTGCCCCGACAATACGTCGCCGTTGAAAATCAAGACGGGGTCGGCTGCGCTGCCGCGCAGCCGACCAGCCACATTCCGAATACCCCCACCCGTGCCCATCGGCTCGGTCTCGGTGACGTATTCAAGGTCGAGACCGAGTGCCGAGCCGTCACCAAAATGCTCCTCGAACATCTCGGCGCGGTACGACGTGGCCAGCACGACATGGTCGACTCCGGCTTCGCGGGCCCGGGTCAACTGGTGGGTCAAGAACGGCACGCCCGCGGTCGGCAACATCGGCTTGGGTGCCGACAGCGTCAGTGGGCGAAGGCGGGTGCCCTTACCGCCCACCAGCACGATCGCGTCGATGGAACACCCCTGTCGCGCCAGCCACCCCGGCCCACCCCGGTCGGTGGAACCGGGCTCAGCTTAGGCCACCACGCCGACGCTATCGGCGTGCTTCAGATACCAGTCGTAGGTCGAGGCGATGCCCTCGGCGAGACCGATAGTCGGCGCGAATCCGAGGGCGTTGATGCGGTGCACGTCGAGCAACTTGCGCGGCGTGCCATCGGGTTTGCTCGGGTCGAACAACCGCTCCCCGCCATATCCCACGATGCCGGCGACGAGTTCGGCGAGCTCAACGATCGTCACGTCATGCCCGACGCCGATGTTGATCGGCGCCGGATCGTCGTAACGGTCAAGCACCAGCTCGCACGCGCGGGCGAGATCGTCGACGTGCAAGAACTCCCGACGCGGCTGGCCCGTGCCCCACAGCGACGCGGTCGGCGCGCCACTCACCTTCGCCTCGTGAAAGCGCCGAATGATCGCCGGCAGCACGTGCGACAACTCCGGGTCGAAGTTGTCGCCCGGGCCGTAGAGATTCGTCGGCATCGCCGACACCCAGCGCACCCCGTGTTGCCGGCGCATCGCCTGCACCTGCATGACACCGGCGATCTTCGCAATCGCATACGCATCGTTCGTCGGCTCGAGCGGACCGGTCAAGAACGCGTCTTCGCTGATCGGCTGTAGTGCCAACTTGGGATAGATGCAGCTGCTGCCCAAGAACAGCAGCCGCTCGACCCCTACCGTCAACGCCGCGTCGAGCACGTTCAGCTGGATGCGCAGGTTGTCGGAGAGGAAGTCGGCCGGGTAGGTCGAGTTGGCCATGATCCCGCCGACCTTCGCGGCCGCCATCACCACGTAGCGCGGGCGCGTGCTCGCGAAGAAGTCGAACGTCGCCGCACGGTCGCGCAGGTCCAGCTCACCCGACGTCCGGCCGGTTAAAGCAGTGAAGCCGGACGCCGCGAAGTGCCGCCACACCGCGCTCCCGACGAGCCCCCGGTGACCCGCGATATAGGTCGGCGCGGTCAGGTCCAGTGAAGTCATGGCGCTAAGGCTAACCTTGGGTCGTGACCGACCCGACCCCACGCCACAAGACCGCGCTGGTAACCGGAATCACCGGCCAAGACGGCTCGTACCTCGCCGAACTACTGCTGGCGAAGGGCTACACGGTGCACGGCCTGATCCGGCGCGCGTCGACGTTCAATACCGAGCGCCTCGACCACATTTACCAAGACCCGCACGACACCAATGTGCGGCTGCGGCTGCACTATGGCGATCTGCACGACGGCGTCGGGCTGGTCAACCTGATGCACGCGGTTGCGCCCGACGAGGTCTACCACCTGGGTGCGCAAAGCCACGTGAAGGTCAGCTTCGAGATGCCCGACTACACCGGCGACGTCACCGGCGTTGGCACCATCAGGTTGCTCGAAGCGATTCGGGCGTCGGGGGTCTCGACCCGGTTCTACCAAGCCTCGAGTTCGGAGATGTTCGGCTCGACTCCGCCGCCGCAAAATGAGCTGACGCCGTTCCATCCACGGTCGCCGTATGGGGCGGCGAAGGTCTACGGCTACTGGGTCACGGTGAACTACCGCGAGTCGTACGACATGTTTGCGGTGAACGGCATTCTGTTCAACCACGAGAGCGAACGCCGCGGCGAGACGTTCTTGACCCGCAAGGTGACCCGCGCGGTTGCCCGCATCCAAGCCGGGTTGCAAGAAAAGCTGTACCTCGGCAACCTCGATGCGCGTCGCGACTGGGGCTACGCGCCCGAATACGTCGAGGCGATGTGGCGCATGCTGCAAGCCGACGAACCGACCGACTACGTCGTGGCTACCGGTCAGTCGTATTCGATTGAGCAGTTCGTCGAATTCGCCTTCTCGCACGCTGGGCTCGAGTGGCAGAAGTATGTCGAGCGCGACCCGTCGTATCTGCGCCCGGCCGAGGTCGACGACCTGCGCGGCGACGCGTCGAAGGCGAAGTCGATGCTCGGTTGGGAAGCGAAGACGCAGACGCCTGAATTGGCCCGGCTGATGGTCGACGCGGACATCGCCATGCTCGCCGACCAGCTCGCCGGCCGTACTGTTCGCGTCGACCGGTGACTCGTTCCCCGGGCAAGCCCTGCCGGCGATGAAACCGCTTCGGGTGGCCATGACGCTCGAGCAGTGCTGGCACGACGTGCCGGGCGGCACGGCGTCGTCCGCGCTCGAAACCGTACGCGCGTTGCAGCAGCGTGACGACGTCGAGGTGATCGGGGTTGCGGCCCGGCACGACACGTTGCCTCCCCCGCCCTGGACGCCACCGGTGCGCATACACCAGCTACCGCTGCCGCGGACCGCGCTGTATGAGTCGTGGCACGCGTTGCGTTGGCCGCCGGTACAGCGGGCGACCGGCCGCGTCGACGTCATTCATGCGACCACGTTCGCGATTCCGCCGAAGAGCGCACCGCTCGTGGTCACCGTGCACGACCTCGCCTTCGTACACGAACCCAAACATTTCACTAGGCACGGACGCCGATTCTTCTGGCGCGGTCTCTCGCTCGCGCGGTCGGCGGCTGATGTGGTGTTGGTGCCGTCACAGTCGACGTTCGACGACTGCATCGAGGCGGGGTTCGATCGGCGGAAGCTTCGGTTGGTGCCACACGGTGTCTCGGTGGCGTCAGTCTCCGACGCACAAGTGGCGGCGTTCGTGTCGGCCCACGAGCTGCCGAAGCGGTACGTGTTGTGGTGCGGCACGCTCGAGCCGCGCAAGAACGTGCCGACGCTGTTGCGCGCATTCGCTATCGCCCGCCGAAGTGACCCCGAACTCGGCCTGGTGTTGGTGGGGCCGACCGGATGGGGCTCGGTCGACGTAGGTGCTGACGCGTCGGAAGGCGTGCAGCTGCTGGGTTTTCTGTCGACTGACGACCTGCACGCGGCCTATGCCGGTGCAACCGCATTTTGCTATCCGAGTTTGCGCGAGGGCTTCGGGCTACCGGTTCTTGAGGCGATGGCCCACGGCGTTCCAGTCGTAACGTCGCGTGGCACCGCGATGGCCGAGTTCGTGGGGTCGGCGGGCATCTTGGTAGACGCCCTCGATGTCGACGGCCTCGCCGCCGCCATCGAGGCTGCGATCGGGCCGCGCCACGACGAGCTCGCGCGCGCCGCGCTCGCACGGGCCGAGAGCTACTCGTGGGATACCGCGGCGCAACTAATCGCGGACACCTATCGCGACATCGCTGGGCGGTAGGCTCTCGAAGAGCGCGGCCCGTATGGTCGCCCCACTAAGTCTGGAGTTCGCCGGTTGTGTTGCGGGTGCTGCTCGACGCGACCGCAGTACCAGCCGACCGCGGTGGAGTCGGGCGTTACGTCGACAACTTGATTCCGGCACTAGCTCGGTCCGGCATCCACATTCAAGTCGTCTGCCAACCGCGCGACGTCGGTCGCATTGCGGAACTCAGCGCAGTTGAGCCCATTGCCGCACCGGCGGGAGTTACCCGAGTCAGCGTCCGCCTCGCATGGGAGCAGGTACGCCTGCCGTCGCTCATCGAGCGCGCCCGCCCTGACGTCGTCCACTCACCGCACTACACCCACCCGCTGGCGACCCGGCGTCCGCTCGTCGTCACGTTGCACGACGCCACGTTCTTCACCGCCCCGCAGGGACATCGGTCGATCAAGGGCCCCTTCTTTCGCAACGCCACGAAGCTCGCCCTGCGTCGCGCGTCATGCTGCGTGGTGCCCTCCGAGTCGACAGCCGACGAGCTCGTGCGCGTCGCGGCCGCCGACCGAGCGCGATTGCACGTCGCGCGCCTCGGCGTCGATGCACGCGTCTTTTCGCCGCCCGCCGCCGCCGCAGTCGCGGCGATCCGCCGCAAGCTCGGCTTCGAAGCCGGCCGCCGCTACATCGCCTTTCTCGGCACCCTCGAACCGCGCAAGAACGTGCCCGCTCTCATTCGTGGCTGGGTGGCCGCATGCGAGGGCAGCAGCGATCCGCCTGCGCTTGTTCTCGCCGGCGGCGCCGGTTGGGACGACGAGATCGATCAGGTGGTTGCGGCCGTACCAGCACGTCTCACTCTGGTGCGGTGCGGGTATCTGCCGATTGCCGAGCTGGCCGGCCTGCTGGGAGGAGCAGACGTCGTCGCGTATCCAAGTCTCGGCGAGGGCTTTGGGTTGCCTGTTCTCGAGGCGATGGCCTGCGGCGCGGCGGTTCTGACAACCCGCCGGCTTGCCCTGCTAGAGGTCGGCGGCGACGCTGTCGCGTATACCGAACCCGATGCACGCTCGATCGGCATCGCGCTGAGGCGCCTGCTCGGTGACCCGGACGAACGAGCCAAGCTCGCTGCCGCCGGGTTGCGGCGAGCCGCAACGTTCACGTGGGACGCGTGCGCACAAGCCCACATCGTGGCCTACGAGTCGGCACTGCGCGACAGCAGGCGCCAGCGATGACATCCGAACCGATCGCAGTTGTCGCCGTCACCTATTCGCCGGGCGAGGTCTTGGGCGAGTTCCTCGACTCCGTCGCGTTGGCGACGTCGCGCCCACTCGACATCGTGCTCGCAGACAATGGTTCGACTGACGGTTCTGTCGAGGCGGCGGCGCGGCGCCCCGACGTGCGGGTGGTATCAACAGGCGGCAACCTCGGCTACGGGCAGGCCGCGAACATCGGAGTCCGCACGACGACTTCCCCATTCGTGGTGATCGCCAACCCCGATGTCGTCTGGGGAGCAGGTGCCCTCGACGAGTTGCTGGCCGCCACGGAGAGATGGCCGCGGGGTGCGTCGTTCGGACCGTTGATCCGCACGCCTGAGGGCGCGATCTACCCGTCGGCGCGCGAATTCCCCTCTATTGGCCGTGGGATCGGGCACGCGCTGTGCGGCTGGTGGTGGCCGTCAAACCCGTGGACCGCGAGCTACCGAGCGGAGAACACCGCCCCGGCAGAGCGACTCGCTGGTTGGCTTTCCGGGTCGTGTGTGCTGCTGCGTCGGGCCGCATTTGACGCCGTCGGCGGATTCGACCCCGGATACTTCATGTACTTCGAGGACCTCGATCTCGGACACCGCCTGATGATCGCCGGATGGCAGAGCATCTACGTACCGTCTGCGACGGTCGCGCATCTGGGCCGGCACGCGACATCGCGTGATGCTGCGCGGATGGCTGACGAGCATCACAAGAGCGCCTGGCGTTACCTGTCGCGGCGGTATCCTGGCCTGCGATGGCTACCGCTGCGCGCGGTGATACGAATGGGCTTGGCACTGCGCGCCATACTCGCCAAGCGCGTAACTCGAGTGGCCGAAGGTGCTGCGCCGCAGCGTCGCGACTAGGTACGCAGAACGAGCCGACAGCTCCAAAGAAGCGGGCGGGTGTTCGCCCCAGGAGTTAGCCGCGGAAGGCGCGGGGGGGTGCCGGCATGTCGATGCGCGGGCACGTCTTCAAGCTCAGGTCGGCGTGCGTCAGCGCGGCGTCGCACAGCGAGTCGACCGTGTAGCCGAGGCGAACACCGACGATCGTGATCGTGGCCCGGAAGATGGTGATCTCGAACCGGGTCGGCATCCCGTAGGCGACCTGGATGCTGCCGATGAGCCCAGCTGCCTTAGCGGACCGCTCGTCGTTACCTTTCCAGGGTCGCTCGAAGAGCCGCCAGCATCCGGGTTCGGCATGCCAAACGCCGCCATTGCGGACGTCGTCCCGTTTGAGGCCTTCTTTGACGAGGTGCGCGTTCCGCTCGGAGAGCACGGCTGCCGGACGGATGACTTCCGTCACCGTCACGTCGTCGTACATGCGGCTCGCGAGGTTCTCGACAGCCTCGCGCTGCGCCAAACCCTGCTGTTTGTCTGAATTCACGGTCTGGTCACCTCGCATCCGCCGCCACCTAGAGTCCGTCACCTGTGTCCTATCGGCCAGTCGAGTGACGCACTGAGCCATTTGAGCGAGGAAATGGCCGGATGGCTGGAGAGCTGGTCGCGTCGGTTCGGTCCACCAGGGCTACATCGGTCCGCCGACGCGCCGCCTCGATCCCCAGAACGGAGGAATTCCTGGCCGTCGTCGTTCAGACGGTTGGTGGGCGGCGGATTTCGGCGAACAGGGATGCGACCATCTGCTGCCCGTAGTCGCCCACCCCGTGATGCACGCCACGCAAGAACCGCATGGTGGCCGAGGCTGCGCCGTCCGGGCTCCATTCGCAGCTGGCGAACACGCAGTCATCAAGACCGACCGAGCCCTCGCCGCTGTACACCAGCTCACATTCCTTGAACGTGCACCACAGGTAGTCCGTTGCCGTCGAGGTCGACCCGCTCGCCGACGTACCGCTGGTTTTCGATGAGTGCCACAGCCCGCTCCCCTCTGCGTCCGCGCAATCTACAAATCGAACAGACCCTAGTTTGCCGCAGCTGCTGACCCCCGGCTGTAGAAGCCCCCACCCGACTTGTCCCCGAGCTTGCCCTCGGCAACCATGCGCTCGAGCAAAGGCGGCGGCGCGTCGTGAGAGTTGCCCGACGCGGCATACAGCAACCCGGCGATCGACGCCACCGTGTCGAGCCCGATCAGGTCGGCCAGCCGCAGCGGGCCCATCGGGTGCGAGCACCCCAACGTCATCGCCAGATCGATGTCGGCCGGCGCGACGCCGGTCTCGACCATGCGGATCGCCGAACAAATGAACGGGATCAGCAACGCGTTCACGATGAAGCCCGCAGTGTCGCGCACATGCACAGCTGTCTTGCCAAGCGTGCCAACCAACAGTTCCTCTGCAGCAGCGGCAACAGCGGGCGCGGTGTGCGCAGTGCTGACGACCTCGACGAGAGGCAGCACCGACACCGGATTGAAGAAGTGCATCCCGATGACGCGCTCGGGCCGTTGAGTGGCCGCGGCAAGATGGCCGATCGACAACGACGATGTATTCGACGCGAGCACGACAGCACGATCACCGAAAACCTCGTCAAGGTCGCGGAAAACCGCCAACTTAACCGCCTCGACCTCAGGCACTGCCTCAATGACGAGCTCGCACTCAACGAGATCAGCAAGTGATTCGGTAAAGGTCAAGCGACCGCGCACGGCTTCGGCGTCCGCGTCTGAAAGCTTGTCACGACGCACGGTCCGCCGCAGCACCTTCTCCAGCCGCTCGGCGCCGCGACGCGACGCTTCGTCATCCAGAGCGCGGACGACGACATCGAGGCCCGAACGCGCGCACAGCTCGGCGATGCCAGAGCCCATCACGCCACACCCAACGACACCAATGCGCCTCACGCCGAGCTCCTACACATGGTCGAGGTCTCCCCAGCCGAGGGTCCATTGTGCGGCGCGTTGATCGCCCCGAGTGCCGAGGTTGTCGACGACGCCGAAGTGCAGCGGCTTCTCCTCGTACTTCTGCGGCACCAGACGCAGGCCCGCATGCTGTGCGAGAGCAGACGTCGAGGTATTGGGCAGCGTAGCGAGCACAACGCCGGCGGCACCACGGGCGTCTGCCGCGATCGAGTGCACCAAGCTCCGAGCAGCTTTCGGGTCTGAAGCAAGAAGTTCGAGCACGTAGACAAAGTCTGCGCCCTGCTGTTCACGAACCGTCGTCACGGCAACAGCACGAAGGCTGCCACGATGGCGCGCAGCGAAGTAGCGATACGTCGACGCGCCTGGTCGCTCGGCATAGCGCCAACGAAACCAAGCAGAATCGCGGACGACGCCGTT
>Ga0066789_10000083_pt1 | contig 27203 bp, 26 predicted proteins | sample OrgsoiDNA2013049_FD_70960 | JGI IMG/M metagenome (GOLD analysis project Ga0066789, IMG submission 70960) | Permafrost soil microbial communities from the Arctic, to analyse light accelerated degradation of dissolved organic matter (DOM) -... | ecosystem: Environmental > Terrestrial > Soil >...
TGGTCATGGCTGGGGCCCCGGCGGGTCAAGCAGTGATCTCACTATCGGTCCACGTCTTGGATACAACCTCAAACTCCTGACGTGGCTCTCGGTCCTGCCACGGGTCGGAGCGACCTACGAATATGGTTGGGGCACTCAGGCCAACGGCACGACAACGTCTGGACACTCGTTTGTCTTCAACGTCGATTCCTATTTCTTGGTTCACCCTGCCTCCCACTTCTTCTTCGGCATCGGACCGTCAGCGTCCCTGCCGTCATTGGTGAAGCAGGATGGAAACGACGGGCCCAAAGTGATCCGGGTGGGCATTGGCTTCATTATGGGAGGCTGGCTATGACGATGAGCCGGCGCTCGGATGGTGGCGACGAGGCTGTCGAACAAGGCGTTGCACCTCTCGTACGAAGTGCAAGCAAAAAGAACGGGGAGTGATCGGGAATCTGTGGACACACGAGATCCGTTCCGCGGGAAGAGAAAGCGGCAGTAGGGATGGCGTGTGGTGGGCGAGTTGAGCGGGCGAGAGATCGGGAGGCAATCGGCCTGGTAATCGAAACGCTCCAGTAGGATGTCCGCCGGGCGGCATCGAGTCAGCTTGCAACGGAGATTGGGTCAGGTCGAAGGGTCCTCAGGGTGCCTCGGAACAGACAGCGCTCTTGCACAAAGCAGAGATGAGCTTCAACAGAAGGTCACCCGTCGGATATCTCACACGTTCAATGAAGTGGTTGGCTGTGTTTGGTTGCTCCTTTCCTGCAATTGAGTCTGACCAAGAGGGACAGGGTCAGGTTAAAGGTCCGCGGGGTGCCTCGGGACAGACGGCGCTCTTGCACAAGGCAGAGACACGATGCAACTGAAGGTCACCCCTCGGAAATCTAGAATGCTCAGCATGGGTCGCTCCGCGAACACCATGGCTATGTCGTCACCTGCAGGCGGCGAGTGTCGAACAGCTTGCTGCTGTCGAAGGTCCCGCCTCGACCGACGTGGTACAGCCCCTTGGCCAGCTTGCGCATCAGCGCGACCGCGGCTCGTGAGGCACGGCCACCGTCCCTCTGCTTTTTGCGCTGGTACCAGGCATCGGCGATGGGGTCTTTTTGAATCCAACGAAAGATGGCGAGCCAGAGGAGCTGGCGCACGCGAGATGGGCCGCGTTTGGTGATCTTGATCTGGCCGTGCACGGTGCCGCTGCTCTTCTCTTTGAGGTTGAGGCCCATGGCCTTGAGAAAGGCCCGTGTACAGTGGAATGACCTGGCATCACCGACCTCGGCGAAGATCGCGGCTGCGGTGGTGTGGCCGACGACAGGGGCAAGCGTGGCGGCGGGCGTAGTGGCGGCAAGTTGATCGACCTTGGTCTTGGCCGTGGTGAAGGCGCGGTGGGCGCGATAGGCGTCGTCGGCAATGGCCATCAAGGCGTCGCGTTCCAGGCCGACCATGGGCACGCCAACGGAGGCGTTGGCCGAGGCGATGACCGCAGCAACCTTGTCGGCGGCAATGAGCCTGTGGCTGATGCCAAGAAGAAGCTTGGTCGCCTGCTCCGGGGCAGCGGCGACATCGGCAGGCCCGCCGATACGCGCAAGCAGCGCCATGAGAGACGACGAGGTCAATTCGAGCAAAGTGGGCAACTCTGGCCAGTGGCGTGCGAGCCAGCTTTCCAAGCGATGCGCGAGCTGCAGGTAGCGCTCCTGGTACAGATCCATGATGGCCAGCCCTGCCTTGAGCTGGCGGCGTTCTGGGACTTCGTCGGCCAGGCGGGTGGACAAGCCGTCGACGTGCAGCCTGGCGATGATGGCGGCAGCCTTGGCGTCGTGAAGGCTAGGGACGCCGTCGAAGATCTCCATGGCATCGTGGGTGCGCTTGCCGCTGACCATGAACACCGGAAAGCCGTCCTTTTCAAGCTGGTGGCGAAGGACATCGCCGTAGGTGCCGGAAGGCTCCATCACGGATTCGACGGTGATGCCGGCGGTGCGAAAGCTACGCAGGATGGACAGCACGGTGGAGTTCTGGTCAGGTGCCTTCCAGCAGATGGTGTGCAGCACATGCCCATTGGCGCCGGCGAGCGCGGCAACCATGTCGACCTTGGCGACATCGATGGCAAAGACCAGCTTGCCGCCCAGGTCGGCGTGCGAAATGGTCTGTGGTTGAAAATCGTTGACTGGCATTCTGCGATAGATACGCTTCTTCATGATGGGGATGACCTCCTTCGTCGGGTTTTTCGACTTCGACACTTTGGGGCATCCCCGTCCTTTTTCTCTAACTACCTTCAGCTGACTGACGGTCGGCCGCGGACGGCCGCCCGCAGGTGAACGCCAAACCGTTCGGCAGACCTGCCCTGGACTGCTCGTGATAGGCTCCACGCATGTCGTCGCGCCTAACCCCAATGACTTGTTTGACCGGCGTAGTTGCCATGGCTTTGGTAGCGTGTTCGGGCGACAACAGCAGTGATTGCAAGGACGCCTGCGAGCAAGTGGTCGATTCGAGCGACAACAGCAGTGATTGCAAGTACGCCTGCGACCCGGCGGTCGCTACCGGTCCCTACATCGAAACCACTAACAACGGAGCCTCGATTGCAGCTATCGAAACGCTGGCATCTGGAGGTACGTCAGATGCAGGCGGCGGTGGGGGATGTGCGGTGAGTTGGTCGACCTTCGCCATTGGCCGGGTACAGCCGGTCTGCCCCGCGCCGCCCATCGATGCGGGGTGGGTTGGCGATGGTTGCGCCAAACGCTACCCTTGCGAGGCTCCGAATGCCTACCAAATCGATGGAGGATTTGCCTGCACCCAAGCGTGGATCAACATGGAAGGAGAGAGGTGCGCAGTGACGGTCATCTCGACCACAGGCGAGCGCCAGACCTTCGAGGCAGCCGTGGTCGGCACGTCGTTCGCTTATCGGTGCCGTGCAGGCATGAACCAGTGTGTTGAGATCTGGTCGACTCAGACGTCTCCGTCGCACATCACGATCACGTTCGCGAGCCCCAGTGGCGGTGCCACAGCGGCCGACGGCGGCAGTGTGGCGAATTGAGAAAGGAAATCTCACTATCCCAGATTTCAGAGTTCGTACTTCGCGAACGGTGGAGATGGCTGCCGAACAAGGCGTTGAACGCGACGGTCGGCCGCGGACGGCCGCCCGCGCGTTAACGCGTGCGCCCAGCACCACGTCATCTTGGGGGTGCAAGTCCCCCCGAAAGGAGACCATCCCGAACGAAGCGAACTGCAACTGCGAAAGGGCGACCAGATCCGGCGGTCGTGCGGTGAAGGAAGACGTGCTTACCTGGGGAGATCTCGCTTTGCGCCTGAAAGGGCGACGTCGCGTAAGTGACGGTGCGAGAAGTCAGCAGAGGTGGTAGTAGCGAAGTCGAAGCCGGAGCAGTGATATCACCGACGCCGGAAGTCTTTGACGATGCGAAGGACCGAACGAGAAGGAGAGCGAAACGAACATGCGTCTCGGAGGCAAATGGCCTCAGATGACCAGGGAACTGGAGCTACGCTGGCGAATAGGACGGGAAAGCGAAGCGAGGAAGAGCCGCCGGCGATGCATGAAAACGAGCGCTCGGGAGCGAGAATTTCGACCAGTTGGGTGTCGCCTGGCTGGTCGCGCAACCTCAACTTCTCGAACCGCCCGGTGCGGACCCGCATGCCGGGTGGTGTGGCAGGGGTCCCCGGTGTAATGATCCGGGGCCCCTATGCCGATCAAACCGTTATCCCGACCCAACCTGGTAAGAAGGGAAAATCAAACTATGCGCTCCGCAACTGTACTGCTAGCTGCAACAACGTCGGCGCTCATTTCACTTAGTTCATGTACCCACTGGGTACATAGCCTGCCAACGACCACCGAATTCGATGGCAAGAACGAGGCCGCAATCATCGTGCTGAAAGTCGACCCTGCGGCTCGCGTGTCGATGACACCTGGAATCCTCGACCGCACCGGCTGGAAGATGTCGCCTGGTCAGAGCTCGTACGGAGCATGGGCGGAAGAGAAATTGATCGTCATCAAGATGAAGCCTCGAGTGGGCGGAGAGGCATATGGAGTTACGGTCGTGACCCCTGACGATGGCCGGTACGCTCGATATCATGCCACCCGCGGCGTTTCACTTCCGACTTTTCATGCTGTACCCGGCCAGGTTACTTTCGTCGGTTCTATCAGATTAGAACGTTCCGAAACAGCTGACGCCTTGACTGTTGTTCATAATGAAGACCCCGATGATGGCGAGAAGATAGCGCGACTCATGAAACGGCGATATCCACACATTCGAGCACAGGTTGTCACGGAGATCTTCGATATGTATCCACGAGAGGACGAGCCAACCACCAATGGGAGCCTCCTGGCTGCCCCTTTTCGCGATGATTGAGGAGCGCTAGGTATGCCGCGGTGGGAGCGAAACGAGGGCGGCAGCGGGGCGGGATAATGCCGTTGAAGCGGATGGTCGGCCGCGGACGGCCGCCCGCGCGTTAACGCCAAACCGTTAGCCGGACCTATCTTTGTGGCCCTGTTCCCAAAACTGACGTGGACTATAGACTCGAATCGGCAGGTGAACGGTCGTCTCCAATATGTCCCGATCACCCGTGACTAATGCGTCGGCCTTTCCGGCCACAGCAGAAGCGACGATCCATTCGTCATTGGGGTCGTGCAATCCAAGGTCAAGATGCCGTCGAGGCTTGGCAACGACCTCACGGTCGCGCAGGAAGAGCTCGATGTCAGCGACGACCTTGGGCGGTACGTTGATCCGCTTGAGCAAGGTTCGCTTGAGCTCGGTCAACACGATTTCGCCGGTGACCAGGTCGTGTTCGACAAGAACGTGGCGCAGCAGATCCGCGCACATTCCACGGCTCGCGAACGCACTGACGAGCACGTTCGTGTCGAGAAATACCCTCACGACACTGCCGAAAAGATGTCCTCGTCCGTCAGGAGTCCCCGAGCTTCGGCAAACGGAAGGACCATATTCCGGAGACGCTCGAAGCGAAGTAGAGATAGCTGGCGTCGAAGGGCGTCACGGGCAAGGTCACTGCGAGTCCGCCCCGTCTGCTTCGCTAGGCGATCGAGGTCGCGTTCCAGCTTATCATCGAGCCTGAGTGTCAATGTTCCGCGCTTCATGTATCACAATGTAACACGCCACCAGCCGGCTAACAAGCCGTTGCAACAGCCAGGGTCGCCGCAGGGAAATCGTGTAGAATCGCGGCGCCGGCTTGGCGGCGCCCGGACCGCTGAACGGCAAGGCGTATGACGAAGATTCTTCACCTCTACATTCTGACGATCACGTTGCTGGTGGCCCATCAGATCGACTCGGCCTACTGGCACGAATGGAACCTCTTTGGGATCCCAGGTGGCATTCAGGTGTTTGTGCTACTGAATTTGCCGCTCGTACTCTTCTTTCTTGTTGGCCTGGCCAAGGTCGCAACCGGCGTGCAAAAGGGCGGGTGGTATTCCTTAACGCTGGCGACAGTAGGCGCCGCGACCTTTTTCATCCACCTGGGGTTGGCGTGGCGACAGCATCCCGAGTTTGGGATGCCGGCAAGCTGGGCGATCCTCTGTGGAACACTTCTCGCATCGCTGGCGCTTGGATGGCGGACTCTCGGAGTCCTCCGTACCAACAAAGGAAAACAGGCATAGGTGCCGCCGAACCAACGAGCCGGGGCCGCGCGGCTCATGAGATGAACGAAGGCCGTCGCGCGGCCCTGGCAGTGCCACTATCGACCATCAGCGACGATCACCGGATCCAGTCAACCAGTTCCAGTTCATCGAAGTGTCGAAAGTCTTCTGTGTTGGCGGTGACGAGCGTTAGGCTTCGACTGTGGGCGATGGCTGCAATCTGGCCATCCACGAATGGGGGCGTTCTGCCACCTTCTTCAAGTCGAGCTCGCTCTCGTCCGTGCCATTCCGCTGCGACGTCATCATATGGCAGGATCGGAAAGGACCGTCGGACGACATTGTGGAGATACTCTTCTAGAGCACTTCTTCTCTTGCTGGCTGGAAGACGGCTACAACCGTAGACCAACTCGTGCCAGACCGGCGCCGGGATGGCGCAGTAGACACCTTGTTGCTCGAGCTTCTTGACAACTCGCCGGTTGGGAATCTTCGCCACGGGGGCCGAAACGATGGTCGTGTCGAGCAGAAACTTGAGCATCATAGCCGAACGCGACGTCCCGAGTCTTGACCGCGAAGCGAGGAAAAGAAGCCAGGCTCCAGCCCGATCTCCTCAGGTGCATGGCGACCGAGAAACGCTTGGTAAGCGTCAGCAAAATTGGTGTGCTTGCTGCGAAGCATCTCGTACCTCTGGGTCGAGAGTACCAGGGCGACCGGCCGCCCACGTCGCGTAAGCTGCACGTCCTGGCCTGCCTCGACGGCGTCCAGTATCTCCGGAAGATGTGCTCTGGCGTCTGCAACTGAATAGCTCTTCGACATGCGCGTATTGTACATCTATCTGTACAGGTGCGCAAAGGGTTCTGGATGGCGCTGCCAGGTTCGTGAACATCACGTGTTCGCCGGTGCAGATTCGTAGCCCGCGGGTGCATGTCCCGCCTGGATCATCCCCGGCTATTCGGAGCTGTCCAAGGTGGAACGGTCAACCCAGTTTCGGAGTCCATCTATCGTCCCGATCAGAGACTTGCATGCGAGAGGCGATTGCTCATTCTGTTTGCGGCAGACAGAATCGGCTTGCTGACACAAGGTCGACCCGGCCCGACGGCGTTAGCGACGCCGGCCCCTTCGCACTTCAGCCTTTGGGCATAGCGGCCAAGCGCTTCTTCAACTCGGCCATCGAGACATCTTCAACGTGCGACGACAGCGTCCAGATATGACCGAAGGGATCCTCGACCGTGCCGCTCCGGTCACCATAGAATTGATTTTGGAGCGGACGCTTGACGGTGGCTCCCGCCGCGACTGCCTTCGCGAACTCGCTGTCGACATTCTCGACGTAGAGGTTCATGCCAACGGTCGAGCCTCCGCGTGACTGCGGCGGGTAGATGACCACATCTGGCATGCCCGGCATTTCGTCGGCGAGCATGACACGCGAATCGCCGATGGTGATTTCGGCGTGCCCAACCGTGCCGTTCTCCATGTCGAAACGAAGAATCTCCTTGGCTCCAAAGGCGCGCTTGTAGAAATCCAGCGCGGCAGCAGCGCCTTTGACGACGAGGTAAGGAGTAATCGAGTGGTACCCATCTGGAATTGCTTTCACGGTGGTCATCGGTTCCTCCGAAGTTCAGATTGAATGCTTGGAGGCTAGCTCCATTCATAGGCCGGGCCACTTCCATGTCGAATCGAGGCCGGATTGCATTCGTTTCAGGCTCGAAACGTCCCGGCCCTGGCGTAACTGCGTAGCGTCCGACCGAGGGTAGTTCCATCGACCGCTAGCGTCCCGATTGTCGCTGCACATGTCCGGGATCCGGACGCGCACGTTACCCTCGGTTGGGACTACTCCGCGGCGTCGTTTCTTTCCCAAACCAAGTAATCGTGCTCGGACGCTGACGCTCGCTGGTACCATGGGCCGTGCATGTGTCGCGGGGCGCTTACCGGAGCGGCGTTTGTCGCCGCACTCATCACTTCATCGTGCGGCTCGAAGTGCCTGGAACTCGGCGCTGCGGGATCGGTGTGCGGGCAGCGCGAGGCTACGATGGCCGTCCTCGCGGATGGCCAAGGCATGCCGGTGGTCACGGGCTCTCTCGGCGGCGCGCCCATTCGCCTGCTTCTCGATTCGGGGGCGAATCGCACGATTATCTCGGCCACGCTGCTCGGCGCCCAGGTCGAGGGGAATCGTACCGTGGGTTCTCTGTGCATCGGCACGCTGTGTTTGAGCAACGCCACGGTGTGGGCCAGGGACTCCGTCTTCAGCGCGCCCGACGTCGGCGCCATCAACGGGCTTATCGGGATGGACGTGCTTGGCGCGTTCCTGGTCGAGATCGATCACGGGAAGAGCGTGAGTTTCAACCCGAAGGCCGGCACGTGTGCTGGGACCGCGCAGCCACTTGCCCTCAATGCCAACGGGCAGCCCATGATAGCTGCCAGCCTCGACGGCAATAGCCTAGGCGCGATCCTGCTCGACACCGGCTCGCTCTACACCTTGTTCGCCACGGCGACCGCGGCCCTGGCGCCCTACCTGGCCAACAGCGCCCTCCCCGCCACCGGGTGCAGCATTAACGGCTGCACCACCGGCCAGTACTTCACCTCCACGGCACACCAGGTCTGCGTCGGCGACGTGTGCCTCGGCGAGGTCCCCGTGAAGTACCCAGTTTGGGACGCCATCGGCGACAGCTTCCTCTTCCAACGCCGCGTGGATCTCGATTTTCCTAGAGGGCGCGTAGTCTTCTGCGATCCATAGAATCGCTCAACTTCTACTACCGAGAAGCGGCTTGAACGGGTTCGATCACTTATCAGGCCGCCAACCGACAACTGGTGGCCCGTTCCATGGCGGACATGGACTTGCAGCGGTTGCCTGCAGGCTTGGTCGACTTGCTCGTGGCCGGACAGCCTTCATTGCGCTCAGTTGGACGCGCTTGGCGGCGTTCTCCTCGTTCTGGGCGTTCGAGGCCGTGGGCCGGCAGCGTCCGACCAAGATGGGCATGGGCACCCGCGATGATTGGAACAAGGAGACCCGATGGCGAAGTCGCGCGACTCAGTAGTCGCAGCCTGGCCGTGAAGTGAAGTCAGGACAAGTCCAGCACTGCATTCCGATCTGCGTTCCTTCCGTGAGCGGGCCGTCGGCTATTTCCGCAGCCGTTCGGAGGACGTTGATGAGCTGTCCGTTGATCGGGCATCTGGCGTTGTCTATGGCCAGCTGCCAGCAGTCGGCGGTGATGGTGTCCGATGTGGCACCGGGCGGACAGATCGGCAGCGACTGTGATGATTCGGTGTACGTGACCTTGCCCGTCGTGGAATCGGCCTCTGGCACGCGATAGACCACGCGACAGTCGGGTTGCAGCCCGGGGGTCGCCGGATCGACGTCCACTAGCTTCGCGTCCATGCAGAGGTTGCGAAGGTTCTTGACGAGTGACGTGTCGCCAAACGGCCACATGGCTGGGGTGAAGTCCCGCTCGCAGATGCTGAATTTGAGGCCGTTGTCGCCGAATTCGTCGATGAAGGCCGAGAGGCGTAGCCCGCCTCGAGCGCCCCAGCCCCACGCATCGGCATCGAACGTGGCCGGGTCGGCCGGCAGGTGGTCGGGATCGTAGCAGACCGGCCACAAGTCCCAAACCGGCCCTTGCTGGTTGTCGATGTCCTCGGGGCGCGGGCCTGGCACGAGGTCGATCTTGTACTTGGCATTCGCCATTTCGGCAGCGGTGCGCGGCCATCCGAAGATGCCGGCCACCATGATCTGGTTCTCCGGATCGGCCTTGAGCGCCTTGATCTCCTGAGCCAGGTGGTGGATGTCCTTGAGCGGGCTGCACGTGGTCGGGCCGCTGGTGTCGGTCGCCGCGTTGCCGTCGGTGGGATTGGCGCAAGCGTCGGTTCGCGCCGCGCAGTCGGCAAAGGCGGCTTCGAACTTGGCGCTGGTGGGGTAGCCGGGAGGTGCGTCGGCCAGGTTCACGCCATTGCACTGGTGGGCGCGCGTGGCGCACCGGAGGCTGGTCGATTCGCCGCGCAGCTCTGGCTTGTCACCGAACATCCCGCCATTTGTCGCCAGGCTTGCCGCGGAACAGTCGTCCTCGTCGCTGAGGATGACCAGGCCCAGGTAGGCCTGCGGGCGCAGGAACGTGTTCTGCAATCCGCCGCTCTGGTTCTGGTGGAGGCTCTGTGCGACGAGGGCGAATTCAAGGGACTGTAACTGATGCTCCTGCCCACAACCGAGGGCGCCGAGATTTCCGGCCAGGCACCCGAAAACCTGGCTGATGTCCATCGTCGGGCTGTAGCTCGGCGGCTTGCCACGGGGGTAATAGTCGAGCCAGAGCGCATCGGGGTTAGCGCCGCAACCGGCGGCGCCGCGCATTTGAAAGTTGCCGAGATCCCCGAAGCCGTTGGCCGCACCGGCGATCGCGGTCGGGCCGCACGAGCCGCTCGGGTACGCCCCGCCCGTGCCGAGGTCGCTGTCGATGATGGCGACCCGGAGGTCGGGATAGCGCCCGTCTGAGGGATCTCTGAGCGCCGCGAGCAGCTTGGTGAACTGCTGCGCGAGCTTGTTCACCTTGGGCGCCATGGAAGGCGAGTCGTCGATCATGAAGACCATGTCGAGCTGGCTGACGGGCGGCACATTTATGTACAGATCGGTTTCCTGGCCAATCCCCGTGGCCGCCGCGCTCCCAGCCGCACTCTGGCAGCTCGCGAGCGCATCCGGCCCCTGACACGCGACCGGCATCTGGGCGCCGCTCGGACCCAGGAAATCCTTGCAGAGGCAATAGTGCTTGCAGCAGAGCGGGCCAACCACGAAGGGCACCCCGCAGACAAAGCCGCCCTTGCAGCGCGTGTCCTCGACATCGCTCGGGTTCCGGAGCTCACCGCCGCAGTCGGAATCGCTGCTGCACTCGTCGGTGCAGGTCGCGCCGGTAAGCGGGTCGACAACACTTGCCCCGGGATTGAGCACCGGCTTGAGGCAAAGGCCCGTGCCGCACGCGCCGGATTCCGGGTTGATCACTGCCTGGGAAGGCCCGGCGTCCACCGTCAGACCGCAAAGCCGACCGACAATATCGCTTCGCCCGCAGCCCACGCTCATCATCAGAAACGCGAGCCCGAGCCATGCGACGGCATAAGGCGTGTTCTTCATGGGCCTACGACCTCTTTGCTGGCGGTCCCGGGATTCATCTCGGTCTTGCGGCTGCATCAGAGCAAGAACCGGACCGGGCGCCAAGGCCCGGATACCCGGGAAAGATGGGAGATAATTGGAAGGAATGGCCTCCGCTTGCCAACTCGGTTGGCGCTCTCTCGCAGGTCTGATCGACGACCTGATGCGGACGACCGAAGCTATCAGTCAGTCGGTCTAGCCCAGGTCTAGCCCAGACCGTTCTTCCTGTTCGTGATGACCTCGAGATCGAGGATCACCTGACCGATCCCCTCGGCGCGCTTGCCCAGCGCACGCAGCGAAGCCGGCGTCACGCCCGCCGGCGCGGCGGAACTTCGTGCCCGATTTTTCCAGAGCATCGGCCGCGCCATCGCATGCCAGTCCGATCCCGCGCTGCGCCTTGGCGATGCGCCGAACCTCCTCCGGTCCCAAGTTGCCCGCTTGAGCCGGCGGCGTGAACTCGTCAGCAATCGAAACCGTCACTGTGCCATGTTGAATTGCTACCATTGTCTTCCTTCATGCTAAGCCGTGTTTTCCCTTGTCCGCAGGCCCAACAACACCGGCGAACCAGAACGGATAAGAGCGCCGATTCGAGCGCGATGCAAGGGGGGCTGGCGGGGGATGAGAGGCTGCCGTCGCGGGAAGGGGCTGCGGTGGGAGGGGTGTGCGGGTGATTCTCGGATCCGAGGGGGGAAGTTGCTTGGGAAAGTACCAGGCGGAAAGGGATCCGGACCGGAACATGCCGCCGTTGCTGTCGTGGTCTGCCCTGTAGGCACCGTTGAGGAGCCAGGCAATAGACGAAGGCGTTGTTGGGTACCGAATCAGGTCAGGGAAAGAACCATCGCTGAGTGCAGCGGCGGCTGATCTTGTAGGTTCGGCCCAGTATGATTTGGCATGGGAGCATTCATACCGATCTGTCGCCAAACGGACCGAAAAAGTTGCTCAAGAGAATCAACCTCGGTAGAGAAGAAGAGAGAGGAAGCTATGAGTCCATCTCTCGCAGTAAGGACTGAGCACCGATCAAGGCCTGGGCTCTCGGAGCGGAGACACCAAGGTCCAACCAGTGCACTACGTTGTAGTAGTACGGCCCATCCCCTTTGAGATAGTCGGCAAGTAGTCTGGACACCCGTCCCTTTGCCAGCGCCTCGACGCACTTCACTGCGGCGATCTTACGAGTGTCTTCGTGCTCTGATCGCAGCAGCCGCATTATTGAAGGGTCTTCTAGACGACGAAATGCAGCCGCAGGGATTTCGGTAAGGACACGGACAAGCAGCTCACTCGGCACCGATAGAGCTAGTAGCTCGGACAGCCGGCTTCGTCCCAACGCATACACGGCACGCGCACCAGCCCGGTACGAGGTTCCGTCCACGAGGCCGAAGAACGCTCCCGTGGAACCGCTCCTTGGTCGACTTAGAATCTCCGTGACGAGCGAAATGTCCTGCCACTCCCCAAAGCGGCGGAGATAGTCGAAGCCCTCGCACGAATAGCCGGCGGCGCCACTTCGAAGGATCCCGCGAACCCGATCGAGATCCCTTGGATCTCTGTGGCGACAAACAATATCAAGGCCTCTTCGCGTAAGCCTGCCCGCGCAATAGCTAGTCATGCTCTGTGTGATCCCTAGGGCCTCAGACGAACTCCCAAGCTTCTCGCGCATCTCCGCGATGCTCTTTTCTAGATAGCATTTGTACTGATCATCGACTGATTGTCTGAGTTCGGCGGCGCAACGCTTGAAATCCCGTTCTGCCAGAACGTGAAAGGCATCCCTTTCATAGAAGTTAGCAGTCGTTGAACGCGCTTCGAGTTCAGCATTGTTCATCGCGCGCAGGCAGTCTCTTGAGAATTCTTCCAATAGCTCCTCACCGTTTCCGATGCCCCCGACCATGCTCGCGTACAGATTGGGGACCGGTCTTACAAGAATGGCTCTGGCCTCATCTATGGTAACCCTGGCGCCACTGATGATCAGCGTCTTGAGCGCCTCATAACGCACCATAGAGACGCCATCGTCCAGCAGCTTCCTCGCACGTTCCGCCGTTACAAGGCTGTGTTTACGAAGTAAGCGTAGGGTGGCTAGACGAACGTCGGCATTGCGGTGTTCCAGGCCGGGGAGGAATTGTTCAATTGGGGTGCCAGGGTGTTCTTTGACTATGGCCGCAAGTACGCCTTGACCAATGGATCCGGGCTGCAGCTCCAACAACGCATTTAGCGCTTTGCTGTGGCTATCGCGAAGCGAAATGCGAAGAAAGGCGTCAGCAGCAGCGTTGGCAGTCTGACTATCCCCTTTGTCGAACTCTTGCCGAACAAGAGGCAGATCACATGTAGTGCCACACTCGCCTAGGTAGCCTAAGGCCGCAACCTTCGGCGCTCCTTCGGTCTTGGCGTCAAGCCACCAGCTGGTGAGGTCTTCACGCGGGAGTTCGGGAGTGGAGGGGAGGTGCTGATGAACCAACGTCATGGCAGCAAGGGCATTGACCTACACGCCGGTTGAGGAGCCAAGGACTGAGCAGCGGACCAAGAGGGACTTCGAGAAGCCGTTCGTTGAAGCAAGCCAGTGCCAGATTGGGACGTTGTGGTTGTGGAAGTGCTGAAGTCCTCGTTCGACTAGTGCTTGAAGTTCAGCCTCCCCGTAGGAGAACCTACTCCGATCACGATAGAGCAGGTTCAGGTCGTGGACGCCAAGTGTGGGGTCATCGTTACCCTCCCTGTGGATCGCACCTCCGAGAAGGCGGAATCGCGCGATCTCGGCGGCTGGTATGTTGGCGCTCTCTGCTGCCTCTTCCGTCTCCGCCAGGAAGCTGCGCAGGAACTCCGTGCCCTCCTTTGAGAGCAGAGAATGCGTAGGGGCGTTCCCGACTGGCGTGGCGGCGGCAGGGGAGGATGTGGCTGGTGCTTGCGCTCTGTCCGGAGCTTCGACCTCTTCGCGCGCCTTTCGATTTCTGACATACACGCTGATGAAGCTTCGCAGCTGCCGCTCGAAGTCTCGTGTGTCCTTGAACTCCTTGTAGAACAGCTTGCGGTCGCGAACAAGCATCTCTCTGAATGCCAGCACCTTCTTTAGGTCCTCGCCTGGATCGGTGCGGAGGTCGGGAGGAATCTCTTTCAGGAACAGGGCTATCTCCGGTCCGTTTTTTTTCGAACGACGGTCCAGTGTGGTGTAGAATTCTTCCTCGAAACCTGACGTGTACTTGGATTCGCCTCCGGGAGGAGTTCCCCAGCGCTTCCACAACATACCCACGAATACCTCGCATCGCTCGAGGTCAAGATTGATGATGGCCTGGGGCCGGCCGAAGCCTGCGACCGTGTCCTCCCAGCCGACTAACTCAACATGGGAACCAAGATATTCGCCCCACTGTTCGTTAAGCTCATCTATGACTTGCTTAGCCGTCCTGCGCTCGTCGGTCAAGTCGCCAGGAGAGGCAAGGAAGACCCTGATGAAATCGCGCGTCTCGGGCATCTTGTTGTGGGTGGAAGTATAGCGCATCTCGCTGGTCGGAAGTGAAGGTACCGGTCTGGTGCGCGTGGGTGTAGCCCCGTCGGCAGGTCGTCAGGGGCGCAGGGGCCCGACCGCCTGGTGGTTCCATCGATCGCTAGCGTCCCTGAGTGTCGCTGCAAACGTCCGAGATCCGAATCCACTAGGCGGTCTCGGCAGGTGCCGACTGCTCGCGCGTGGAGAGAGTCGGCGTCAGCAACCATGTCGTTCGGCCCGAAGCTCGCGAGGACTGTCCCGTTCCCGGCAGCAATTGTTTCAGCGTGAACATCGAGGCCCAGACGTCATGTACAATTGCTCATGGCCGACTCTCCGTTTCGGTCGTGCCATTCTGACCAGGCGGGCCAGATAGATCATGATCTTTCGGTTAACTCATAAGGCATCAACCAAGTTGCGGATCCACTGCGAGGCAATCGGGCAGGGCCAAGCTTCGATGCTGGAGTGGTACTGCAACCTGGTCATCGTGCAGCGTCGGCAGTTCTTCCTGTTCACGCAGGCGACCACGCTGTTTTCATTTTGGACGCCGGCGGCCGGTTGGAGTCGGGCTGAGTTTAGCTCCAGATTCCGGCGTCATGCGACGGACACGTTGAAAGACTATGGGTTCACTGACCAAGACGTCGCCAGGATCGTCGATAGCGAGCCTGACACGTTCTCGACGAGCGTCGACCGAGGCGTGACAGGGTCCATGGTCGATTACGCCAAGATGCTTCAGTATTCCGTCGACTACGAGGGCGGGCTCGATCGCATGAGCACGCGAGCCATGAACGATATCGCGAACGAATGTCCCATGAGCAAGATTGGAATGGAGCACCCCGCTGAATACCTGCGACAGGTGCTCCAAGCGAAGGGAGCCGCATAGCAAGCTGGAACGCCCCCAACACCCGCCCTGAGGGACCGGCCGGCTGCAAAATGCCAGCCACGAGAACGCTGGCATCGAGAACTGCGCGAGGCTTGCGGCCTGGCATAACGGGCTAGCTGAGAGTGTTGCGCCGACGTTCGCGCCGCACTTCGCGTACAGCTTCTATGATCTCACGGGTCAGCGTCTCATCGTCGCCGTTGAGCTTGCGCATCCGTCGCTGGATAGCCTCCACAGCGGTCCAGGCCACCCTTTTTCCTTCTGCCTGCATCACGCGCGACAAGATCTTGACCTGCTCGGCTTCCGGCAGGACTTGAATCCGCTTCGCGAGATCGCTCGCTTCCATACGTGTCATGATGGCGCCTCTTGTCCGTAAAGCTAGCACGCTTCCGCAGATGGTACCGAGGGGTTCAAAACGGAACCTCGCCCATGGAATCTACGCGACCTTCACCGTCTGCGTTCCGACAAACTCCCCCTCAAGCTTGGGTGCGCCATCCTCCAGCAGCATAGCGATGACTTCTTCGAGGTTGTTACCGTAATCGTCAATGGGGCGCGGCCATTAGGGCTGCACCATGCCGCCCATGACCGCGCCCATCAGCATCGGTGCGAAGGCGGCCACACCTTGGGCCAGCTCGATGGGCACACGCAGCTCAAGCGTCGCGGACTGCCCACCCCGGTACGAAAACCACAAGGGGAGATTCATGTTCGAAAAGAGCGGACTCGCTCCGGCGCCCATCGCTGCCGAGCCCATCTTCACGAAAGGCGCGAAGTCCATGTAGAAGAAGGCGTCTGCTTCGGCCGACTCGGCCACGGCTCGTGCACACAGCCCGCTGGGCTTGCGCGGCGAAGCTGACATCAAGGCGCGCGCAGTCGCCGCCGCGTCCTTGCCAGAGGCGTAGAAGAGCGCGTCGGCTCCCACCACCATGGCGTACGTCTGCGCCGTCAGCCCCATGCCCTTGAGTGCCTGGCTCATGGCGGCGGGCATGCCTTTGGCGGGCTCGGCCGAAGTGCTGACGACAAGAGCCTCCTTGTCCCTTCGCGTGCGGATCTTGGTCTTGACGTCCGTCGCAGCGAGAAGGCCGTTGTACCACGCGCCATGCATGAGGCCCACGATTGCAGACAACAGGGCTTTGCCGTCCGAGCCAGGCTTGAGCGCATACGCACCGGCCATCCGCAATTGATTGTCGACGACCGATAAGGCGCCAGTACCGCCGAAGGTCCACGCGTCGACGAGCGTATCGAGGTGGTGAGCTGCCTCTGCGCCATGCTTGTCGCTTGCCACGCCAGGCCTCAGGTCGATCCACAGTCTGCGCACCAAATCGGTCGCGGAGAACGCCATGAGTGCCATGACGTCGCCCGAGGGCACCACGCGCCCATCGAGGGCGAAGGGCTTGGTTTGACCAACCATGGTCGCCAACGTGGATCCCTTCCGCGGCGTGGCCCCGATCCGTAAGGTCGCGCCTTTCGTGGCGTCGAGGCGCGCAGACAGCGTGGCCTCTTCCACCTCGGCTACCCGATCCGCAAGCGACCTGAGGATGCTTTCGAAGACCGTGGACAGTATCGGGCTCTGGCCGGGTGCCTGCTTGAGCGATTCCGAAGCCGTCGCGCGAAGGGCCGCGAGCGCGCTCTTGAGATCAGTTCCTTGCGACGTCGCGATGGTTGCGGGCGATAGGCGTACTGTGACGTCGTCCTCGCCTGCCACGGCGAGCTCTAGAGCCAGTGCCGCCCCACCGATCAGCGTTTCGAGTGACGTGGCGACCACGAGCGTCCCACCTCGCGGCAGAAACCATCGGTCATCTTCGCCATGGTCGCCATGGTCGCCGACTTTGAATTGAACCGCGTCCTGCCGGGCGGCGATCGGTTTGCCAAGCCCAGCCACCGCGGCCTGGAGAGACTCGGGCGACTTGCCCATGATCGCTATCGCCAGTTCGGGATCCTTGCCTTTCTCCTTGGGCGCGAACGCGACGGCTGCCACGGGCGCATCCGTGCGCAGCGCCGACAGAAGAGCCTGCGGAACCCTCGTCGCATCGAGCAGCGTCTTCTTCTGGCCGGTCTTGTCGAAGGGCAACGACAAATTCTTCGCGATGGCTTCCGCGCGGTCGAAGGTGCGATCGAGGTTCGCGATCACGACACTGCCGAGCGCCGACGGCCGCGCCTCCGCCGCCGCCCGAATGGCCAACGGCTTCGGGCCGCGCCGGCAACCGTTCGCCACCAAAATCAATCCGCATAGAAGCAAGCCAAAGCAACGAAGCTGTCTTTTCATGGCACCATGATCGTCGGAATGGGCCGTGCGACCAAGAGCCACTTTGCATGTTTCCTTCCGTGGCAACGAGCTGTCCCGTCGAGACATCACCGGCGCCTGCGTATTCGCTGAGGTGTATGCTGGTGCAGGCCTGGGCGGTACCAGCGCGGCGATTCTGTTTGGGATGAACCCGGCATGGTTAGCCGGTCTGGTTTTGGGGCCCTTGGCGACTCCCTTCGGAGACGCGGAGAAGAGCCGGCGAGACGTCTCGGCCTTGGTGGAACGGGACAGTCGTCACTCGGCCATCCGGATGGCGGCTCTGCCCTGGCGCTGTGGCCGCTAGCGAAGCGCGAGCAGTTGCACTTCGAACAGCAAGGTTGCGTTGGGCGGAATCACGCCGCCCGCGCCCCGCGCGCCATAGCCAAGAGCCGGCGGAATCAGCAGCGTGCGCTTGCCACCGATTTTCATGCCAGCCACGCCCTCGTCCCAGCCGCCGATTACTTCGCTCGCGCCTAGGCGGAATGAAAAGGGCGATCCGTGGCCGAGCGAGCTGTCGAACTTCTTGCCCTTGGCGCCGTTTACCCACAGCCAGCCGGTATAGTGCATCTCGCAGGTTTTGCCGGACGCCGCTTCGGCGCCAGTGCCGACGGTCGTGTCCTCGAATTGAAGTCCGTTTGCAGTGGTGGTCATGGCCATGGGAACGTCTCCTCAGCGATAAAGCCGCCTTCTATCACGCAAGCCGGCCTCGCGTCGGCTTCCGGCCGCCAAGAGGTCTCTGGCACTTCCCTTGAACCGCGGCAACAGCGAAGAGTCAGGTTGGCTCCCAGCCGCGGGCGTGCCTTCGGCGACGAAAAACAGTCGGCGTCGGCAATCGTGTCATTCAAGGCAGCTTGCGGAGGCAACCCCTGTCGGATAGATAGCCGGTCGAGGTTCTGTGCGCTCTCTGATCCCTTTGCCAATCCTGGTCGCGTTCGCGCTCGTGGGTATTCCCGCAACCGTCGGGCATGCCAAAGAGCCAGTGGTTCTCAAGGTCGACGGGCGCCTCTACGCCGAGCTTGGTGGCTACGTGTCCGTGCCGAACGGTCCTATGACTCGGGAATTCAGCGAGAGACTAACGGGATGGAGCTTCCAGTTTGGCATGGGCCTTCGCGGCATCCCTGCGACGCTCGGACTCGCCGCCCACTTCACGCAAATGGGAACGGACTCGTGGGCCACCGGCGAGTCAGGGGCCTGGGACTACAACGGCACCTGGGGATTCGGCGACCTCTACCTGCAACGCTCGCTCGACGTCCGAGGGGCTGACCTCGTGTTTCGTCTAGAGCCCGAGCGGTGGCGGATTCGCCCGTTTCTCGAGGTGCGCGGTGGCTTTCTTCAGATTCACTGCACCTGGCGTCTAGCGGCCACTGTGAATGGCGAGCTGGTTAGCGAGGAGAAAACCGGGGACATTGGCTGGAGTTGGGGATACGGCGGCGGACTGCGTTTCGAGCCGTTCCGACCGGACCACTTCGCCTCCGGCGATATCGCCTGGTTCGTCAGCGTAGGCGTTCGACAGGTCTTTGCCGGCGCCTTGAGCTACTTGGAACCCAGAGGGAGCAGCGTGGGCGGCCAGCAGACCTATTCATTCACCATCGCCCAGCCGCCTTTCCGAAGCATTGAACCGTTCCTTCTTCTTGGCCTGGAGTCGCGCTCGCCCCGCTAGTTCCGCCCGTCAGAAGAGCGGTCATGTTGCGGCCGCCGAGGCGCCCGGCCGGCAAGGCGCGACGAGGGCGCATACTTGACGTATGTAACCGAGGAGCAACGAAGCCGGACGGGATCGATCGCGTGGGTTCCGGCGGGCTCGGCCCGACGGGACCCTTCGCGGGAGGGTACTGGGAACCCGCACGGGGGTCCCAATTTAATCGACGACCCAAACATGGCAGAAATTCTGACGGGCGGAACTAGGTCGCACTGTCCATGAGCACACTCGTCGGCGGCAGACAACTCAGGGACATCGGTGTAGAATCGCACCGCCACTTCGGCGGCGGGCTTGCTGCCGAACGGCAAGCCATCAAGGCATTAGCCGTTAGCTCATAGTCATGCACAAGTACAATCCTGACGTTAATCCCGATGCAGCCAAGTGGCTCGCGCTTGACGAAGACGAGCGTCTACGGCTTGTACGTGACTTTCATCGACGGGCTCGCGCCAAGCTTCCCAACCTGGAAGCTCACGCCACCGTTCACGCCATCGTCGAGAATCAACTTGCGGAAGGTCTCCCGGAGGCGACACGTGCGCTCAAGCGACTACTGGAGGCGGGGTTGGATCGTCATGATTGCATTCATGCGATCGCCTCAGTCTTAATGGAGCACATTTGGAACCTGACCAACAAGCCGCCTGGCGAAGGTGATCCACATGCACCGTATTTGGCCGGGCTTGAGCGTCTCACCGCTGAGTCCTGGCTGAGCAGCGGGGAACATGAGTGACACCGACACGAGGCAGGCAATGCCACTTTGGGCTGGCCAGTGCTGAAGCGTCACGCGCTGCCGTGAGCGCCGCTCTTTGCGCTTGACTGAGAAGGAGAGCTCGAACTCGTGTTGCTCATCTATTCGACCACCGACGGACATACCCGCACTATCTGCGACCGGTTAGGCACGCTTGTACGCAGCAAAGGCAAGACTGTCGAGATCCGCGAAATCGCGGCCGTGGGTGAAGCCGACCTCGCCGCAGCGGAATCCGTTGTGATCGGTGCCAGCATCCGCTACGGAAAACACAGCCCCGCGGTTGTCGCCATGCTGAAGGGGCAGAGGGCTCTGCTCCAGCAAAGAAAATTCGCGTTCTTTTCCGTCAACGTCGTCGCTCGTAAAAAGGACAAGGACTCGCCGACCACGAACCCCTATTTGCTCAAGTTCTTGAAGAAGATAGGGTGGAAGCCAGCCGTGCTGGAGGTCTTTGCCGGACGTATCGACTATCCCAGCTACGGATCTCTCGACCGCTTCGTGATCCGCCTAATCATGCTCATGACGGGCGGTCCCACCGATCCGAAGGGCGTTTACGAATTCACCGATTGGAGCCGCGTCGACGCTTTCGCCGATACCGTCGCCAACCTGTGACGGCGCTAGCAAGGCTCTCAGCGCGTGCGGCAGCCAATGCGTGCAGTGGCGACCACCACGTCGTCGTAGAGGATCACTTGCGACTCGGGCGCGTCGGCAGGCAGCGTGCCGCGTTCGTAGTAGGCATCTAAGGTCACGCGCTTGAAAAGGACATCCGCCGAGGAGCGAAAGTCGAAGCCCTCGAAGTCCTGCACAGCCTGGTAGTACTGCCCCCAGGTGAAGAAGTTGTCGCGTTCGCTCTGCGCGCTCAGTTTCCGAGATTCAGCGTTTTCTGAACCTCCGGCCGTTCGAGCATACGGCGCAGGACCTCAGCCAAATCCGATGCTTTCGCCACGGGCTGCGAGCGCAGCAGATCTGCGTATGCCTCTTCGACATAGCCTTGCAGTGCGCGCGAGCGGGCGGGCGCGTCGGCCCGCGTGCGGTCGAGATGGACGTCCGTGAAGCACAGGCGATTCGGATCCACAATGCCCTGCTGGATGAATCCTCGGGTCTTGCGCTCGCAGCGGCACGGCCCCTCTTCGTCGAGCAAGCCGCATCGCCCGGTCAGGAATTCGCGCAGTTGCTGTCGGGCGCGCGCCCAGCGCTGGCGGGCATTGTCGGGGGAAATGCCGAGCACCTCGGCACTGACCGTGTCGCTGGCCTCGAAAATCTCGCCTAGCACGAACGCCATCCGGTGCTCGCGATCCAGACACAGCAGCATCGCCATCAGGCAGCCGACCTTCGCCTCTTCGACGACCAAGCGGACGTCGACAGGCAGGCTGCCCCGGTCGGGTGGGTCAAGATCGGGCATCGCAGCCAGCGCTTGGGCAAAGCAGTGGAAGTCGTGGACCACGTTTTCCACGCGCCCCTTCTTGAAGGCCAACAGCTGGCGCACGGCAATGCGATAGGCCCAGGTGCGGAACGCGGATTCGCCGCGAAACGACGCCAGATTCGTGACGATGCAAATGAGGATCTCTTGCGTGGCATCGGCGGCGTCTTCCGGCGCGTAGAGCATCCGTTGGGCCAGACTGTAGAGGAACCCCTGGTGCCGCTTGATCAGCTGTTCCAGGGCCGGCCGATCGCCTTCGACGGCGGCGCGTACCAGGTCGGCGTCGGTTTCGTGTCCTGCATAGGAGGTGGAAAGTGGATTTGTGCGGGGCAATGGATTGGTTGTCATGATCGCTTGGAGGCTTTCAGACGAGCGACTGTGACAGAAGCGAGGGCGAATTCGCGCCGGCTCTCTTTACAAGCCGTAATCATGCGCCATTTGGTCGTAAAGACCTATCTTCGCGGGGATGGTGACATAGCGATTCCATGCTCCATCGGTGCTGAACAATGGATCGTTCGGATGCGTGGCATAGGAGCGCGTGGGATCCCAGTTGAATGTTCCCAGGCCGCGCTTGTCCGGCAATCCAACCATGACGTCGCTGGCGGCGCGCTGCTCGGCCGAGTATTCGGCGATGAGGAATTTCAAGTTGGGATACGCGCTCGCCAACTGGGTGAAGGTCGACTTCCAATCCGCGGGCGTTCCCTGATAGCCGGCGACGCCGTTCGGCGCCGTGGCGTAGCACGACTGACCAAGCACATCGAAAGAAACGCCTTGGCCGAGCACGCCGTCGAGCCACCACTTGGTGGTGGTGGCGTTGTTGCACTTGTCCAGATGCATGACGACGACGATGTCCGCATCCACCTCGCGAACCGCGCGCACGCCGGCTTTCAATAAGTTGGCGAAGTTGGCGAAGTCAGAATTGGTGATGCGGCCCGCATCCCACAGCATGCCGTTCGCGATTTCATTGCCGACGCTGACCATGTCGGGCATCGCACCTTGATCTTTGAGCTGGGTGATGGCGTCTTTCGTGTAGTCGTAGACGGTGGTTTGCAAAGCCGTCAGCGACTGTCCTGCCCACGCTGAGGGAGTTGCTTGCGCCCCGGCGTTTGTCCACGTATCGGAATAGTGGAAATCGAGCATGAAGCCCATGCCGATCTTCTTGATCCGCTTGGCCAGCGTGATGGTGTGGGCGAGATCGCGGAAGGCTTCGGGCATGCTAGCGGCATAGCCGCCAGGCGCGCTCGGATTCACGAAGGTGTCCAGGCGGATGAAATTGAAACCGTGATCCTTGAGGATTTGTTCGAGCGACTTCTGCTGGCCATTGTCGGTGTACGTGGCGCCCCAGTACTCGTCTTCGAGGGTGATCGTTATGTCGGCGCCCAGGATGAGCGCGGGCTTGTACACGCCACCGGAGGCGGAGTCGGACATCGGGCGATCCGGTGCCTGGTCGGGAATTGCGTCGACCCCAGGGGCATCGCGACCAGGGCCGAATCCGCTGTCTGCATCGTGGCGCTCGGGAGCATCGCTTGAAATCGCAGCGTCTGGTTGCTGGCCACCGGTGCCTGGTGTACCACCCATGCCGGTGCCACCCATGCCGGTGCCACCTGTGGCCATGCCGCCCGCCGCGCTTCCTCCTGCGGCGAGTGTTCCGCCCGAAGCCAGAATTCCGCCGCTACCTCGTAATCCGCCTGCGCCCCCCGACTGCGAAGTCATGTTACTATTGGATCCGGACTTGCAGTCCGCAAGGATTGCGACCGCAAGGGCAAGGGCGAGGGTGACGGTAGGTGAGCTCACGGCGGTCTCCATCCACGAGCGGACTAGTAGTGCGGCGGTGGCTCGTCGCCTGGACCAACCTTCACGCCGCCGAGTGACTTGCGCAGGATAGTCAGCTCCTTGGTCAATCGATCGATGACCCTTTGTTGTTCGAACACCACGCGGCTCAGCTCATCGGCCTGGCGTTCGAGGTGCGTGTAGCGAATTTCGAGGGCCACGAGGCGCTCTTCCATGGCCATGCCATAGCACCGAATGAGCAGGCTTGTCTGATGTTGTCTAGACAACGCGGAGATGTGCATGAAACATTGCGTCGGCGTTGTGTTGCTGACCGCGCAGCTGGTAATAAGTCCGCACCGGGAAGTCGAAGATCTCGAGATAGCGGGCGCGATCCAGGAGAGGTAAACGGTGTTGGGCCAGAAGTCCGTTCATCACCTGGATGGAAAACGCGACATCGTCGGGCAAGGTACCGTTCCAGTCCCAGATGACGTGACGATAACGACGGATGGGCATGGCTTGGCGGGGGTCCTCGGCTAGGTTTTGGCGGCGCCGAGGAACAAGTGCCCCGAGGCTTTGCCCCAGGAGGGGAGATCGTGTTCCTGCAAGGTGAGCAGATGCAGCCCAGCGGCTCGCATGAGGGCGGGGATGGGACGGTTCAGGGTGCAGCCGCAGGCGGCGAAGCGGGTGAGGGGCGTTAGGCGGTTTTGCAGTCGGCGCTGCTGAGCATGCGGGGACAGGCCGTGCTCGATGAACAGGTAGCGTCCGTCGGGACGGAGGACGCGGCGGATTTCGGCCAGCACGGCCGCGGGCTGGGCCACGCTGCATAGGAACCAGGTGGACACCACGGTCGCGAAGCTGTGGTCGGGAAGGGAGAGGCGCGCAGCGTCGCCCAGCTGGAAGTCGACCTTCACGCTCGCCTGCGCGATTCGCTTGCGAACGAACCCCAGCCGGGGCCTGTGCAGGTCCACTGCGGTGATCTCGCGCACGCACTTGGGATAGCAGGCGAGGTTGAGGCCGGTGCCAAAGCCCAGCTCAAGCACCGGCGGGGCGGCTTGGCCGAGCGCTTGCCGGCGCAAGGTCGTGACCTCGGCCCGACGAAGCATGCGGTCCATCAGCCAGGGGAAAATCGTACCGGAGTAAAGGCCCACACCCCGTTTCTACCCGAGCGGGAGCAGGCTGCACTACATTCCGTGGACGGCGTCGCACATCGTTCTTGACGGCGATTCAAGCTCGGCCTTCGTTGCGTCGGTGACGCCCAGCCATCGCTCGCCATCGGCGGATGTCATCGCGCGAACGTGGAAGTCGTGCGACTAGTTGGCAGCGGGGTGGAAGCGGCGGGTGCAGGGCCAGCAACATCCTTTATGAAATCATGAACGAGCCGAATGGCCAGCTGAGCTGGCCGGAGCAGCTCAAGCCGTACGCCGAAAGAATGGCAGCCACGATTCGCGCCGATGACCCTGACAAGCCTGCCCGCGCGAACGCTACTGCGTGGGGGGTGCGGGCGGGATGGTCAGGTTGGACCAGACCGGCGTAGTGTTGATCGCTTGCGGCTGCCACCACACGTAGATCGAGCCGTACGTGGTGTAGCGACCGTTTTCGAGCGTGACCGCGGTCAGGTAGATCTGCGTGACGGCGCGAGCCCGACCGTCGTAGAGCGAGGTCACGGCCGGAAGGTCGGCCCGGTTGGAGGCGAACACCATCCAGTAGTAGGTGCGCCCGTTGTACGAGGGCGCGGCAGGGGCCCAGCGCGGGTAATGGTTGTTGATCCCGGGACTGGTCATCCCCGTGCACTGGATGGGATCGTTGGCTGCCAACCGAATCGCAGCACCGGCACCCGGCGCAGACCCGAGCGGCAGCATGTACAGCTCGGCGTGAGGATTGGCGTACATGACCTCGCCGGCGGGTACGCGGTCGAAAGCCAGCATGCGGTCGTCGGCCGAATGATCGGCGTAATATTCCTCCCATCCCAGCTCCGCCGCACCCGGGACCGGGGTGGCCACGCCGCCCTCGAAGGGCACGGCATAGAGGTCGGTCGCCCCCTTTTCAAGCCTGCCGTCCAGGCAGCCTCCCTTGGTCGAGGAGTAGACGACAGTCGTGCCGTCGTGGCTCCAGCTGGGAAAGGCCGCGCCGTTGCTGTCCCCGGTGCGGGCGATAACCCCGTAGTTTCCAGCGCTCATTTGAGCGATGGGCTGCTGGCTGGCGCCGACGGTCGTCAAGAGGGGAGGCGCGGGCGAATCCAGGTTGTACCAGACCAGCTTGGCCAGTTGCTTGTTGTCCGTGCTCCACGGTGTCTGCTCGTTTTGCTCCGCCGAAGTTGTCACCATGATGCGCGTGCCGGTGCGCCAAGCGGCCGGCGAGAAAGTCATGGCGCCGGCCCACGGTTTGTTCAGGGCGGCAAGTCCGCCAATGCTGAGATTGGGAAGCTCGGATCCGACGTTGCTTGGCTTGGTTCCGGCGATTGCCTGGTTCCACGGCCAATTGTCCACGAAGGCCACGTAACCCGGGTCGGGCGTGACTGCGTGACAGCCCATGCATTTCGGGGTTCGCATGCTCGCGGCCTGGTCTCGAGTCGGCTGCACGACCTGCGAGAACGTGAGCACCGTGGTCGTGCCGGACTCGCCCACCGTGAACCCTTGCAGATAAGACGATTGGTCGGTCTGTTTCGTGAGGTCGGAATTGCCGACTAGAGTGGGATCCGCGGCCCAGAACACAATGCTGCCGGGCACGGCGGCGGGTGCGATCCGGAACTTGACTGTGGTAGCGCCACCGCCTGCCACGCGAACGGTGACCGAGATGTCGGCATCGCGAACGTGTGCGGCCAGGCCCTTCCAGAGGGCTGCGTCCATGACCCAGAAGTTGGCCGTGGTGTACACGACCAAGTTATGGGCCTCGGTGTCCGCTTGAATGGTGATCTGGGCGAGAGCGCCACCGCCGGTCCACTTGATGCGAGGGCGGGTCCAGTTGAAGGGGTAAAGAGATCCGTCCTCGGGCTCGGTCACGCATGGGCCAGCGCCCCAAGCTGCGACGGTGAATGATTTGGCCGGGTCGGCAGGAAGGGCGGTGGCCCCCGTTGAATCGAGGATGGGGGCTGCCGGAAAGTCAGGGCAGGCTTGCGGGTCGGCGCAAGGCGCAGATGGCCCCACCTCGGCCGTGGCATCGTCGTCGTCGGAATCCACCAAGCGGCCGTCCCTTCCTACGCTGTCGCTCGAAATGGAGGTATCCGACGAGTCGAGCCCTGGCATTGGATCGCCCGGCCAGGCATCCCGGGTATCGAGCCCCACCGCAAGATCACTCAGGGGAGAATCCGCGGCGGAAAGGTCGGCCGTCAAATCGATGGCGTCCGACGCCAGCGCGTCGGCTTTATCCCGGGGGTCGAGCGCGTCGCTTGCGGCTCCGGCCGAATCGGAGGCGTCGGCGCTGCTTCCTGCCCCGCCGGAACCCAAGGCGTTGTCGGGCAGAGTGCGCGCATCCGCTGGGTTCGAATTTGTCTTTCCGCACGCCCAAACAGTCGCAGCAAGCATTCCGACAACACAGAGCCGTGACATTGCCATGGTGGCGAAATTATCGAGCATCTTGCGCCCCGTGTAAAGAACCATAGGGGGCACTTCTCACGGGAGGCCACCTTGCGTTGAGGTGGAGGGCTTTGCGTGTGCGGCGTTCTACTGTACGCTCGTTGACTTGTTGACTTGTTGACTTGGAGGGTCGCTATGCGCACAGTCCCGCTCGCTACCATCGTGCTTCTGGCATTGCAGGGATGCAGCAGCGACACAGCCTCATTGGCGTCCAGGCTGCCGGCCAACAATGAGATCGACAGCTGGAAAGTTTCCGAAGGTCCGACGGTAATCGCCAGCGAGGCCGCGCTCTACAATCAAATCGATGGCGGCGCCCCCAAGTACATCGATCGGGGCTGGCTCCGCGGCGCGTATGCCAGCTACGTGCAGGGGGCCGCTACCATTGACGTCGCCATCCACGACATGGGCAATCCAGACCACGCGCAGTCGATCTTCCAGTACAACTATCCGACCTCCCCTGTGCAGATCGGCGATTCGCCCAACGCGATCGTCGATATGGGCGCGTATGCAGCCGAAGCGTACGCGGGTCAATACTACATGCAGGTCTCCAGCGACGACCGTTCAGACAGCGCTCTCGACTATGTCCGGAGATTCGTCGTGGCAACGATGAGTCGTTGCGACTGATTTCAGCTAACAGGCTAGCGATTTGGGGGGCCACTTCAGCTGTCCAATCAGAAATCGCCAATTCTTCCTA